>Ga0308310_1000995_pt1 | contig 12660 bp, 16 predicted proteins | sample HotsprSampleMS65_FD_203672 | JGI IMG/M metagenome (GOLD analysis project Ga0308310, IMG submission 203672) | Hot spring phototrophic mat microbial communities from Mushroom Spring, Yellowstone National Park, Wyoming, United States - 20090730_MS65 ...
GCCTCAAGATAGTAAAGGGGGTGCTCTCGGTCGCGATGCATAGCACCCCCTCTTTTTTCACATCCCTGGGGGCAAGGTCAAGTAGCATACGAGGGTATTAGTTTTGGCCAGCCAAAAACCGAGCGATGGGATATTCTTAGGGTAGAACGAGGTGAATCATGGAGAAGGAAAAGCTCATTCAGGGGTTGAACGAGGACCTAGCCCACGAGTACCAGGCTATCATCCAGTACACCACCTACGCGGCAGTGGTCTCCGGCATCCACCGCCAGGAACTCAAGGAGTTCTTTCTGGGCGAGATCCAGGATGAGCTCCGCCATGCCCAACTGCTCTCCAATAAGATCACCGCCTTGGGAGGCAAACCCACCACCATTCCTGCCCCTGTCCCCGAGGCCGAGGATGCCAGGGCAATGCTGGAGGCCATCTTGCGGGCAGAGACAGAGACAATAGCTCGCTACGTAAGACGGATGAAGGAGGCTGAGGCCCTCGGGGACTACGGCCTAGCCAACGACCTGCAGGAAATCATCTCCGAGGAGACACGGCACAAAGAGGAGACGGAGAAGCTCCTAAGGGGCACCTGAGTGAGGCCGTCCTGGTGAGACCAGGGCAGGAAGGCCTGGCTTCGACGAGCCTTCCAGCACTTCCAGGCCCTCGAGCCCCAGCCCCTGAGGACCTAAGGAAGCCCAAGCACCGCCGCCAGCCCGGTCGGTTCGCTGCCACTCGGGTGAGGGGGTTGTCAGGTCGGTGGGTTCTGCGTTCGAGCAGGCTACTTTTCCAAACGTATCCCCGCCAGTGCCCTTCTCGAGATGTGGGGATTTGCCGCCTCCAACTTTAGGCGGTCGGAACAGTACTTTGTGCAGAAGCCTGAGTTATTGTAAAGCTATGACGCGCGTACTCTTTATCTGCCTGGGCAACATCTGCCGTAGCCCCATGGCCGAGGGCATCTTTCGTCGGAAGCTGCGTGAGCGAGGGCTGGAGGGGGTTTTTGAGGTGGACTCCTGCGGTACAGGTAGCTGGCATGAGGGCGAGCCCGCCGACCCCCGCACCCAGGCTGTGCTGAGCAAGCACAACGCCTCCTTCTCTCATGTGGCCCGTCAGGTTCGCGCTGAAGACCTCGAGTATTTCGACCACATCTTCGTGATGGACAAGGAGAACCTGCGCACCCTCGAGCTCATGTTTCCCGCACACCAGGGCAAAGCCCGCCTGCTCTTAGACCTAAAAGGCGGGGGTGAGGTGCCCGACCCCTACTACGGGGGGCTGGAGGAGTTCGAGGCGGTCTACCAGATGCTCGACGAGGCGCTGGAGGTCTTCCTGCAAACCCAGGCCCCCTAAAGTCTCCTGCAAGCCCCCGGCAAGCGGCCTGGCTTTTTGTAATGATGAGGCCCAGTCGCTGAGCTACTCCTGCCACGGGGCCAGACAGGCCACGAGCCGCCACCAAGCCCTCAAGCACTGGCACAGCAAGGAAGCGGTGCGCGAGCTGGGCCAGCGGGGCATCATCGTGCACAGCCCCTCCCCCCGCGGCGTGGCCGAGGAAGCCCCCGGCGCCTACAAAGACGTGACGGCAGTGGTGGACGCCGCCCACGCTGCCGGACTCTCGCGCAAGGTAGCGCGGTCGAGCCGCTTATCTGCATCAAGGGGTAACCAACAAGTTCTTTGGGGCCCTATATTGGGTTACGTCGCGGGCTTCATCAGGATAAGAAATGTCTTTGATTTGTTCTTTTTGCTGGGGCCCCCACCTGAAGCTGTGCCAAGAGCTGCCCATGCCTCTAGCGGGCTTTGACCTGCCCTAAACAGAAAGCTTCAGGTGGAGTTCATATAGGCCATTGCAATTGCCTTTCCCATAAAGGGCTTAATTGGCCCGGCTTTATTCAGACCTGGATAGCATTGGCTTCAACACCAAAAAAATACCGAGCCTGGCTTCACAGACTCGGTAGGGTCGAGAACTCGCAGCTTATGGCAGGCTCTTTAGCCACTGCCGGTACTGCTCAATCTCGCGGCTCTGCACGGCGATGACCCCCTGGCAGAAGCGCTTAAGTTCGGCCCTGGCGGCCTTTTGCAAGCACAGCTTGGACATATCCACGGCATCCTGGTGGTGGGGAATCATGCCCTCTAAAAAAGCCCGGTCGGGCGAGCTGCCGTGACCTGGCTTCATGCCCATCAGGGACTCGTCCATCATGGGCTTCATGTCGGCGCGCATCATCGCCATGTAGCGCTGGCTGGGGGCTGCGCCGTACCAGCTTCTGAGCCAGCCGGTAAGCTGGGTAATTTCCTTGTTCTGTGCTGCGATAATTTCCTGGGCTGCCTTGCGGATGCGGGCGTCTTTGGAAACCTTCAGGATGGCCTGGGCCATCTCCACCGCGCCTTTGTGGTGGTCAATCATCATGGACATGTAGGCAATGTCGAAGTTGCGCCCCTGGAGCTTTTGTAGCTCGGCCATAGACCGCATGGCCATGCTGCCGTGCCCGGCGTGGTCGGTCTGGGCCAGGCTCCACCCCAGGAGCAACACCATAAGCATTCCCAAAATTCTCTGCATCGTTTCCTCCCGCACTAAGCAAGCCCCTGCGCCAGCTCTCCCACCGGGGCCGCAACCTTAGGCCCAAACGGCGGCCTAAAAGAACGCAGGCGCAGGGCGTTGGACAGCACAAACAGCGAGGAGAGGCCCATGGCCGCTCCGGCCAGCATGGGCGAGAGCAACCAGCCCGTAAATGGGTACAAAGCCCCTGCTGCCACTGGAATTAAGAGCACGTTGTAGGCGAAGGCCCAGAACAGGTTGAGCTGGATGTTCTTGATGGTGGCCCGCGAGAGCGCAATGGCGTTCGGCACACCCCGCAGGTCGCCCGAGATAAGGATCACATCGGCGGTCTCGATAGCCACGTCGGTTCCGGTTCCAATGGCGATACCCACATTGGCCTGGGCCAGCGCGGGGGCGTCGTTGATGCCGTCCCCCACAAAGGCCGCCTTTTGGCCGCTGTCCTGGAGTGCCCGCACGGCCTCGGCCTTGCCGTCGGGCAGAACCTCGGCCTGCACCTCGTCGATTCCCAGCTGGCGGGCGATGGCGTGGGCGGTGCGGGTATGGTCGCCAGTAATCATGGCCACCTTGAAGCCCTGGCGGCGCAAAGCGGCAATGGCCTCCGGGCTACCCTCTTTGAGGGGGTCGGCCACCGCCAGAACCGCTGCCAGCTTCCCGTTGATGGCGGCGTAGAGGGGGGTTTTGCCCGCATCGGCCAGGCGGGTGGCCTCGCTGCCGAAGACCGACACATCCAACCCCAACCGCGCCATGTAGCGGTCGGCCCCTACGTCCACGCGGACGATCCCCTGCTGGGACAGACCGCTATCGCGGCTGTTCACCGGGCGGACGACACCCACCTGGCCGCTCACCCCGAGGCCGGGGAAAGCCTCGAAGTCCTGCGGCTCGCTGAGCGGTAGCCCCTGGGCCTGGGCTGCCTGCACGATGGCGCGGGCGATGGGGTGCTCCGACTTCTGCTCGAGGGAGGCCATCAGCGAAAGCACCTCGTCTTCGTCGAAGCCTGGGGCCACCTCGAGGTCAGTCAGCTCGGGCTTGCCCCTGGTGAGGGTTCCGGTCTTATCCAGCGCGATAATGCGAGCCTCTTGCAGCGTCTGGAGCGCCTCGCCCTTGCGGAAAAGCACTCCTAGCTCGGCGGCTTTGCCGGTGCCCACCAGGATGCTCACCGGGGTGGCCAGGCCCATGGCGCAGGGGCAGGCGATAATCAGCACCGCCACGGTGTTGACCAGGGCAAAGGTGAGGGCCTTTTCACCGCCCAACACCAGCCACACCGCCGCCGTCATCGCAGCGATGATCAGCACGATGGGCACCAAGACCGCCACCACCCGGTCGGCTAGGTTCTGGATGGGGGGCTTGGAAGCCTGGGCGTTTTCGACCAGCCTAATAATCTGCGCCAGCACGGTGCCTTCACCCACCGCCGTGGCCCGGAAGGTAAGGGTTCCGTTCTGGTTAAGGGTTCCTCCAATTACCCTATCCCCCTCGGTTTTGCGCACCGGGATGGGCTCACCGGTGATCATGGACTCGTCCACATGGCTCTGTCCCGAGACCACCACCCCGTCCACCGGAATTTTCTCACCGGGCCGAACCACCACCCAATCGCCTGCCAGCACCTCGTCCACGGGGATTTCCCGCTCGAGCGCCCCCTCCACCACCCGCGCGGTCTTGGCCTCTAGCGAGAGCAGCCGCCGCATGGCTTCGGAGGTGCGGCCTTTGGCCAGGGCCTCGAGGTACTTGCCCAGGAGAATCAGGGTAATGACCACCCCCGCCGCCTCGAAATAGGCGTGGCGGGCCTGCGGGGGAAAGAGGCCCGGAAAGAGCACCACCCCCAGGCTGTAGAAGTAGGCCGCGCTGGTGCCCAGCATCACCAGGCTGTTCATATCGGGCGAGCCAGAGAAGAGGCTCTTCCAGCCGTGGCGGTAGAAGCGCAGGCCCGGGCCAAACTGAATGGGGGTAGCCAGGGTCAGCATCACCCAGTTCAGGCCGGTCATCGCGCCGTGGCCGAAGGTGGTCATCAGCCAGGCCTCGATGGGTGGGAAGAGCATCGGCAGCATGGCAATTAGGAAGAGGGGCAGGGCGAATGCCGCCGAGATGAGCAGGTCACGGCGCAGGCCCGCCACTTCCTGGGCGTGGGCCTTGCGCTCGAGGTCGGCCCGGTTTGGGCCTGCTCCCAGCTCGAGCGCACCGTAGCCCGCCGCGCGGATGGCCCGCTTGAACTGGGCCACCCCAGTGCTGGCCGGAAGGTACTTCACCAGAGCCCGCTCGGTGGCCAGGTTGACGCTGGCCTCCAGCACCCCCTCCAGCTTCTTCAAGGCCCGTTCCACCCGGTTTACGCAGGCCGCGCAGGTCATGCCGGTCACGCCCAGTTCGACCTCAGCCACCACCGGGGTATAGCCCGCCTCGCGCACCCTCTCCAGCAGGGCCTGGGGGGTGGTCTTTTGGGGGTCGTAGCGCACGTGGGCGTGCCCGGTTGCCAGGCTCACCGAGGCCAGCTCGACCCCTTCCAGCTTCTTCAGCCCGCGCTCCACCCGGTTCACACAGGCCGCGCAGGTCATGCCCTGGATGCCGATATGCAACTCTTTCAGCGGTATTTGAGCACCTCCATCAGCTCCTCCACCATCTGCTTGGTGTCGCCCCGCTGGGCGGCGCTGGCCACGTGGTGCTCGAGGTGGCTCTTGAGCACCAACTCGCCCACCTTGTCGAGGGCCCCCTGCACGGCCTTGATTTGCTTGAGCACGTCCACGCAGTAGGGTTCCCCCTCGAGCATCTTGAGGACGCCCTCGAGGTGCCCCTTGGCCGAAAGCAGCCGGTTGCGGGCCTCCTGGCGCACCTTGGGATCGAGGTGCAGGGTGTGTTCGTGGGTCATCAGGCCACCCGAGCGGTATAGCCCTCTTCCTGTACGGCCTCGATCAGCTTCTCCACCGGCGCTGCTCCGCTCACGGTAGCCCGACCCTCTTGTAGCGAAACCTCCACCCGCTCGACCCCCGGTACCTTTCTGAGGGCCTCGGTCACGTGGCGCACGCAGTTGTTGCAGCGCATACCCTCAATCTTGAGTTGAAGCGTCGTCTTCTGCACGGCCCGATTATACCCACCCCTCCTGGGGTGGGGCAAGGGAACCGCCACAGCCTAGGGGCGAGGCCGCCGGATGGTCTCAATGTAGGCGCCGTTATACAGCACGCTGGTAAAAAGCTCCCACAAGTTCAGGGCCAGCTCGGGCTCGGTGGTAAGCTGGGCAAAGCGAAAATAGGCCGCCTCTCCCGAGGGGAGCACAAAGGTAGGGGTACCAAAAACCCCCAGCTCACCGGCTTGTTCCAGGTCTCGAGCCAGCTCGAGCCGCCGGCTTTCCTCGTCTTCCAGGTCGGCCATAAAGCGCTCCAGATCCAGCCCGGCCCGCCCCACCGCTTCGACCAGGGTCTCCTCGTCCAGGCTGCGCCTTTCCTGATGGCGCAGGCGAAACAGCTCGAGGGCAAAACGCAGGTGCGCCCTCCTACCCTGCTGCCGCGCGGCATGGGAGGCCAGAAAGTTCCTAAGCGACCTGGAACCCTCTAGCGGCTGTTCCGCCAGCTTCCAAACGGGGGCATTGCGCGGCAGACCTTGGTTGTCGGGGTGGCTGCTTTGCTCCAGGCTAAAGTGCCGAATTTCAAGGTCCAGGGCCAGGTGGGGAGCTACTGCACCGGCCAGCTCGAGGCCCCGCCAAGCATAAGGGCACAGGTAGTCGAGGTAGATGGTCACCGTCTGCATTAGCCCGAGCCTACTGCACAGACCCCCAACCCGCCAACCTTCGGATGAACAGCGGCACCAGCCGTGTATCCCGAAGAAGATCGTCCCCCACCTCAATCGCCAAAGTACTCGTAGGTGTGGGGGCCCTCCAGACCCAGCATGAGGTCCAGGTTCTGCACCGCTGCCCCCGAGGCCCCCTTGCCCAGGTTGTCGTAGCGGGCTACCAGCAGGGCCTGTTTCTGGGCAGGGTTCTCGTAGACAAAGAGCTCGAGCAGGTTGGTACCGTTTAGCGCCTCTGGGTCGAGCACCGGGTGGTACTGGCCGTAGGTCTCCAAAGGCATCACCCGCACGAAGCGCTGCCCCTGGTAGCGCTCGACCAGGGCTTCGTGCAGCTCGGCGGCGGTCACCTTTTGGGGCAGGGCCCAGAGGTGTACCGGGATGAAGTCCAGCATGCCCTGGCGAAAGCGCCCCACCGCCGGGGTAAAGATGGGAGGGTGTTGCAGGCGCGCATAGCGGGTCATCTCGGGCAGGTGCTTATGGGTGAGCTCGAGGCCATAGGCCCGGTAGTTCCCGGCCAACCGGTGCTCCCCCCGGCCCTCCATGGCGTCTATCAGCGACCGCCCCCCGCCGGAGTAGCCCGAGATGGCGCTCACCGAAGCGGCAAAATCTGTAGGCAGAAGTCCCGCGTCCACCAGGGGCCGCAGCAGGGCAATCACCCCGGTAGGGTAGCAGCCAGGATTGGCGACGAAGCGGGCTTGGCGGATCCGCTCGGGCTGCTCGGGGCATAGCTCGGGAAAACCATATACCCAGCCCTCGGCCACCCGGTGGGCCGAACTGGCGTCCAGAAGGCGGGTATGTGGGTTTTCCAGCATGGCTACCGCAGCTTTAGCCAGGTCGTCGTGCAGGCAAAGGATGGCCACATCCACCGCATTCAGCAGGCGCTTGCGCTCGAGTTCGTCCTTGCGTTTGGCGGGGTCAATGGAGATGAGCTCTATATCGTCTCTATGCTGCAAACGGGCCCGGATTTGCAGGCCGGTGGTTCCGGCCTCGCCGTCAATGAAAACCTTGGGTTTGCTCATGGGTCTTCCTTATTTGGCCCCCGGCCCAGGGCGGCCAACACTTATGTGGGTGCGCATGGTTCGGTTGAATCCCCAGCTCTAGAAGCGCCTGTCGCAGAAGAAAAACCTGGGCCAGGGGCGACTGAAGAGGCAGCCAACCCACCTGTTTGCGGGTGTGCTCTCCCCGCCCCACGCTTTTAGCTTAGCAGATGGTACAGCAGCGCCTTTTGCGCGTGCAGCCGGTTTTCGGCCTGGTCAAAGACGCGCGACTTCCTGTGCAGGGTGGCCTCCTCCACCACCTCCTCGCCGTAGTGGGCCGGCAGGCAGTGCAAGAAGATGCCGTCGGGGTCGATTAGGTCTAGCATAGCTGGGGTGACCTGAAAGCCAGCGAAGTCTTTGATTTTGCGCCGCTGGCTGGCCTCGGCTTCCTGGCCCATCGAGACCCAGACATCGGTGTAAAGCACCTGGGCGCCCTCGGCCGCCGCCCAGGGGTCGTGGGTAAGGGTGATATCGGCGCCCAGCTTGAGCGCCTCCATGAAGATGACGGCATTGGGCTCGTAGCCGCGGGGGGTGGCGATGGTCAGCTTGGCTCCAGAGAGCACCGCGCACTGGATATGGGCGTTGGCCATATTGTTGCCATCGCCGATGTAGGTAATCCGAAGCCCTTTGGTGTCAGCGAAGGTCTCCTCGATGGTCTGGTAGTCGGCCAGCAGTTGCACGGGGTGTAACAAGTCGGAAAGGCCATTGATCACGGGTTTAGACGAGTAGCGGGCCAGCTCCTCCAGGGTCGAGTGCAGGTAGACCCGGGCCATGATGGCGTCTACCCAGCGCTCGAGGTTGAGGGCAATATCGCGCACCGGCTCGCGGGTACCCAGGCCGATTTCGGCGTTGGTCAGGTTCACAGCGTGCCCACCTAGCTGGTTCATGGCCACCTCAAAGGTGGTGCGGGTGCGTAAGGACGGCTTCTCAAAAATCATGGCCAGGGTCCGGCCCTCGAGGGGCCTCAACCCCTTGAAGGCCCCCCGCTTCATGGCGTGGGCTGTATCGAGCACCGCCCGGTACTCAGTAGGCGATAGATCGAGGTTGGAGAGGAAATCGCGGCCCTTTAGGCTGGCCACAGGCTGGATAACATCAACCATAGGTCACCTCCGCAGGCGTCCCACACGTATAAAAACACATTCCCGGAGTTTGATTATACATTCGCAATTGGGTTTACCGGCCATGGCTGCCGGACACCCCGGGTGCCGGCTGGACCGGCTCGGCGAAAACGGTTTCCAGTGCAACCTCGACCATCTGGCTAAAAGTCTCCTGCCTCTCCTGGGGGGTGGTCCTCTCGCGGGTGATCAGGTGATCGCTGATGGTGAGGATACACAACGCCTCCACACCAAACTTAGCCGCCAGGGTGTAGAGTCCGGCAGCCTCCATCTCCACAGCCAGCACGCCAAACTGGGCCCATATCTGGTAGGGGTTGGGCAGGTCGTGGTAGAAGGTATCGGTGGAAAGCACGTTGCCCACATGCACCGGTACGCCCTTGGAGCAGGCCTGCTGGTAGGCCCGGTACATAAGGTCAAAGCTGGCGATAGGGGCATAGTTCTGCCCCGAGAAGCGCAGGTTGTTGATGGAGGAATCGGTGCAGGCGGCCTGGGCGATGACCAGGTCGCGCAGCTTGAGGCGCTCGGTGATGGCCCCAGCGGTGCCCACCCGTATTAGGGTCTTGCAGCCGTAAAACTGGACCAGCTCGTGAATGTAGATGCTGGCTGAAGGAATCCCCATCCCGGTGCCCTGCACGCTCACCCGTTTGCCTTTGTAGGTTCCGGTATAGCCGAGCATGTTGCGCACCTGGTTGTAGAGCACCGGATTTTCCAGAAAGTTCTCGGCGATGTACTTGGCCCGTAAAGGATCGCCCGGAAGCAAGATGGTCTCGGCAACTGCGCCCTGAGGAGCGGAAATGTGCGGTGTCATGCCCGTACTTTATCCTGTTGTGCCCGCATCAAAAAAGTACGGCTCACATAAGTTTAGAGCCTTATACAGCAGCGCTGCAAAAAGCTATATGGGCAGCTCCAGCCCAGTTTTCGCGGCGCTCAGTCGAAAAGCAAACCGCCGGCGAGCTGAGCTACCGGGCGGCCAGAAACGTGTTGCACGGCCCCGGGAAGAAGCGGCAGCAGCACCTCGAGGGAGTCCTTGCTGCTTTGCGGCCCACCAGGAAGGTTGACGATTAGCGTTTTGCCACGCACGCCCGCCACCCCACGCGACAACGCCGCCAGCGGGTCTTTCTTGTAGGTCTCCCTTCGAATGAGTTCGGCGATGCCAGGGGCTTCCTTCTCCAGCATCTCGCGGGTAGCCTCAGGAGCATGGTCGCGGCCACTGAGACGGATACCGCCCACGGTCAGGATCAGATCGAGACCCTCGCGGTCGGCCCAAAGCCGCAGCACCCGCTTTATCTGCGCAGGCTCATCGGGGATGATCTCATAACTAGCAACCTCGTAAGGGCCCAAGGCCAGAACCTCCCGCAAAACCTCGTAGGCGCGGTCTTCGGCATCGCCGCTTGCTCCGCGATCGGAAATGGTGAGGATGCCCACTCGAATCATTTGCTACAAAGTTTAGACCATAATGGTTTTGGCTTTGGGTTATATGTGGCACGAGAGCTCAACCTTGGAAGGCCGCTACATCTATCTGGAGCCTCTGCACCTGGGGCACGCCCCAGCCATGCTTGAGCACTTCGATGCTGAGATGGTGCGGTACCTGAGTAATGCACCAAAGGAGGCCACCATAGAGGCCATGCAGGGCTACATCCGTACCCTGCTGGCTGCCCAGGACCGGGCCAACTGGGCTATCATGGATAAGGCCAGTGGTCGGATGGCCGGTCGCACCGGCTATGTGCGGATCAACCCCGAACACCGCTCTTTGGAAACCACCACCTGGATTTTCACCCCTTTCCAAGGGGGATATGCCAACACCGAAAGCAAGTACCTGCTCTTGCGCCGGGCCTTCGAAGACCTGGGCGCTATCCGGGTTCAGTTCAGGGCCGATGCCCGCAACACCCGCAGCCGCAAGGCCATCGAGAAGCTGGGGGCTACCTTTGAGGGCATCCTGCGCAAGGATCAGATTTATCCAGATGGCACAATCCGCAACACCGCGGTCTACTCGATCATTGACGACGAGTGGCCTCAGGTGAGAAAAGCGCTCGAGGCCCGGCTTTATGGCTAAAGCACAGCTGCCTCACCCGGCTGCCGTGCAGAACGACGAAGCTCAAATCTGGCGCAAGTCCTCTAGTAGCTGCCAGCCGACCTCCTTGGGCGTGGCCTCGAGGTAAGGGCTTAGTTGCTGGCTGGCCCACAGCGCCAAGGGCTTGAGTTCAGCGGGCTCCTGCTCGGTGCGCACCAGCAAGGTTACCTGATAAAATTGCTGGGTCTCGGTGGGGGTACCGTCCTCGAAGTAGCTCATGGGAGGCCGCACTTTGTCAATCAGCACATATACCTCCCCCAGCCGGCAGGGAATCGCCTCACGGGGGTTGAACAACAGCTCCTTCGGGTGCCACAAGTACCCCTGAAACAGCTTGATGGCTTTCATAGCAATCACATGGTTCTTCCGGCCAAAAAATCAGCTTCGCCAAGCCCAATACTATTCTAGCCGCGCCACCTCCACCCCGCTCCGAAGGTACACCCTGGGCAAACGCCAAGAAAGCCGCGCGGCAGACTCGTAACTCACACTCCCGCTCAGCTCGGCCCAGCCCCACAGGCTGCTGGTGGGATTGAAATCGGGGGTGACCACTTCGAAAACCTGCGCCAGGCTCACTGGCCCTGGAAGCCTCACGGTGATCTGATCCATCGAGACCCGCCCCACCACCGGACAGACGCAGGGTTGGTCGTCGGGGGCTCGAGGTTCCGGGTGGTAGCGAACCGTAGCCCGGTTAGAGACCAGGCGGGGCATCCCGTCAGCATAGCCCACCGGCAGGGTGGCAATCCACTCGAGGCCCTGGGTGGTATAAAGGCCGCCATAGCCGATTCTGCGGCCTGGCGGAAGCGCCTTGACCTGAGTGGGCCTGGCCAGCAGACGGGCAATAGGTCTCAAACCCAGGCCTGGCAGCAGGCCGTACAGACCAATGCCTACCCGCACAGCGCTCAGACCGCAGGCACCATAACGGATGGCTCCCGCAGTGTTGCACAGGTGGTAGAAGTAGCCTGGCCCAAAAACCCGCTGCACCTGCTGAAACTGGGCAAGCTGCTCTCTTGTCCAGGATTCGTCCTCCTCAGCATCGGCGAAGTGCGAGTAAATGCCCTGGATAAGCAGGTTTTGATAGCGGGCAAAACGCTCTTTGAGTAGCGCGGCCTCCTGGGGCTGGAAACCTACCCGGCCCATGCCGGTGTCGAATTCGAGGTGCACGCTTACCGGCTTCCCCAGCGCGTTGAGGGCCTCAGCGCTCTCGAGGGTGGAGATGGAGGGGATCAGATCCAGCTCCACCACTTCCTGGGCTTGCTCAGGATGCAGGCTTCCCATAAGCAAGATGCGGGCCGTAATACCCGCCTCCCGCAATTGGCGGGCCTCCTCAGTGGTCGCCACCGCAAGCCCCCAGGCTCCTAGACGTAGCAATTCCTTGCCCACCTCCACCGCCCCATGACCGTAGGCATTGGCCTTGACCACCCCGATTACCTGTGCGTTGCCTGCCCTGGCTTTCAGCAGGTGAAAGTTGTGAGCCAGGGCATCGAGGTCTATCTCCAACCAAGCAGGACGCATGGCACACAGTTTACGCACGGGCGCGAAGTCCTGAAGCCGCGCATGGCAGAACTAGCTCTCGAGCCGCAAGTGAGTCTGCCGCATCCAACCTTATACCTTGCGAATCTTCATGCTTTGCACTTGGCCAGTCTCGGCGTTGATGCGGAAGACCTTGTACTCACGGGTGCGGGCCGCATCACCCAAGCTCAGATAGGCCGTGGGCTCACGCACCACGAAGGAAAGCGTAACCTCCCAGAACTGGTTGTCCGGTGTGAGTTCGACTTCCTCGAGCCGCAGTTCAGGGATTTGCTTCTCACTAAACAGCGTTTGGATGTACTCGGTGGCAATCCTGACCGCCTCCTTAACCTCGAGCATGGTAGCAATTGTAGCCTACTGGACACCACCTCCGGTGTAAGCTAGCAAGCGTGCCGCGCAAGGTCATTCTGGACTGCGACCCTGGACACGACGACGCCATCGCCATGATGCTGGCCCTGGCCAGCGAGGAGCTGGAGGTTCTAGGCATTACCACGGTGTACGGCAATGTGGGCCTCGAGCGCACCACCCGCAACGCCCTGGTGGTGCGGGAGCTACTGGGTTCCAGCGTACCCGTCTACGCCGGTGCCGACCGCCCTTTGGTACGCCCGCGCATCA
>Ga0308310_1000997_pt1 | contig 12655 bp, 14 predicted proteins | sample HotsprSampleMS65_FD_203672 | JGI IMG/M metagenome (GOLD analysis project Ga0308310, IMG submission 203672) | Hot spring phototrophic mat microbial communities from Mushroom Spring, Yellowstone National Park, Wyoming, United States - 20090730_MS65 ...
TCCAGCAGACGCATGGCATTTTCCGGTGACGCTGGCACCTGACCGAACGCTGCGAGCGCTGGTGCAAGTCCTGGAATATTCGTCATCCAGGAATCGTGAAGCGAACGCACTAACCGCTGTGACGGATGATCTTCGAGCACCGCAGTTGCAATCATCGCACTATCCCATGGCAGCACGCCGGAATGGTTCGCCAGCAGGAGTGCGGCTCCATCCTGGGGCACGCCATCGAGACCCTCGCTTGTGACCCGCCACCAGGAACGGTAGAGAAACCCGGCGACAGGACGCACCAGTTCGATCAGCTCGGAGTCCATACCATACGCATCGACGGCAAACTCGCCGCGCAATCGACGCTGGATCAGTGCCGTCAGTTCGGTGACCTGGTACTGCAACACCATCGCAATACCACGCCAGAAGTCCGGGTCGAGGTAGTCGCTGTTGAACACATTCTGGCGCAACGTGGTCACGACATTGTCGAGCGCAGGCGGACGCAGGCGTTCTAGGTTCTCGCGGATCAGACGCAACAGGTCGGCAGCCAGGTCGCGGGTTTCTGCCGATCCTTCGGTCTGATTGCGGATTTCGACTTCGAGTTCCTGAACGGTGGCAGCGGTTTCAGCACGCAGGGTTTCGACTGCATCAACCGGCGCGACTGGTTCAGCAGTTGAAGTGACGCTGATCTCCTCCTCCGGCGCAGGCGCGGCGTCGTCGGCAGTTTCGACCGGCGCATCGAGCTGGTTCTGGACAGCAGGCTGATCTTCAACGACGGGAACGGCACTCGTCTCCTGAACGTTATCAGCATCCTGGGCGCCATTGATAGGAAGATCACCTGTATGTGCTTCTGGCGATTCTGACATATTCGCCTCCTGTGAGATTATTCGTGCGGGTATTTCGGGATGCTCGTCCGTTAGCTCGCGCTTCCTGACCAAAGCAGTTCGTTTTTCGATCTTCGGGAGTTTCGCTTTGCCAGAAGAAGGCGCTTTGCGTCTCCGGGAGCGATCTGCTGATGAGTCGGCGTCGGGTGAACTATCATCGTGTCGTTCTGCCATCAATGTACTCTCTTCGATACGCGAAGGGTCTGGGCGGATCAGGCAGTGACTGTGGCGATTTCACGCAGTGTTTCATCGGGTCGGCGTTGCGGCGTCCAGTGGAGTTCGCACGCAGCACGGCGGATGTCACCCACGCACGCGTAGTTCAGGTACTCAATCGGGAATGGCAGTGCGCCAATCAGCGAACGGATCGGCTCCAAAAATGATGCTGCATGAAACGCGAAAGCGGGCAACGGCAGCGGTTGCCCGCCAGCGAGAAGAATCGCCTGCGACAGGATCAGAGGAGGATGTGCTGCGATATTGAACGCGCCTTCCACCTGATCGTTCAATGTCGCCAACGCTAGCGCCACTGCTGCATCGTGAATATGCAGCACCTGAATCCGGGGGTCGAAACCCGCCAGCACCGGCGCGGGGCGGCGGCTGAGGAACTGCACGACGGGTGATCGGACGCCATTGCCAGCGACAGGTGCGCAGCGGATCATAACAATACGCATGTTGGGATGGCGCACCTTGAAATCACCGACCAACCGCTCGATCTCGATGTAATCCTGGAGCAAGCCAGCTGGCGCACCGCTCGACAGCGGTGCAGATTCGGGGATGAAGACGGGTGCATCGGGGCGCGCACCGTACACCAGCAGGCTGCTACGCATCACAACGCGCGGCACTCCTGCAGCGTGACATGCTCCCAGCACCTCGATGGCGCGATACACATTGCCGCGACCAGCAATCTCGTAGGGAGGCGCCTCCTCCTCACCAGCAATGTCGAGATGCACCACGACATCTACCCGCGCGGCGCGCATCATCGCGAGCAGCGTTTCGCCGCTCATATCGCACACGCGCACCTCAACACTGGCGGGTGTATATTCAGGGGCAACTCGCCCAACGCCAACAACACGTATATTCGATTGCGATGCCAGAATGCCAGCAACCAGGCTCCCCAAAACACTGCCAACACCGGTGACCAGCACTGTTGTCATGCTCACCTCTGCCAGGCTATGCCGGTTATGCCAGGCGCTGACGCAACCAGTGCTCAACTCCGCTGCGATCAAGATCGGAATTGGAAACGGATCGCACCAGCCAGAGCAATTCCGCCTCAGCCACGTCGTGATGCAGCGATGCATTGTTGAGGGTCAGGAAACGCAGCATGCAGAGCAACGCCGTTGCTTCATTGGCGCTGACAAAGGGGCGGCTCTTGATCATCAGGAACATCAGCGCTGCAGCTTTACTCGGCAGATCAGGGTACAACTCCGACTCAAAGAGCACCTGGCGCGGCGCCGTCACTACCGACATCAACCGGTCGTGACTAGCAATTCCCAGGCGCCCGCCGTACCGCAAGACCGCATATGTATGCAGGTCCAGCACATCATCTTTCGTCAGATAGTGCATCACTCCACACGTACTACCTGTAGAAATATCTCCCAAAACGTGCAGGATTCCGAATCCCTGCTTTCTATCTCTCGGTTCCTGGTTCCAGGTTCCCGGTTCTTAGTTCTCGGTTCTCAGACCCTCACAGTCCTGCCAGTTCACGGAACATTTTATCGTACTGATCGCTCACACCACGCGCCCATTCGCGCAACTGCGGACTCATTGGGCGACGCAGCAGCACCTCGTTCTCGGTGAAGATCAGTTCAACCAGTTCCTCATCGCCGAGTCCGACAGCACGCAGCCATCCCTGGACCGTTTCTGGCAGGTTCTCTCGTTCGATAGTAAACGATCGTGGCAATGCTTCCTCCCCATTTTCCATACTGTGCACAACTTTCTTCTGTCCGCCGTGCAGCACCGGTCATCCTTCAATCACGCGGACGCAGGTGTGGGAACAGGATGACTTCGCGGATGCTCGGTTGATCGGTAAACAGCATCACTGTCCGGTCGATACCGATACCTAAGCCGCCAGTTGGCGGCATACCATACATTAGCGCATTGAGGAAATCAACGTCCATCTGTTGCGCTTCATCGTCGCCAGCATTGTACGCGCGCCCCTGTTCCAGAAAACGCTGCTCCTGGTCAAGCGGATCGTTCAATTCGGTAAATGCATTGCCGATCTCCATGCCGGCCACGATCGGCTCGAAGCGTTCAACTAGCAGCGGTTGATCGGGACGACGTTTCGCCAGCGGCGATAGCGCAACTGGATGATCGATAACGAATGTTGGCTGGATCAATTCCGGTTGCACATAGACGCTAAAGATCTCGTCAACCTGTTTGCCCCAACTGGGCTTCAGATCGACTTTCAGCCCGGCTGCGCGGATCGCTCGATGCAATGGTTCGAGTTCGGTGAGTTTGAGGATGTCGATGCCGGTGCGCGCGGCGATCGCCGCCGGGATCGACACACGCTGCCACACAGAACCAAAATCGATAGTGTGACCTTGAAAAACAATGGTTGTGCTGCCAGCAACTTCCAGCGCCAGGGTCCGGTACAGGTCTTCGACCAGGCGCATCATATCGTTGTAATCGGCATACGCCTGGTAACATTCCATCATCGTGAACTCAGGGTTGTGAGTACGATCAACCCCTTCGTTACGAAAAACCTTGCTGATTTCATAGACGCGCTCAAAGCCGCCGACAATCAGGCGCTTCAGGTAGAGTTCAACGGCGATGCGCAGATAGAGATCCTGCTTCAACTGGTTATGGTGCGTGATGAAAGGGCGGGCAGAAGCGCCGCCATAGATAGGTTGCAGAGTTGGCGTCTCTACCTCGAGAAAGCCGCGTTCGTCGAGGAAGCGCCGCATTGTGCTGACGATCTTCGCGCGTGTGCGAAACACATCGCGCACTTCGGGGTTGACAATCAGGTCGAGGTAGCGTTGACGATGCCGCTCTTCGATGTCCGAAAGACCGTGCCACTTTTCCGGCGGCGGGTTGAGCGATTTTGCCAGCACTCTTAGGCGCTCGACGAACACCGAAGGCTCGCCGCGCTGCGTGCGGCGCAATGTTCCCGTGGCTTCTACAATGTCAAACGTATCGAGATCATCACGAAACCGGTCGAACCATTCGTCACCAATGTCGCCGCGACTGAGCCAGATTTGGATGCGGCCCGACTCGTCTTCGATGTGGGCGAATGCCAGTTTGCCCAGAATCCGACGGGCTCCCACAATTCTCCCGGCAACAGTGACCCGTTCTCCACATTCCATCAACTGGTCGAAACTGGCAAGCACGAGGCCAATCGTGTGGGTGCGCCGGGTACGCGGCGGATACGGGTCGATGCCGGCTGCGCGCAGTCGCTCCAGTTTTGCCAGGCGCTGTTGTTGAAGTTCGTTGAGTTCCATAGCGCCTATGATACGCGATTATGGTTAAAACGCAAACAGGGCGAGCAATGTTTCCCTGCCTGCGATTGATATGGGACAGAGAACCCGCCTCGGCAAAACGCGCGTGGACATCACCGCTTCCGGGTGATATCCACGCGCGGTCGGTGCATGGAACTGCATAACGTCGAGCTACTTGATATCGACGATGGTAAGTCTCATGGTGCCAGAAGGGGTCTCTACTGTTACTTTCTGACGCGGGCGTTTGCCAAGAAGCGCCGAACCAATCGGCGACTCATTCGATATCTTGCCTTCGCTCGGTTTGGCTTCAGTACTACCGACAATCGTCCAGGTTTCTTCGCCATCTTCGCCGTCGATACGTACTGTGACGCGCGAACCAATGCGAACCTCGTGATTGTCGCCGTTCTCTTCGTCGATTATCTGAGCACGGGCGAGAATGCTCTTGATCTCGCGGATACGACCTTCGAGATGAGCCTGCTGGTTTTTGGCATCCTCGTATTCGCCGCTTTCGGAGATGTCGCCAAGTTCTTTTGCGGCGTTGATACGCTCGGCAATCTCTTTGCGGCCTTTGGTGATAAGCTCTTCCAACTCGGCTTCGAGCTTGGCGCGCCCATCACGAGTGAGGTATGCTGGTTTGTCGCTCATCGTTCGTGCCTTCTTCCAATTTCCTAAATGAGTCCGCTTACGTCGCGGCTTCCGCCGCTATCACGGAGCGGCATGTCCGGTACTGCGGGGCATAACCCGTGTATTCTCGCACATGCTCTGCGGCGATGCACAAGTGTATAACACAGCAAACCTAACGCACAAGTGTGCCCGGTTGCTTCATTGCCTGTTCTCCTGGCGGGGGAGATACCAGGGTGTGTGGTCACTTGTTGCATCGTGTGCGTAAATGAAACGACTGAGAGTACACTCTCAGCCTGACTGTCGGGTTTACCCCAACCCAACGTTATCTATTGCATAACGTTGGCGATTCGTATTATATGCGATTGCACACCGTTTGTAAAGCCTGTTCAATGATTACTGGCAGAACATGCGGGAACGCTGCGTGATGTGATAAACCTGGCATGCTATAATGCAGCCCGAGACCCGTATGATGTCACGCCTGACGAACCACGAAGTCGCTGAGATGTTCAGCGCTATTGCCGACCTGATGGAAATCCTGGACGAGGATCGGTTCCGCGTTCAGGCGTATCGTCGCGCCAGTGACGCTATCCGCGATCTGCTGGCGCCACTTGCAACGTACCGCGACCGCGGTGAACTGGAGACAATTCCCGGAGTTGGTAAGGCGATTGCCAGGAAGATTGGCGAACTGCTCGACACGGGTGAGTTGCAGTACTACAACCGCCTTCAAGAGAAGGTGCCGCCTGGTGTGCGCGAGTTGTTGCGCGTCCCCGGCATTGGTCCGCGCACTGCCGGGCGTCTTTACCGCGAACTCGGGATTACCAGCCTGGCGGAACTGAAACGTGCTGCTGAGGAAGGACGCCTAGCGACGCTTAAGGGTTTCGGCACAAAAATGATCGAAGGCATTCTCCAGGGTATCAGCATTGCAGAGCGACAAGAGCGACGGATGCCACTGGCACAGGCGCTCGAAACCGTTCAGGAATTGATTCTGGCGCTGCGCACCGCTGCCCCCGCATTGCACCAGGCAACATACGCCGGAAGTTTGCGCCGTGGACGACCGACCGTCGGTGATCTCGACATCCTGGTAGCCGCCGATGATGCTCCTGCCGTCGTCCGTGCCTTTACAACGCTGCCACTCGTGGCGCGGGTCGAGTCGGCGGGTGACGAAAAAGCCAGCATTCTACTCCATAACGGCACACAAGCTGATCTGATCGCTGTGCCCCCGGCGCTCTGGGGATCGGCGTTGCACCACTTTACTGGCAGCAAGGCGCACAATATCCGCTTTCGCGAACTGGCGCTGGCGCGTGGTTTGAGTTTCAGCGAGCATGGATTCCGCCGCGCCGATGGAACTATGTTGACCTGCGCTACTGAAGAAGAGGTGTATGCCGCCATCGATCTTCCCTGGATTCCGCCGGAACTGCGCGAGGACGAGGGAGAGTTCGAAGCGGCGCGCGCCGGTACACTGCCGCGCCTGGTCGAACTGAGTGACATTCGTGCCGATCTTCACATGCACACTACCTGGAGCGATGGATGCGCCGATGTTCGTACCATGGCGGAAGCAGCGCGCGCCCGTGGCTATTCCCACATTGCTATAACCGACCATAGCGCGTATATCGGTCTGACCCACGGATTGGATGCGGAACGGTTACACGCGCAACGTCGGGAGATCGCAGCGCTGAATGCAGCGTATGCCGCGCAAGGCATTCCATTTCGCATTCTGTGTGGCGTCGAGGTCGATATTACGCCCGAAGGATCTCTGGCGCTTCCCGACGATGTACTGGCAGAACTCGATATCGTTGTGGCATCGGCGCACATCCAGTTGCGTCAGTCGTCCGAGGTCGCCACCGAACGCTTGCTGCGCGCAGTGCGCAATCCGCACGTCGATATAATCGGGCATCCGGTGGGACGGATGCTCGGATCGCGGGAGGGAGCGCCGGTCGATATCGATGCCCTGGCGCGCGCGGCAGCCGAACACGGGGTGCTGCTCGAAGTGAACAGTGGACCAACCCGCCTCGACCTGGAGGGTCCGGCGGTCCGGCGCGCACTGGAACTGGGTGCGACCATTGCAATCAACAGCGATGCGCACCATCCCGACAATCTGGACTGGATCCGGTTTGGGGTCATCACCGCACGGCGGGGTTGGGCAGGCGCTGCGCAGGTAGCGAACACCTGGAGTTTCGAGGCGCTTCAGGAGTGGTTGCGCCGACGTTGAGCGTTGTTCTGTTTATCGGGAGGAGGAAGCATGCCATCCGTCTTTTCACGCATTGTGAGTGGTGAATTGCCGTCAGCCAAAGTGTACGAGGATGACGAGACACTGGCGTTTATGGATATTAATCCCGCCAGTCGGGGGCATACGCTGGTGATTTGTAAGGAAGAGCACCCCGATATTTTTACTACGCCCCCTCATCTGGTTGCAGCCGTCGCGCGGACGGCGCAGAAAGTGGCGCTGGCGCTCCGCGACGCGCTCGATATTGACGGACTGAATATCGTTCAGAATAACGGCGCGGCAGCCGGGCAGGTGGTATTCCATTACCATGTGCACCTGATACCGCGCTGGAAGGGTGACCACGTGCTGCGACCCTGGACGCCGCACCCGGCTGATCCGTCTGAATTGCGCACAATAGCAGAACGGATCCGGGCAGCAATAAAGGAAGATTGAAGATTCAGCGTTACCCTGAACGGCGAGATTGGTTCGATGGCGGTGCGTAGGTGAAGGGTCGGCGCCTGAAGTTGCCCGAACAAAGACGACTGCTTTTGCGCAAACTAGATTCCAATGCTAGAGATCGATATCCAGCGGTTGCAACACCAGATTGAAACAGTCGTTCACACGCAACCTGACGTGCGCCTTGTCTACCTCTTCGGGTCGCAGGTGAGCGGGGTGACCGGTCCGCTTAGCGATATCGATCTGGCAGTGTTGCTGGCGCACGAGGCGTCAGCAATGCACGTCTTCGCGCAGTTGGAACATCTCTTTTCTCTGGCGCTGGAAGGGCAGGCTGTGGACGTTGTCATCCTCAACCAAGCGCCAATCGAATTGGCATATGCGGTCATTGCTGAGGGCAGGATCATCTACCAGCGTTCAATTGCCGAACGGGTCGAGTATGAAGCAAAGGTTATGAGTCGCTACAGGGATTTTCTGCCCTTCCTGCGTGCGCAACGTCAGGACATTGTGAAGGGAGCGGGCAATGAGCGTCGAGTTCAGCGTATCGAGAGGCGCTTAGACGAACTCAGCGAGTGCTTGGCGCGTCTGGCGCCGCTCCGCGTCCGACCGAAGACTGAGTTTATGAGCGATCCGTATCTGCGCGGCATCGTGGAGCGTAATCTGGAAGTGGCGGCGCAGTGCTGCATCGACATCTGCCACCGGATTATCACGCTGGAAGGTGCCCAGAAACCTACTATGAAGCGATTCTGCGTATGGGAGAACTGGGCGTGTTGCCGCCGGACTTCGCCGGACGCCTTGCTCCAATTGCCGGTCTGCGGAATATTCTGATCCATAAATATCTGACGGTAGATTGGGACGAGGTGTACACAAACCTGGCGAAACTGGATGACCTGTCGCATTTTGCTAACCTGATCCGCAGGTGGTTTGGATGATCGCCGCTCAATCAGCCCATGAATGCGTTCACTGCAAAAAAGGGTATTTCCCTGCAGAGGCGCAGCGTTCGCGGAGGAAAATTCTCTGTCGCGTCACTCAGACGCATGCTTTGCCGTTTTCGTTATTTAGGGTTCTCTGTGCCCTCAGCGTCTCAGTGGTGCGTTTTTGCAGCGCATTGTATCCGCCTTGCCTTGAGCACGCGCGTTTTGGCAGACGGGAAGCTCTGCCCTGATCTACAGAAGCGCTTCGGGTTGTTGCCAGGCGTAGATAGTTTTATGAAGATTGAGAGTTATAGCAGTTCTCATATACGTTGACCCCTATTCGGGTCTGCCATGTCGCACGAGGCGCCCGCTTTCGGTGGAGTGTAGACCGAAATTATGGAGATTGAGGATTGAGTCCGCTTTGCGCCTCTTGCCGTCGGGCTCATGGAGATTGAGAATTGAATCCGGTATACGCCCTTGCCGTGGGGCGAAAGCCCTTGGCTATGGAATGCGAAGCCCGCCTGCGCGGGCTACGGCGGATTACGTATTCAAAGACGATTCAAACAAGAGGTGCGGAGGTTGCTCATGATGAACAACGACACCGGTACGACGCAATCAAACGTGACCGAGGAATTGACCGACAATGGCATGAGCGCGCGGCGCAAAGCCCTTTCGGCGATTTTGCTGCTCGTGCTGTTGCTGCTGATCCTGCTGCTGTTCGCCGCAGCTGTCGAGCGGACCGATATTATCAATTTCACATCTGCGCGCCTTGCGCCGCTTACGTGAGTGGAAGACGACGTTCACACGCTTGCCGCCGAGCAGGGGCTTGATCTCGAAACCCTGCGCGCCGCATTGACTGCCCTGCGCATGCACGCGGGAGGCGATGCATTTTATGTCTTCTGGACGCCTCGCGGGAGTGCTTCTTCGACGCCGACGAACAAACGCGCTCGTGTATTGCTTGCTTTTCCTTCTCCCGACGCCGCATTGGGTTTTGCGCAACGCAACCGGTTGACCCAACCACCAACCGTGCCGCGTCTGCGTCGCCTCTTGCTGGTGCAACTGTTGCGCGCTGCGTTGCGTGAACCGGCGATCACGGCGTTGCACCTGGTGTTCGACGCCGATGATCTGCAGACGTATCCTCCGGGGCATCTTCCCCCCGGTTTGCACCTGACCCGTGATGATCTGCTGCGCCTGGTCGGGGGACGATAATCTTGTGGTTCAATGTCACAGCACCCGAAGCCGCGAAATGTGCACAATTCGCTGCTGCATATCCGCTGGCGGCAGGCCGCAAGCACCTGAAGAATGCGCTCACCAGAGTCTTCTCGCTCGTAAGTGCCCTTTTCTCTTCTGGCAACGTGCGAAGGGCAGCGCTGCTAACAGTTCTCACGGAGGTAGTGCCACGTTAGGTTGAATTTTACACTTTTTGCGACTTGTCTTTTACGCGCAAACACGGGTTTGGTCTGGTGTAAAATTCGCCCTAACACGATACTGGTTGACGCCCACCGACACCTCTAGCGTGATCGCGGTTGCCAGACCAACATAACATCATCGCCAGGAAGAGCCGACGGTCGCTCGCCGCATAATAGCCGCTTTTGTCGTGATTGACACGCTGATGGAACAACTGAGGCATTGCAGTGATGTGTGGGCGCGGGTCCCCGACTCGGAGATCCTGACGATTGCGGTCGTCGCCGCTGGAGAAGAGAAGTGAGCGAAGAGGAAAGAGGAGTGAGAGTCGCTCGTCACGCACGTCCGTCTCGCTTCTCTTTTCTCTTCCCTCACTTCTTGTCGTGCACGGGCGTCGCTGTCGGTCCGAGCGAATCGGCGTCGCGCGCTTCAATCGTCGCTTGCATCAGCTCACCGATTGGATGGCCTGGATTCCGGAGGTGTTGGGGGAGGTGTTCAGGTCAGGGCGCAGCGGTGCTGCGCCCATACGTCATCATCGCTAGCCTTCCCCTGCCGGTGTGCCGCCGGGTACGCGCCCAACCCCGCCGGAAGGCGCGCAGACGCGAATGCTGCGGGTATTGTGCGGCGAAATGGGAGAAGTTCTTTGGGTAGCGTTTGCATCTGGTCTGCCGACCAGATGGCGTGCCCGTGCGCGTTCAGATGCTGCCCGCAGGGGTGCACGACCATACGCCCGTGCACGCATTGGCGTATGGTCTGCCTGCTGGGACGCGGCTGTCGGGCGTCCGTAGTCCGTAACGGCGAATAATTATTCGCCGCAACAGCGCCGCTGATGCGGCGAACATCCTGGCGGAAACGGGAGTGCGACTGACCCCGGTGCGCCGGGCGAAGATGCGTCCGCACGTCTGGTGTATGGACGCCATCGAAGTGCGCGCGTATCGTCATACGATTGAGACGGTCAACAGTCAACTGGAGAAGATGGGTATTGAGCGGTTCTATGCACGCACGAATGCCGGGTTTGCACTGAAGGTGCATGCAACGCTCATTGCGCTCATCTGTACGAACATGAACGAGCAATCAAGGTAGCTCTTGTCATCGCAATGAGGCTCAAGACCCCTATACTCATACCCAAGCCACTCATGGCATGGCGTATCTCAGCGGGTGGGATTGTGATGCCCAGCGAGAGGATAACGAGACTAGAGGTAACTCGATTAGCTACGGACGACAATACGGATACACGCCCAACGTAGGCCCCATCCGTGACTTCTAGCACTCTGGCGTTGACGAGGATGGCCACCGTGTCGGAAATTAGCCCAACAGTGGCCACAAGGAATATCCCGATGGCTGACGGTACGTTGGCGACAGCAACGGTCAGACCCCCGGCAATTGCGATGGCTCCCCAGATGAGAGAATCCTGGAACCGTCGGCTCTTCCCTTTCCCTAACACGATACTTGCAATCACTCCGCCTCCGGCAAATGCTGCGAAAGCAAGTCCCAAATCCCTGGCGCCTCCCCAAAACTCCTGGGCCAGAATGGGTAAACCAAAGGCGTAAGCGGGGATCAGTAAGTTGAGTGTTGCCATCATAGCGATTGGGCGAAGAGCCTCTGGCGTACGCTTTAGGTAGCGGAAACCTTCCACCGCAAGCTGCCATTGGGTAGCCTCCTGCTGCTGGCTCGAAGTCCCTAAGGGCAGCCGAGCTAACGCACTCATTGCAGCTGCCAAGGCGAAAGACAAGCCGTTTAGGAGCAGGGCCGCCACTGTGCCCAAGCCCGAGACCACGAGGCCACCCGCGATCCAGCCTACGATGCGCGCAGTTAATTGTAGCCCTCGATCGAGGGCGTAAAGCTTTTGCAGATCGTAACCCTCACTCTCAAAAGCTTTGAGGAGCCCGGCTTTAGCGCCGATACACCACATCCTAAGCAGGGCTTCCAAGAAAGCCACAACAAGCAGCAAAGATACGCTTAGCCATCCGCGAGCCAAACTATCAGTGAAAGCTGCAATGAAGTACAGAAGAGCGCGGCCTACATCCAAGAAAACGACCGCCGTGAGCTTGCTGTATTTGTCGGCGAGCGCTCCTACCCAAGGGCCCGTGAGCGCTTCAGGTATGATGGAGACCAAAAGGGCGAATGCAACGCTTAAGGAAGAGCCTGTTTCCCTCAAAGCGAGCAAAGGTAAAGCAATCCCCCAAACGCTGGAGCCTACAGCAGAAAGAAACTGTCCGCTCCAATATAGGCGAATACGGGGGTCTCTTACTAAACTCAGAACTTCCCTTCCTTCTCCCACTGCGAAATCAAGTCTTCCATTGCTGGCTGCTCACCTGTTTCCTCAAGTAGAGGCAACTGACTGGCCACGAATATACGCGCTACCCCTGCGCGCCAGAAATGATGTGGATCAACCCCTTTGGCCTTCATCCAACGAGCAGCGCGGACAACGTTGCTCGGATCGACTATCTTGCCCCAATACGATAACAGAGCAGCCGCGACTTCCCCTCCGGAGCTCGCAGTATCTGATTATGTTTTGAGTTCAAAATTCCTAACTGCACTTCAACCAAACTCGACAGACGTGCAGAGCCGGTATCGACCCATACGGTAAAATAGTGTAAAATTCAACCTAACGTGGCAGTAGTTACGCGCGCCCGGAACGAAACTCCGGCGGAAACTCACGCAGGTTGCGTTGTGGATCGAGACAGGTCAGTTCCACGTCGGCTTCCACGTACACCTGTCCATCGCGCTCGACGCGCTGCTTGAACAGCCCACGGT
>Ga0308310_1000998_pt1 | contig 12646 bp, 10 predicted proteins | sample HotsprSampleMS65_FD_203672 | JGI IMG/M metagenome (GOLD analysis project Ga0308310, IMG submission 203672) | Hot spring phototrophic mat microbial communities from Mushroom Spring, Yellowstone National Park, Wyoming, United States - 20090730_MS65 ...
CAGTTCGCGCGCCAGTTTCTCACCGACTCACAATTCGGCCCGTACGCCGAAATGTACCGCGAACTGCAGAATCCAACGCAAATGGGGCGCAAAGTGCTGGATCGAATGCTAGAAGCGCTGATCATTCGGCAGTACGCGCGCGAGAACGGCATCAGCGCCAGCCCTGAGGAAGTGGATGAGCAGCGCTTCAAGTTCTACGGCTACGAGCCGAACCCTAGCACAGCGACTCCAACGCTCACGCCGACGCTCACGCTCACGCCGCTTATCTCGCCCACGCCGACCAACACGCCGACACCAACCGCTGAGCCGACTGTCACGATCACGCCCTCGCCGACTCCGCTGCCAACGGGCATCCCAACCGCGACGCCCGATGCAACGGCGCGCGCCAAGGCCTTCCAAGAAGATCAGGCTAATTTCCTTGACTCGGCGCGGCGTAAGGTCGGTGTGGATGAGGCGTTCCTCACGCAGCTCTTCACAGAGGAGGCGCTGCGCAAAAAAGTGGTGCTGGCAGTGGTGGGCGAGCCGCCTAAAGAGCAATTGCAGGTGAAGGCGCGCCATATCTTGCTCAAGACGCAAGCTGAGGCGGAAGAGGTGTTGCGCGCCTTGCAAAATGGCGAGTCGTTCGCGGCGTTGGCAGCGGCGCTCAGCCAAGACCCAGGCAGTGCAGCGCGAGGCGGCGAGCTAGATTGGACAGGGCGTGGCGTCTTTGTGCCACAATTCGAAGAGGCGGTCTTCAACGCTGAGGTCGGCGCTATCATCGGGCCGATCGATACGTCCAGCAATGGGCCGAACTTCGGCTTCCATATCATTCAGGTGCAGAAGCGCGAGATGCGTCCGCTGACCGAAGAGCAGGCGCGCCAAGCGCAAGAGCTCGCCTTTTCGCAGTGGCTATCAGAGCAGCGCACAGCGCGCGGCGCGCAGACCTTCCCGCTGTGGATCGAAGTCGTGCCCGGCACGCCGACTCTAGCTGAACTCGGCTTGCCCGAGCGCCTTCAGTAGCAAGAAAAGTTTGCTCGCGCCGCGCGATCACTCGGCGCGAGCTTGTATTGGCAGCTCAAGGGTCACTCGCGCGCCGCCTTCAGGGCGATTCTCAAGACGAATGCTGCCCCCGTGCAATAAGATCACCATGCGCGCGATGAGCAAACCCAACCTGGAGCCGCTCGTGAAGCCTTCACGCAATCTTGCGGTCGCAGCTGGCAGAAAAGTGTCCTCCAGCAGCTCACGCTCGAAGCCGCTACCGTCATCGGTGATGATGAGCGAAGCGCGTCCGTTGTTCTCAATCAAACTGATCTGCACGCGCTGCCGCGCTGCCTCGACCGCGTTGTTCAACAAGTTCAGCACTGCTCGCTTGAGCTGTGCTTCAGCGCCGCGCACCCAGACCTGTTCCTCGCCGCCATAGTAGTCGATCTCGATGTGTGCCGCGCTCGCTCGCGTCCGCACCACGTCAATCGCCTCCATGACAACCTCGCGCAAGTCCACGTCCGCGCTGAGCGCCTCAGCTCGCGGATAGTCGCGGAAGCGTGCGATCAGCGCGCTCAGGTCGTTCGCGCTCGCCTGCAAATCCTCAAGATTTTGGCGCAGCGAGCTGGGCAAATCTCGACTTTGGCGCAGCACATCAAGGTTCAGCTCAATTGCTGAGACGATGTTGCTCAGCTCGTGGAGCAAGCCGACGAGCAAGGCGCTGAGCATCCCGTGATTTTGCGCTACGCTGCCACTTCGCAATTGTTGGTCGAGCTGCGCAAGGCGTGCGAAGTCACGTTCGAGCGCCTTGTGAAGGCGCAACTTCTCAATGCACTTCATGCCGCGCGCGACGACCTGCGCAATCTCTTCGCCGCGGAGCGGCTTGGTGATGTAGGCAAACGCGCCGCCGTTGATCGCTTCTAAGCTGCTGCTGAGCGTGGCATGCGCGCTGATCATGGCGACCGGCAGGTCGGGCGCGCGCTTGCGCACTGCCTTCAATAGATCAATGCCCGACATGTCCGGCATCCACACATCGCTGATGATCATATCCACAGGCACGGGCGGCTCACCAAAGAGCAGCGCCAATGCCTCGCGACCGCTCGGCGCTTCAATAGCCGTGTAGCCAAGCTGCCGAATGCGCTTGCTCAAAATCAGCCGTGCGTGAATGTCGTCATCCACAATCAGGATAGTCGGCGTGGTCTCTGACTGACTTTTGGTATCTGACTGACTCAAGACAGCAGTTCGCTGGTCGTCGTCGGGCCAAGCAGTTCGGGCTTGCATAGTCTTTTTGTGTATACGCCGCTACACTGCAGACCGATTGTATGTGCTTTGAACCGCGCTGGACATAACAATCCTTAAACTATTTGCCGCGAGCGGCGCTGTGTTTTGTAGCTTAGGGCATTCACTGCTGCTTCGTGCGCGATTCTGCTGGCTACTTGGTTGAGATTCGGCGCTTCCTAGCGGCGGACTGAGATCGCTCGGCACGATAGTTGCCCGCTCTGCCAAGCAGTGATAGACTTAGGGCGGCTGTGGTGCTCGGCGCATTGACCGAGCCGATGTGGTGCACACGCATAGGAGGCATTTTATGCGGCATTCCGCCTTTCAGCACTCAATCCTTGCCGCCTTGTTGGTTGGCTTAGCGCTGACGCTCAGCGGCTGCTTCCAGCCGATTGGCTCTGCCTTGCAACCAACTGAGGTCAGGAACGTCGTCAATCCGATTCTCGTGCCGACCCAGGAGACCCTCATCGCGCTCGTGGCGACAGAGACCATCGAGCCGCCCGCGACTTCAGAGTTGTTCCCGCCGACGACGACGCCGCTGCGACAGCCAACCTTCACGCGCACGCCGAGCTTCACGCCGTCTCTCACTGAGACACCGACGGCGACCGCGACCTTCACCAAGACGCCGACGGCGACGCTGACTGAGACGCCTTCCGCCACTGCGACCGGGACATCGTCGCCGACGCCCTTCATCCCGACTGTGCTGCCGCCAACGGCGACCGAGACGCCGTTCACCTTGCCTCTGGTGCTGACCGAGGCGCCAACGGCGACTGACACGCCGACTCCGACAGCGACCGCCACTGTGACGCCTACGCCGCCGCTCCAGCCATCGCCGACGCTGTTCATCCCGACCCTGGCGCCGCCGACCGAGGTGGCGCAAATCTTCCCGACTCCTGACACGCAAGCCACGCTCGACGCGCAAGCCACGCAGATCATCGCCATTGTGACGGCGACTGCCGCCGCCAATGCCACTGCCACCAGCCTAGCGCTCGGCACAGTTGTCGCGCCGCCGCTAGTCGTCACGTTGCCGCCCGTCACAGCCATTCCGCCGTTTGGCACGCCCGTCGGCATGGCAGGCGATGGCGCAGGCGGCGTGTTAGATGACCGCTGCTTCTACACGGTTGTGCCAAATGACCGCCTGATTCGCATCGCGCTGCGCTTCGGCACCACGGTCCGCGCCCTGGCGCGCGCTAACGGCATTGTCAACGTGAACTTGATCCGAGTCGGGCAGCGCCTGCTGATTCCCAACTGCGCGATTGAGTTCGCGCCGCCGCCGCCTGCCATCCCGCCGACCGAGATGCCTATCGTAGGCGGTTTGTTCCGCCTCTCGCTGCGCTTCGGCACCACGGTCAGCCGTCTGGCTGAGATCAACCGCATTCGCAACGTCAGCTTGATCTACGCAGGGCAACGCTTGTACATTCCGTGAGCGCGCTGCGCACAGCCACGATCGCCGCAGAGCATAGGGCGGTCGCGCGCCGCCCTTGCCACGCCTTGAATGCCGCATAGGAGCGCGCAGCCGATGAGTCAAGCCGACGATCCGAGCGCACGTCACCTGACCGAAGAGCAGCTGCACAGCCAGCTCATTTACGATGGGAAAGTCGTCCACTTGTATGTGGATACCGTCAAACTGCCCGATGGCAGCACTGCGCGCCGCGAGGTCGTGCGGCACAGCGGCGCGGTCGCCATCTTGCCGCTGGATAGCGATGGTCGCATCGTCCTTGTGCGGCAGTATCGCTATGCAGCAGGGCGCGCCTTGCTCGAAATTCCCGCAGGCACGCTTGAGGTCGGCGAATCGCCTGATGTGTGCGCCGCGCGCGAGCTGCAGGAAGAGATCGGCTACCGTCCTGGCAGGCTGCAGAAGATCGGCGGCATCTTTGTGGCGCCAGGCTACACCACTGAGTATATCCATCTGTACTTGGCAACTGATCTCGTGCCTTCGCGCTTGGATGCCGATGATGACGAGTTCTTCGAGGTGCTTCACTTGCCCTTGAGCGAGGTCCTCGCGCGGATCAGGCGCGGCGAGATCGCCGATGCCAAGACGATCAGCGCGATTTTATTGGCGCAAGAGTATCTGAAGTGACTGTCCGCAAATTGGCCTGTGTCGTGCATCCCTGCGCCGTGCATCGTTTTGCTCTTGACAGGCTGCTAGAGCAGCGCCGAAGCGTCTGGCACCAACACGCTGAGGCATCGCCCGCTGCGCGGAGCGCGCCTGCTGAGGCCGGCGCTGAGGCGATCCTGACTGTCGTGCCGCGAAGCGCCAGCGATTTCCTCGCGCGCGCCTTGGCGCACAGCGCGCGGCAGACGCGATGAAGCGCCAGCTGACCCTAGACAGCTGCCGTTGCGCGTGATTCTGAGCTTGGCCGAGGCAGATTTTCAGCGCGGCGCCCCCGCAAAGGCGGCAATCCTGCCGCAGCGCGCGAGGATTTGACCGCGCCGCCGAACTGGGCAGCACGGCAGCCTACCCAGAATTGGCGCGGATGCCGTGAGGCTATAGGCCCGCGAACAGGTCGTCTTTGGGCGCGTCGCTGGGCAGCGGCACGCCTGCCACAAGTGCGTAGCATTCCACGCCCCAGAAAGCGCGCCACAGCTCGGGCGGCAAGGCGCTCAGCATCGCGCTTGGGGACAGCTGCGTGCGATGTTCTCCTAACGAGCGCCGCTTCAGCTCAACATATTCCGCCACATCGACTGTGTGGGTGATGCGCTCATCCGCCAAGCCTATCTGATCGAGGGGTACGTTCGGAAACGGCGACGGAATGTTCTGCTGCGCCAGAAACTCAGCGAATTGCTTGATCATGCTGCGTCCGAACGAGGCGTAGTACAGGCGCGCAGGCGCAAATGCCGCGCCCGCCTCAGGATAGCGGCTTGGATCGGCAGCTGCGTGGAACGCTTCCGTCGCCCAGCGGCAAATGGCGAGATGATCGGGATGACCGTAGCCGCCGCTCTCGTCGAAAGTGATGATCAGAGTCGGCTTGAAAGCGCGGATGACGCGCACAAGGCGCCCGACTGCCTCGTGCGGATCGGCGTTGATGAACGCGCGCGGGTCGGCGTTGGCAGGGCTGCCTGCCATGCCTGAATCGCGATAATCGAGGAAGAAAACGTCGCGGACGCCGATGACAGCGGCGGCGCGCCGCAGCTCCTGCTCGCGGACTGCGCCAAGCGTCTCAGGCGTAGCGAGCGACGGATCAGCGATCTCGCCGACTTCGCCGCGCGTAGCGCACACAATCCCGACTCGCACGCCGTGCAGGACGCAACGACGCAAGAAGCCTGTCACGCCTTGCTCGTCATCAGGATGCGCGTAACAGGCTAAGACGGCGCGCTCAGGCATGATCGTCGCTTCTGCTCAGGAAGATCGGCAAGTGGCCGAGCGCGATCACGTCCGTCCATTTGGCGCGGTCGCCTTCGGTGAAGATCGCGGCCTGCGCCACCACGTGCCCGCCCGCCTTTTCCACGATCAGGCGGATGCCTTGCAGCGTGCTGCCTGTGCTGATCACGTCGTCCACGATTGCCACCTGCCGCCCGCTGATTAGATGCAGGTCTTTCTCGTCCAGGTACAGTTTTTGCGGCGCGCCTGTGGTGATCGAGAGCGTCTCTGCCTCAAGCGCGTTGCCCATGTATGGCTTATAGGCTTTGCGCAGCACTACATAAGGCAAACCCATGATGGCGGAAAGCTCGTAGACGAGCGGAATGCTCTTGGTCTCAGCTGTCACCAAGACCTCAGGATTGCGGTCTGCCAATTTGAGCGCAAGCTCGCGCGCAGCATGCTTGACCAGCTCAACATCGCCGAGGATGTTCACAATCGCGATGCGAACGCCGCGCGCTACCTCGAAGAGCGGCAAGTCGCGCGCAACGCCTGCTACTTCAACGTGATAAGTCTCACGAGGTTCAGCCATACTTCGTTCTGTTCCGTGCAGTAGTAAAGCAGAACTCAAATGGCTAGGCAAAAACTCTAATCTTTTAACGCCTGTTAACTTCGGCAGTAGCGCGTTTGGCGCGGCGCGCAAGGATCGGCGGCGCCTGCCGCGCGGACACAGCGCTCACAGCGCATGGCGCAGGCCATGCGCGCGTGGCCTTTCGTCGGCATGGGGCTCGCGCACCAATTTTTGATAAGCTTCGCCGCTGTACTTGATAACCGAAGAGCGCTAGAGGCAACGAAAACGCCGCCAGAAACTGCTCGCCGAGGCTTAAGAAGTGCCGCCATCTGAGCTACGACGGCGGCACGCGCGAGCTACCACTGGAATTCGTAAATACCAGTGTATTGATCGATCACTTCGCGGCGGATTTTGAGCGTGTGCTTGTCAGGCACAAAGCGCTTGGCGACTGCCCACCAGATGCCATAGTGCAGGTCTTGTGGGAAGGGTAGATGCATATACACCCGATAGTGCCGCTCGCCCACTTTCTCGGCGCGGATTGTGCCGGGATCGCCATTTCGGTAGGCGGCACGGTTCAGGGTGTCCGCCAGCTCAAGCACCTGCTCGAACGACGTGATCTCAGGCGGGAATTGGTAGACCTCGCCCGCTTTCATGCCGATGGCGACCATGTTGAACATGCCGCCTGTGTCGTTAACGACATCTGTGAAAAAGTCTAGCACACGCTGCAGCGGATACCACTTGTCGAGCTCGATCTCTTCAAAACCGTGTTTGCGCAGAAGCGGCAAGAGCGTTTCGCGCTCGATTGAATAGAGCATGCCTTGCAACATCGCGCCGATGATCTCTGTGTTGGGATCGAAAGCCACGTAACGGACAGGTGCTGAAGGCTCAGTTTTCGTGTCCATACAATAAACACTCCCTTGAGCAACAGGAACTTTTCACACGCAACCTCAATGTACAGTGCAGCTTGCCCGCGCGGTTTTAACAAACACATAACAATTGCCGGGCGCGCAGCGCGCAAATGACGCCCAATCTGCGCGAAATCTTGTGGTATATTTTATATATAATCGCAGCAGGTGAGAGATAAGGTGAAGCTATGGACGAGCGCCTACTCGAGCAAACCGCTGAATACTTCATTGACCTTGAGGAGCGCTACGGCGCGCACAACTATCATCCGATTGACGTGGTCATTCATGAGGCACGAGGCGTCTGGGTGACCGACGTAGAAGGCAAGCGTTACCTCGATTGCCTGAGCGCCTACTCAGCCCTCAATCAAGGTCACGCGCATCCTAGAATCCTCCAGGCAATGATCGAGCAGGCGCATCGCGTGACGCTGACGGCGCGCGCTTTCCGCAACGATCAGCTCGGCCCGTTTTACAAGGCGCTGTGCGACCTGACGGGCTATCAGCGCGCGCTGCCCATGAACAGCGGCGCCGAGGCGGTTGAGACAGCTATCAAGCTAGCGCGCAAGTGGGGCTACAAAGTCAAGGGCGTGCCGGATGGCGCGCAAGAGATCATCGTCTGCGAGGGCAACTTTCACGGGCGCACCACCACGATCATCAGCTTCAGCAGCGAGCCGCAATACAAAGAAGGCTTCGGCCCGCTGACGCCCGGCTTCATCAGCGTGCCGTATGGCGATGCCGAGGCGCTTGAGGCAGCCATCACGCCGAACACGGTCGCCTTCTTGGTCGAGCCGATTCAAGGCGAGAACGGCGTGATTGTGCCGCCTGAGGGCTACCTGCGGCGCGCCGCTGAGATTTGCAAGCGTCACAACGTGCTACTCATCAACGACGAGATTCAGACAGGGCTTGGGCGCAGCGGCAGACTCTTCGCGCAGGATTACGAAGGCGTGCGCGGCGATATCCTAGTCTTGGGCAAGGCGCTCTCAGGCGGCTTCTATCCCGTCTCAGCTGTTTTGGCGGATGATCCAATCATGAGCGTCTTCCAGCCGGGCGATCACGGCAGCACCTTCGGCGGCAATCCTCTGGCGGCAGCTGTGGCGCGCGCCGCGCTCGCCGTGATCGTGGAAGAAAACTTGCCTGAGAACGCGGCGCGCATGGGCGCCTATTTCAAAGCGCAACTGGAAGCGATCAACAGTCCTCTGGTCAAAGAGGTGCGCGGACGCGGCTTGCTGATCGGCGTGGAGATGAGGCCTGAGGCAGGCGGCGCGCGCCGCTTTGTTGAGGCGCTGCGCGAGCGCGGCGTGCTATCGAAGGAGACGCGCGTTCACACGATCCGCTTTGCGCCGCCGCTGATCATTCAGCGCGAAGAGATTGACTGGGCGTTAGAGCGCATCCGTCCTGTGCTGCTCGGTCAGTTCTAGGCTGCGCCTCCGCAGAGGTCGGTCGCGAGCTGATCTCTTGTTTCGTGAAGCGCACTTCACTCGGGTGCGCTACAACGCGCATCTGCAGCGAGCTGCTATTTCTATATCTAATTCCATGCCGCCTCATTCCCGCTTTTGCGTCAGGGGCGCGGCGAGACATGGCGCGCCCTGACCACCGCTGAAGACAACCTGCGCACATTGGCGCTGATGCTGCTCATGATCGCCCGAGCGGCTGTCTCTCGCGCGAAACTAGCCGTCGCGCCATGCGCGGCTGCCTTCTGCGCCCCCTGCGAGTATAATTGAGCGCAGGACATTTCCGACGCACTCAGGAGCATGCGCAATGCAGTACAGAAGGTTAGGCAATGCGGGCGTGAAGGTCAGCGCGCTCAGCTTAGGCGGCTGGCTCAACTACGGCGAGGGCAAGGTCGCCGAAGATGAAGCGCGGCGCATAGTGGAATTCGCTTACGAACACGGCGTGAACTACTTCGATCTCGCCGATGTGTATGGGCATGGCAAGGCGGAAGAGCAGATGGGCGCTGTGCTGAAGCAGTTTCCGCGCCACACGCTCGTGATCGCCACGAAGGTCTTCTGGGCGATGAGCGACGACGTGAACGATCGCGGCTTATCGCGCAAGCACATCTTTGAGAGCATCGATAAGTCGCTCAAGCGGCTCGGCACAGACTACGTAGATATCTACTTCTGCCATCGTCCCGATCCTGAGACGCCGATGCTCGAGACCATTCGCGCCATGAACGACCTGATCCGCATGGGCAAAGTGCTGTACTGGGGAACTTCGGTCTGGACGGGCGCGCAGTTGCGCGAGGCGTATGCGCTGTGCGAGCGCTACGGGTTGTATCCGCCGCAGGTTGAGCAGCCTCAATACTCGATGCTCTATCGAGAACACTTCGAGACCGACGTTCTGCCGACGGCTACGCAGCTTGGCATGGGCTTGGTGCTGTGGTCGCCGCTGGCGTTCGGCATGTTGACGGGCAAATACGATGACGGCGTGCCGCCTGACTCGCGCTTTGCGCGCGAAGATTGGGCAAGAGAGCGCATGATGACCGAGGAAAACATCCAGCGCGTGCGCAACCTAAAGAAGATCGCCGATGAGCTAGGCGTGACGCGCTCGCAGCTGGCATTGGCGTGGACGTTGCGCCATCCCGGCGTCTCCAGCGCGATCATGGGCGCCACTAAGGTCAGCCAGCTGCAAGAAAATCTGAAAGCGATCGAGCTGACGCTCAGCAATGACGTGCTGAACGCGATTGAGCAAGCGCTTGGCAACCGTCCGCTGCACGTGCAACCGAGACCGAAAGCCAACTGAGCGCTTCAGAGTATAGCCGACCAAGCGAACGCTCTACAAAAGTCCGCAGGAGTGTTTTCTGATCCAAATAGCTTGGGCAGGTCAAGGCGGCCTGCCCAGCAAGCGGTGTCAGTATTCGCGTTCAACGGCAGCGTCGGCTAGGCGCAGCAGCTCGTCACGCGCAGCGGACGGCGGCAAGCAATCCAACTGCCGCTTGGCAATCGCAGCCAACTGCCGCGCTTGCTGCCAGCCTTCTTCGATATAACTGCCTTCCAGCAGCTTGCGCTTGAGGGCTTTGGCTGGATCTTCAGCTGGCTCTTCTGCCACAACCACTGCGCTGTGCGCGCCGTTGCCCACCACAGCCACTGCAAATCCCTTGCCTTGCGCGACGTCAATGCCTGCCGTCTTGCCTAGCTTCTGGCTATCGGCGATCAGATCGAGGATGTCGTCCACGATCTGGAAAGCCAGACCGAGATTGAAGCCGTACTGGTAGAGCGCCTCGACTTGTTGCGGCGTGCCGTTGCCCAGCTTAGCGCCTAGCTTCGCCGCGCCCGCGAACAGCGCCGCTGTCTTCTTGGCGATGATGCACGCATACGTCTCGCGGTTTAGCTTGCCTTCCTTTGCGGCAGCCGCCTGCAAGGTCTCGCCTTCCACCAGCTCAGAGGTCATCTGAGCAAAGATGACGTTCAGGTCGCCATAAGGCGCCATCAGCGTGTAGACCTTCGTGAAGAGAAAGTCGCCCGTCAGTAGCGCAAAAGTGCGTCCCCAGATGGCGTTGATCGTCTGCCGGCCGCGCCGCACAAGCCCGTGATCGTTGATGTCATCGTGGACGAGCGTCGCCGTGTGCACCAGCTCGACAGCTGCCGCCACAGGCAACACCACGTCTAGCTGATCGCCGCCCACCGCTTCGTAGGCGAGCAGCGTCACGCGTGGACGCATTCGCTTGCCGCCGGCGGTTAAAATATGGCGACTGGCTTCGCGCAGCACGTCAACTTCGCTCTCAACAATTTCGATCATCAGCCGCTCAACGGCTTGCAGCGCCTTTGTGTGATCCATTTTGCGACCTCTCTTCTCGCAGGGCTACCCACTAAACACTTCCCCGCAACTGCGCGCATCTGCTCAAGTGCAGTAAGCGCCTACGCCCACCACCACTTCCAGTCCGCCAGCCTACTTGTAACTTTCAGAACTTTCTAAAAAGATTATACAACCTTTAGCAGCGGGCGTCAATCGATCTGACGCTCGTTCAGGCGAATTAAACAGAAGCTTATCTTGGAAATCTAAAGCATTCACCTGCCTTCGGGCGCGCGGCGCTGCGGCACCTCGTCTCGTTGTCGCCTGAGGCGCCTTGCTGCGCTTTGGGCATCAGGTAGATGACCATGCGCGCAGAGTTGCTGCCTTTGAGCAGAGCGCGAGGCAAGGCCGATCAGAGCCGATCAGGATCACGGCGAGCGGATTCGCGTCGCGTGTGCGCGCAAATTGAGCATCCACGCGCTGCGCGCCTCTGGAATCGCATTCTGAAGCGCGCGCAACGCGCTTAGAGCGCTCAAAAACGTTTTTGAGAGAGGCGGGCTGGCTACAAGCGAAGGACGATCTGAGCTGTAGGCTGTTGCACGGCGCGGAAGAGGATTATCGCTTATCGTGCTACGTGCCAATTTGCCGTCGGTCAGTGACCTGCTGCGCCGCATTGACCGCCTGCTCATCCTGTGCTACACTTAAGGCGCTCGGAGGGATGGCAGAGTGGTTGATTGCGGCGCTCTTGAAAAGCGTTGTGTCGCTAAGCGGCACCGGGGGTTCGAATCCCTCTCCCTCCGCTCGGCGAGCGCGCCACCGCGCCGAGTAGCGCCCTGAGATAGATCGAGCGGCAAGCGGCACGGCCGCCTTCTCACGATAGCGGCTGCTCAGCGCGCCATGCCGCGATCACTTGCTGAGTGCTGCGAAAGGCGATCTCTGGCACCTCTTGGCGCGTGAACCAGCGCGCTTGCGCCGCGTCATCGCCTGCGTACAATGTGCCGCCGACCACACACGCCTCATAGATAATCACAATCACACCTTCGTAGATCACATCAATCAAGCGCGTCACTCGCACTGATAGACCCGTCTCCTGCAGCACTTCTCGCTCAGCCGCGATTTTCGGGTCTTCGCCGCGATCCACATAGCCTGCCGGCAGCGCCCACTTGCCGCGCTCAGGCTCATTGGCGCGCAACACCAGCAGCACCTGCTCAGCTTGCCGAACGAAAACTGCCACCGCTACCTTCGGATCGTCGAAATGCACATGGCCGCAGGCGGGGCAAACAGGACGTATCTTGCCGAAGCGCTCTTGGTATGTCATGCGCGTGCCGCAGCGCACACAGTAGTGTTGCTCGCTCATAGACGCGCCCTGAACGTGCCGATGAAGAATAAGACGCCGCTGATGATCAAGAGTAGCGCGCCCAGCAAGATCAGCAAGCGCGCCACGGGCGGGAGCGCTGCCTCGGGCATATCCGGCATCTCGCTCGCTGCTGCAGAGGCATCCCCAGGCGCCGTCTCGGTCGCCATCAGCATGGCGGCTTCCATCGCCACTTCAGGCGTTGCCCTGAACGGCTCAAGCGCATCGGCGGCCAACGGCGCGACCGTAGCCATGAGTGGCGCAACCGCTAGCACTGGGGTGGTCGGCGTCGGCGCGAACATCCGCGCGGTCATGGCTGGCGTGCTGATGTCAGTTGCTTGCAGCGCAATGCTATCGCTCGGCGCGCTTGGCGCGCTGGCTAGCAGGATGCCAAGCGCGAGCAAAAGCGCAGCGGCGGCGGCGCCCAGCGCGCCGGTCAGCCGCAGAATATCCAAGCGCGACCACCATGCGCGGCGCGCATAGCGCGCAGGATCGAGTCTGAAGTCGCGCGGCGGCTTCAGGGCGGGCGTGGCGCGCAGCAAAGCGCACATGGC
>Ga0308310_1000999_pt1 | contig 12630 bp, 14 predicted proteins | sample HotsprSampleMS65_FD_203672 | JGI IMG/M metagenome (GOLD analysis project Ga0308310, IMG submission 203672) | Hot spring phototrophic mat microbial communities from Mushroom Spring, Yellowstone National Park, Wyoming, United States - 20090730_MS65 ...
CGTCGAGATATACTCTCACGTCCACATTCACCGTTGGTGGCTGTGTCAGGGCTTCAGTGACTGACGCAGGAGCTTGGGCAGGTGCTAGAGCGGGTGCGATGATAGTTCGTCCTGCCTCGCCGACTGCCTTCAGCGCTTCCTCGAGTGCGCGAACGATATCGTTCACCGTGCTCGCCGCGCTCCGTGCGTCGTCAAGCGCCGCTCCGAGCGCGGTAGCTGAACCGGCCATGGCGCGCACGACGCGGTCACTGAACGCGGCGAACCACTCGATGAGACCGTCTACCGCCTGCACCTGCTCCGCCATCTGCGCGAACTGCGCGATCGCCTGGAGCGCGCCGCTCATCGCCTCGACGACGCCGTGCACGGCCTGGCCGACATGATCGACGCTCTCGAGTGCGTCCTCCCCGAACGCTCGAGCGAGCGAAGCGAACATGTCCACGACGGTCTTTGCGACGTCGTTGAACCACGACGCTGCCTCGTCCCACACGCGCCGCGCCTCAGCGCCTGCTTCGGCCCACCGCGAGGCCATATCGAGCGCACTCGCAGCAAGCTCGATTATGTTCTGCGTCGTCTCTGCGACCGCACGTGCGCGCTCCAGTGCGTCAGCACCGAGCACGCGTGCGACAATATCGAGCGTCGTGACCGCACTGCTCGCGAACGTCGAGAGCCAGTCGAACATGGGCTCGAACGTCATGCGTGGGAGGCCGCGGCGCAGTCGCTCGGAGAGGTCGAGGAGCGCGTTCACGACATCGATGACCGAGCGCGTCGCCTCGAGCGCGGACGACGCCTGCTCAAGCGCTTCGTCACCTGCCTCGCGTGCGACGCGCATCATCGCGCTGATCCCGCCACGCGCAAGCTGCTCGACGAGATCGAACAGCGTCCCCCAGTTGCGCTTGCCGGCACGCTGCACAGCGCTCCAGCGCTCGGTGATCGCAAGATACTGCTCGACGGCGCTGGCGAAATCGCGCAGGAGGTTCACGGCCGACTGTGCGAGCTCGAGCTCGCGCGTCACACCAGCGACCGTCGCCTCACCGACGCCAACAGCAGCCTCGCTCACAGCGTCACGGACACGCGCCAGCCCGCGCACCAGACCCTCACCGACATCGATACCGATCGAGAAGAAAACCTTCGACGGAGACTTGATGCCGAGCAGGCGCTTTGCACTGTCGATCGCGCCCGACACGATGCCCGTCATCGCGTCGATTACGCGCTGCGCACTCGCTTTGATCCCGTCGATCAACCCCTGAATGAGGTCGCGACCGGTGTCGACCAGCCAGTCTTTTGCTCTGCTGAGTGCACTCAGAATCTTGTCTTTGATACTGCTGACCGCACCCTTGATGTCCTGAATGGTGTTCGAGATGACCTCCTTGAGCCCGTCCCAGGCACGCTGTGTGAGCTCTTTGAGCTTGTCCCAGGCAGCGCTGGCGATGTCGCGCAGCGCATCGAGCCCTATCGACAAACCTGCTTTGACCCCATTCAACACGTTCACGACGATGCTTTTGATGCCCTGCCACACCTCCGCGACCAGGCGTTTCATACCCTGCCAGGCAGCTCGCCAGTCGCCGGCGATCAGCGCCAGCGCGATCGTGATGACGTTCTGGATCGTGTTCACGACCAGCGTGATAACTGCCTTGATCACGCTCCACGCGCTCTGCACGATCGTGCGGAGCTCGTCACTGTGTCTGCGAAAGAAATCGATGATTTTGCTGAGGACGGGAAGGACAATGGCGGCGAGCGTGCCCATGACTGCCGCGACGGCCACCTTGACGTTTTCCCAAGCTTGAGCGGCCAGCGGCGCCACTTCCTCTGCCCATTCCCGCCAGTCAGCGAAAATCTCCTTGCCGAACGAGATGATCGACTGCAAAGCCTCGCCAGCGAGCGGTGCGACCGCATTCCAAATGCGAGTGAATGCGTCTGCAGCTGACTGGAGGATCGGCGTCGCCTCGTTCCAGGCGTTGATGAGCCCGGTCTTTATACCGTCAATCGCCGGCTGCACCTGCGTCCAGAACTGAGTCATGGTATCCCGCATACCACCCCAGTTCTGGGTCCAGGCGAGATACCCGACGCCGAGCGCAGCGACGACGCCGAGAATCGCTGCCGTCACCGGTCCGCCGAGGAGACCGACGACCGTACCCAGGATGGCGCTGACGCTCGTCAACGCACGCAGCGCTCCCACGACCCCGAGGAGTGGCCCGATCGCAGCAGAGAGGCCTGCGCTTGCGATCGAGAGACCCGCGAACGCAGCCGCAACACCAGCGACCACGGGCACGATCGTCGGCAGTCGCGTCGCGATCGCGTTCACGATCGGTTCGATGCGCGTGCGAAACTCCTCCCACGCAGGCACGACGTCGTTTCTGATCGTGTTCGCGAGCGATAACAGCACTTCTTTCGCTCTCGGCAAGTTCGTCTCGATGATCGCGACCGTGTTCCGCACGCCCTCGCCGAGCCCAGCAAGCAGACTGCCGCTGGCTTGCCCACGAAAACCCGCGAGAAACTCGTTCAGCGCAGCGCGACCGGACGCAAGTGCCGGGATGACGAGTGCGCGGATCGTCAAGCCAAGCAACCCGACCGCACGGTGCACCTCGCGGATCTGACCAGGAGCATCCTGCCAGTTGCCTGTCAGTGCTTGGATGAGGGTCATCACAGCATCACGTGCTGTGATGAATGCCGCTGCGAGTTTCTGCCCAACGAGACCCGCGAACTCCTCGAAGCGCGGCTGGTTCTCCGATAACCATCCTGTTATGTCCGAAAGAGTGCCCGAGAGTTGCTGGAAAAGCGCTTCGAGCGCAGCGGCTTTGACCTGCGACAGGACGTCAACGAACGTCGACCAGCGCCCCCGAGCAGTCGATGCCATGAGGCCGACGAGTTCGGTCGAGGCGCCCATCTCCTGCAGCACCCTATTGACAATCTCCATCGCCGGAACGCCTTCGGCTTTGAGTTGATTGATATACTGTCGTGGCAGATTAAAGCGCTCGACGATCGAAATGAAATCGCCTGAAAGCGCTTCACGCAGCGCGAATGCAGCCCCGACCAAGCCTTGCTCGGGGTTGAGCGCAGCCAGAACCTCGGCAGTTTTGATCAACTCATCGAGCTGTTTACCGGCTGCTTTGGCGCTCGGGATCAGCATGACAGCGGCTTTCGCCATGTCGTTGAACGCAAACGGCGTCTTCGCCGCCTCGTCTTTGATGGCAGCGAAAATCCTCGCCGCCTCCTCGCCGCTCCCGGTAAAAGCCTGGAGCTGGGCGCGCACCATCTCGTACGAGGCATTCGTCGCAAACAGTGAGCGCGTCAGGCCGGTAAGGGCATTCGTGAGCGACTGCACACCCATCGCAGCGAGACCGAGCTGGCTGAACCCCTGCACGACTCCGCGCAGCGCGCTCGAGACGCCATCGAGGAGCCGTCCCATGCCCGAGACGCGCTTGACTCCCTCCTCGACCGAGCGAAGCCCGCGCTCAGCCCCCGCTACGTCGGCACCGATCGTGACCTGGAGTTCCGCGACGTTTATCGGCATGTTACTGCGACCTCTTTCGTGCTCGCCTCATCGCTCGTTCTTCTAGCTCGCGATCGAGCTGCTCGCAGAACAGTGCCCACTGGACCCATTTGCCATCCGCACGCTCAAGCTCCCAGGGTGCGACGTTGAGATATCGTGCCGCGCGGATGAGGACATACTCCGGAGCGAGTTGCCCGAGGGCCCCTTTTGACAGCACCCACGCGCGGCACGCACTCATTCCCCCTCGCGCGCCTCTCCCTGAATCGCGTTCGCAATGCGCACAATCCAGTCAACCGGCAAAAGCATCAGTGTCTCGCGCGAAACCGGGAGTGCGTTCCCGCTCGCATCGACGATGTCCCACTCGACGACACGATTCACGATCGTGTCGATGAGCACGTCGAACGCTTGCGCAGGCTGCTCGTCTGGGTTCTGCGCGACGATCAACGCACGTGCGACGTCTGCACCGATCGGTGGTCGATAGCGCAGTGTAAGTGCCCCCGCCTCGCCAAAATCGAGCGTCGTCTCACGCAGCGGCAGCTCACCGAGAACGACAGGCATACAGCCCCCTTTCAGAGCGTGGCGAGCGTCGTCACGAGCTCGATCTGGGCGAACCCGCCGAGCGTGCCGTCCTCGACGATCGCGCCGCTCAACTCGAACGTCCAGATACCCTCGTCGTCTCCTGCAAGCTCGCTTGCCTCTGACCACCGCACCGGCACGGTCACGATCAGGGCGTGACGTACCGTCGTCGATCCAGCCGAGTAGATCACCGGCCCCTGCGCCGTCACGCGCACATAGACGAGCTGTCCTGCGTCGTACTCCGCGAACCGAGCTCGCCCCTCTGCATCAGCCGCAAGCGTGAGAGAGAACTCCGTGTCGTCTGCCGTCGGCACGAGCGTCACGGCATCGGCGCCCAGAAACGGGACCGCTTGCACGAGCTCGCCAAACGAAAAAGACACTTCCCGTGCCCGCCCGAGCGGCGTCGCCGAGCCCAGACCAGCGACAGTCGCCGCCGTGCGCACATAGACAAAGCGTGGGTCGATCGCAGCACGGGCGAGTCGCGTGGGACTGCCTGTCATCGTCGTGTCGACCGTCATCGTGCGCCCGAGCACGGTGCCGGAGACTGTCGCCTCGCCGGTCGAGATCGAAATCTCGAGCCCCGTCACCTGGCAGCCGGCTGCGCGCACGCGCGTGACGCCGGGCTGCCCGACCTCGAGCGTGAGCGTTTTCGGGTTCGGCACAGCATTCCCCGAGACCGTCCACTGATAGCGATATGCACCCGTACCTGTCGAGCCGTCCATGATCTGCGTGCCTGTTACCTGACCAAATGCGGCACTCAGCACATACAGCATGTCAGTCGTCGAGATCGGCCCCTCGAGGTCACCGCTGAACCAGCGGTACCCGCCCGTCACGTCCACGGGCACGAGCGTGCCGAGCTGTCTCACCGTGTCGTACCCCGTGCGTTCCTCCCCGGGCGAGACCGACAGAAGCGAGAACAGTTTGTTCGCAGCGACTGGCACACCGGCCGTCGTTTCGACGCCGAACTGGGTGATCCTCAGTGCACTCGCTGGTGCGCTCATCGTTCACCTCACCTCCTATCGCCTTGTTTCTGCCGGCACGAGCAGAAACTCGTGCTCGGCTGTATCGATGCGTTCGATCGTCCCACGCCCAACCTGTGCATCGACGCGCTGACTGATCTTCCTTACTGCGATCATCTGCCCTGCCTCACCGCTTGCGAGGGATGCCATGACGTCGTCGATGCGCCCTCGTACTCGCGACATGCGCTCGAGGTCGGTATCGACGACGCGCGTGACGACCACGACGCGCTCGATTGGCGATCCGTTGCCGAGGAACGGCACCTCAGCGACTTGTGCGAGCTCGATCACGACGAACGGGTAGGCTGCGCTTTCGGGAGCAGCGTCGGCATAGATGCCCGTCACGAGCGTGTCGAGCACGGCGTCTCCCATGAGCGCCCCTCGGACGTCGGCATACAGCTCGAGCGCACTCATCGCGCAGTCCTCCGTACTGCTCGCGCGATCTCGTCGCGGATATGCGGCACGAGCTCGCGCGCCTCCGGCTCGAGATACGGCCGGGGTGCGATGCGAGTCGTGCCCTCATAGAGCATGCGTGCATAGATCGTGCTTGCCTGGACGGCATACCGGAGCGCAGAGAGGCGTGTCGTCCTGATCGAGCTGGCGAGCGTGCCCGTGTCGATCGCGGGCGACTCGCCCGGCGCGGACGCCACGTGAACCACCGAGCCTCGGCGATATTGACGACCGCTCTTGGGTCGCGCCATGTTCTCCTTCGTGCGCCGCTCGATCGCGTAGGCACCGCGCTCGATGATGGCGGAGACTGTCGGCACGAGCTCAGCGCGAATTGTCGGTATTCGATTCAGCTTTAGCACGATCTGGCTGGTCATTCCGTTCCTCACGCAGCGCAGTGAGCACGCGTCTGACGCGTTCCGGTATAGGTACACCCAGTTGGGCAGCTTTTTCAGTAATCGCGATAAGCTCATTCACGATGAAAAACACAGCCGTGTATTCCATGGCGGCAAAACCAAGAACTGGTTCGCTCTTCCCGAGTGCTGCTAGCAGCACGCACGTGGCAACCATTCTGGTAAAACGCTTCATAAGCTCTTGCCAGCTGCTTGCGACAAACCTTGTGAGTATCAAGTCCAGAAACATGAGCACAAACAGTATTTGCAAGACCATGGGCATACGCATAAGTAGCGCGCTAGCTGCCGTAATCGTACTGATCACAAATGACCACCAGTGACGATCGTTCATCGTACAGCCTCCGCTGCGACTCGTCGCAAAAACCCGATCGTGCCGACTTCGGTCGTCTCGACGACGCGATAGCGACGTGATACGAGCGTGACGATGTCACCCACACGCACGTCGACATCGCGTGGCAGGACGAGCGTGACGTCGCCGCGTACCTTCATCTGCTCGCGCGCAGGGTCGTAGCGCGTCTCGGCTGGCGCGACGCGACATGGGACGTCGTTCGCGACGGTCGTGTACGTGTGCTGCACGACTCCGTACCGGTCAGTCGCCTCGCTCGCACGCTCGACCGTCGCGCGTTCTGGTAGCAGGCGCAGGAGATCACGTGCGATAAGCTGCAGTTCCTGTGCGCTGAGCATCATGCCTGCACCTCGATGTCACTGCGCGTAACCTGTGCCTGCCTTGGCCGCGCGCGTCGCCGGTACGACTGCGCGAGGGCGAGCAGTCTGTCGCCGACCTGCGAGCGCCGCAACGTCTGCCCATCGACTGTGACGTCGTAGGCGAGTTTCTCGCGCGCCGCCCACGCCTCGAGCGCGTCTGCGGCGGCAGCGTAGACGTCATAGGTGCGACCAGTCGCGTACACGGGGCCGAACGTCTCCTCGTCGAGCTCCCACTCGCCGTAGAGCGAATCCTCGACGACCACGTTGACATCGGCGCTGCCGATCGTGAGTCGTGCACCCTGCTCCCAGTGCTGATAGCGCGATCGCCAGAACCGCGTCGGGACAGGGTACGAGGGCAGGAGTGATGCGCGCACGACGACGGTGCGATAGGCCTCGAGGAACTGCTCGAGCTCGTCGTCTGTCCAGACGCGCTCACTCGCGGGCCCGTCGTCGCCGATGAGGCGTCGGACTTCCCGCACGAGATACTGCATCGTCGGCCGCATCGCGCACCTCCTGCGTGGGCGGTTCCGGGACGGGTGCGTCGATCTCGACGCACCCGTTCGCTCGCGCGAGTTCCGCCCACACGCCCTCTGCCTCAAAGACCTGTCCGCTGACTGGGTGTCGGAACCAGGGCATCACTCACCTCACGCGTAGCTACCTGGATTGAACGTGCCCAGCGCCAGATACTGGCCGCGCGGCAACTTTGCGCCGTACACATACAAAGCCTTGACGCCGGTGGCGAAATCGTTCTGGAGACGCATCGTCTCGACCTTCTCGATCGCGCTCGCGTACGTGATCATGGGATCGCCCGCGATGAGCTTATACTTTTGTCCGCTCGTGTTCGGCACGTTCGGCGACACGTAGATCTGGAGGCCTTCGAACGTCCCGATGAACCCGGGTCGGACGATGCCCTGCTGGACGGTCTGGTCACCGAGTTGCGTCGCCCGGCCACCCAGTTCGAGCTGGAGCATCGTGGCGAACCACGTCGGCACGACGACCCGTGGGTTCGTCATCGGCGCGCGTGCGTTCACGAGAATCTCGCGCAGGCGGACGAGCGCGGTGGTCGGACGAACTTCGCCATTCCCCAGCCCCACGGTGATCGGGCTGGCGTCGGTGCCGTACTGGTTCGCAGCCGCGATCTCGACGAACTTCGACGCGACGTACTGGTCGATCGCATCGCCGATCGCGACCGCCATGCGCTGGCTCGCCTGCTCGATCAAATTCAACACAGAGAACTGCGCCCGGACGTCGGGTACCTTGACCAGAATTTTCTTCTGCTGGTCGATCTGGATCGTCACTTCGTTGTCCGAGAGGAGCTGCCAGTCGCTGTCCGACCAGCCGCCGGTGTAGTCGGACACGTTTACGTCACTGACCCAAAAGGCCTTGACCGTGCCGCCGGCGCGTACTTCACCCTCGTAGTTTCGGTTGGTGAGCGCGGCGACGTAGACGTAGGTCTTGTCGAGATTCGCGAGGAGTCGCGCACTCCAGATCGTCGGTTCGCTCAAAAGTGGTGTTCCCGGACCAGCCATCATTCACCTCCGTCATCGTGTCTGCTGTGTCGCGCGCAGGGCTGCTTCGAAGGCGCGATTGATCGCCTCGAGGTCACCCGACTTGACAGCCTCCTCGAGCGAGATTGTCGTGCGACTCGGGTTCGTCGCAGAAGCCGAGTTGCCGGCGAGATACGGCCGCTTGCGGATGAGTTCCCGCAGCAACCTCTCGATGTTCGTGGGCCTCCCGGACTCGTCGTACTCGACCTCGGAAAGATCCAATAGCCGGTACGCCGCGTCCGGATCGATGATTCCCAGATCCCGTGCGCGGAGCATCGTCTCGTACCGGAGTGTGTGTTCGCGGAGCGCGAGTTCTCGTTGGGTGAGTTCCCGCTCCAACTCCGAAAGCCGCACCCTCATGCGCTCCGTTTCGGAGAGTTTCTCCTCGTCGCGCTTTCTCAAGTCTCGCTCGAGTTCGCGCAACTTCCGGCGGTATTCGGCGGCCTCTGCGCGCAACTTCCGGACATATGCCGCGTCATACCGTTCCTCCTCCGCCTCCTGGGCGGGCGGAACGTCAGCCTCTGCGGCGGGAGACTGTTCGGTCGCGACCTCCTGGGTCGCCTCGACGGTGGGCTCCAGGCCCTCGCGTTCGTTCATCGATCACCCTCCTGCGATCCGTTTCAGCGATTCCGGTGGTTCCATCTCCAGTTCCCGGTAGAGTTGCAGCAGCTTTCTAGCGGCACGGCGCTTTTCCTCGGGTGGTGCGTCCACTCCGCCCCGGGCCCCGGCCAGTGCCGCGGCCGCCGCGATCACCGCGTTTCGGTTGAGCGCCCTTCCCATTTTTCGGGGTTCGTACACGGGCAGCTTGCATAGCCCCTTCACCCACTCGTCACGTGGCCCCTCGTTCAGGTTGATCAGGCAGGCCTCGCAGTAGTCCACCGCGTCCTCGTAGTCCGCCGGTTTGTCGATGTCGCTCCACGGCCGCTCGGACACGCGTACCATCATGACCCCCCAAAACGACGACCCGTCGCCGGGTGCCGTGCAGGCTGCCTCGGCGACGGGGCTCCGTCGCGCAGATCGAGCTGTTCAATGTCAATCGTATCAGTTCACGCGCGAATCGTCAAGGGTGGCAGAAGCGATGTAGAGCGGCTCGCACGCTGCAGCGACCTGCCAATCTCGTGGGTTCTGCTCGAGATACGTCTGTGCAGCAGCGAGCGCACGCTCGATCGCCTCGCGGCGACCTGTCGCAAGCGCATGACGGATCAGCTCGACGACGCGTTCTCGTTCTTTCATCCTTCGCCTCCAAGATAGCGAACGATCGTAAACTCCAGTTCGAGCGTCTCCTTGAGTTTTCGCAACTGCCGAACGCGTCGTTCACGCGCTTGCCCCTGATACAGCTCAGCGAGCCAATCCTCCATCGTATTCCAGCGAAGCGACCCATGCACAGGAGCAAGACGCTGATAGAACTCTTGTGGATCCTTGCGCACGAGCTCGCGCGCTTCCTCGATGATGTTGACGAGGCTATGATATGGATGTAGCCCCCAGCGCCGTTCAATGATGTCGATATCAACCCAGCGAAATGCCGGAGACTCGCGAACTAGGCGTCGAATGATCAGGCGCGCATACGCTTCGGCCCATGCTTCCTCCTGGGCCATGGCGTCCATGCTAGAACCCTGTCGTCCCGTAGCCGACGCTGCATGCAGGAGCTCGTGTACGAGGACGTGCACACTGTAGGGCTCGTCGGCGTGCAATCGCTGCGGCGAGACGAGGATCCTTTGGCGTCGCGGATCGTACGCCGCGATATAGGGTCCGTCCTGCCATACGATCTCCCCATTCCAGCCGAGACCGTGGAGGTCCGACCGACGACGGATGACGCCGATGCCGATCACGCGCTCAAGGTATCCGGCTATGGCGTCCGCTCGCTCAAGCAGGAGTCGGCGCTCACGTGGCAACATGTTTCGCTCGCGAGCAAGCTTAAGAAGCTCCGACACGGACAATCCCCACATGCGTTTGAGCGGCACGGCCCGTACGCTGACCCCGAAGGGTGTCCGTTGCAACTCAGCGAGAGCATCGTATGCAACGAACCCGCGCCTGAGCGCCTCGTGGAGTGCAGGCCCGAGCATCGCGTCGCGCACCTCGAACGGCTGCTCCCAGAACCAGCGCCATGCATCCGGCGTCGTGTCGCGCGCGAGCTCACCCGTCGTCGCATCCGTAATCGGGACGACGACACAGCGGCCATTCGGGTGATCGTAGACAGCGCGCTCGACGTCGAACTCGCGCCCGTGCATGGCAAGACATGCCCCGCATGTCCGACGCGACAACGAGGACACCCATCTCCAGCGCTTGACGACACCCGACTGTCGATAGAGCTCGAGCGTTCCCGCACGATAGGCGCGCAGGATCTCCGTTCGCGCGATCCGCTGAGCACGATACGCTGACGTCGCGAGCGCCTCGCGGAGGAGATTCGCAGCCGTCGTCGGGTGCCAGCCAGCCGCGACCGCCGTGAGAATTGCCCGTCGTGCATTCGCGACTGCGCGCTCAGCCTCGTCTGCTGCAAATGCCTCGCTCGCACGTGTGCGCAGTACGTTGAGGAGCGGGCTCTCGGGGTCGAGCGCTGCCGTCGCAGCGATGAACGCCTCAGGGTGGTGCGCCTGGAACGCGAGCTCGATCCCAGCGTCGCGCGTATGCTGCGCAGCGAGCGTGAGCGCTTGCGGCGCTTGCCCCTTGACGATCGCATCGACCGTGCTCGCGTACTGCGCGATCGCGGTCCGCACGACATCGACGAGATGACGATACTCGTCGAGCTCCATGAGCGTCTCAACGTCGACATCGACCCCTTGTTCACGGAGCGTGCGCACCTGGGTGTCGAGTCGCTCGAACTCCGCGACGATGACCTGCTCGGTCTCGCGGTATGCCGCGAGCACCGCGCGCAGCACGTTCACGTCGAGCTCGCGGACTCCGCGAGCATAGCGCCGAGCGAGCGTGTCGAGATCGACGCCCATCCTCACTCCTCACCGAGGATCGTGTCGAGCGCACGCAGAGTAGCTTCACCAGTGGACATATTGCGCTTTTCTCGTTCGAGCTCAGGGTCGAGCCCGAGTCGGCGCAGGATCGTGTCCTGCGACACTCCCAGTTGCTGCCACATGAGCAAAGTTTTCGCTTCTGCGTCCGGATCGCCAGGGATAAGCTCAGGCCAGTGCAGCGTCGTCATGAGATCGTCACCGAATCCCGCGATCGCGAGCAACCTGCGATTCAGCTCGACGAGAAGATCGCCGTACAGCCGCCGCTTCGTTTCGGTCTTCTCGACCAGCGGCTGGTACAGGATCTGCAGCGCGATACCGGAGAGTGATCCCACCCCTTCGATGCGCCCGGTCGCGACCTCGGGTATGCGCACAATCTCGTGGAACGCCTCGCGAAGACGCAGATACAGCTTGATCGATGAATCGAGATCGCTTTGCATCTCGAGGTTGCGGAGCTCGGCGTCTGGCGAAGGGAGTACGATCGTCTCGTCGACCGAGAGATCGAGCTGGTCTGCCCTGAACCCTCGCCCCCACGTTTTCGGGTGCGCGTGGTAACGGACGATCCGCACGAGATTCGAGAGGAGAAAGTTGATCGCATCATTGAGCCGGAGCGCGTCGTCCTCCACGTCCGATATGCCCCAGTAGTCATGCGGATTGGGCAAGTTCTGGCAATCGACGATCGGGGAAAACTCGTAGGGCCAAATCGTCTCCGAGACGGTAATCCAGCGTTCACCTGAGAACGCCTTCTCGTCGCGGATCAGCCATCGGGCTCCGTCAGGGACGATTGACTGACGCAACACGACCGGGCGTCCCGTTTCGGGGTCGACGGTCGGGAACTGCACGCGATATCCGAGTACCCGCTCGTGGTCGTCGTGCGCCACGTTCACGACGACAGTCGCAGGGTCGAGTACGACGAGGCGCGGGTACGCGCGCGCGGGATCGACGACGATCTTCACGAACGCATGACCTGCGATCGCGCCACTTAGAGCGAGTTTCTGCAGGAGCGTGAGCTTCTTGTTCGCTGCCCAGCAGGCGTCGAGCCATGCCTCCGCCTCAGTCGCCTCACCTTCGACGAGCTCGAAATCGACGTCGCTGCCGAACAAAAAGCTAACGCCCTTGTCGACGATCGCGCGGCACAGGTTAACGATCACGTTGTCGTCCGGCTGCCCTTGTCTCACGCGCAGCTGGCGCGGGTGTTTGCCGAGGTAATACTCCCACCGACGTGCGATGGTTGCGGCGTGCGCGATCTCCTGCACGGCAAGCGCTTCGGCAAGCCCAAGATCCACCGGATGCGGATACGGCCAGACTGCCATCGATCACTCTCCTCCCGGCATGAGGCCTCTCAGTGCTGCCACGAGTCGCACTGACCACGCCTCGTGCAATGGCGCGACGTGGACGTCCCACGGGCGTTGCTCGGTCCGCGCCCATTTGAGGACTACCCGCTCGAACACCTGATACACGTTCCCCTCGTACTCG
>Ga0308310_1001001_pt1 | contig 12618 bp, 7 predicted proteins | sample HotsprSampleMS65_FD_203672 | JGI IMG/M metagenome (GOLD analysis project Ga0308310, IMG submission 203672) | Hot spring phototrophic mat microbial communities from Mushroom Spring, Yellowstone National Park, Wyoming, United States - 20090730_MS65 ...
TGGAGCGGCTGGCGGCTGGGTTGCCTGGGCTAACCAGAGCGGGGGCTGGATCTGGGTAGAGGATCCGGGAGATGGGCCTCCGAGGAGCTGTCTCGGAGCAGTTGCGATCGACCCGGCACGCAAGGCGATGGCCGCCGGATCGCTAAACTCCGGAGATGCCAGTTGATCCCTCGGGACCGCTGCACCTTGGGACATCTGTTCCAAAGTATGGAGGGCTTGCTCTAACTGTCCGGTTCGGGGCCGCTGAAGGGCCACCAGGGCCATCGGAGAACCACCAGTTTCGTTCCGGAAAAGAAGCGTTTGGACCAGGGCCGTGAGCTTGGGAACTGTAGCCGGCGGCCCCTGAGCAAGCACCAACCGGCTGGTGGGGTCGATCGAAACGAGGAGTTCTGCTCCGTCCAAAGTCCGAATCTGGTAAGCGGTTTGCCCCTGAAGGGTTTTGCCCACCTGGCGGATTCGGGCACCAAAGATTTGCTGCAATCGGTGCTCCAGGTCTTCTGGGGCGGTTGTCCCAAGCGGAAGTACTTGGAAGGCGGTGCCCTGACTGGCAGCGAGGGCTCCGTCAGTTCCGGGAAAGGACTCCGGCGTTTCCTGAGGAGCGGGACCTTGTGTGCGGCTCGGGGCAGCTTGGCGACTTGGTGCCGATAGTGGTTCCTGGCCTGGAGGGCCGCTAGCGGTTTGCTTTGGCGGCTGCAAGTACTCTGCTATTTGCTGCTGTAGTGCGGCCGGAGCGAGAACAATGAGCTGTCGATTTCGCCGGTCAATTGCGACCCGGACCTGAGATGGGGGAAATTGTGCTTCAATCTGAGCAGCGACCTGAGCGGGATCAGTTGCCACGGGGTAAACCCGGACAATGGAATCTTTGCCGCCCTCCCCGTCCGTGTGTCCGCTTACAGAAAGATTTTGCCTACCGAGACCCTGTTGGGAATTGGGGTTGCCCGCGTTGGAGGCCGCTTTGGTTACATCGGGGACCTCGGTCTCTAAGGCGGCAAAATGGACTATTTGGGATGAAGGGTTAGGAAGGATTCCCCACGGTGCTCCATTCCCCACTGTAATTTCCGAGAGGCTCCCCCCTGTTTGCATCTCGGAGTCCACGTTTCTTTCATGCTGGCCTTGGCCTCGTTCCCAAGCCAGCGCCAGGATTATCAGCAATGCTGTTCCGAGGATGCCGGCTAAATGCCACCGCTTTTGCCCAAGCACCTGCCAAAGCTTCTGCATGGACCTATCCATCCCTAGAAAAGTCGGACCGTCGTCGTTTATGACTAGCCTTGACGAAAAGACACCTCAGAAAGGTGGCCCCGAACCCTAGCCGGCAAAATCTCGCCAGTCGGAAGAATCGGTATAACCGAAAACTTCCTTTAAATTTTCTGGAATTATCCAGCCGGTAATCTTTTCCTCTCTCCCGAATGTTTGGGAATCATAACGGTCACCCAAGTCCGCAAACTCTTGGTGGACTGGGCTCGGTCTGTCATTGTGAAGGAAGCGTTTTCCCCAAAATGCCTTTGGAACTCAAAGGGCTGAGGGACCCAAGGGCCCGGCTAGCCTTACGTGAAAATGAAGATTCTTTTGATTAGCAACTAAGTCGCGAATTTCCAGTTTCTGAAGCTGTTGGCGGGAAACCTGCCAGGGAAGTCCGGAGGGGAAATACCCCCTAGGTGATTTGCTCCTCCACTAATGAATTTGGCCCGGTGAGGGTGTGTTGACTTTTGGGCTTTGGGCGGACGGCCAGTGAGCCTTGTCCGGATGGCCAGCAGTGGGAGGGGGCCCTCATTCGGAAGACCGGGGAACTACGTTTCGGTCCTGGGGCCGTGATGGAAGGAATCTAAGGCATCCACTTTGGATCCTCCCTTTTGGGGAACGACGGTGCAGTGCCAGCTGCCCATTTAGCTCTCAGTCAAACTGACGGGTGCCTGTTCCTACCCGCCACCATTCGAAGACCAGGCCCCGAAACTGAGTCCGGTTTGATGCTAGCGCTAGCAGTTCGTTGCGGTTCGTAAACCTTGGGGTTAAGCGGTTCATAAACCTTGGGGGTCAAGATGGCAGGCCTGACCCAGGTAAGTTACCAAAGCTGAAAGTACATCGGCAGAGCAGACACCGGGATGTGTCCATAAAGTTTGACGTGTAGCTAGGTGATGGGGGAAAGTTCGGGGGACGTTTGTTGGTATCCGTGAAGATTCCACCAGATGTTGTTTGTATGCGTGAAGATTCCACCACCTGGAGAAGAAGGGGGATTGAGCGGAAGTTTTCCAATTTGGAATTTCGTAGGTGCCGGTCTCCTTGTGCGTTGGCAGAGCATAAGTGGCCAACTCGGGAAATATGCCCACAGACTTTCCATATACTTTGGCAAATCTCGACAGGGGGATTCCCGATGGCAAATCTCGACAGGGGGATTCCCGAAGTGAGAGGGCAAGGCCGGGAGAGTCCTTCGGTTGGACCAATCTTTTGGCCGCAAGGATGGTTACTCAGGGGAGTTTACTTAGGGGAGGAGGGTCGGCGAGGGGCGGCCAATTGTTTTCCGTGAAGCTTTTGGTGAGCTGTACTCTGATGTACACAGGTGCTAGCGCGAAAGAATCCTTCCTGGGAGGATTTTTCGTCGGAGGTCCTCGGCATAATTCGCACGTAAGCGGGGCAACTCCTCGAGTGATTATGGTCTTGCCTGACGGCTTGGGCTCTTTTGTTTGCGGTTCGTTTTCCGGGCAAGGCCAGGTCAATATCCCGCCAAGGCCTGATTAATATGTGAAAAGACCGAAGCAGAGTATTGACGGCCCTGCGGACCGCGCGATAGATTGAGGCAAGGCTGCCGGAGGCGGGAGTCACCTTTCCAAATTCGGAGGGAGGAGGCTGGTCATGGGTAGGATGCCGGAAACGATCTGTTTCGTGGACGCTTGTTATGTTTCTCCTGATCGAAGGGCCCGAGCAGCTCGAAAGCTAGCGGGCAAGCCTGTGCTGGAATGGATTGTCCGGGCTGCGACCGAGGCTCAGCGAATTGATGCCGTAGTGGTGGTGACCTCGGAAGACCCGAAAAACGATTTTGTCGATCGGCTTGTACCTCCGGATATTCCCCTCTACCGAGGGCCAGGCAATCGGCCATTGGATTGTTTTGTAGCAGCGGTTGAACGGTTCCAACCCGAGGCTGCAGTTCGCTTACTGGGGATATGTCCATTTGTCGATTCAACCTTTCTTGATCTACTTGTTGGGGCGGCGGAACGGTGCGGCGAGGTCGATTATGTGGCTTACTGCGACCATGGGGGGCGACCGGCCATCCTTGGCTCTACGGGGCCTTGGGCTGAGTGGTACCGGACGATAACTTTGTCCCGCATGGTTCGCCGATTGGGACCTCATGCTCCTGTAGATCCCACCGAGTTTGTTTTACGGCACATCAGCTCGTTACGCGTCCATTTGATTCCTCGTCCCAAGGAGTTAGAAGTCGACGTTTTTCCCTTTGCTTTGGATTCCGAGGAAGACTGGGAATTTACGGAAATGGTGTTCGAATTTTTGGGCCCGGATGCCTGCAATTTTCGGCGGGTAATGCACCTCCTGGGCGTGCGAGCGAGTTCCTCGGTGGGTAGGCATTCTACCGGAGTCAATCGTGCTGCCGGTTAGGGAGAAGTTGCGGCGGAGCTTATCTCTGGCCTTCCGCATGGCATAATCACCGCTTGCTTGTCGTTCGAAAGACCTCGCAAGTTTTTGGTTTGCCGGCTCAGAGGTCTTGAGTGGCGGAGACCGCCGGTGGGCCTTTATCCGGGGCGTTGGGAGGACCCTTAAGAGAACCCGGAAAAAGGGTGGGGTTAAGCAACTTAGAAATTCTTTAGTTTCCAGTGTCTTGCGGTTTGGATACCCCTGGGTGCAAAGATTGCTCCGGCCAAGAAGGTACTTTGCTTCCTGCCAGCCTCGATCATCTTCGATGGGCAAAATATAGGCCTACTTTTCGAAACGCAGTAGTGGGACTTTTCCTTGTGGAGTTTTCGCTTTTCCAAGGAAGGCCGATTCTTTTCACTCAATGGCGATTGTCGCAATCTTCGGGTTCATCCTCTTAGGTGCTATGCTCTGTGAGGCTCGCAAGCCGTTCAAAATGCCGCTAAATGAGGGGGTTCTTCGGATGTTTCCGCCGGCGGCACCACGGATCGCGGTGGCCGACTCGGATTGTGGATTTGGCTGATTCTGGCTTCAGGAGGGGTTTTTTGGACTGAATCCCCTGATTTGTGGCTAACCTCGCTTGCCTCACGGGGATTTTCTATACTTTAAGGGAACATTTGAACAATTTCTTGGAAACTCGGAAGAATGTGCCATGCCGCGATATTCAGGCACGCAGATGGCAAAGTGATCAAGAAACCCGGCCTTAGCTTTTCAGGATGCCGATTCTTGAGAGCTTTCTGCGAGGCTGCCCCGGAATGCCGTTTTTTCTGACGCGCGCTCGAGTGCTAGTCCCCCATGAGTAGCAAAGCCCCTATAAGACGGCATTTGGCGATTGGAGAACGGGTTCGAAAGAACTGGAATCCGGCTCCGATTCGCAACTTCCGCACAGGCGGTGATATCTAGCTGGACAGAATCTCGTTGAGGCAGAGGTTCTTGAGGAGGTGATGCCACCCCTGGGCTACTCCGAACGGGAGAGTTTTTTGGCTCGGAACTTGCCAAACATGCCTCATGGTTTTGCCGGGCCGGCACGGGAGGGGACCAGATACTGGCCAGGTTTTCAATACTCCGCTGGTTGGGGGAAATGAGTGGGACCGGGGGAAAAACTGGCCGGTCTTCGCTTGCTGGGTGGGATAAGGACCGATTTGGAAGGGTTGCCGGGGCCAGGGCCGGGGGGGCATGAGGGATTGGCAGATTCTTGGAGATATTCGTGAGGTAGTGAGGTTTCGCCGGAACGTTCCGAATCGGCGCGCTCGCGGAAATTCTCCGTTGAGCGGGCTTTACTCTCAGTGTTAGGATCCTTCCCCTATCGCTTTTCCACATAAAGAGAGCCCAAGGGGGGAGTTCGCCCGTTTTCCTCGGTTGTGCCATGGCGGACACCCGAAACAGTTTGCAAAAGGTTAGTTTTACGGGATGCTTTCTGGGGTGGGATGAGAAGGGATTGCTCCTGTGATTGCCCCCCTTGTTACGCCAACCAGTCGTTCTCCACGGAAGGTTCGCCGATCCCGTTCGCGACGGAAAGGTTCACCATCCGCAGTAGCGGTATTCCTTCGAATTCCGAATACGGAAGTGGTGGATCGGGTTCCTAAGTGGAAAGTGCAACTTTTGGTGGCATGGATTCTGCTTGTGATTGCCGTCGCAGTGGCTCGAGCTGTCTTTGTAGGACTTGGGTAGGTTTTCAGTAAAGTAGAAAAACTCTTTGGTTGGAGCCCACATATCTGGGTCCGGGTTTAAGCCGTTGCGTTCGCCGCTAGGTTTCTGGTGCTTCCTTTCTGCCAGCTAAGCGATCCGTCGATGCATTAGTTACAAAGTTACTCCCGGTACATGGTCGATTCGTTTTTAGCAGCAGGCACCTTGTGTGTAATTTGGTTAGCTGCCTTTGGTTTGGGGCAAGCCTGTCTCGCTTGGTTTCCCCGGAATCAAGGTGTTCCTTTCCTCGAGCAGTTACTTTGGCCAACTGGGCTTGGCTTTCTTATCGGTACTTTGGTGATAGGTCTTTTGGGAACCCTGGGTATCGCAAGTAAGCTGGTGGTCTCGCTGGGGACCTTGGGGGCTGCCGCTTTTGGGCTTGTTTCGCTGGCCTGGATGTTGTCGGAGGCACTTGTAGTCAAACGTCGCAAGGCGGAATTGTCCCCTCCCGTCTGGCGGGGAGGTGTTGCCCAGGATCATTTCGCCGACTTCGTTCCTCGGCCGGGAGCACAGTCGGGTTTGGAACTGCCGGCAGCAGATGTTCCGAGAGGAATCCACTGCTTGATGTCCCTTAAAGAGATTGGGCGGTGGTTGGCACAATCTGTGGGGCCGGGGTTGCCGCGTGGGCTCAAGCAGGTGATTGCCTTAGGGGCGGTTGAGACGGCGGCAAGTTCCTTCTTTATGGCCCTGGCTCCACCTACTGCTGAGGAGGCAGTTACTTACCACTTGGCGTGGATTCGCTCCTGGCAGCTTGCGGAACGAATTCGGCTGGTCCCGTGGTGGTGGGGGGAGAAGGGGCCAGGATTAGCCGACGTCGTTTTTTTCTGGGGCCTCCAGATCGGAGACCTGTGTCAGCCGGCCTTGCTCACCTGGGGCTTTGGATTGGTGCTGGCCGCGGCTACCGCGGTTTTCGCCAGCTGCTGGACGGGGAGAGAGTGGGGAAGGATAGCAGGAGCGGTGGTCCTGCTTATCCCGGTTGTCCATTCCCGCATGGGGATTCCTTCGCCAGAAGTGATTTCGGCTGCCTGGGGTGGTCTTGCCCTTGCGGCGGTAGTAAGAGGTGTCTGCGAACGTCAGGCGAGGTGGTTTCTTGTAGCCAGCCTTTTTGCCGGTGGTTGTGCCCTGGTGCTTCCTTCGGGTATTTTCGTAGCCGTTGGTGTGGTGGCCGGCCTAGCTTACAGCTTGATTAGGAAATTTCCCAAATCACAACTCTTACCGGTCGGGGGCATCGGGGGAGTGGTGGTGGCCTGCATAATGATCGTGCTCATGCAGGCGGGTTTTCGGGCAAATTTTCTCGCACAAGGAGCCAAGCAAACAAGCGTTCAGTACTCAGAGCTTAATCCCGCAGAAGCTGAGCTGGTCCTACGGACTCTGGGGGATGAGGTTCCGCCGGACGGTACGGCTTCGAACCGCCCGGGGTGGGCCGTGTATCACCATTGGGGGCGGAATCGGCCTGACCAAGGGGTGATTGGACAACATTTCCAGGAGTTAGGGCTGCTTTTTCCGGCAGTTTTGCCGGCTATCCTCTGGTATGGGATTCCCAAGGGGCTTGGTTGGTGGTTTGCGGGGGGGGCAGTTTCCTGGGTCATCATCGGAAAGTTCTGGTCAGGCTCCAGCTCTGAGCTTTTTCTTCTGCCCATTTTGGCCACGCTTATCGTTTCCGTTTGGCGGCAACGAACCTCGGACAGCCCCAGGTGGGATCGACTTGTGGATATTCTACTCTTGGGAATTCTTACAACATATCTGTTTGTTGCGGTTCACCGATCTGCCAAATTCTGGCCGGTAGCTGTAGGATGGGAACCTCGAGAAGCTTTTCTGGATCGATTCGAACCAACTTGGAAAGCAGCGGAACTTCTGGGCCTGTGGCCGGCCGGAAACGTGAGACTCCTTACCAACGAAACCCGTCGTGGTTACTTCCCATGTCCGGTAATAGGGGAGGAGGAATTTTGCTCCGAAAGCCTTAGCACCCTGCTTGAACAGAGTCCCGAGCAACTGCTAAAGTTTGTTCGCCACCACCAGGTCACCCACCTGCTAATTCGGGAATTCGTTGGTTCGTCGGAGACACTAACCTCCCCGATGCTCGTACGTATAGTAGACGCCTGCCGAGGGCTTGCGAGTGATAGACTCGTGCTGCTTACGGATTACCGGGTTCCGTCACCTTCCTGGGGGAGCATTCGGTACCGCCTTTATCTCATCTTATAATCTTCCGGAACGTTAAGAGAAGCATAGCTAATCTCGACAGATGATGCCGCCGAGATTGGTCGGGGTTTCCGGACTAAAATTTCGGCCTATTGCAAGACTCTTTTGGCTTACTGCAACACTATTCAAATGGGTTAAACTTACTTTGTGGAATTTATCTCAAAATCATTCTTACTTTGTAAGGTGAAGACGAGACCTTCCCGAAACAAGGCCCAACCTACCTTTTTGGTCGGGCAAATTCTGGAAGCAAAATTTTTCAGCTGGAGGTTGAGCATCATTCCCGGTTCCGATGAAATGAGCTTTACGGTCGTCAAATGGCGGTCCCACTGCAGATTGAAAAACCGGGAGATTCGAGAAGTGACCCTAGGGAACACACGCGAGCTGCTAGGTTTTACGTCCAAGCAAACTTTTCGAAGTTTCCCAATTTGCCGCAAGAAACCCCGGTACAAGCAATCGGGATCCGAGGAAGCAACCCGCCTTGCCTCCAACTCGCCGGCAGATTTGTCGCCAGTTTTAAGGGGCTTTTCCCGTTCAGAGAGACAGGGCTGAGATCTCTAACTCTTCGAAACACTCAGTTGGAAGAGTTGCGGCATAGTCTTCCTACCCGGATCCGAAATAGGTACGGACGTACTCTACAGCGTTTTGAACACAGTGATTCATATTGCGGTCGTAGGGGTAGACCTGGGCCATATTGCAAATGTCAACTCCAGGAACCAAGCCCCTTTGGGGCGGCATCAGGCTTTTAAACCCCACACGGTAGACGGGCGAGGCAAATAGATCCTGGCTGAGAAACAATCGGCGGATTTTCGCTCGGGAATATCTGGAGAAAATTCGTTCCAGCGAGGGTTCGTGATATTGGAGAAGTTCTTCAGTTGATTTGCTTAAAAAGCGGGAATCCTCTTGAAGGTGGTAGTTTACCACATACACGATGTGCTCCCCGCCGTAGTCTTCTGGAGGAGCTAGGTTCGTATGCTCGATAACAGCTCCAAAGCTTACAGTTGGGTCAATATTGTTCAACCAGTAATACTCACTGAGCGGCTCACTGAGGGCAAGAATTAGGACGGTAACCGCCATATAAGGAATCTTCGGGAGCTGCCTCCGGATCGGCTCCGCTGCTTCGGAATCAAGCACCCGAGCTAGGAGGGACAAACTGGCGGTCCAAACCACCCGATCGCAAGAGATAGTTTCTTCCCCTATCACAACTTGGCAGTTTTTCCCGGGTATCACCCGGTTAACCGGCTGCCCCAGAATCATCCGTACACCAGCAGGAATGAGGGCATCCCCCATAGCCCGAAAAAGCTTTTGAAACCCACCCCGCAGGTAACCCAGGTGTTCCCGGTGTTTATGTCGCGAGCCTGCTCGAGGAACCACCCGGCCCCAAAGGAAGGCGGCAGAGGCCTCCTCGGCGAAGTCGGCAAATTTCGCCCTGAGAAGCGGGGACCACATTCGCTCGTAACCTTGTGTGGCTCCGTGGCCCACGAAAAATTCTCTGCAAGTCAGCCGATCCAGATTTTCCCATTTTTTAGTTTGACGAAGGCGAAAAAGGGCCCATCCTAATCGTAACCGGGACAAGAGCCCCCCAACAGGTTTAAACCACAGGAGATCCGTGGGCCCTCGCATCGGCCAAAGCTTCCCCTCAGCGACAAGCCCACTAAGGGTTGGTCTCCAAATCAACCCCTGAGCCAGTCCCATTTGTTCGATCAGCTGTTGTATGAGCTCGTCCGACGTGAAGATGTGATGGTAAAAACGTTCGAGGAAAGTTTCCGGTTTCCCAGGATAAGGAAACCCTCCCGCCAACCCGCCGATACCGCTTCGCTCTATCAGAGTGACTTGGTGACCCCGGCGGTTCAGTTCCCAAGCAATCGTAAGTCCTGTGATTCCCCCACCGACAACCACAAAATGCATGTGACTTGGCATTTCCTCCGACGCTGAGCACCGAGCAGGTGAACTAAATCCCCAATAGAATTCGGGCAAACCGTGGGTGGTGTTACGCTCCCTGCAGAAAGTCCCTATTGTAACTTGTGCCACCGAAGATGTCTGGGGAGATCGGAACGAGGATGGCCAGTTTTCAAAAATAAGCCCGGGACCATACTTTCACGGAAAGGGGGGTGACCTCGCGGAGCTTATGGGGATCTTTATCCCTCTGCTAACTTTTTCGGGGCACCGAAAGGCCTCCGGTGTTGAGCGGTCCTAATATTTTTCCCTATCTCGATGACCCATGCTTGATATTTTTCCCTATGTCGATCAGCCATGCTTGATGACCACTCCTCGTTATTCGAATCCCAGAAGTTTCTCCCTCAAGGGGTTTTCAGCTCGCTTAATCTCACGCGAAAGTGAGGAGAGGTTCCGATGAATGCTCCGGGTGCCGGGACATCCCCGAAAATTTCGACCCCGAGGTCTTTTCGAGGGGACCAAATCACTTACCCCTCCCGCCGGGCGGTCCAAGGTATTTATCCGAACCCGAATGCTGTTTTCCCAGCACGTTCGACGTTTTGGAATGAACCTGAGAGGGTAATGTTCAGAGATTCACTATGATGCCTTTCGAGAAAGGCCATTTGCCGGCTGAGCCTGTTTCGCTTACTTAGCTCGGACTATCGAGGTAGGGATCTTGCCCCATTTGCCGCTGCATTTTCTTGCGTTCCCTCTCATAATAGAGGAGTGCCCGACGTTGGCGAAAGTGGTGCCGTTCGATACGGCGTTGAGCTCGACGAAATACCCCCACGAGATGATCAAAAGGACCTTGGGGATTTGCCCGACCGAGCTTTTTGTATTTCCTGACCTTTTTCGGGCCAAATCCGTTTTCCAAGATCTCGTCCTCAAGAGAGAGGAACTGCCTATAAGTTCCCGGATCCCCTTGGCGAGCACACCGGCCGATCAGCTGCCGGTCGATCCGCCGGGAATCGTGCATTTCGGTACAAATTACATGTAAACCTCCCAGTTCGGCCACGCCCGGCCCCAGTTTGATGTCTGTTCCTCGCCCAGCCATATTGGTGGAGACGGTGACCTTGCCCATTAGACCGGCTTGGGCTACGATCTCGGCCTCCTTGGCCAGGTGATGGGCATTAAGGACCTGGTGCTCAATCCCCCGCTCGGTTAGAAGTCGAGAGAGGTACTCTGACTTGTCGATGGAGCGAGTCCCAATCAGCACAGGTCGCCCTTGCTTATGGAGTTCCACCACCTCCTCCACAATAGCTGCCCACTTCGCTTCTTCCGTGCCGAAGATCCGGGTTGGCCATTCCTGCCGGATTACAGGGCGATTCGTGGGGACGGGAACCACATCGCACTTGTAAATGCGGCGAAGCTCCGCCGCCGAATCGCGCGCGGTCCCGGTCATCCCTGCTAAATGCTTAAAACGGAGAAAGAAATCTTGAATGGTAATCCTGGCAGCGTCCCCGGTCTGAACAGTAATTTTTACCCCCTCCTTGGCTTCCACAGCTTGATGAATACCATCCCGCCACTTTCGGCCCTCAGCGAGTCTTCCTGTAAATTCGTCCACAATAACAATTTCCCCATCCCGCACTACATATTGCCGGTCCCGGTGGAATTCTCGTTCGACCTTGATCGCCCGCTCAATGTACTCGTAAATGTGATACATTCCTACAGCTGCCATCTCCGAGGGCTTGGGAATATTCCGGGCTTTTCGCCGCCCTTCTCGAGTCAGATAATAGGTGCGTTTTTCGTGGTCATATTCGAAGTCGATATCTTCCACAAATTCGTGGACAACCTTGGCTGCCCACTCGAAGCATTTGACCGCAAGCAATTCTTCCTCTGTAGGAAGGGCACTAATGATCAAGGGCGTTCGGGCTTCGTCGATCAAGATGCTGTCGGCCTCGTCGACCAGGGCAAAGAAAGGCTCCCGCTGCACGGGCTGGTCTCCCCGCCACGATCTGCCGGTCTCTGCCAGCATCGCTCCTAAAAGGTCGGTTTGGCCCTCCCGGATACGACGAAGCAAAAGACGATCCCGAAGAAAGTCGAAACCAAATTCTTTAGCCGTTCCATAAGTCACGTCGCAAGCGTACGCCTTTCGCCGCTCCTCCTGAGACATTTGAGTTTGAATACAGCCGACAGACACTCCGAGGGCCTCATAAATCGGACCCATCCACTCGGCATCACGTTTGGCCAGATAATCGTTGACCGTTGCCAGGAGGCACCCTTTGCCCACCAACGAATAAAGGTACATCGGCAAAGTAGCGGTGAGAGTTTTCCCTTCGCCGGTGGCCATTTCCACAATCGAACGATGAAACATTGCGATTCCGCCCAGAATCTGCACATCGAAGTGCCGCATGTTGATCGTGCGACGGCCAGCTTCGCGGACCAAGGCGTAGGCCTCGGGCAACAGATGATCGAGCGGTTCCCCGCTTCTGGCCCGGTAGCGAAGGGAAAGACTAGTTTTTCGTAAGTCTGAATCAGAGAGTGCCTGGAATTGGGGCTCCATTTCGTTGATTTTTCGCACCAGAGCCCACCAGCGGGCCACCTTGCCCTGAATTCCTATGTTCGCAATTGTGGTCAATGCTTGCTGTAACAAGGGAAGGACCATTCTCTCTTGGACGGCCTAAGTTCCGACTGTTGTGCTCATTCCGACGACTAAACCGTCGAACCCAAGTTATCTCCCAACCGGTGTTTCGACCTTTTATGCCTGTTTGCCCAGGCGATTTAGCCGAAATGTTACCGGGAACCTCCGCTGGCTTTACAGGGTTCTTCGCCACCGAAGCTCCCAGGCTAAAAAGCTTCTCTCGAAGAACGCTCTGCTCTGCCCAATAGGACTTCGGGACACCAGGTTACCGGGGCTTTTTTGGAAAATTTGGAACCTCGCGAAATCAGAGGCTGATAGTTGTTTAGCCCCAGGCCAAGGAGGCTCCAGTTGCTGGCCAGGGAAAACCCCTGCAATGGTTTCCCCGTGGTGCCAATAGAATGCTTTCGTTCGATCGCCAACGATTTGGGCTTAATCACCCTATAACTTTTGGGCGGCATTTTCTAACTGCTTCGTTGATGCATCCTGCCCTTCCCGGTCATTTTCAATCCAAGCCTTAAAGTTCGAGTTCGGCAGGAAGCACCGCCGACCAGCACCTTTCTTAGAGGCCGGGGCAGAATGCCGGA
>Ga0308310_1001002_pt1 | contig 12616 bp, 10 predicted proteins | sample HotsprSampleMS65_FD_203672 | JGI IMG/M metagenome (GOLD analysis project Ga0308310, IMG submission 203672) | Hot spring phototrophic mat microbial communities from Mushroom Spring, Yellowstone National Park, Wyoming, United States - 20090730_MS65 ...
ACCATCCTGAATGCGATGGTCCGGGATCGCCGGAAATGGTGCCTTGAACTTGCTGGTTAACTGTGGGGCACTCGGCCCGCCGGTTACACCAGTTTGACAGACAATACGGTTGCTCCCCTCTCCCGCCGGGGCGGGAGAGGGGAGGGGGTGGCGGCGCAGCCGCCTGGGGTGGGGTGAGGGCGGCGAAGGCCGACCACCGGCCGCAGGCCCAAGAAGGTGACTTCCAGTCACCGCCTGAATAAGCGACATCGGAGGACCCCGATGCTTCCAAACCTGCGTACCTATCACCGTCCAGAAAATCTGGAAGAAGCGGTCCGGCTGATTCGGCCTCCCGCCGTTGTGCCGCTGGGTGGGGGGACGGTTCTGCTCCCCGCCCGCGACCCGGCTGTGGAGGAAGTCGTGGACCTGAGCGGGTTGGGCCTGACCTACATCCGGGCCGGTGAGGACGGAGTCCGCATCGGCGCCACGACGCCCCTCCAGCACCTGCTGGAATCCCCCCCGCTGGCCGACCTGACCGGGGGCCACATCGGGCCGGTGCTCCGCCTGACCGCCTCCCGTAACCTGCGCGGCCAGGCCACGGTCGGCGGGACGGTGGCATCCGGCGGGCCGGAGAACCCGTTTCTGGTCCTCCTGCTGGCCCTGGATGCCGGACTGACGGTTTATCAGCCCGAAGCGTCGCCCCTCTCGCTGGCGGCGTTTCTGGAGGACCGGGATACCCTTTTGCGGCGGGGAGTTCTGATCACCGAGTTGTTCATCCCGAAGCCTCAGGTGCCTTACCGGCTGGGGTTTGCCCATGTGGGCCGCACGCCCCGGGACCGGCCTATCGTCTGCGCGGCGGCGTTCCTGCACCTGGACGGGGGAGTCTGCCGGGAGGTCCGGCTGGCCCTGGGCGGGGTGGCGGAGCGACCCCTGCGCGCCCGGGACGCGGAGGCGTTCCTCCAGGGCCGCCCGCCGACGCCGGAGAACATCCAGGAGGCCGCCAGCCGGGCCGCCGCTCCCCTGAATCCTCCCGGCGATTTTCGCGGCAGCAGCGAATACCGCCGGGCCATGGCGGAGGTCCTGGCCCGCCGCGCATTATCGCAGGCCGCGGGCCTGTAGGGGCAACCCTTGCGGTTGCCCCCAATGGGGCAGGGGCGGGCAGGGGCAAGCCCAGGGCAGGGGCAAGCCCTGCCCCTACAGCGGTTACCCCACGGGGCAGGTTGTAGGGGCAACCCTTGCGGTTGCCCCCCCCTTGCGGTTGCCCCCAATGGGGCAGGGGCAAGCCCTGCCCCTACACGATGGGAACGACGAATGACAATGGACAGGCCACGCGTCGTCTTTATGGGCAGTCCCGCCTTCGCCGTCCCTGCGCTGGAGGCGCTGGCGGGGACGTATCCCGTCGTCGGCGTGGTCACCCAGCCGGACCGGCCCGCCGGACGGGGCTCCCGCCTGCGCCCCCCGCCCGTCAAGGTGACGGCAGAACGCCTGGGCCTGCCCGTCTTTCAGCCCGAAAAGGTCGCCGCACCCGACGCGCTGGAGCACCTGCGCGCCTGGGCACCGGACGTTATCATCGTCGCGGCCTTCGGGCAGATTCTCCCCCCGGAACTTCTCTCTCTCCCGCCCCGCGGCTGTCTCAACCTCCATGCGTCGCTGCTCCCCCGCTGGCGGGGCGCGGCGCCCATTGCCGCCGCTATCCTGGCCGGGGATACGGTCACCGGGGTCACGCTGATGCAGATGGACGAGGGGGTGGATACGGGGCCCATCCTGGCCCGGCGGGAGGAGCCCATCCGGCCCGACGATACGACCGGCAGCCTCACCGAACGGCTGGCCCGCGTGGCGGCGGCATTGCTGATGGAGGTCCTGCCGGACTACCTGGCCGGGAAGGTCCGACCGGTCCCTCAACCAGAGGAGGGTGTCACCCACTGCCGCCCGTTAAAGAAGGCGGACGGGCGTCTGGACTGGACCCGTCCGGCGACGGAACTGGAGCGGCAGGTGCGGGCGGTGACCCCGTGGCCGGGGGCGTTCACTTTCTGGCAGGGGCAGATGGTGAAGGTCCTGCGGGCCGCCCCTCTCCCCGACTGGTCCGGGCCGGAACTGCCGGGGACAGTTGTCCCGCTGGGGGAGGGGGCCGCCGTCGTCGCTGGTCAGGGGGCGCTGCAACTCCTGGAGGTGCAGATGGCGGGGAAGAACCCGCTGCCCATAGAGGCCTTTCTGAGGGGGCGGCGGAATTTTATCGGAGCCGTGCTGACGTAGAGGCAGGTCTTGCGCCTGCCCCTGCCGGATAACGTGCCAGGCACTTCGGAAAGTGCCTGGCACGTTCGTTATGTGGATGTGGGGGCCGGGCAGAGCGCCGGGCGGGGCACCCGCATCCACTGGGTCAGCCCCAGGCAGGCCAGCGCGATGAGGATGCCCGCCCCAAAGGTGTACTGCGGCCCCACCGTCTCCCAGATCAATCCTCCCACAATCGGGATGACCACCGCCGCCACGTGGTTGAAGGTCTGCCCCAGCGCGACGTTCGGTGTGATCTCCCCCCGATCCAGCGCAATCTTCTGGAAGTAGCAGTCCAGTGCGAAGGAGAAGTTGAAGAGAACGTTATCAGCCACGAAGAGGCCCAGCAGGATCAGCAGCGCCGGGGTGGCCGGAAGGGCCGGGAAGAGGAGCCATGACCCGATGCGGAGCGCCGGAATGGGGAGGACGGTCACCGCCAGGGCCGGTATCTGGGGAACCCAGAGGTAGCCCATGAAAATCAGCGCCAGCAGGGCGAAGTTGACCGTCAACACGGACCGTTCGCCGAAGCGGGCAACGACCTTCCCGAAGGCCTGGTTCAGGTAGGTGCCCATCAGGCTGTTGATGAGGTAGAGGAGGGTGATGACCTGGGCGGAGACCCGGTACTCCCGCACCAGCAGGTAGACGGCGAAGGTGGTGAAGATGTGGCGACGGCTGCCGAAGAGGACCTGCAGGGTGTAGTAGAGCCAGTAGCGGCGGCGCAGAGGGGCCGGGCGGCGGGCACGCCGGGCGGGGGCTGGGGGCGTGCGGAAGAACAGGAGGAGCAGGGCACACGCGATGACGACGGCCCCCGCTAACTGGAACAGATTCCGGTATCCCCACCGGCCCAGCGTCCCGAAGATGAGCAGGGTGCCTATGACCGATGCCGCCGCGCTCAAACTGTTCAGCCGGCCCAGGACGCGCGGTGCCTCCTCCTGCCCCACCGTCATCAAGACCAGAGAAGAGTTGGCGGGCATGAAGAAGTGGAAGCCGGTGCTCATCAGCAGTGCCGCCGCCACCAGCGCGGGGAACCCGTGAACCTGCGCCGTCAGCAGGATGCCCACCCCCATCAGGGTCAGGGAGAAGTGGGCCAGACGGAACTCCGTCAGCGCCAGGGCCAGGAACCCCGCCAGGAATCCCAGCAGGCCGGGGACTTCCCGAATGGCGTGGATCAGACCAATCTGGGCGGCGTTGACGCCGATTTCCTCCACCGCGAAGTTGTTGAAGGTGGACTCCCAGATGCGGTACCCCAGGGTCCAGACAAAGTAGCCGAGGGCGACGGTGATGAGGAGGGAGCGGTAGCGGGTCATAGGGTTGTTGTACCGCCTTTCGCCGGTTTTCAGCGCGATTTGATGTACCGGCCGGTCATCGCATCGTAGACGTCGTAGTGGGCCTCCGACGTGTAGGCGATCCAGAGGACCGGGTAGTTCGCCAGTTCCGCATCCACACCGGCCAAATCTGCATTGGTCCTCAGTTCCAGGTCTACGGGCGGATGCCGGAACGGAATTTCGGTGGAATCCACCCAGCCGGTCAGGGCAAACGACGGGAGCCCGCTGAAGGCCGTGACGTGGTCTTTCAGCATCGTGGCGCCGGAACCGGCCCGTACGCAGAAGACAGAAGCGACCTCTGCGGCCTCCGGAGGTGCTTTGAAAATCACCACCCAGTGCTCCAGCCGACCGTCACTGCTGAAGCCCTTGTCATCTTCAACATTGAAGGGAGAGCACTCCTCCCCGGCGTACCGGGAATAGCGGGCGACGAAGACCAGCGTCGCGTTCTCCTTCCAGTCGGCGTTCAGGGCCGCATAGGCCTGCTGGACGGCCTCTTTGGCGCTGAGCCAGCCCTGGTGGGAGGCGGGGGCACCGGATTCCGCCCCGGACGGTGGAGCGCCCGCTGGACGCGAGGGCTCAGCCGGTTGGGAGGATGAGCAGGCAGCCACCATCAGGGCCAGTGCAGCCAACAGAATGGCGAGCAAGAAGCGTTTAGAGTCCATAGGATTTTCTCCTTCCTGAAGAAGATATTGACTACCACTCCATCAGCAATGCCGCCAGCAGAGCAGCCCGTTCGGCCAGACTGGGGATGAAGACGTATTCGTCCACGCTGTGGGCGCCGTCGCCCAGCGCGCCCAGGCCGTCCAGCGTGGGGACGCCCAGCGCGGCGGTGAAGTTGGCGTCGGAGGCGCCGCCGGTGCCGTCGGCGGTGAGGGTCAGGCCCAGACCGGCGGCAATCTCCTGCGCCCGCCAGAAGGGCTCCAGGGTGACGGGGGAGGCCTCCATCGGCGGGCGGCTCATCCCGCCCTCCACCACCAGCCGGGCGCCGGGGAGGACGGGCCGAAGCGCGGCGATGGCCGCCGCAATCCGCTCCCACTTCGCCATCGTCTTCACCCGCACGTCCACCCGGACCTGCGCTCGGTCGGGGACGATGTTTGCGCGGGTGCCGCCTTCTATCCGGCCCACGTTGACGGTGGTGCCGGCCCCGTAGTCGGTCATCCCCTGCAGGCGCAGGACCTGGTGGGCCAGTTCCTCTATGGCGTTGACCCCCTTCTCGTGGTCCGCGCCGGCGTGGGCGGCCCGCCCCAGCGCGGTGACCGTGTACCGGCCCGTCCCCTTTCGCCATACCTTCAGCGCGCCGTCGGGGCGGGCGGGCTCCACGCAGAAGACCACCCGCGCCCGGGCGGCCTCCGCCTCAATCAGCGGACGGGAGGAGGGGCTCCCTACCTCCTCGTCGGAGTTGAAGAGGACGGTCACCGGGTGGCGGGGGGCCAGACCCAGGGCCCGCAGTCCCTCCAGCGCGGCCAGGATGATCGCCGCGCTGGCCTTGTCGTCGTAGACGCCGGGGCCGAAAGCCCGCTCCCCCTCCACCCGCCAGGGCCGCTCCGCCAGCGTCCCCACGGGCCAGACGGTATCCAGGTGGCAGAGGAGGAGGAAGCCACCCGTGCCGTCGCCCCAGCGGGCCAGCAGGTGGTCTCCCCAGCGCTCCTGGGGGAGGACGGTCACTTCGGCGCCCGCGGCGCGGGCCCGTTCGGCCACGAAGCGGGCCACCCGGTCCACGGCGGCCTTGTCGGTGCTGGGGGATTCCATCTCTACCAGTTGGCGCAGGAAGTCCAGCGCGGCATCGGCCCGCCGGGCGAAGAAATCGCGGAAGAGACGAACGTCGGTCATCATTCCTCCGGCGGTTTTTTTTCTCACACAAAGGCACAAAGGCACAAAGATTTTTTTGATATTTTTTATATCTCTGTGTCTTTGTGTCTTTGTGTGAGGTTTATAAATTTCTCACACAAAGACACGAAGGCACAAAGATTTTTTTGATATTTTTTATATCTCTGTGTCTTTGTGTCTTTGTGTGAGGTTTATAAATTTCTCACACAAAGACACAAAGGCACAAAGATTTTTCATATTTTTTATCTCTGTGTCTTTGTGTCTCTGTGTGAGGTTTATGAATTTCTCACACAAAGACACGAAGGCACAAAGATTTTTTGATATTTTTTATATCTCTGTGTCTTTGTGTCTTTGTGTGAGGTTTATAAATTTCTCACACAAAGACACGAAGGCACAAAGACTTTTTGATATTTTTATATCTCTGTGTCTTTGTGTCTTTGTGTGAGTTTTATATCCTCAATTCCTGATACAGCCGGGCGAAGTCAAAGTGCTCCGCCATCAGGGCCTCAAAGCGGGCCAGTTTCTCCGGCTGGCCCAGCCGGGTCTTGCCGAAGACCCGCTCTATGGCCTCCACCGTCTCCATCGTGTTCTGGCGGGCCAGGAGGACGGGGACGCCCAGTTCCTCGGCCCGGCGGAGGACCTCCGGCTGCGGGCGCAGGTGCCCGGTGAGGACCAGGCAGGCGACGGTCGTCTCCAGCGCGGCCCACTGGATGTCGGCCCGGTCGCCGCCGGTGATGACGGCCTTGGGGCTGGGGATGCGCCGGATGCGGGGCAGGGCCTGGTCCACTCCCATCGCCCCCACAACCAGGTTCTCTACCAGGACGTCGCTCCGCTCCGGCAGGGTGAGGAACTCCGCGCCCAGCACCTGGGCCAGTTCGCCCACGCTGATGGCCCGCAGCCGCTCCTCCCGGGGGATCACCCCCAGCACCCGGATGCCCCGCCCCTCCAGGCACGGGCGGGCCACGCTCTGGACAAAGTCCCAGGACTCCTTCGGGACACCGTTGACCAGCACGCCCAGGAGACGGGGGCCCAGGCGCAGTTGGGCCACGGCGCAGTCGTCCACCAGGTTCATCTCGTTGTAGAAGGGGATGACCGGGAGTACCGCCGCGCCCAGGGCATCGGCGACTTCGGCGGGCCCCAGCCCGATGCCGACGCCCTCCCGCAGGGAGGCACCGCCCTCCACCAGCACGACGTCCCGCCCTGCGGCGACCCGCTCATACGCCGCGCGCACCTCCGCCATGAGGTCCCGGCCCAGACAGCCGCAGAGGGTATCCCGCAGGAGGGAGGGGGTCAGGCGGACGCCCACCAGCGCCTCCGTCGGCTCCTCCAGGCCCAGCGTCCGCCGGACGAAGTCGGCGTCCTCGTCGGGGGTCTGGCCCGGAATGGGCTCCCACATCTGGGTGGAGAGGGGCTTGAAGTACCCCACCCGGTATCCGTCCTGCTGCAACCGTCGGCCCAGGGCCAGGCAGACGGCGGTCTTGCCGGAGAAACTCTGAAGGGAGGGGATGTACAGAGTTTTCATGCTGTTCTCCTTTCAAATCGGAATCGGAGAATCAGAAGAATCACAGAATCAGAAGAATCAGAGAATCAGAGATTCTTCTGATTCTTCTGATTCTTCTGATTCTTCTCATCCCAGCACCAGTCGCATATCCAGGGCGACGGCGCCCCGGCCCTCTTCGTAGACGACCAGGGGGTTGATGTCCAGTTCCACAATCTCCGGGAAGTCGGTGACCAACTGGCTCACCCGACAGAGGGCGTCCACCAGCGCGGCGTGGTCGGCGGGCGGTTCGCCCCGGACGCCCTCCAGCAGCGGGTAGGAGCGAATCTCCCGGATCATCTCCGCCGCCTCCTCCGGCCCGAAGGGGGCAACGCGGAAGACGACGTCCTTGAGGGCCTCCACGTAGATGCCGCCCAGGCCGAAGGCAACCAGTGGGCCGAACTGCGGGTCGCGGCTCATGCCGATGAGCACCTCCCGCCCCGGTGGCACCATTTTCTGCACCAGGCACCCCCAGATGCGCGCGCCGGGGACGTACCGGCTGGCCCGGTAGACGATCAGGTCAAAGGCGTCCCGCACGTCGGCGGGGGAGCGCAGGTTCAGCCGCACGCCGCCCACGTCGGTCTTGTGCAGGATGTCCGGCGAGGCCACTTTGAGGACGACGGGGTAGCCCATTTCCTCCGCCGCGGCGATGGCCTCCTCGGGCGTGGCCGCCAGACGGGACGGCGGGAGGGGGAAGCCGTAGGCTTCCAGAACGGCGCGCGCCTCGGCATCGCCGATGCTCACCCGCCCCTGCGCGCGGGCTTCGTCCAGCACCTTCCGGACAGCGGCCGTGTCCGCCTCAAAGTGGGTGGGCGCGTAGGATGGCCGCTCCCGCTCCTGCCGGTACCGGACCATCGCGGCCAGTGCGGCCGCCGCGCGCTCCGGGAAGGGGTAGTTGGGGATGCCGTACTGTTGCAGGATGGCGATGCCGGCCGCAATGCGGGATTCGCCCATAAAGCACCCCAGGACCGGCTTGTCTGTCTCCCGGGCGACGCGGCCCACTACGTGCGCCGTCTCCTCAATCTGGGTCATCGCCTGGGGGGTGACAATGACCAGGACGCCGTCCACCCCCGGGTCCGCCAGCACCAGCCGGAGCGCGTGCTCGTAGCGGTCGGCCAGGGCGTCCCCCAGGACGTCCACCGGATTGGCGGCGGAGGCGGCGCTGGGGAGGTCGGCCATGAGGGCCTGGACCGTCTCGGGTCGGAAGCGCGCCAGTTGGAGGCCGGCGTGCTCCAGCGCGTCGGTGGCCAGGATGCCCGGACCTCCGGCGTTGGTGACGATGGCGATACGGTCGCCCCGGGGCAGGGGCTGGTAGGCAAACGCCAGCGCCAGGTCAAAGAGGTGCTCCATGGATTCGGCCCGGATGACCCCGGCCTGCCGGAAGGCGGCGTGGTAGGCGGCCTCGGAGCCGGCCAGACTCCCCGTGTGGGAGGAGACGGCCCGGGCGCCGGACCGGGTGACGCCCGATTTGACCGCCACCACGGGCTTCTTCCGGGTGACCCGTCGGGCCACTTCCATGAACTTCTGCCCGTCCGGCAGTCCCTCAATGTAGGCCAGGATGACCCGGGAACCCGGGTCGTCTTCCCAGGCTTCCAGCAGGTCCACCTCGTTGACGTCGGCCTTGTTGCCCAGGCTGACGAAGCGGGAGAAGCCGATGCGTCCGGCCAGGGCCATATCCAGGACGGCCGTCCCCAGCGCGCCGGATTGGGACATAAAGGCGATGGGGCCGCCCGGGGGCATCCCGGCGGCGAAGGTGGCGTTGAGGGGGGTGTGGGTGTCTATGACGCCCAGGCAGTTGGGGCCGATGAGGCGGATATGGTACTGGCGGGCAATCTGGACCAGTTCCAGTTCCCGCTCCAGCCCCTCGCGACCGGCCTCCCGGAACCCGGCACTGATGACGACGGCGGCGGGCACGCCCTTCTCCCCGCACTGGCGCAGCGCCTCCGGCACCAGCGGGTAGGGGATGACGATGACCGCCAGGTCCACCGGCCCGGGGATGTCCAGGACGGTGGGGTAGGCCTTCAGCCCCAGAATCTCCTCCGCCTTGGGGTTGACCGGGTAGAGGGCGCCGGAGAATCCGCCGTCCTTCAGATTCGCCAGCACCGCGTACCCCAGTTTCTCCGGGTCCCGGGATGCCCCGATGACGGCGACGGAGGAGGGACGGAAGAAGAAGTCTAACCGGTTATCTGTTTGAGCGGACATGTATTCTCCAACGATACGCTTCAGCCGGTCAGCCGGGGGAGGTTTGAGGGCGGCGGCCGCAGGCCGCCGCCCTCAAACCTCCTCATTCCCGGTCTATCTCCTGCAGTAACTCCCACACAAACGCTTCAGTGTGCTCCACCACCTGTGGGTCCAGGTGGTCCACGGTGTCCGTGGGACGGTGCCACTCCGGGAGGATGCCGTCCCGCCGATGGCTGGTGAAGGTGAGGACGCGAAAGCCGTATTTGGCGGCGATGCTCCCCTCGGTGTAGGCTCCCCGGAAGCGGTGCGGGTGGGCGTCCCACTCCGGATGGCGGGCGGCGATGCGCTCCGCCAGCCTCAGCAGTTCCGGGTCGCTACGAACAGTGAGCAGGAAGGTCTCTTGGGTCAGGTAGGCCGGGCTGGAATGGGCCCCGCCCACGCTGTCCAGCGTGATCCAGACACCCCGGCCCAGTTCGTCCCGGTGGCGGCGGGCGAAGTCCTCCGCGCCGTAGCACCCCACCTCCTCGCAGCCGGAGAGGACCAGCCAGACGGCGGTACGGGCCAGGGGCTGGCGCGCCAGTCGCTCCGCCAGACTCAGGACGACGCCCGCGCCGCTGGCGTTGTCGTTGGCCCCCGCCGTGTACGGGGAAAAGTCGGCCTGGACGGTGATGAGGAAGACGCCCAGGACGACCAGGGCGAAGGGCAGGGAGAGGATGCGCCAGAGGATGCCCGGCACCACTGCGCCGAGGATGAAGAGCACCAGCAGGGCAATGGCGGAGGCCAGGCCGATGGGAACCAGTCGGCTGAAGAGGCGCACCCAGCGATCGGTGGAGAAGGCCAGCGGGGTCCGGTGGCTATCCAGGTGGCCCATGACGACCACATGCTGGCGGACTTCGCCCGAGGGCATCCGGCGGGCCCAGACGTTCTGGCTGCGCCCTTTGGGGAGCACCCAGCGGATGGGGTTGGGGCGGAACGCCAGTTCCAGGAGCACCGAGGCCAGCGCGACCGCTGCCAGCACGGCCGCGATAATGGCGCCGGTCCGCCCGGCGGCCCAGAAGAGAATCTCCGCCAGAAGGGCCAGGCCGGCGAAGAGGACGTAGGGGTACCAGGCGGAGCGGGCGCTGGTGAAGGACTCGGTGACCGGCTCCAGGCCCAGTTTCCTCAATACGTCGGCGGCGTAGCGGGCCGCTTCGGCCTCCTGCGGCGTGGTGGAGCCGCGCGGGCCAATCGTCTCGGCCAGATAGCGGATGTGGTCCATCGCGGACATATTTCCTCCTGAGTGCACAAAGGCTCACCCAGAGACACAAAGACACGGAGAAGGCAATTATCTGCCACAAAGGGATAAAAAACATCCTTCGTGTCTTTTGTGTGTCCTTTGTGTCCTTCGTGGTTTTAAAACCCATGCAGACTCTGCAGGCGGCCCACCCGGACAATCCAGGGGACGCCCAGCCAGAGGAACAGCACCCCCGCAAACCCCAGCAGGACCAGGACGGCCTGGCGTCGGCCCCGCCAGGCGGGCAGCGGACGCAGGTGGAGCGGCAGCAAGTACAGGAGCCACACCACCAGCGTCCAGGTCTCTTTGGGGTCCCAGCCCCAGTAGCGGCCCCAGGCGTAGCGGGCCCAGACGCCGCCCAGAAGCATGCTCAGGGTCAGCCAGAGGAAGCCCCAGTCGGTGGCGCGCTCCATAGCCCGGAGCCGCGCCGTCCGGCCCGCCTCCTCCCGCTCCGCCAGTGCGGTCAGGCCCAGCCCGGCGGCCACGCCGAAGAGACCGTAGGCCAGGGCGGCGGCGAACGTGTGCAGCGGGAACCAGACGGAGCGCAGGACGGGGAGTAGCGGGGCCGCGGCCCGTTCCCCGGCGGGACGGGTGAGCGCCCACGTCGCCAGGGCGAGGGCCAGCAGCAGCCCACCGCCGCCCGCGCGGGGGGTGCCCGCCGTCGCCAGCAGGTGGAGCCCCAGCAGCGCCCAGACGAAGGCCAGGCCGAACTCGTAGCGGGTGCTCATGGGCCAGTGGCCGGCCACAAGCCCCCGGCCGACCAGCCCCGCCGTCCACAGCCCCCAGGCGACGGCGCTCAGGCCGACCGCGCCCCATCCCAGCCAGCGCCGTCCCGTCCGCCACTCCACGCCGTAGAGGACCAGAGCCCCCCAGAGAAGACCGTACCCAATGGTGAGCATTCTTGGTCTTTACTACAGAGACGCCGAGGACGCAGAGAATCGGCGAACCCGGTTTCACCATTCACCGATTCTTCTGATCCCCCGATTCTTCTGATTCTCCTGATTCTCCTGATTCTCCTGATTCTCCAATTCTCTCCGCCACCTGTTGCAGGACCTGCCGTTCAGTCCGGTGCGCGGCCTGGCGAATCGCCTCGTCTATGGGGAACCAGCGGACGTCCTCCACCTCCCAGTCGTGATGCGCGACGTCGCCGCCCCGCCAGGCCATCAGGAAAAAGTAGACCTTTTTGTGGTGACGGACTTTCTGCCCCTCCTCCTCCCACCAGTACCAGTACTCAATGGGCTCCAGCCGCTCCACAATCTCCGCCTCCAGCCCGGTCTCCTCCCGGACCTCCCGCAGGGCCGTCGCCTCCAGTGACTCCCCCTTCTCCACCAGTCCCTTGGGGAGCGCCCAGCGGCCGCCCGGGGTGGCGACCAGGGCCACCTCCACGCCCCCGGCCTCCGTCCGCCGGAAGACGACGCCCCCGGCGGAAATCTCAAACCTCGTCCGGCGCCCCTCGTCCCCCATCGCCAGCCACCCAGCGCAGAATCAGGCCCAGCAGAAACAGCCCGCCCCCGACAAGGAAGGGGACATACCCCGGATCCCGCACCGCCCGCAGGGTGACCACCGGCCGCCCTTCCTGCACCGTGTACCCGTACAGGAAGACCGCGACGTCCCCCACCCTCAGGGGAACGTTGAGGCGGACGGTGCCTCGCCGGACCTCCCGCCCGTCCTCCAACACCGTCACGTCCACCCGGTAGTCGGCGACGCTGCCATCGGGATAGCGCTCCAGGGAGACGGCGTCGCAGCGCAGGGCCAGCCCGGATGCCAGGGCCGCCCCGGTCTCCCCCACCGGGAGCGTCCGGTCCTCGTGCCCGCCCAGGCCGCTCAGGGCCAGCGCCACCAGGAACAGGGGGAGAGCCAGGTGGGCGACCAGAGTCCCCCAGTGGGGAGCGGAGAGACGAAGAAGGCGCGGCCACAGGCCCGGCCAGCGGTTCAGGGTGCAGAGGACGGTCGCCAGCACGGGCAGCGCCAGAGCAACCCAGAGAACGGGAGAAGTATACCAGCGGAACAGGCCCAGCCGTTCCAGCGGGGCCGCCAGCGCGCCGTAGCGGGCCCGCGCCGCCTCCTCCCAGCGGGCCCGCGTGGCCGGGTCGTCGGGACGCTGGGGGAAGAACGTCCCCAGAGCCGCCACAACCAGAGCCAGCAGGAGCAGCGCGGCCGCTACCTTCGGACGTCCAAACCAGCGGATAACCCTGCGCACCGCCAATTCACCAGGATGTTTGATCC
>Ga0308310_1001008_pt1 | contig 12579 bp, 7 predicted proteins | sample HotsprSampleMS65_FD_203672 | JGI IMG/M metagenome (GOLD analysis project Ga0308310, IMG submission 203672) | Hot spring phototrophic mat microbial communities from Mushroom Spring, Yellowstone National Park, Wyoming, United States - 20090730_MS65 ...
TCTTTGAAATCTTTACATCCTCCCGCCGGCTTACCTGACACTCTCGCCCGGCTCATCCATCGCCAAGGGCCTCATTACCTCCACGTAAGACCCCGAGAGAAAATGTCCCCCAAACCTCGAGTCCAGCCACCTTGCCCCGTCCCCACTTCTCAGCCCCCAATCCGCGAGATAAATGGGCCACTCTTGAGGGAACTCTCCCAAATGATTTCTGCTGGAGCTAGAAAAGTGCATGGCCCTATCGGCTGAAGTACAATCTATTGGGCCTGGTTCGTCCGAGGTTGCCTATATAGCTGTTACTAATGTGGGAGGAATTTTTACACGAACACGGCTGCCCAAAATGATGCCGGCCTGGCGGCGGATGTCCCGTCGGGTCTCCGTCCGGCAAGAGTCCTGAATGATTGAGAGAACTACTAAACGATCGAGAGTACCACACATTTCCTCATGATTGAGAGGTGTGCAAATTCTCTTGATCATGAGGTGTGCAGATTCTCTTGATCATTGAGAGGTGTGCAGATTTTCTTCATCGATAGATTAATAGATAGTTAATAGGTAGATTTAATAAGCGGGCAGATTTCGTCATTTAAAGGGGGAGTTCGAACTCTGCTTGAGGCCGGCTCCGCGAGGACCCAGGGTTTTCCTACAGCTAAAAGTTTCTAGGAACTTCCCAAGTTGAAGATTTCTGGGAACTTCCCAAATCCGCTGGAACCTACCCTACCGACAAGCGAAAAGCTGACTATTTTCAGTAAGATTACCCGCAAATCGATACTTCCCGGGTGAATTTTTCGCAAAATACCGATGAAACAAAGCCCGGAAGTCAGTTAGAATGACCTCAGATGGCATGCCCTATGCTTGCCTTGCTCAGCGGAGTCGGTATACTTCTACCGATCTGGTTCCTGGAGTGGTCCGGGAGAAACTAGGCCTTTTGGGCCGGGGTGGCCCCGTCGTCTAGCCAGGTTAGGACACGGGCCTTTCAAGCCCGTAACACGGGTTCAAATCCCGTCGGGGTCACTTCTATTGGGAAAACTTTGTGCCGACTAAGGGCTAATAATTCCCTTCGCCAACAGGGTGACTGTATCCGCGGATTTTCCGAAGAGAATTTGCCTAATAAAGCTGCTCAAAGTTGGGCCAATGCCACAACAAGGGGTTTTGAGGGCCCTTGATATAAGCGGTCGTTTTACCCGGTCTTCCCACCGATCCGCAAAGCTTCCGGTTCTTGGGGCTGCCCCCTCCGGCTGAAAGTTTCCGGCAGCCGGAATAAACTCCAGGGCCATGCGGCCTTCGCAAGGGGTATTTGCGGTCCCGGATATCACGGGGCCCTGAGCACTCCGCTCTAATTTTTTCCCAAGCACCAAAATGCTATCGGCAGATATCAGCCCGAGAGCTCGGCAAATATCAGCCCGAGAGCAAGGAAAAGAAGTTCGCTGCCAATAACTACAGAACTTTGCTGCCAATAACTCAATTGCGGAGCCTTTCGGAGCAAACTATCCTCTCTCTCCGAGCAGCCTCCTTGGAGTCCTCCCCGGACTTGTAGCTCGCGGCAGCCGCCGGAAAACCAAGAAAACTCGGGGAAGATCCTGTTACCGCAACCTAATCCCGTGACGTTCTAGAAAAGCTAGCAGTGCAGAGCGAAATCCTTCAATTTCCTCGCTGGTAATGGTTCGGTCTTTATGGCCAATCCAATAACGGAAGGTAAAGCTGGCCATCCCCTCCGGCAACCCCTTTCCCTTGTACACGTAGACAAATTGCCGCTTCTGGACCAGGGGGTGCTGAAACTGCTCAAGGATTGCCTCCAGGGGGGCAAACCCCTCTGCAGCCGACCATAAGAGCGAAAAGTCCTGCACCGAGCCGGGAAAGGCGGGGGGAGGCACGTACCGTTTGGGCGGCCACAAAACCCCCTCCAAAGCATCCATATTAAGTTCGAACCAAACCACTTGGCCTCCCTCCGGAACCACGGCTTCTCGGGCAGGATTTTCCAGCACTCCGAGCCCACCCACAGGCCGATCCCCTTGGTAAACAGAAAGCCACCTCTCAGGAGCTTGCCAGGGAAGTCCTGCCGACTTTTCCAGCCGGAATCGAAAACCTCCTCCTCCCAAGAGTTCTCCCAAATCCTCTAATGCCGCCTTGATGGACAGAAAATGAGCCTCCATATCAGCCTTTTCCTGGGCCAAAAAGCTTAGGCCGGCCAATCGGCCCTCCTCCACCGGACATCCGTCGTCACCCACACTGTACACATGCCCTAATTCGAAGATCCGGAATTCCTCCCGGTGTAATCGGTTTTTCTCAATGAGGGCTAACAAATTTGGCAACAGGCTTGTCCGCAAAAGTCGGTTAAAGGAAACCAAAGGATTCCGCAAAATGATCGGCCGGGGTGGCTCATAGCCGAGTGTTTCCAAAAACCGATCATCCATCCACCCGTAAGTTTGGACTTCCACAAAGCGGTGAACAGCAGCCAGGAGCCGTCGAGCACGGTGTTCCAGCCGTAGCCGGCGATTCACCGGCAGAGGTCGGAGGGGAAACTCCGGCATCCGCGGGGGAATATTGTCGTAACCATAAATCCGCAAAACTTCCTCAACAATATCCGCCGGAATAGAAATATCCTTGGCACTTCGGAACGGCGGCACCTGGACCATTAGCTGGCCCTCCGCACCCGGAGAAGCCTCGAACCCCAACCGGTGCAAGATCGAAATAGCCGTCTGTTCAGGTATGGTCGTGCCGGCCAAACGATTCAACTCGCCCGGAGCCAACACTACGGTCCGTGGCCTTTCCCCCAAATCGCCTGCCACGGAGAAGCGGCTGAGGACCCGCACCGGCACCCGGTTTTCTTCCAGCAGGTGCAGGAACCTCGCTACTCCCCATTTGACCAAGATTGGCGGCTGGCTTTTCTCGAAGCGTTGAGCCGATTCTGTCCGCAGATCTAACCGCACAGACGTGCGACGAATCCGAGAAGCTTTAAAGTTCGCACTTTCCAGAAGAACCCTTCGCGTGGTCGGCCGAACCTCGGTCGCTAACCCCCCCATGATCCCGGCCAAGGCCACCGGCTCCTTCCCGTCCCAAATCAATAGATCCTCCGGCAGCAGAGGCCGCTCCTGCCCGTCCAAGGTCACAAAGAACTTCACCGTGCCCGCATGAGCCACCCTGATGGCCTGGACCAACTCCCCGTCAAAGGCGTGCATGGGCTGGCCGAGTTCCCAAAGGATGTAATTAGTAAGATCCACGGCGAGGTTAAACGTCCGCTGACCGACCGCATGGAGCCGCCGCTGTAAAACTAAGGGAGCAGGGTCGGCCGCCGGCATTTCCATCATCAAACAGCCGTAGCAAGGGCAGTCCTCCAAATCTTCCACCAACAATGGCACGGAAGGTAAAACGTCAAAGCGGGCAAGATCGGCCATTCCTAACGGCCGGAGGGGCCGTTGAAATATAGCGGCCAACTCCCGGGCAAACCCGTAATGCCCCCAAAGATCCGGTCGGTGGGTTAAGCTCTTATTGTCAATTTCAATGAGAGTATCTGCCGGGGGAATGTACTTTTCCAAGGGTGCCCCGGGAATTAAATCCGCAGGACATTCCAAAATCCCCTCATGCCAGCGGCTCAGCCCCAGCTCTCTCGGCGAACAAAGAACTCCTTCACTTAGCCGGCCTGCAAGCTCGATCTTATTCACTACCTGTCCATCTGCTAAGCGGGTACCGGGCGGGGCAAAAGCCGATAGTAGTCCCGGTCGGACGTTGGCCGCCCCACACACCGTCGTATATTGCCGACCCCCACAATCCACCACGACCCACCGGAGATGGGGATCCACCCCGGCAATGGACTCCACCGACAGAATCTTGCCAACAACGACCCCCTGGACCGAGTGGCGGAGAGTCTCCACATCCTCCACTTCCGCCGTGCACATAGTTAGCCGATCGGCAATCTGCGTGGGGGAAAGATCCCCGACATCCACAAAATCGGCAATCCAGTCGAGCGATATTTTCACCGCAGAAGACTCCTGACCCTCCGTTCGTTTCGACTAGCTCAGCCTCCCCACAGAAGATTGCCGGACAATGCCGGCCCTTTGGTGATGCCTCACTGTGGGTTCACCCGGTTCCGCCCATGCCTAAGAGCTTCGGCCAAAGGCCTTCCACTGTGACCCTCTTTTCCTCCAAAGATTGTCTCACCATTTCCGAAAATATCCTGTGGGAAGGCGGAGCTATGCAAAAGCTTTATCCTATGCTTCCCCTGAAGGTTCTCCTCGACGAAACCACAGCGATGTTCACAAATCTTAGAGGCATTCAAAGCCCCGGTTTTCGCCCACTTTGGCCTCTGTTGGTTTCCTGAAGGGAATACCCCAAGGCTTCGACTTCCCTTGTCCCAAAGCCGAACGCTTTTCCCGCCGGTCAACCAAAAAAAAACGAAATGTGGGTTACTTTCGAGGAACCAAACTTCCCAAAAACTCTCAACAAAAACGAGCCGCCATCGAAAGCCCAAAGGGAAATTCTTCCTCCACCGATCTTCCTCCACCGATCGATGCCTTCACCCCTTCGGCTGGGGAAAACTTTTACCCAAACCATAGCCCTGCCGTGGGTAAGTCCCAAAAATTTCGGCGGGAAAACCCAAAAATGTGGCAGCCCCGCTCCGTTTCCCTGCTACCGCCTCACAACACCACGTTTCCCTCCACCGCCTCACAACACCACCGGGAATTGCTCACAAAACCGCAGGTCTCCGGAGTTGAATAACCGGATATCGGGGATTCCAAACTTTAGCATCGCCAATCGTGTCATTCCCATGCCAAAGGCAAATCCGCTGAATTTCTCCGGATCCACCCTCCCTGCCTCCAAAACCTTGGGGTGAACCAGCCCGCAAGGGATCAGCTCAATCCAACCGGTGTGCTTGCAAACCGAGCATCCTTGACCATCGCAGAATGGGCACTCCTGATCCAGCTCAAAACCGGGTTCCACAAACGGGAAAAATCCCGGTCGTAACCGGACCGTGACCTCTCGCCCAAACACCTCTCCCAAAAGGGCCTTCATCACTGCGATCAAGTTGGCCACTGAAATATCACGATCGACCACCAAGCCCTCCAGCTGATAAAAGGTATTTTCGTGGCTTGCGTCCATGGCTTCGTACCGGAAGCATCGGCCCGGGAAAATCGCCCGGATAGGTGCTCCATATTTTTCCAAAGCACGTACTTGATTGGCCGAAGTGTGCGTCCGAAGAATATATCCCCCTTCCAGCCAGAAGGTATCCTGCATATCACGAGCAGGGTGGTCTGGAGGGATGTTTAGGGCATCGAAGTTATAGTATTCGGTCTCGACCTCTGGCCCTGTGAGGACCATGAAGCCCATTCCCTCGAAAATGGCTTCCAGCTCCATTTGCACGAGGGAAATCGGATGAAGAGCTCCCAGCCGACGATCGGTCGCCGGCAAGGTTAGATCGAGTCTTGCCCGTGCGGCCAACGCCGCCATTTGGGTGGCCTTGTGCCGACGGTCCGCAAGGGCGGCAGCAATTTTCTCCTCGGCCTGCCGCTTTAGTTCGTTCAGTTGCGAACCGAACTGCCGTCGTTCTTCCGCAGAGAGACTCCGAAAGTCGGTCTCTTTACCCAAAAGGGTGATCTTCCCCTTGCGACCCAAGAACCGCACCCGAACTTGCTCTACCTGATCGGGAGTTTGGGCCTCTGCTAAGGCTGCTTCCAATTCCTGCAAAATGGCATCCACCGCAATCACTGGCCCGATCCTCGTTCAGCAAGCGAACTCGACTTATTTGCCGGTAATGTGCTCCGATTCCCCAAAATTTACCGCTTGTAATGAAGATTATTTTGTAATTTTTTCGTGAAGATTATTTAGGTTACCCGAAACTTGGCCGGTGGTCCGCAATGCCCCCACCTTAGTCCCCGGGAAGACCGGCAGAAAACCCCACCATCCCGGCCGGCTGCAGATGTTCTCTTTTTTTCGAAGCCATCTGCTCTGATGTCGCTACAAATCGAAGCTCCCTCACAGAAGCCAAATTTCCACGAGGGAAGAAGGCCCCTAGTCTCACGAACGGGGTTGGAAATTGATTTTCCCAAAATTCCTCAATGATTCCTTTCCAGTCCCCCAAATGGTTCCAAGGACTCATCCGCTAGGTTTGCCCGACCGCGGGATCTTCAACCCCTTTTTCGGTCCTCCCAGGACCGACCGGAATTGCTCCTTCGGAATCCCGGCCGCAATCCAGGGTACCATCCATCCCTCGGGTCCATTAAGACAACCCAACTCCGGGCCAGACCAAACCCGCCACTCGGTGGGGCCCCCGGAAAGTCAAATTCCAAGCCTTCAAGAACCGACCCCGGTTATCTGCTAGAAGAACCGGTTCCGGCTATGTGCTATATTTGTCCTATCCTCGAGCAAGACGGTCAAGGGTTGCCCGAAGTCTAAGAGCCAGCGGCAGAATATCCAGCGGAAAACCAATGGGATCGTGCCTGAGCTGGTTCAGAGAAGGGACTTATCCCGAGCCTTATAAGGTTCGGAGTATGAGGGCGGGCAAGCACTAGGGGCTCCAGGATGCATCATTCCGAGCACCTGCCAAAGCATGCCCGCCGAGTCAGCCACCTTTGCGGGTTCCACCGGGGGAGAAAACAGACCGGGGGAAAACAAGTGAATCACCACAGTTCCCCGGAAGGAACCGGCAACCAATCAGGTGGTTAAGGACTACCCCGTTCCTGCCAAGCTTTTACTCAGGAGATTCAACTAACATAACGGACCGGATTAATCTGGAGGAAATATCCTTGCTGAGCCGGAACTAGCTAGTAGCTGTGCTGGAACTGCCCAAGATCGGAAATCATTCAACCAGGGGTCCGGAACCGATGCTGGCGAAATTTCTTTACCCCGGACAGTGGGCCCAAGCAAGCTTGGTATCTTGGTCTTTTGCTGTTTGCATTCTGAGGAAGAGGTTGCGGGTTTTGCCGGTTGTTTTTGCGGCTTTGTTACTTGGAGGCATCTTCTCCCCGAGGACGGCGTTTTGCCAATCCGCGGCGGACCCATCGCGAGCAGAAACACAAACTCCCGGGCCTGGCGAACCGTCCAGCCAACGGCCGCGGCCTAATGTGATCGTAATCATCACCGATGATCAAGGCTATGGGGATATCGGCGCGCACGGCAACCCTGTAATCCGGACTCCCGAGCTGGATCGGCTGTGGGCGGAATCCGTCCGGCTGGTGAACTTTCACGTGGATCCCACCTGTACCCCGACGCGAGCGGCTTTAATGACCGGCCGATATTCCATCCGTTCCGGATCCCGCCACACCATCATGGGGCGATCGCTCATGCATCCTCAGGAGATCACTTTGGCCCAACTATTCCAGGCGGCCGGCTACCGCACGGGGCTGTTTGGTAAGTGGCATCTGGGGGACAATTACCCGTTCCGGCCACACGACCGAGGCTTCGAAGTGGCCGTCTACCATAAAGGCGGGGGCGTCGGCCAAGCACCGGATTGGTGGGGCAATGACTATTTTGATGACGTCTATTTTCGCCGAGGCATCCCTGAGCGATTTTCCGGATATTGTACGGATGTTTGGTTTCGGGAGGCCCTCCGGTTTATCGAAGCACATCGCCACGAACCCTTCTTTTGCTGGATCGCCACGAATGCTCCTCATGCTCCTTATCTTGTGGCGGAAGAATACTGGCGGCCTTATGCCGAGCAAGGAGTCCCCCAACCGATGGCCCGGTTTTACGGGATGATTACGAATATCGATGAAAACCTCGGCCGACTTCGCCGATCCCTCTGCCAGTGGGGCCTTGAACAAAACACCCTGCTGATATTTTTGACCGACAACGGGACAGCAGCCGGCATCGCTCCCAAAACTGCCGGAGCGAAGTGGACAGGCTTTAATGCTGGAATGCGGGGCCAGAAAGGTTCTCAGTATGACGGTGGCCACCGGGTCCCCTGTTTCCTCTATTGGCCGGCAGGAGGCCTCACGGGAGGCCGTGATATCCTCCAACTCACCGCCCACATCGACCTGTTACCGACCCTGATGGAATTGTGTCAACTTTCCCGACCAGAAGGTCCGTCACTGGACGGCCGTTCCTTGGTACCCCTCCTATATGGTCAGGGGGACACTTGGCCGGATCGAATCCTCTTTGTCCACTCGCAACGGGAATACACGGTCATCAAATGGCATCAGACAGCCGTCATGACCCAGCGATGGCGATTGGTCGACGGGAAAGAACTTTACGACATGACAATGGATCCCGGGCAGACCAAAAATGTGGCCGATCAATACCCAGAAGTGATGGCCCAACTTACTGCCGCCTACGAGAAGTGGTGGGAAAGTATTCAGCCTGCATTCGATCCGCCGGTAGCCATTCATTTAGGTTCCGAGGCAGAGAATCCCGCGGTGCTCAACTCGCACGATTGGTTGGTCGAGCATACCAAGCTTTGCCCCTTCAGCCAGGAAGGGATCGCTCGGGGACTTCGTTCCAGTGGTCCCTGGGCAGTCTATTTGGAAAGGCCCGGACGGTACCGGTTCGAGCTTTACCGGTGGCCTAAACATCTAGCCAAACCGGCTGGCTGCAGCCGGGCTCGCTTGAAAATTGGAGATTGGGAAGCAGAATGTCCCATGAAACCGGAGGACATCTCCGCGGTTTTCGAGGCCACCCTTCCTGCCGGCCGGACTTCTCTCCAAACTTGGCTTTTCCCGCAAGAAGGAGAAGTGTTCGGAGCCTTTTTTGTATGGGTGTACTACCTTGGTAGCCCCTAAAAGAGGCCAGAAGGACACTTCGGCTTTCCGAAGGATAGTAACTCCCTTGGGTCCTAAACTCGGCAGTTGGGGGGATGAGCTGGGTTAAGCCGGGGTTTGCAGGTCCGTGGGGGATGGAGGCCGATGCCCCCTGCGGGTCAGTAGCCCCCAATGCCAATCGGAATCCCGCTAATGGAAGATGTTTTCGGGGGTTATCCGCTGTCTGGCCATACCGGCCGGCCCCCTTCTCTTTTGGATCCAAACAGGTGATACTGTTTTATCCTAAGAAAAACCCCAGCCTCGTGGAGTCCGTGGAGCTAGCCAAAACATGGAATCCCTGGAGCTAGCCAGAACATGGAAGTTTTCCTCCCTTTGGTTCCGCACCACTATGTTTGGCAAAGGAGCCCTTGGCCGATAGATGCCATAAAGCCGAAAATGTCTTTCCCTTTTGCATGTCCTTCGCAGGGAAACACCCGAGGTTACTCGAAAACGTCCTTTGGCTGAACCTCATGGGGCACGGGTAGCCGCTCAGTCTTCCCCAAAAAACCGATAATCCCAGCTTTCCCGAGGGAGGATGGGCTGGAAGACGGGCCTCCCCCAGGCTCCCGGTTTTGCCAGGGGCTTGGAGAGGACGATAGTTGGGGGGATGGCAAGGGAAGGTATGGGCCGGGTCAAGATCCTAGCCGCCAGAAAAATACCCTGACAATGACTTCTACCCCGGTTTACTAAAGGAGCATGGTACCGTGAACCAAAAAGCTTCGGTGGTCATTACAGACTTTGTTAACGACGATCTTCGCCCGGAGCGGCAAATTTTGGGAGATCTTGCCGAGGTCGTTGCCCTCTACGCTACCGACGAGGCCCAGCTTGTCGGTCGCGTTGAGAAAGCCGATGCCCTGGTTGTCTACCATGCTATCCACATCAGCCGACAGACCATCGAACGATTGGAACGTTGCCGGGTGATCGTGCGTGCAGGAGTAGGTTTTGACAACGTTGATTGCACGTTTGCCCGGCAGCGGGGTATCCCGGTGGTGAATGTCCCCGACTATGGCTCGGAGGAGGTCGCGGACACTGCCGTCGCCATGATGCTCACCTTAGTTCGCGGGGTACACGTGATGAACTCACGACTCCGAGCGGGAGATAAACCGTGCACTTACCAACTGGCCTATCCAGTCTGGAGGCTCCGAGGGAGAGTCTTTGGAATCATCGGACTGGGCCGGATCGGGACCGCGGCAGCATTGCGAGCAAAAGCCCTGGGCATGGATGTCGTCTTCTATGATCCTTACAAACCCGATGGGTACGACAAATCCCTAGGAATTCGGCGGGCGGAGTCGCTAGAAGAGCTCCTCCGACAGAGTTTCGTTGTCAGTATCCATTGCCCACTCACCGAGGAAACCCGACACATGCTCAACGCCAAAACGATCGAAATGATGCCTCGAGGATCCTTTTTGATTAACACGGCAAGGGGGGCAATCGTGGATACCTCGGTATTGGCCGAATTTTTAGCCCGGGGACACCTGGCAGGGATCGGACTTGATGTTCTGGAACTCGAGCCGCCGCCAGAAGATCACCCCTTGGTGAAGGCCTGGCGAGACCCCGCTCACCCGGCTTACCATCGGTTGATTCTCAATCCCCATGCTGCCTTTTACTGTGAGGAAGGTTTTTTGGAAATGCGGCAGAAGACGGCGTCCGCCTGCCGGCGGGCCATCCTCGGCCAACCGCTCCGAAATGTGGTCAACTAAACTCCTATAAACTCCTATAAGCTCCTATAAACTCCTATAAACTCCTAAACTCCTCCCACCTTCGGAAGATAAACCGAACCCCTAACTGGACAATTTTGGGAGAGAAGAGGAGAAAACCCCCGACGGGAAAGGCCGGCCGCTCAACCAAGGCAAATTCGGAAACCAGTTCGATTCGGCCCCTAGAAACCAGCTTACCAGCCCAAAGGGCAGCTCAATGAGGAGGCCCCCAGCAGTATAACGAACCGGGTGTCGCCAATACCTTTGAGATGCAAACCAACCGGAGGATAGAAGGGCAGAGATGCCAACGATTTGGCCAATTCCTTAGGGCCTCGCCAATAGGGCCTTGCCAATCAGGTAGCCCAACTCCCGCAACCGAGGCACCACAGGCCCCGGCAAATCCGCGGTTGGAGAAGCGGGGAAAGCCCAAAGGGTTCTGCCGATTTTTTCCTTCGGGATACTGTACAAAAATCCCCGCTATTCGGTAAGCTCCATCGTTGGGGAAGTGTTATCCCGGGGCATTCGTGGATGTACCCCGGCAACAGACCTGCAAGCACTCCCTTCAAAAACTGCACATTCAGAAGGGCAAAAACACTACTCCGGGTACAGCCGCGTGGAGAGGTACCGCTCCCCAAGGTCGGGAAAGACAACCACGATCACCTTCCCTCGACTTTCCTCCCGCTTAGCCACCTGAAGGGCTGCCCACGCCGCTGCACCACAGCTAATACCACAAAGGATTCCTTCCTCCCGAGCCAGCCGGCGGGAGGTTTCCATGGCGGCCTCGTCCTCCACCCGAATTACTTCGTCGATTATCTGGAGGTTCAGCACATCCGGAATGAAGCCGGCACCAATCCCTTGGATGGAGTGCTTGCCCGGTTGAAGAGGTTGGCCGGAGAGCTTTTGTGTAATCACCGGACTAGCAGCAGGTTCCACGGCCACCATTTTTACGGTCGGTTTCCGCGACTTGAGGACCTCGCCAACTCCTGTGATAGTGCCGCCGGTTCCCACCCCTGAAACCACAATGTCCACCTGACCATCGGTGTCCCGCCAGATCTCCTCGGCAGTGGTCCTGCGATGGATTTCCGGATTGGCGGGATTCTTAAATTGCTGGGGCATATAGAAGTGGGGATTTTCTGCACACAGCTGTTCTGCCCTTCGGACGGCCCCCGACATTCCTTCGGCAGCTGGCGTCAATACAATCTCGGCTCCCAAGGCCTTCAGCAGCCGGCGGCGTTCCAAACTCATGCTCTCCGGCATGGTAACTATCAACCGGTAGCCGCGAGCCGCACACACAAACGCCAAACCAATCCCCGTATTCCCGCTTGTGGGCTCGATGATCACCGAGCCCTCTTTAATTAGGCCCAACTGCTCTGCCCGGTCGATCATCGCAACCGCAATCCGGTCTTTCACACTCCAGCAAGGGTTTTGTGCTTCGAGCTTCGCGATGAGAATCCCGGGCAACCCTTTTCCAAAACGTTGGAGATGCACCAGCGGAGTATTGCCAATGGCCCGGCTAATATCGCTGAAAATCCGACCGTTTAACGCCACTGCCATAGAAGCTCTCTCCTCCCACTTAGATCACCCGATGATTCTTAAGAAAATGATCTTTTGACTCCTCCAAGGCTCCCGTTTCAGAAAACTCAAACTTGCCCAAATTTTGTCAACAAAAGAATATCTATTCTGCTAGACTATACAAACTTGATCAATTTTTGTCAACTGGCAGAAGGTTCCAGATAGGATGAGATTACCAGCTTCCACTCCAAAAGAGGGGGACTTTACCCCTTGGGCTGGCACACCATCAGGAACCGCTCTCAGTGCTCATTTTTCTTGTCCGGAGCGACTTCCCATTTGGAATACCAGCCTAAATGCCCCGGCCATTCTTCCAGAAAGGCCAACAATTAGGCAGTAATGGCCCCCCGGGGACTCGAACATAGAACCCGCGGGGGATTCCCTTCTCGGAACAGTGGTTGCGGCATAAGTCCAGGCAATGCCGGAAGTTCTCAGCTCACACACACTAAAGCCCCCTTGGGCGGCGGGGTTGCCCCAGGTGTACTAATATCTTGCGGTTGTTGGGAGACCATCTGGACAGTGCAAACCGGCTACCGGAGCCTCCTTTAATGGCGATCGAGACCCAATCGCCAGTCCGGCCGCCAAACGGA
>Ga0308310_1001009_pt1 | contig 12575 bp, 25 predicted proteins | sample HotsprSampleMS65_FD_203672 | JGI IMG/M metagenome (GOLD analysis project Ga0308310, IMG submission 203672) | Hot spring phototrophic mat microbial communities from Mushroom Spring, Yellowstone National Park, Wyoming, United States - 20090730_MS65 ...
TGCCCCACTCTACGGACGTTTTCCTGGCCCGGAGGACCAAGGGCTTTGACTTCCCCGAGTTCCTGGGGAAGGTTCAGTACGCTTCCTACTACGACCTCTCCGAGGCCCAGCAGCGGGACGCCAAGTTCTACCAAAACATCTTGGCGACCCTGGCCCCTTTGCGGGCCGACACCCCTCCCGCGGGGTTCCTCCTCAAGGAGGGGGACATGCTGGAGATCTATGTGGAAGCCGATCCCGGCGTGACTCTGAACCTGAACGACCCCAGGACCAGGCTGGAGCTTCCCATTGGCGTGGACAACTCCAGCCCGGCGTAGGAGGTGAGGATGACCTTTTTGGACCGCATCCGCGATGGGCTGGGTAGGGGCCTGAATATCTTCCGGGACATCCCGGTGGTTCAGGAGCCTCAGCCCCAGCCCCAACAGGTTTTGAGGCCCGCCCCCGTGGCCATTCAGGCCTCGGGATGGTCCTCCCAGTGGATTGATGAGGAGGATCTGGATCCTGTGGGCCTGGCGTGGAGGCCCGGGGAGTGGTTTGCCCTGGCCCAGATGCGCACCCCCGAGACCGTCCACTTCCGCATCATGAACGGGGAGAAGCGAATCAGGCTGTACTTCAAGGGCCAGAAGACCGTGGCCGGGCAAAACCTGGCTTCCCCCGGAGCCCGTACGGTCAACCTGCCTTTCCTGGTGGAAACGCCCCAGGCTAAGCCTTCTCTGCCCACTGCCTACCACCCCGAGGTCAGCGTGTGGGCCCAAGTGGGCGGCGTGTGGCAGCGGCTGACCATCACCGCCATTGACTACGCCACCGGCAACGTGACCTTCACCGAGCCGGCGGGCGTCACCGGGACCATTGAGATCTACTACACCCACGGGGACGGCCAGATGCGCTTCCGGGTGGCCAGGGACGCCGGGGGCATTGATGACTCCACCGCTACCGTGTTCAACCAGTCCTTTGCCACCCTCCACTCCATTGACCAGAACAGCCTGGAGACCATGATCGCCTGGCCCCAGCAGGTGGAGCTGGTGCCGGGCACCAGGCTGGTCCTGGAGGTCTTTACCAATACCGTGCCCATGGTCTGGAATGACCGGGCGGGGCACTACGTGCACATCGCCGCGCTGGCCCGGCGGGTGGACGTCCTGGACAAGGGCCGCCTGCTCTCTTTGGCCGAAATAGAGAACCGGGGCGGCCTCTAAGGGGGTGAGCGTGTTCAGCGTGGAGAACACCCTCTACACGAATCCGCTCCTGGATGACGGGGGAGGCTCGGGGGACTTCTCCATCACCAATAGCTACAACCCGCCCCTGGGGGGCTTTGGCTCCTCCGGGGGCCCCTCAGACCCTCCCCTTTGGCAGCAGATCCTGGGTGGCCTGGGCTATCTGAGCAGCATTCTGGACCCCTACATCTTCACCGAGCAGGAAAAGGCCCAGATAGAGCTGCAAAAGGCCCTGGCCTTGGCGGAAGCAGAGCGGGCCCGGGCCCTGGCTTCCATCGCCAAGGAGAAGGCCCAGCTTAACTGGCTTTTGATTGGGGGGCTAGTCCTTGGCGGCGGGCTGATCCTTTACCTGCTCCTCAGGGAGTGAGATGGCCCTGGACTTTATCACCCCCATCGCCAACCTCCTGGACTCCTTCATCTATACCGATGAGGAGCGTATCCGGGACGAACTAAAGCGTAAGCAGATAGAGGCCCAGCTGAAGGCCATTGAGGCGGAAAAGGAGCTGGCCGAAGAGCAGGCTCGCCTTCGCGCTGCCCAGGCCGCTCAGATGGCCCGGGCGATCACTGTGGCCGGGGTGGTGGTGGCGGGTGGTTTAGTCCTGGCCGTATTGCTTTGGAGGTGAACATGGCTAATGCCGGCGATGTAGTCCTGGGCGCTGCGGTCGTTGCACTGGCGGGCGTGGGTGGGTATGCGGTCTATCGCATGACGGATCCCAGCCGCAAGCAGGTGCCCTTGCCTTCTGCCCAGCCCGTGGTGCCCCCCTCCAGCCAACCGGCCCTCCCGCCTGCGGCTCAACCCGTGAACCCAGGCCCCACCCCTAGCCCCACCCCTAGCCCCACCCCTGCGCCTCCCTACCCGTGGCCTCCCGTTCAGCCTCAGCCGTATCCCACGCCTACCCCCACCATCACCAAGGGACAGTTGTGCGCTGACATCAAGGCCCAGATCGCCAAAGTGCAAAGCGCCATGGATGACCTTCAGGCCAAGATGAACGCCCTGCTGGCCAAGGGTGGAAAGGCGGATACTAACTGCTGGAGCTATGCGCAGCGGGAGGCGTGCCTTTGGGGCGCTTGCTCCCCGGCCCTTTGGGGCAACTACAGCGCCTGTATGGCCTACGTGAAGGGGGAGGGTCCCAGGCCTGGCAACCTCTTTGAGTTTGCTGACTCCAGGGCGGTAGATGAAGCGGCCCGGGAGTACGCGAAGCTGAAGAGCGACTACGATTCTTTGGCCGCGCAAAAGCAGGCGTTACAGAAACAACTCAATCAGTTGGCCGCCGAGGGGGTGTTCTGCTGATGGAGTGGAGGGACGTCCTGGACATGGGCCTGGGAGCGGTGGCCTTTGTGGCCTTCCTCAAGATGGTCTTCCGCGATATGGCGGACCTACGCCAGCGTTTAGAACGTCTTGAAGACCAGGCCCGCCGCCAAAACTACTACCTTTCCCGCCTGGTGAACGCGGTGGAGGCCCAGGCCCTGCGCCAAGGCCTTCGGCTGAGGGGAGTGAAGGAGGTGCAGGATGGAGAGTAAAACCTTGCTTTTGGTTTTGGTGGGCTTCGGCGTGGCGGCTTACGTGGCCTACCAGCTGGGGAAGGGAGGCGCGGGGGGGTCCCAACCGTCCCAGGACGCGCCGGCTCAGCCCAGCCCCCCGCCCTCCAGCGTGGATGAAGGGAGCGGGAACCTCTTCCCGGGCCTGTCGGGGATGGACCAGGCTACCCTTTGCCGGGTGGCGCCGAGCCTGTGCGCCTGGCGAATCCCAAGACCCCTGCCGGTAGTACCAATGCTTTAGGAGGTGAGCGTGAAAGGCATCTGGCTTTTGGTGGCGGTCATGGCGGGGGCGGTGGTGGGGTTGGGCGTGGCCAGGTGGAGGGATGCCCTTGCCGGGTCTTCCACTCCCGGGTCTTCCACCCCCGGGTCTTCCACCGCCGGGTCTTCCACCGCCCCCTCCCCCGCTATCCCGGACATCCGCTCCCGCGCTATCCCGGACATCGAGATATGCCCTCAGGTGGTCGTGACCTGCAACGACGGTACGTTAGCCCCCACGCCGTGCGAGTGCCGAAACCGTGGAGGTGTGAAGAGCTATGGGGCAGGTGTTTACCTGTTCTGACCTTGTCCCATCGGGGCAGACCTGGGTGATCTGGCTGGTGCAGGCCCTCCTCGCGTCGGGGCTCATCGCCCTCTTGGCCGGGGCCATCACCCGGCTCCTTTCTGCGATCCCCGTGGTGGGGCCCGTGCTCGCGGCGGCGGTGCGCATGCTCTTTTCCAACTACGAGAAGTGGCTTTCCGAGCGCGTGCCCAAGCTGGCCGAGCAGGCGGTTCTGGCCACGGAGGAGAAGTGGCGGCAGGTGGGGAGTCAGTACGACCCCGCGGCCCGCGCCCAGGCCAAGTTTCAGGAGGCCATGGAGGCCCTGCAGCAGATGGTCCCCGGCCTGCCCCGGGACCTGGCCCAGAAGCAGATTGAGGCCGCCTTGGCCCGTATCCGGGCCATGGGCATGGAGCAAAAAGCGGGGGGAAAATGATGTGGCCGTACGTGTTGGTGGCGCTGGTGGTAGCTGGGGTCTGGCCGTGGGTGCAGGGGCGTCGTAGGCCAGCCGTTGGGACGCAAAGAGACACAGGGGCAGCGCCGCCCGGGCCCATAACTCCTAGCGGAGGGCCAGTTGGTCCCCCTCAACCCCCCGTGCAAGCGCCACAGTCTCCGATTCAGCCTCAGGGTAGTGCGAGTAGTGGTCAGCGGCCGGCCGACCAAGGTTCGGTAGACTGGACCAATTTCGTTCCTCCCGTTTCGGTGAGCGACTGCGAAAAGGAGTTGGTCAAGCAGTGGGGGGCCAACTGGAAGGACTACCTGATCTCAGAAGGAAAGAAATTTTGTTGGCGATCTAAGAAGGGCCTCAGAGGGTACATAACGTCGGTGGAAGGATTGTGCAACCCGAAAAGCGATCCCAAGTTAAGGGGCTTGGGCCTTTTCAGCGTAAGTGACATAAAGAAATACATGGAGAAAGTGGATCGGTCCGAGTTCTTCTTTGAGGCGTTGTACGAGGCGGAAAACATCCTCTCAGAGGCGGCCCTTCTGTTGGCGATGATGGACACCGGGGCTGTAGCCAACCCGTCCGCGTTGGAGGGGCAACTGGCTGGGCTGCTTCAACGATTGAGGCCGTACGTTGGCCCCGGTCTGGGAGCGTATTTGGCCAAGTGGCCACACGGCGTGTACACCCCGTATTACCGCCAGATCGCCGATCGCCTCGGGATCGCCATAGAAGACATGAGCGGTGAGGAGGGCCGCCGTGTCTGGATTGAATGGCTAAAGGCGAAGCGCGATGCTGAGTACCCTTCAGCGCCCTGTGTGGGAGGTGGTAGAGTATGACCTTTTCTGACGGCCTTCGCTTCGGTGCCGGCTTCGTGGTGGGGGGTGCCCTCATCTGGGTAGGGGTGCTCCTCATCCTGGCCCTGATTGGCGCGGTGGTAGGCATTGGCGATGAACGAAAGGGTTGAGGTGGTCCAGAACCGGGTGAGCCTCTGGGAGGCCTACAAGCAGGGGGTGGGCGTGGGCCTGGGCGTCCTGACGGTCTACGTCCTGGCCCTGGCTCTGCTGGCCTTTTTGGCCACCAAGGCCTTGACGCCGTCAGACCTTGCCCCCCAGCCTGAGCCCAAGGAGGGCAGGACATGCTCCAACTCTTGGGTCTAAAGCCAGAGGAAATCCAGCGCCTCATCTCCCAGGGCCAGGTGGCCCTGGAAGAGGTGAGGGCGGAAATGGCCTGTATAAAGGCCTCCCTGGAGGCCATTGAGCGCATCTTGGGCTACGAGTACGGGAGGCCTTCTCGGGCCCTGATGGGCCATGACCCCCTTCGGCTTCCCCTGGTCGCCCAGGTGGAGGCTTCTGGGGAGGCCAAGCGGGTTGACGTGGCCGGGCTTTTGGGGAAGCCCGCCACCCGGGGGCACGTGGTCAACATAGGGGATGCCCGGGCGGCCTTGTGGTTTGAGACCGGGTCCCAACGGGTGGGCCCGTACTACCTGCTTCCCGCGGCCGCTCTGGACCTCTCTTGGGCGCTGGAGATTCTGGAAGTCCGGGACGCCGGGGAAGGGCCGGCCAAGGTGCAGATCCTGATGCAATGATTCCTGTCCAGGCGGGCAAAAGGGGCAAGGGGTACTTCCCGGAGGTGCGCTACAGCCGGGGGCCCCGGGCCATGGGCGTGACCGGGGACAACTCCTTCAGGACCCTCCTGGGTTACCTGTGGATGGCGGTCCTGGACCGCTCCCGGGGCCTCCGCCTCTTCCAGGCCCAGGTGCCGGGGGAAGGGCCTTGGGCCCTGGACGACCCCCGGGGCCCAAACGTGGCCGTCTGGATTGAGGTGGAAGTCCCTCCTCTTCCCCACCCCGCCCGGGAGGTACGTCATTTGGCCTTCTGTTTTGACCAGGCTGCCCGCCACGTGGTGGCCTACGAGTACCAGGGTCAGGTGTACGTGCGGCAGTGGGATCCCGTGGCCGGGGCCTACACCATGCGGGGGCCCTTCCCCGGCGTAGATCCGGTGCTCCTGTGGGACTACGAGGTGGGTTACTTCCTGGGGGACTCGGACGTCCTTCTCTTTCACCTTTCCCCTGACCGGACTCAGGTCATCATGCGGGTGCAGAGAGAACGATACGCTAACCCCCGTGTGGTGCAGGCTCTTCCCGGCCCTGCCTACCTGGACCAGGCCCTCGCCCTCCCCTACCAGGCTGAAGTATTGGGAAGCCTGGACGCGGACCCCGACACCACGAGCCTGGTCCTTCGCACCGATCTCTACCCGGTCTACTTTTCCGAGGTGGCCGCTAGCCCGGTAGTCAATGCCCCAGTGGACTGGGACTATATCCCCATCGTGGTTACCAGGGACGTGGGGGTGGAACTGGCGGCCTCGGGAGGTATATTTCCGCCCACGGCCTGGGACTACATCCCCATCGTGGTCACCAAAGACCTCGGGACTGAAGTGGCCGCCTCTGGCGCTGTGAGCCCCCCGGCAGCCTGGGACTACATCCCTGTTGTGGTCATCAGAAACCTTGGCACCGAGGTGGCGGCTTCGGCTTCGGTTGCCGCCCCCACGGCCTGGAACTACCCGCTGGTGGTGGTGGTCTACAACGGAGGCGTGGACGTGGCCGCTTCGGCCTCGGTCAGCGCCCCTGTGCAGTGGAACTACTACGTGTGAGCGTGGAGGTGAACCATAGATAAGCGCATCATAGTCCCCAGGATAGTGGTACGGCCTATCCTTCCCCCGCCCCTGGAAATCGGCGCCCGCATACGGCCCCAGTGGCTTCACTGGCAGGTGGGGCGGTATCGGGAGAGGCTTTCCTTTGGCCCCGGAGGCGAGGGGAAGGCGAAGATATGGGTCCCCGAGAGAGAAGGCGAGCAACACAACCTGATTCTGACCCAGTTTTACGACGTGCTCATCCCCCAGTACGGCTTCATCGGCCCTTCCCGGTTCGCCGCCGTGGGGACGGGCTCCACGGCCCCAGACCCTTCCCAGACCCAGCTGGCCAGCGAGATTGGGACTTCAGCTAGCCCTAGGAGGACGAACCTCGTGCCAGCGGGGGAATCCAACGACATAGAAGCCCTGGCAACCTACGGGGAGTACAACATCCGCCGCGTCTTTGAGTTCAGCGAGGCCCAGGTGGGCGGGCTCAACCTGACGGAGTGGGGCTTTTCGCCCGTAAACTCTTACAACGGCCCCCTCATGACGCGCGAGCTTTTCAGGGACGGCTCAGGCAACCCCGTTGTGCTCACGCTGGACACAGACCAAAGGCTGAGGCTAATCTACCGGTACAAGGTTACCGTGTCGCCCACATCGCCGCAGGACGTGTCCGTAAACATTGGAGGCGACGGGCCTGGGATTAGGACGGCAAAGTTTCTATTAACAGGGCAGTTGTACACATCGAACGAATGGTTAGACTATTTTGGCATTGGAATATATAATAACCAACGCAAGGGAGACCTCCTTGTAACAGATGTTCTGGCTCGGGGGAGTTCGCGTGGGGGAGTGGGGACAGTCGGATTTTTTAACAACGCGGTTCCGCTAACGTATATACATAGTACTTCGACTGTCCTTGCGAATCCCCCAAACATATCCCTTTCGTACTCTCCGCCCTCAGGCAGGAGTAGGCAAGCTTCGGTCCTAGTACAAACGACACAGCATGTGATAACCATAAAATCTGTCATTTTGAGCGGAAACGCAAGGTCAAGTGAGTCGTATGCGACCTGTCCGACCGGCAACCTGGTCTTTGACAGTGGCCAGGAGTTTGCCAAGGACAACCTGCATAAACTGCTCATCGCGTACTGGCAGGTTACCTGGGGGCCGTGATGGTGCCTACCGTGCGTGCCAGAAGCCTGGTCCTTCCCCCTGCGACTCCCACTCCTCAACCCGGGGCCACCGTAGCCCCGGGGGCCCGTAAATCCTTTCACCACGTGGCGGGGGAAGTGGTGGGCACCGGGGTGCGCTACGGGGACCTGAACGCCTTCGCGTGGTACTACGCTGGCGGCTACCTGACCCTAAACCGAGGCAGGAAGCGTATCAGTAGGACGTTCAGGGGGACGGAAGATGCCAAGCGCAAGATCCAATAAAGCCTTGGTCTTCTTAGGCCTCCTGGGTGGGGTAGCCCTCTTGGCAGGCGCCGGAAGGGCCGGCACGGCCAGGGCCACCAAGCCCGGGGGCTTTTCTCCCCCAACACCGGACTGCCCCTATCCGCCCCCGGGCCCTCCCCCCCTGGACAAGGGCCGGTGGGACCTCATAGACCGCATCTACGCCCGTGTCCTGGAGGCCAACCCTGCCCTGGGGCGCCAGACATGTAGGGAATGCGGGGGGCGCAGCGTTGCCCACGTGGTAGCGGGGGCCCTGGCCCAGGCTGAAGGCATGGGGGTGCCCGTGGACCTGGTGGTGGCCTTGGCCCGGCGGGAGTCCACCTTCAACCCCCACGTGGACCGGGTAGCCTACGCCCTTCAAATCAGCCAGAACGGGGCGAACTGCGCCTCGGGCAGTGAGATAGGGCCGCTTCAGGTCAAGCCCTGCGCCTTCCGCCAGGTGGGCATGGATCCCACGCTCCTCCTCAACATGCCCTTCCCCGCCCGGGTGCAGTACGCCACGGCAGCCGGTATCCGCTACCTGGCCTGGTTAAAGGGCCAGTTTTCCACCTGGTGTGACGTCCTGCACGCTTATAACCGTGGGCCCACGGCTTTTCGGCGGGGGGAACGGAATCCTGCCTACGTGGCGGACATCATCCGCTGGGCGGGGGAGTACTCGGAGCTGAGGGTATGAGCGCCTTTCCGTGGGGTGTGGTGGTGATGTTCCTGGCCCTGGGGCTGGGGCTTGCCTTGGCTGGTTTGTGGTGGTGGGTCCTCTTCCTAGGCGGCTTAGCCGTGTGGCTGGCGCTGGTGGAGATCCTGGTGGTCCGGCGGACCGGGCTCACCATCTCGGGGCAGTTTCTGGCCTGGGCCCGAAGGCACCCGTGGGCCGCGGCGGCCCTAGCGGCCCTTTTGGGCGGGGCAATGGGGTACCTCATCTACCACCTGGCCACGGGTTATTAGGTGCACGTTAGGTGTCAAAGCCTAACCCCCGGCCCTTCTAGGACCGGACGACGTCCTCACGGGGCTCCCCCGAGGGGCGGTACACCAGAGGCACTTCCAGCCCCGTAGCCTGATAAAACTCCTCGGGGGTCCAGCGGAGGGCGCGAAGCAGGCCATCTAACTCGGATGCGGAAAGGTCTTCTGTGGGATGAACAAGGCCACGTTCTATACGGCTAACTGTGGTTTGATTAAGAACATCCCCAGAATCGCCAGCTACCTGTTCTTGGCTTAGCTTTAGTTGCTCCCTGCGGGTCCGTATGACCATAGCCCACTTGGGTAGGTCCAAAACCCGCGCGGAAGCTTTCCGAGGTATGCCCTCAAAGTAGCCCCAAGCGGTCCGCTTAGTCAAAACAGATAGACTAGGCATATTGACTTTTTAGGCTATTTGCCTTAGGGTATAAGTCAAGATGACTAAACGCTTCTTAACCGTAGGCAGGGTAGCTAAAGAGCTTGGGGTAGCGCCTGCAACAGTACGCAAGCTGTGCCAGCAAGGCCTTATACCAGGTGCAAAGCGTATTGGGCGTTGGTGGCGCATTCCGGTGGAGTCCGTAGAGGCCGTGAAGCGGCATGGAACGGAGGCCCCCCATGCCTGAGTGGGCGCTCATCCTAGCGGCCTACCTGCTGGGGGCCTTCCTCATGCTGGCCGCCCTGCTGGCCTACCTGCAGGCCAAGGGGCTTCGGCCCGGTCCCGTGGTAGCGGCGGCCATCGGCTTCATGGCCGCGGTGGCCGGGGTACTCCTGGCCGTCCTGGCGGCTTGGGGAGGTGGAAGGTGAGCAAGGAAGAGTTCAAGCGGTTACTGCTGGAGCTTCTGCTGGAGGACCCTGACGTGGCGGACGCCGTTGTGGCGGCCCGCAAGGTCGGGGAAGCCCGGGACATGGAGGATCTGCACCAGCACCTGGCCGTCAGTTCGCCTGCTTATCGCCGGGCTCGGGAGGCGCTGAGGAGGCTTCAAGAAGTGGGGAGGTGATGCGGATGGTCGTGGATGTGCGGGACCGGCTGCAGGAACTCGGGTACAGGTGGCAGTGGAAGGTGCGCATGCGCCAGCTGGCCAAGCGGGGCTACATCGTGATGCTTCGCCGGGAGATCGGCCCCCGGGACGGGGAGGTCTGGTACCGCGCCGAGGCCTTCGTGGTCCGGGAGGGCGTCTACCGGTCCGGCCGGCGGGTGGTGGCCCAGAGCCCTTGGACCTCGGAGCCCGATGAGGCCCTGGTGGCCCTGCAGGGCGAGCTGGGCATTGGGGAGGAGGAGCTATGGCGCGGCTGATGACCGTTCGGGAGGCGGCGGAGTACCTGGGGGTGCCCGTGACCCACATCTACCAGGCCATGCGGGCTATGCCCGGGCGGCCCTCGCACCTGCGGCACGTCCGCCTCGGGAAGCGGCGGTACACCACCCAGGAGTGGCTGGAGGAGTGGATCGGCCGGGTGGCCTCGGAGCCGGAGGCGCCGGCGCGGTCCATGCGCCTTGTGGGCGAGGAGCCCTTGTTTGAGGGAGTGGAAGGCCAATAGGCCCCCCGGGGCTTGCCCCCCGGGGGCTTCTTTTGGAGGACCCTATGGACTCAGAAACCCGCGCCAAGCTCGAGGCCCTGAAGGCCAAGAACCCCAAGCTGGCCCAGGCCCTGGAAGAGGCCTACCGGGCCATGGAAGAGCGCCAGGAAAGGGAAGCCCGTGATGAAAAGAGCGTCCAGGACGAGGAAAACCCCCCGCACCAGAAGGCCGCTACGCCCCCCGCCCCTCCTCCGGCGGATGATCCTGCCCCCCTACCCCCGCAAGGCCCGGCGGAAGCCCCTAGGGAGGCGGAGCCGGTCCAAAAACTGACCACCTGGAAGGAGGTACGGCAGTTTGAGTGGCAGGACTACCTCAGCAAGGCGGAAGCCCTGCTGGCCAAGTGGGGCCACCTGGAGCGCCTGGGCCCCCTGGCCCCCCTGGTGCGCCTGCTGGTGGCCCTGGCCATCCGGGAAGGGGCACGGCTGGACCCCTCCCGGGAGGCCCACGTCTTTCTGGCCCAGTGGGAGGTGGCCGAGATGCTGGGGGTGTCCGAGCGCACCGTGGAGCGGTGGCTGAACGACCCCCGCTACGAGCGATATCGCCAAGTGGCCCGGTGGTGGATCGCCTGGGAGACCTGGTACACTTCGGGCCAGGGCATCGGCCAGGAGCAGGCGGTGAGAGGGGGCACCCTCTGGCGGGTGCGGGTGCGCCCCCTGGTCCGGCCTGGGCGGCCCATGAAGGTCCTGGCCCCGTACCTGGCCCTCCCCTGGCGGGACCTGGGGGAGGACGCCCGGGAGGGCAGGACCCGGCGGGGGGTGAGCGCCCCAGACTCAATGTCGGGATATAAAGAGGGTCTTCTCTTAGGTAATGGAGTAACTCTTCGTGGCGTAGTGGGCAAGCCGTTAGCCACCTGGGAAAGCAAAAAACTCCCGTTAATATATCCCGACACTGCCCGGGACATTCGGGAACTGCTCCGAGCGGCCTCCATCCCGGGGAGCAGGAAGGGCCGCCAGCGGTGGGCCCAGGCCGTGGCGTCTGCTATCGCCCAGGCCCTGGGGGACCAGAAGAGCCTGCGGTGGTGGCTCAAGGTGGCCTGGGCGGCCCTCAAGGTCGTGGTCTTCGGGGGAGGGGAGGGGCCTATGCGGGTCCTCCTCCGGGTGGTCCTGATGGCCCAGGAGGCCAGGCGGGACGGCTTTGCCAGGAGCCCGGGGGCCTACGCCCAGGCCCTCCTGCGGCGGGAAGGCTGGTTTGACCTGGTGCGGCCCTACGAGGGCTTCAAGGTGGGGGTGGCGGTATGAGGCTGGATAGGGTGAACCTGGCGGCCATAGGGGACGTGCTGGTGTCCTTGGTGGACGAGGCCCTGAGCGAACCTGGGCGGGTGGTCCGCCTTTCCATTCCCACAAGCCCATCGGATGGGGTGCAGGTCTTCGTCAAGGCCCCGGAGGATGGGCCTGTCTTCCTGGCCATCCGGCGGCCCGGGGGCAAGGAGGACCCGAGGGAGATCCTGGCCCTGGCCCGGCACATGGGCCTGGTACCCCTCGGGGAGCCCGAGCGGCGGTACGGGAAGGAGCGTAGGCCCCTCAAGGGGCCCCGGGCCTACTTGGTCCTGCGGTGCGAGCTGGACCCCCTTGTCTGGGAGGGGAGGTCCATGGACGAGGTAGCCTAGGAGGAGACCATGTCCCGGAATACGGCGCTGAGTTTGGTGATCCTGGCAGGCATAGTGGCCTACTTCGCCGCCATCTGGCCCCGGGGGACGGCCCCCGCGGCCGGGCAGGAAGGCCAAAGCGCCCCCCAGAGCCAGGTGGTCCTGCTCACCCCTCCTGAGGCCGAAGCGCCCGGGTGCGGCGGCCGGATCACGTGGGCAACGCGTAGCGGCGGCGAGGTCAGGCTACGCTATGACGGGGAGGCCTCCACGGTGTGGGCGCGGTGGCCGGGCGGGGAGGTCAAAGCCCGTGTGGAAGACGCTTGCACGGGCGTGGAGTGCCGCCTGGTCCTTCCCCGGCCGGGCATAGGGGACGTCCACGTGGGCCTAGATGCGTGCCAGGAGCTGGACATGCCGGACTGACACCTTTTGCTTTAGAATATGCCCATGCCAACCATCACTAGGCGGCCAGGTAGGCGTGTGGTCAGGCTGATGACCCGGAAGCGCGATCCCGTGCTTCCGTCATCCTTGCCCATGGAAGACTTGCTCTACGTCCTTTTGGGCAACCGGGAGGCGGCCCGGTCCATCGTGGCGGAAACCGGCGGGGATTTGCGGCGCCTGGCGGGTATGGAGCTGGACGACCTCACCGTCCTCCCCGGAATCGGGG
>Ga0308310_1001018_pt1 | contig 12549 bp, 9 predicted proteins | sample HotsprSampleMS65_FD_203672 | JGI IMG/M metagenome (GOLD analysis project Ga0308310, IMG submission 203672) | Hot spring phototrophic mat microbial communities from Mushroom Spring, Yellowstone National Park, Wyoming, United States - 20090730_MS65 ...
CCTCCGGCACGGTTGAAAGCGGCGCCAAACAATTCAAGGCTCGCTTCTGCGGCCCAGGCATGCGCTGGAGCCGCCAGGGTGCTGAAAACCTGCTGCCTATACGTGCCGCAATCCTCAGCCAGCGCTTTGATGAACTGTGGACACGTGTCTACAACTCGCCCCTAAATTGAGACGCACCCCTTCTCTCTGTTCCAATTGCGACCTACGTCAATTTGTGGTATACTATGCCTGACTTTGTGCAACGTAGCTTTCCAGCGTAACAAAACTATGCCATTATCAGTGAATGCTATTCCCGGACCAAAAGGTCTCCCTGGGGTTGGAGTTGCGCCGCGGCTGCTGAATGATCCACTCGATTTTCTACTGCGCATCCATCGGCACTACGGCGATCTGGTCAAGCTCCCGCTTGGCAAGCACACGATGTATCTTGCGGTGCATCCCGATATGATCAAGCGGATCACGCAAGAGAACTGGAAAAACTACATCAAGCAATATACGACCATGGAAGACATTCTCGGCCAGGGGTTAGTCACCAGCAACGGCGACCACTGGCTGCGCCAGCGGCGTCTGATCCAACCGGCGTTCCACCATCAACGGATTACCCAGATGGCAACGGTAATGGTTGAGGAAGCTGAGCGTATGCTTGAGCGGTGGGAAGCTTACGCTCGCCATCGGCAGCCGGTTGACATTCAGGCCGAGTTGATGCTGTTGGCCGAAAAGATTATCGTGCGCACGATGTTCAGCACCTCGCTGAGCGATACAGAAGCAGCACAGGTGGGAAAAGCATTCAACGACACCCTCAACTGGGTTGCCGGTCAACAATTTCGCCTGCTGCAGCCACCACGAAGCTGGCCAACACCCGCCAATCGGCGCTACTATCGCAATCTTGCCCTGCTGGAACGAACCGTGTATCGCCTGATCAACGAACGCCAACAGCGCCAGGGTGAACACGATGACCTGCTGGAAATGCTGGTCAGCGCACGTGATGCCGACACTGGCGAACCGATGTCACCCAAACAAATCCGCGACGAAGTGATGACGATCTTCCTTGCCGGTCACGAAACCACGGCTGGCACGTTGTCATGGATTTTACACTTGCTCGCTCACCACGGTGATAGCGAACGCAAATTACGGGCCGAGTATGCTGCCGTCCTCGGTGGCCGAAACCCGACCCCTGCCGATCTGCCCCAGCTCAGATACAGTCGCATGGTCATCGATGAAACCCTGCGTCTCTACCCGCCGACCTGGCTGCTTACACGCACACTCGTCGGCCCAGACACCCTGGGCGATTACGAACTTCCCGCCGGTGCAACCGTTGCCCTCAGCCCGTATGTCACCCATCGCCATCCCGAGTTCTGGCCCAATGCTGAAAGTTTCGACCCCGAACGTTTCCACCCCGAAACGGTGGCAGGTCGCCATAAATTCGCTTACGTCCCTTTCCTCAGCGGTCCACGCCAGTGTATCGGGAACAACTTTGCCTTGATGGAAATGCAGATGGTGTTGCCGATGATCCTGCAACGCTTCCACGTCAGCGCCATCCCTGGCTACCCGGTACGCCCCATTGCAAAGGCCACGCTACGCCCGGGGCCACAGCAGTGGATGGAGGTAAGGAGGGTGGGGTGAGGGAAATACTTTTGATACCATAACAATCAGCCACGTAAGAGTAGACCCTCCTTGTAGGAACGACTGTCCCAAGGAAGAATTACTATGCCGAGCGTGAGAAGCAGCATACACAGCAGTGTGAACATGGAGAAAGCTACGCTCGTTCACAGGGTGAAGGATAGATCCCTATGATCCTGGAAAAATTTTACCCTTTCACCAAACAGCTTAAGTGGCTTCTCATAGCTGCTCCACTCCTGACTATTATCAGCATTGGATATCAACCACTACGGATAATGGTCGAACAACAACGATTGTTCTATCAAATCGACCAAATGGCTCGTAACACACGACAAGATGAGGATAGCACTCGCCCTTTCGACCCGTGGCAAGACCTCATACCTCTCAATTCTTCTGAGGGGCGAGCAGTAGCTCAACAAGCTCTGATAGAAGCACAACACCTGGTTACGGTAACTCCATATAATACTGAAGCCTTCCGTCACCTTGGCCGGGCAGCAATTCTAGCTGACCAACCAGACATTGCCATTTCTGCCTTCTCACGTGCAGTCGAACAACGTCCCGATAGCCCCCTTATCTGGTTTGAGCTGGGGATTGCCTATGAGCAGCTTGCGCCATCTGAGATGGTTGGGTTGACAAGTCTTTACCCAGACGAAATCCTATGGGAGTGGTTGGGGCCACCACCAGTTACACAAGAATGGTCATTATCGCTAGCACCAACAACGTCATCGGATTGGTGGATACCAATCACACCGATCAAGCGAACCGTCTTTGTCGATAATCAGATAACTTTTCGTACCACGCTACCGACCAATCCGGTTGTTCTCAGTTTCTGGGTAAGCGACTACAGGAATGAAACCGCAGTTTACAACGTTACCCTGAACAAAGAATTGATTAGGACGTTCACAATTCCGCCGGCGGCTGATATACCGAGTTGGCATCACGGACACGTTGATGTATCGCCCTGGGCTGGTCAAGCGGTAACTATTACCCTTCTGACCGACTCTCCTCAGGCTGCTTGGGGCGAACTTCGCCTGATCGACCGGACAGCCATTGCCTGTATTCAGGTGGATTGTCTACAACGGGCAACTGCGGCCTGGGCGCAGGGCGGATTTACGGCCACCGATTTTCTGCAAACGGGGATGGTTGCGTTCAGGCAGAAGCAATACGCTGAAGCGCTACGATGGTTTACCAGAGCCGCCATTTCAGGAGCCGATGTAGCGAGTACGATATGGTATACGCGCTACCTGATGACCAATGAGTCTGATGACCTCATTCAGAGTGTAACCCTCGATCAAGGCTGGAATAGTACTGAACTGCGCTTGCATGCATGGATACGATGGGCGAACATCCTTCACGATGCGCAGCGTTTTGCAGAAGTAGAACAGGGATTACGGCACGTTCTTGACACAACAGCACAGGATGATCGCTCAGTTGACTGGCTCCTTTCCGAGGTATACCGCTGGCTGGGGGTGGCTCTGTGGGCTCAAGATCGACCTGAAGAAGCCCTGCCATACGCAATGAAGGCTGTGGAACTTAATGATCAGAGTGTCTGGGCACATATTCATTATGGTAAGATTTTATACTTCTCTGATCCTGGACAAGTACATCAAACGGAACAGGCATTTGCCAAAGCACTGGCACTCGATTCGCGGCCACAGATTTGGTTGAATCTTATCGGTTTTTGGAAGTGGGTCAAAGAGAGCGAACGAGCCATCGCTTTGTGCAGGCAGGCTCAACGACAGGGGTTAAGTGAGGAAATACAATCTGAGTGTAAGTGATGTATCGATTGCCTGAACCATATTTCACGGATAGTCCAAATTCAGACAGGTAAAAGTCAGAGAAACTCAAATGAAGCGTATTTTTGCAAATAGTGTTATTTATGCGATCGGTAACGCAGCGAACAGTGCAGCGCTCTTTCTTGTTATACCATACCTCGTCAACAAGCTGACGACTCAAGAGTATGGTGCTTGGTCAATATTTGAAATTGCCACTATGCTCGCCAACCTGTTTATCCTCGCCGGGCTAGAAGTTGGTCTGATGCGTGAATACTGGTGGCAGGCTGATGCAACGCTACGTTCTCGTATCGTTGGCAGCACGCTGATAACGGTTGCTGTAACAGGGGCAGTGATCACAGGCGCTGGTATGTTGCTCGCTGCTCATGGTATAGGTCGTGATTTCCCCGGCGCACCGTTTACTCTGATCCTGGTTCTCTTGATCGGATGGAGTGATGCTCTCTTTAATCTGATATTAACAGTATTTCGCATTCGCGAACAATCGGTAACATATATTACGCTGTCGCTGTTACGGCTGATAGCCTTTGCTGCTTTGTTAGTTGGATTTATAGAGGCTAGTTTTGGGTTAATCGGTGCACTCTTTGCCAGACTCGCTTCATCAGTTTTATTCTTTCTGTTTGGATTATTCATTGGTCGTCAATCTATTAGATGGTCTTTCGATCGATCCATGATGAGGCGGGTTGCCAGTTACGGTTTACCGTTATTACCAACAAACATCGCTGCTTACATTTTGCTAGCTGCTGACCGCTATATTATGGGCTACGTTCTTTCGTTAGAAGCAGTAGCAATTTACACCTTTGCTTACAAAGTAGCAGCTATCCTTGACGTGCTAGTGACACGCCCCTTTGCAATGGATTGGGCGCCACGACGGTTTAAGATTGCAACGCAGGCTAATCCTGGTCAGATGTATAGTCGGGTATTACTGTTCTACCTCTGGATAGTAATCACATTTGCTCTTTTTGTGGTGGCAATAACTCCATTTCTTTATATATTAATTGCACCGATCGATTATCGATCAGGAATGGAGATTGTACCGATTATCTTGTTAGCTTACATCATCTACGGCCTGAGTTATCCGTTAAACGTTGGCATCATGCTCAAAGATCGCACGCACGATTTGCCGGTTATTGGTATTATCGCAGCATTGAGCTGTTTAGGTTTGTGTATCTGGTGGATTCCACTGTATGGTATCAGTGGCGCCGCATGGGCTATCGTTGTCAGTTATACGCTCTGGACAGGCTTTATTGCTGCTAACTCATTGCGTCTTTTCCCGATCCAGTATCCACTCGGTATGATTAGTGTAATTGTCGGATGTGGCTTACTTACTTACAGCGGTCTATGGTTGATTGATAGATTATGGGCAGAAATTTCCATTGGTGCTATTGGAATCAGAACTGCTTGGGTCATTAGTGTCATGGGAGGATCAGGTTTTATACTGTGGCAACGACTTAACCAAAAGCGCGTATTAGCTTTAGATCATCCGATGGCTGGTGTTTGAGAGGGTTATTCGCATTATGTTTCAGAAACAAGGATTCCTGATACACGAGCAGAATAGTGGTCGGTATTTTGTTGATTATCAACAAACCCTTTCGATTGCTGTTAATGAGCTGTTGTTAGAATTACTCCTTGCTGCACGACCGTATATGCGAGGAACGTTACTCGATGTAGGATGTGGAAAACGACCATACAGATTGATCTATGATCGTTGTGTAGATTTTAGTGTCGGTACTGAAGTACAGTTTTCTCCTCATGGTACCGATCAGGCTGACCTGATCAGATATGCCGAACATCTGCCATTTGCGGATAATTCATTTGATACCATCCTTTGTACTGAAGTTCTGGAGCATACCAGACATCCGTTTCAGGTGGTGACCGAGCTGACTCGATTGCTGAAACCAGGTGGGTATCTCCTAATATCAATCCCCTTTATTTATCCAATTCATGAAGCACCCCATGATTACTGGCGTTTCACCAGGTATGGTCTGCAGAAGATGTGTCAGATAATGGGCTTGAAGTGATTGAAATTAACTCTAAAGGAGGAATAATTGTTACAATGTTGGTTTTGACCCATAACATCATAGTACGAGGAATGAACGTCGTAAGTAAAATCTTACACCTCAATCCACCTCTTTACGAGCAAAAGTGGTTTCGCAGGATGATTTGCTTGCCGCAATGGGCTTATCTGCAATTGTCACGGAAATTGCGTTCCAGTATAAACAACTTAACAAAAGTGGAACAACGATTTGATCACCTTGTCAAGCGGACAAATGCCCTTAACGAAGTGAACCATTGGCTAACTTGCGGCTATCTGTTGATTGCCCGTAAACCGATTGGATAGCGTGAGATGAAAGGTTTCTGGCAGCGTGCTGAGCTGATCTGGCATGTCGTAGCATTGACGTTATTATCAGGTGCGTTTATCCCGCTGTGGCGCAACCTGACATTCGGTGATCCTTTAAAAAGAGGGGGCGATCCGATCCAACAAATCGTCTTAGTTGCTGCCTACAGCGGTCTGCTGTTGTGCTGGTGGTACCGGCGACAAATGGTTATGGCTGCCGTTAAGGGATGGTTGATCTGGCTCGTCGTTGGATGGGCAATCGTTTCAGTTCTCTGGTCGCAAGACTCCACTCTTACAATACGTCGCAGTGTAACACTCTTGCTGGCTACGCTGTATGGCCTGTTTCTGGCAGTGCGCTATCCTCCGCTCACCGTTCTACGACTACTTGGCTTCACGATGATAGTGATCCTCGGCGCCAGCCTGATCAGTGTTGCACTGGGAGCGTCGTGGGCAACAATAGACCCTTACTATCTGGGTAGTTGGAACGGTGTCATGGTTCACAAAAATGCTCTGGGACGATTGAGTGTGCTGGCGTTACTTATTTTTGGCGTATTGTTCCAACAGACAACCAGGCCCTGGCAGGTTGGTTGGGCGGTCGCCGGTCTGGCAGGCTTGCTCTTAATAATTGGATCCCAGTCTGCATCGGCAATTGTTGTGCTCAGTCTAGTCGTGATTGCATGGTTGATGTTGGTTCTCATAAATTCGCTATCTCATCAACAACAGCTCCAGGTAGCAGCACTTAGCCTTGGTACTGCAATCCCTGTTGGGAGCTTGATATGGTTTTTCAGTGCCGAAGTAGCGGCATTCCTTGGCCGTGATCTCACCCTGACCGGTCGCTTTCCATTGTGGCAAACCCTGTGGTCAATTGCCTGGAAACAGAGTCTCCTTGGGTATGGATTCGGTGCTTTCTGGCTTGAGTCAGGCCGTATGATAGAATTAGATATCGCTCTGATGCGTCAACGCTTCTTGTGGGCTCTTCACGCTCATAATGGCTATCTCGATATCTGGCTGGAAGTTGGTTTGATTGGCCTTGTCCTCACGTGCATCCTGTTAATCCTTGCTCTGTGGCGAAGTCTGATACAGAGGAAGCAGGCCGGTAGCTATCTCTATTTTGCATGTCTATTTATCATTTTCTTGCTGTTGTATAACCTTTCTGAAGCAATGTTGCTCGAAGGTGGCCTGGCAAAAGCAATTTTCTGGATTCTGCTCTCGTGGTCATATTTCTCTGTTACTCAGTATACGGATAAACAGAATGGCTGATAATATTCTTGTATTCTGTAATCAACCGATACCGATTTCTGAGACGTTTGTTTACCACCAAATTGCCGGTCTCAGGCGATACCATGCCATCGTATTAGGTGTGAAGAAACCGAAGGGACCAGGCATTGATCTCTCCGGGCTTGATGTGCATCTGATTAGCCATGGCGGAATACGTGGCACAGTGCGCGAATTCGGTTTGAAGATGTTCGGCTACGTGCCCCAATCAGTACGCCAATTGCTCCGCCAATTCCGCCCAAAGCTGGTTCATGCGCATTTTGCTCCTTATGGTGCGATTGCTATCCCAATAGCCAGACAGTTCGGTTTACCATTACTGGTGAGCGTTCATGGTACCGATGTCACAATGAGCGATGCTGCTATCTGGCGTTCGTCGTACTTTGCTCACCGCTTGTACCTGTTGCGCCGCCATACCCTCACGCATATGACAAGCCGGGTGATCGTGCAGTCTGATTTTTTGAAGCGTATTGTCATCGAACGGCACGGTTTCAGGCCAGATCAGGTTGTGTGTATCCGGTATGGCATTGATACGGCTCAGTTTCATCCTCGACCTGGTGCTACCAAATGGGGCAGTATTTTGTATGTCGGTCGCTTAGTTGAACGAAAGGGTCTCTCGTTCCTGCTCCATGCTCTGGCTCTGCTACAAGCACGTTTTCCCGATCTGCACCTGACGGTGATCGGTGATGGACCGCTGCGTGAACAGTATGAGGTTTTGGCCCATCAGTTGCTTGGTCAGCGTGTAACCTTTCTCGGTGCGCAACCGACCACAGTAGTAAGACGTTATCTGGAGCAGGCTTACATCTTTTGCATGCCAAGTATCACTATGCCCTCAGGTGAAGCGGAGTCACTTGGCGTCGTTTTCCTAGAAGCAATGGCAATGCAGGTGCCGCCAGTCAGTTTTCACAGTGGTGGTATTCCAGAGGTGATCATCCATGGCCAAACCGGGTTTCTGGCCAGAGAACGCCAGGTCGAAGAATTAGCCCACTACATAGAGATACTCTTGACCAATCGGCAACTTCGCGATCGCATGGGAGTTCAGGGTCGGCAGTGGGTTGAACAGGAATTTAATCTGGCGAAGCAGAACACAAAACTAGAAGCGTTGTATGATGAAGTGATTGCTGAGAGTTGTTGTTAAACTAGTGCACAATTTCTATGAACTTACTTGACCATCGTTGTCAGCACATTTACCATAGTAACTACAAACACAGAGGAAACGGCGTGCAATTCACTAGCTCCTAACAGCAGTAAAGGTGAAACAGGATTGTCGTAGTCATCTCGCATTCTATCTGTTTCCTGTAATCCAATCGGCAAGAACACCGTCCAGATTAATCCAGATTAATAAGGATGCATGATACTTTTGAACAGGAGTGGTATGAACTCAAGAATACGTCGAAGATTAGCCTATCTTTCTGGTGCACCTCGTGTTTCAACCCGCCCTGAAGCATACCTCTCTGGACCAAGAAGTCACGTTTTGGGTGTAATGAAAGCCTTTGAACGTTTGGGTTGGGATGTTGTTCCGTACATTGTGGGGGACAGGATGCCTTTGAATATAGTAATGGAAAAAGATACGAAGACAGGGTTTCACTTTGGAAAACTTGCTGCTGCTGACTTGATAAGAATTGGAATGGGACCCTGGCATGGATGGAAAGCGTTTTGCGAAATTGGCAAGGTTGATTGGGTCTACGAACGTTTTGGTGCTTTTCAAGCGATGGGTTGGTGGTTTCAGCGTCATGGAATTCCATGGATTCTGGAAACGAATGGAGTGCTATACTCGGAGTCTACTAGAGATAGAAAAACCATTCTATTACCGCAAATTGCCAGAATTTTTGAATTAAAAGCATATCAATCAAGTGATGTGTTGGTTTGCGTAAGTAAACAACTAGCCGATCTCATAGTACAAGATTTCAATATTGATCCATCAAAAATAGTAATTCTTCCTAACGGAGTTGACACAGATATCTTCAATCCATTGCGGTACACTCCCAAACGTCTATTTCAAGAACCGACAATCGGTTTTGTCGGGGCTCTGCATCCATGGCATGCGGTAGAATTACTGATAGAAGCTCTTGCAGAGTTAAGAAAGGAGGGCGCTAATCTTAAAGCAGTGATTATCGGTGATGGTCCAAAATTCAGTAGCTGCGAACAGTTGGTTCGAGAAAGAGGATTACAAGCACATATACATTTCACTGGTTGGATCCCCCCTACAGAGATACCTGCCTACATTGCTGGCTTTGATATCGGCTATGCTTTACAAGGAGCGCGAACTCATAGTGAGAAATTAGGATCTTCACTAAAACTTTATGAATACGCTGCGATGGGGAAACCAGTAATTGCCTCAGCTCACGAAAATACAAATGGTCTTATCATTGATAGGGTAACTGGATATTTACAAAGAACGGATGACTTGGCAGAACTGGTTCAGATACTGCGCGAAGCCTATGCTAGCAGAGAGCAATGGCAATTCATGGGTATGAAAGCTCGTCAGATGGTCATAGAGAAGCATAGTTGGGAAGCACGAGTTAAAGAACTTCTTCCACAATTACATTCTATTCTTGAGGTGAAATATGGTTCGCCTTTCCCTGCTGGGTATCGACGTTAATCCCTTAACCATTCCCCAACTGATGTCATGCATTGATACGGTGATCGAACGTAATGAGTGTCGGATCATCGCTCATCATAATCTTCATAGTATTTATCTTTATCAACGTGATGCAAAGATGCGAATGTTCTACGAACGTGCAGACATTATCTACATTGACGGCATGCCTCTCATCTATTGGGCACAGCTACTGGGCTATCCGGTTACCCGCGAACAGCGCATTACTTATGTTGATTGGATTCATCCCTTATTGGCAATGGCAACTTGCAAGGGATGGCGAATCTTTTATCTTGGTGGCAAACCCGGCGTTGCTGCACGCGCAGCCGAGTGTTTGCGTTCCCAATATCCATCATTGATGATTGCCACCCATCATGGATATTTTCGCCCTGATCAAAATGATGCGGTATTGGGCACTATTACCAGTTTCCAGCCCCATATACTGATAGTCGGCATGGGTATGCCACGCCAGGAACACTGGGTTCTGGACAACCTTGATCGAATCCGGACTAATGCTATTTCGACCGCAGGTGCATGCTTTGACTACATCGCAGGTGAAATTCAAACCCCACCTCGCTGGATGGGACGGATAGGATTAGAGTGGCTCTACAGGTTGATGAGTGAACCAAGGCGTTTGGGTCACCGCTATTTGGTCGAACCATGGAGTCTGCTGCCCTTAATGATTAAAGACATTCAATTACGATTCTTGCAGCGACATCGAATGTGAATCTGTTGTCAACACCGTTCTTATCGTTGCAACAGTCAGCCGATAGCTGATCCAATAATACTACCCTAATCTGGAACCTTGCGCCAAGTCGTTATGAAACAGGAGCAATAGTATGAAGGTGAACGTTCAGTATTTGGTCTGGTATGTTGCCGGTCTGGTTTCGATTTGCGTCTTTTTCTTGTTTTCTGGAAACCTGAAAACGTATCGAACGTACCATGGCGATGAAACTTACTGGATCAGAAGTGGCCAATGGACATTCCAAAAGATGTTTGTTGAAAAAAATTATTCCTCAGAGTTATGGTCGAAAGAATACGGCCGTCATTTTGGTTCATTCGGTCCACGAACTCCAAATGCAGCAAAGTTGATTATTGGTGGTGCACTGCATCTTTTTGGTTATACAACTATTCCTCTCCCTATCACCTGGGATTGGAATGAATCGTTCCAGGAGAATATCAAAAAGGGCAATGCAATTCCGGTTGCAGAACTGATCGTAGCTAGACAAGCGATTGTACTAGTTACTGCTATGACAGCGGGATTCCTGTTTATTATCGGTTTTCATCTCCCAATGTCGCAACGTCAATACTCCTGGATAACTGCTTTATTGATTACCGGGGTATTTCTGTCTCATCCGCATGTCGCCAGATTAGGCAAGCAAGCAATGATCGACATGCCTATGATTTTGTTCAGTATCATAGCGATCTATGCCATCTGGCGTGGTACTAACCCTACATTAACCACATTAGATGCGCTAAGGTGGGGGATTATTTCAGGGTTGTCTAGTGGAATTGCTATTTCAACAAAACTTAATGCAATATTGCTTTTGATAAGTTGCTTGTTGGTTGGATTGATAAACGTGTATTACTCTCGCTCAAAACCAAGTGTGCTCCTACTGTTACCGATTTTGTTCTTTCCAGCCCCTGTCTTCTTCCTCCTCAATCCTCAAACATGGTCTGACATCGGTGCGGGAATTCAGATGATGATAGAACATTCAAACATTATTGTCGCCCGTCGTGAACGATTCCCAGAAGCTGCATTGTGGACTATCGGTGATAAGGTTGGTGCGTTTCAGAATGAAGTGTTTGGGAATCCTTTCAATGGCATCCTATTTCTCATTGGTTTCTATTTACTTCTGAGAAACTGGCGACAAACCTACCCTCTGATCGTATATGGCGTAATCACCATGGCAGGAGTCATTGTGTGGACACCCCTGAATTGGGATAGATATTATCTCCCGGCTATACCGTTTTACGCGATCTCTATTGGCTACCTTGTTGGTAAAGTATTAGAATCGACTTCTATCCTTACAGCACGTGAAGATGTTTCATCATTAAGGAAAGAGTCAAGCGGATAACATCAAATAATGCGCTCATCATAGTCGATCAACGCATTGGTGTTCTCCATGAAACCGTCTGATGCACTACACGTGTGTGACCCTGGGGTACCAGTGGCAAAGGATGTCACTCCGCAGATCCTGTTATGGGGACAGATTACAAAAGTCCATAATCATCGATCATCCAAAGCAAAAACGCACCACTGAGAGCAAAGAGATTGCAAAATATAATGGACTGGCCAAAAGAAGTGTGCCTGGCTCATCAAAGTATAAAGTTGGAATGTTCGCTTTAATATGGATATCCTCCGTTTTTTATCTTTTTGTAGTGAAACAAATGTTCATCCCCGGCCAAGCTTTCGATGACATTCCAGAGCACGATTCCCTGAAACTCTTGGTTCGCTCATTTTTATGGTGGATTTACAGAATTGACCGCCAGAGAGGAATAGATGCTTACAGGGATGTCGAGCAGGTCCAATATCTTGCGCTGGAGCTCAGAGAGCGGGGTGATATGGCGATAAGACCGTCCGTCTATTTGCACAAAGCTCAGAAAAATTCCCTCGAACGCTCTCAGCAGCGCTTCGGTGGTCGGGCGTTCGGTGGCCCGCTTGGGATTGCCGGCGTACAAACCGCTCAGTTTTTCCCCTGTCTGTTGCAGCTTTTTGCGCGCCACATGTTCTATCAAGGTCAAGACCCGCAAGCCGATCGAAAGCAAACGCGTCAGGCCGGTGGCGCGTTGGTCGTCTTGCAGGTACATCGGGGTCAGCGAGAGGGGTTTGCCTTTGAGGCGTCCGAAATTGCGTTCCACCAGGTATTCGGCCCGGTACGCCAGCACCGCCTGTTCGAGGGACAACCTGTCCTGCGGGGCATTGGTGGCAT
>Ga0308310_1001025_pt1 | contig 12501 bp, 12 predicted proteins | sample HotsprSampleMS65_FD_203672 | JGI IMG/M metagenome (GOLD analysis project Ga0308310, IMG submission 203672) | Hot spring phototrophic mat microbial communities from Mushroom Spring, Yellowstone National Park, Wyoming, United States - 20090730_MS65 ...
TGATCTTCCGCTTCACCTCCGGGTCAATGGGCGCGGGGGGACGGCCGTAGTAGCCCCGCACGTAGTTCTTGACCTCCTCGGGAACGATTTTGTACCGCTCGCCCAGGACGACGTTGAGGGTGGCCTGTGTGCCGACGATCTGGCTGGACGGCGTGACCAGCGGCGGATAGCCCAGTTCCGCCCGGACGCGGGGCACTTCGGCCAGTACCTGGGGGTACTTGTCCTCCGCCTTCTGGGCCCGCAGTTGGGAGACCAGGTTGGAGAGCATCCCGCCGGGAATCTGGTACTGCAGTACCCCCACGTCCACGCCGAAAAAGCCGCTCTCAAAGCGGGCGTACTTGCGGCGGACTTCGGCGAAGTACTCGGCGATCTCCGCCAGCAGGTTCAGGTCCAGGCCGGTATCCCGCTCCGTCCCCTGGAGCATGGCGACGACGGACTCGGTCGGGGAATGGGACGTGCTCATAGAGAGGGACGAAATGGCCGTGTCCACAATGTCCACTCCGGCCTCCACGGCCTTGAGCAGCGCGGCCGTCGCCATCCCACTGGTGGTGTGGGAGTGGAAGTGGACCGGCAGGCCGATTTCGGCCTTGAGGCGGCGGACCAGTTCATACGCGGCGTACGGGGTGATGAGGCCGGCCATGTCCTTGATGCAGATAGAGTCCGCGCCCAGGTCGGCCATCTGGCGGGCCAGATTGACGAAATAGTCTATGCTGTACGGCGGGCCAATGGTGTAGCAGATCGCAGCCTGGACGTGGGCCCCCTCCCGTTTCGCGATGGCCATCGCCCGCTCTATGTTGCGGATGTCGTTGAGGGCATCAAAGATGCGGAAGATGTCTATCCCGTTGGCCCGGGCGCGGACGATGAACCGTTCCAGCACGTCGTCGGGGTAATGGCGGTAGCCGACGACGTTCTGGCCGCGCAAGAGCATCATGAAGGGAGTGTTGGGCATAGCCTGTCGGAGCAGGCGGAGCCGGTCCCAGGGGTCCTCGTCCAGAAACCGCATCGCGGAGTCAAAGGTGGCGCCGCCCCACATCTCCACGGCCCAGTAGCCCACCCGGTCCATCTTCTCGGCAATGGGGAGCATATCGTCGGTGCGCATCCGGGTGGCCAGCAAGGACTGATGCCCATCCCGGAGCACCAGGTCGCAGATTTTCACCGGATTGCCCATTGGTTCCTCCTGCCAGGGTTGGATATGAACCACGAAGGACACAAAGGTGGCCGGAATTCGCCACGAATTTCACGAACTGGCACGAGTTTCTTTAAATTCGTGTAAATTCGTGCAATTCGTGGCAAAAAGACCAACTGCATTTCGTAATAGGGCGCAGGTCTGCTGATGGCTGTGGGAATTGTAAGGCAGAAGAGGGAGTTTGTCAAACGCTCTCCACTATGTAGGACAACTGCGAGCAGTTGTCCTACAACTGTGTTCCAATCCCTTTGACAACCCGATCATTCCCGCTATAATTTCCCACGGAGGCGGCCATAGCCGGTCAAAGAGGACGGATTGCATTGCATCCTGAGCCTCAGATGGCCCCTGCGCTCTCCTTAGCCAGGATTCCCGATGCCCCTCGTCTCCGTTAGCCGGGAACGGGCTGAGGGGGTGGTGACCGAACGCTACACCTACGACCCCCTGCGCCGTCTGACCGGCGTGACCGACAGCGAGGGCTTCCGGGCGGTCTACGAATACGATGCCGCCGGCAACCGCACCCGCTGGTGGGCCAACGACGACCGGACCACCCCGCGGCCGCGGGACGGCTTCGAGGTCACCTACACCTACGATGCGGCGGACCAACTGTTGCAGGCCCTGCGGGTGGGCGCTCAACCCAACGACCGTCAGGCCTTCGTCTACGCCTACGATGCGAATGGCAACCGGGTGAACCTGAACTGGCCGGGTCCGCCGGGGCCGGACACCCAGGGGATGGACTACGTCTACGACCGGGAGGGGCGGCTCATCGTAGCCCAGGCCTACCAGACCAACCACCGGGGCCAGCGGGTGGACCGGGAGGTGATCCGCCTCTTCTACGACGGCCTGGGCCGCCGGCTGGTGAAGGAATACGACCCCAAAACCGGCGCGGGCGGGGTGAAGCGGACGGAGTATGTTCTGGACGATCGGGACCCGGTGGTGGAATACTTCATCTGGAACGGTCAGCGGGAGGAATTCTATCGGGGCGGGGTGGAGGCCTTCAGCCCCACGCCGATGCTGTTAGTGATGCGCCACTTCCCGGCGGGGGCGGAGGGCCAGGCTTACTGGGTTCACCTGGACGGGCGGGGGAGCGTTGCGGGCATCACCCAGCACCTGGGCCAGAGCACGCACAACTACCGATATGATGCCTTTGGGCAGGTTCTGCCGGCTGAGGGCAACTGGACGGACCCGCACAACCATTACACCTTTCTGGGGAAAGAGTGGGATGAGCACCTGGGCCTGTATGAATTTGGCGTTCGGCTGTATGACCCCTGGGCGGGGGTGTGGCTGACGCGGGAGCCGTTGCCGGGGGATGCCTGGGAGCCCCGCACGTGGCACCGCTATCAGTATGCCTTTGCGAACCCGATCACTTATTATGACCCGTATGGGATGCAGGCGCCGCCGGTTACCCCGGTGCCGGCGCCCACGCCGCCGCCTTATACGCCAGCGCCCCGGCCCACACCGACCCCTGGTCCGTCGCCCACGCCAACGCTTACGCCGGCTCCGCAGCCCAGGCCCACGCCGCCGCGGACGCCTACACCAACGCCGACGGCTGTGCTGGCTCCCTCTTCCCGGCCCATGCCCACTGGGGCTTCTCAGTGTCCGGGGCCGTTTACCCGTTGGCCCGACTATTGGACATTTAACTTCGCTATAGGGTATGCGTTTAGTGGTATCCTGAGCACAGGTGGTTCTGCCACCATTGATCAGTATGGACGCCTTTATCTTGCCTTTGCACCACTCAGCTTGGGAGAAGGTATTCCCTTTTCTGCTGTAGCGGGAATTCCTATTCCTGCTTCTTTCAATCTGAGTGGCGGATGGTTATGCCAGGTAGAAGCGCCAGAGAGAGAAGAGCTCCAGAGTTTTCTGACGGGCTGGGCTTCAAATATCAACATTGGGGCAGGGATTGGACTTGGGTTTTCTGAGAGTGGAGAGCGGAGGGCAATGGAATTTGGGCTTTATTGGCCTCAGATTGGCGGTTCAATCTACCATAGTTGGTTTATCACCGATTTCTCAGCATTACCCTCAGCACCACCTACAGAATCGTATCCTACCATTGAATGGGACCCCTCGTGGGGGACTCCTCCGTGACAGTCAGGTACGGAGGCTACTGCTATGAATACTGATCTGGGCAAGCTGGGCGAGATTTTGCTTTTAATATATGCACTTTTTGCTTCGGTATATATGGGCTGGTGGGGCTATATTCTGATTGCTGGGCGGGGTGATTTAGCTGAAAAATGGTGGGAAACCCAACCTCAATGGGGACGGAAGTTGGCGTTGATCAAATTGCCTAAGTCAGCTGGAACTTTGCTCGGGATACTATTGCTAATATCTTCTTTGATTTTCTTTGTGGGTTTTTTCATCTTACTATTCCGGGTTTTGTTGCAAGCCCAAAGGTAAACTGCTAAGGATAAGAGTGACACCTGGGCCTGTATGAATTTGGCGTTCGGCTGTATGACCCCTGGGCGGGGGTGTGGCTGACGCGGGAGCCGTTGCCGGGGGATGCCTGGGAGCCCCGCACGTGGCATCGGTACCAGTATGCCTATGCCAGCCCGATCAGTTACTATGACCCGTATGGGCTGCAAGTCTCGCCGCCGGAGTGCAAGCCCGGTGAGATTTGCTACACCGGAACTATGCCACCATACAATGTGCAGTTTTCTCCTTCCCTGGTGCCCGTTCCCACATCGGGTTCTCGCCTTACTCCCACAGGATCCCAACAATCATGCATCGGGGCGTATCTCTCTCCGGCACGGGAGCGACTGGTGAAACGCTACGCCACCCTTTATGGCATTCCCTGGCAGGTGCTGGCCGGTCTGCTCCAGAGTGAGATCCAGCTGGATACCACCTGGATGGATGCCATGGAGAACGCCGTTCTGTTCAGCCTCTACGTGGGTGCACATCTCCCCCTGAACCCGTCCTCCGGCTTGAGTCGCCTGGCTTTACAGGGGGTGCTGTGGGTGCGACCGAATCCGGGGCCGGGGATTGGGAATGTGCACGTTGCGACTGCCCGGAAGGTTTCGGAGTATTATGCCCTCTTTTATGGGCAGCATCCGGAGTTGCAGCTGGGGCTTCACACCCAATCGACGGCGGACATTGCCTTCGAGCTTCTATCGGAGCAGCGCAACATCCAGGTGGTGGCAGCCTATACCCGGATGCTGGCGGATTATCGCTTCGGGTCAGGGGGCGAACCCCTGCGCACTCCCCATGAAGACCTTTCCCAATGGACCCTGGAAGATGCCCTCGCCATCTGGTATGGATACCGGGCGGGGGTGGAGAGGGTAAGCCCCCCGGCCAGGGGGTACGGGTTTGGGATCGTGCAATTTCAGATGAGGGGCTTGGGGGTGGGTGGATTGCTTCAGGTTGCATCTGGTGGCTTGAAGGAAGAAAGCATCTTGGGGGCTATCCCCTATTTCCAGTGCTACTTTGAACGTAGCAAGTAGGAGGGGATGATGAATTGGCGATTGGCTCTGCTTTTAGGATTTCTGGGGCTGGTTGGGATATGTTTTCTGGGGTGGGTGGCCTGTGCCTGGGTGCTGGAGGCGCCTTATCCTTGGGACTGGCCCATCCTGTATCGGATCCAAGCCCGCCTGGATCGAGATTTGCGGGAACTTCCTCAACCGGAGGATTTCCATCTGATAATGGTGATTACCGGACGTGAGGAGGAAAGAGGGCCAACCAAAGAAGATGGTTGTTACTATGCAGGGGCTTACATCGTTTTTGGGACAACGCTTCCTGCTCAAGAGGCGATGGAGCGCTATGTGAGGGCGCTGGAGGCTCAGGGATGGCGGCTGGCGAATGCGGAGAGTTGGGAATGGTTCCTGGTCCGCGCCGAGCAGGAAGAGTTGACCATCAGCGCTCAGGGGCCGGGGCCGATTATTGAGATGGAGCCTGCATATCAACAAGCGCGGGAAAGGTTTCCCACTTTTATCTACATTACGTTGCGCTATATCCTGCCGCGGGTGAGGGGTTGTTGAAGCCCGGGAGGAATTCGACCGGGGCGGGGTGGAGGCGTTCAGCCCGACGCCGATGCTGTTAACGATGCGCCACTTCCCGGAGGGCACCCAGGGTCAAAGTTACTGGTATCATCTGGACGGGCGGGGGAGCGTCGCGGGCATCACCCAGCACCTGGGCCAGAGCACGCACAACTACCGGTATGATGCTTACGGCCAGGTTCTGCCGGCCCAAGGCAACTGGACGGATCCTCATAACCATTACACCTTCCTGGGCAAAGAATGGGATGAGCACCTGGGCCTGTATGAGTTTGGCGTTCGGCTCTATGACCCGTGGGCGGGGGTGTGGCTGACGCGGGAGCCGCTGGCGGGGGATGCCTGGGAGCCCCGCACGTGGCACCGCTACCAGTATGCCTATGCCAGCCCGATCAGTTACTATGACCCGTATGGGCTGGCAGCAGTAGCGGGGAATGCCGCAAACTCGGGGGTGTTAGCTCCTGCCCCTCCCGTTCCCGCTCCTGTGCCGCCTGCTCCCAAGCCGGTAGGGGCGCAACCGATTGACCGATGCACGCCTCAGCCATGGGCAATCCAGATCATCATTGATACCCAGCAGATTGCCCAAAGAATCCCATTTTCCAGCCGAACGTGGGCCCAGGTTGCCACTACGTTGGATCTCTCGGCTTGGATAACCGATGTTCTTGCAAGCGGGTTCGTGGCGGCGGGCACTGTTTTAGGGTTTGTAGGTGGCGCAGTGGTGGAGGGGAAGCCCATACCCGGAGGCACTATAGCAGGAGCCTTGACCGGCTTGTGGATGACCGAGCTGAGTGTACGTCCTCTCTTGCTGGCCGGAAATATTTTGGCGTCGTTTGCTACGGGGACTACTATAATATCTGAGGCTAAAGAAGGTAAAACTGCTTTGCAAATGATGTTATCTCTAAACTCAGCGGGGATTTCTTATGAGTATCGCTTAAGCATAGGTCCAGGCACTCAAGTTGCTGTTGCGACTACAACTTTGGGATGGTTAGCCCCAGAGGCTTTTACTTCCCTTTTATACCAATCCATTGCCTTGGCCAGTGATATGGGGTGGGTTACTCCTCCATGGGGTTCAATCCACGCCCAGAGCCAAGGCTTTATTCCGTGGCCAATCTCGCCAGCATTCGGTAATTTAATTTTACTAAAATCGGGTAGATAAGAAATGTTAGGTTCTAAAATCATTAATCTTTTTTTGTTAGTCTTGGCCAGTTTTTGCTTTTTGCTCTGTCTGATCCTTGCTAGTCGCCAAGTGAATCCTTTTCGTCCTCCTTCTACCCATCGGGAAAGGATTCGCCGAGCGGTCACTGTTGGTCTTTTAACTGGAGGGGGCTTTCTGTGTTTGCTTCTGATCATAGATCTTGTAACGGATTCCGGCTTTCAGTGGACAATAGAATCGCTGGCAACCGTTTTGGTGTGTCTGATACTACCTCTTCAGTTGCTGGCCATGGTTGGCACTTATATTGAATTTGCTTGGCAAGAAAGGATCAGGCGCCATCTTGTTCGGCTTTCTGAAAAGAGCAAGGAACGCGATAAGAACTGATTAGTGAGCGTATTACGGTGGGGACATCCTGTCAAACAAAGAGGGCTCCTGGGCTCCGTAAAAGGGCCAGAAATGCTCAAGGTGGAACGGTCAGCGGGAGGAATTCTACCGGGGTGGGGTTGAGGCGTTCAGCCCGACGCCGATGCTGTTAGTGATGCGCCACTTCCCGGCGGGGGCGGAGGGCCAGGCTTACTGGGTTCACCTGGACGGGCGGGGGAGCGTTGCGGGGCTGACCAAGCACCAGGGCCAGAGCACCCACAACTACCGGTATGATGCCTTTGGGCAGGTCCTGCCAGCTGAGGGCAACTGGACGGACCCGCACAACCATTACACCTTCCTGGGGAAAGAGTGGGATGAGCATCTGGGCCTGTATGAATTTGGCGTTCGGCTGTATGACCCCTGGGCGGGGGTGTGGCGGACGCGGGAGCCGTTGCCGGGGGAGGCCTGGGAGCCCCGCACGTGGCACCGCTACCAGTATGCCTATGCCAGCCCCATCAGTTATTATGACCCGTATGGGATGCAGACCTGCGGCTTCAACATCCTCACCGGTGAGCGAGAGTGCTTCGGGGAGCGGACCGGGATGGGGTGGACGCCTACCTTAGCGGCTCCTGGGGCAGGATTGCCGGTTGGAGCCACTGCTCTTCCTTGCACCCAGCCCTCAATCACGGTCTTCGTGTGGCAAATGATGCAAGAAGCCTATCGCAGCCAAGTGGCTCAATGGATTCGCTTTCTGAACCAGACCTGTTATCAGTGTGCCTGGGAGGGTGTACCCTGGTGGGCGAGGGGGGAAGATTATACCAGGGCAGTTCAAGCCGACGCCTTCTCTCGTCTGTGGGCTTATGCCCTCTGGGCCTGGATGGTGCGCCAGGGTGGACCGTGGGATCCCAAACCTAAGATAGCGGAGGAATTTGGCTATTACCAAGATCTCGGCGATGGATACCAGTACTACTACGACGTGTGGGGGAATGTGATGTATGGCTATTTAGGTGCGGCCACAGGGTTCTCCGAGGCTGAGTTGCTACATGGAGCAGGGGCGGAGCAAATTGGCTCAAGCCTCGGATACAGTTTTGAGCAGTTACTTAGGGAAGGGCGTATAGATCCCGAGCGGTTGCCTCAACGCAGGATTAATGTGAGTGGACTGGCAGCTTTTGATCTTCCTGAAGACCGTGTAGGCATCCAGATCGGCATCCGATTGTGGCAGATATACAGATCAGAACTAACCCCTGAATCTTTATTGGAAGAGATAAGAAAACAAGGGGCTTATCTGAAAAGAGTGCCTTCGCAATCTCAGCCCTGAAGGAGCAAGTAGATGGTGAGGAAGTTACGGCATCCAATTTTAATGAGCTGTGGGTTTTTTGGAATAGTATGTATGATTCTTTTTGGTTGCATTACGATATATTTGATGCCTCAAAAGGGGATACATGTTTCTTTACATGAACTTCTGGCGGAACCTTCAATGGTTCCAGGGGAATGGGAGTTGGCAGATGGGGGAGATTGGGAACCAATTCCCGAGGAGGCAGTGGTAGAAGACTATGGGGCCTTGGAAGGGGTGATGCGTACTCTAAGGCAACCCCAACCGGAGTGTAAAGGGTTTAATCACACGGCTCCTCGTCCAGGATGTAATACAATTTCTCATGAACTTCTAAAATATAGCAACGAATGGCAAGCAAGAGTAGCATTTACAATCGGGCCTATTCCAGCAAGATCTGAATGGCGGGTGCCGAAGGAGTGGAGGTTGCAGAATCTTAAGGCTGATGCATTTCGTTTTGGTTGCAAAGAGATTACACTTGGACCGTACTATAAAGCAACGATTTGTACTTCGGTGGCACGTTACGGTTCAGTCATTTCCATTATCACGTTCAGGTTCTTCACGGGTCATATGAGTGCGCATGAGATTGAACTGGTTTTGCACAAAATAGACGAACGTATATTGAATATGATAAAGGGGGAAGGTTCATAACATGTTGACACTCTTCGCAGACGACTGCTCCGATGCCGGGGCTGAATGCCTTAAAACTCCCCGGCAAGGACGGTTTTTGCGTCAAAATTGGGCGACTTTGCCCCCTGATCGGGGGTAAAGTAGGCGTAAACCATCCTGATAAAGGTAAAATAAGCCAGTAAATAATCCAAATTCTGAAACAATGATTTCGCCTCCCAAGGGGTGATTAAACCAGGCCTACTGGTCTTATCTGAATGGCCGCGGCAACGTGGCAAGCCTTACTAGGCACCAGGGCCAGAGCACCCACAACTACCGCTATGATGCCTACGGCCAACTGCTCCCGGCCCAGGGCAACTGGACGGACCCGCACAACCACTACACCTTTGCGGGCAAAGAGTGGGATGAGCACCTGGGCCTGTATGAATTTGGCGTTCGGCTCTACGACCCCTGGGCGGGGGTGTGGCTGACGCGGGAGCCGTTGCCGGGGGATGCCTGGGAGCCTCGCACCTGGCACCGCTACCAGTATGCCTATGCCAGCCCCATCAGTTACTATGACCCGTATGGGATGCAGGTGCCGCCGCCGGTTACCCCGGTGCCGGCGCCCACGCCGCCTTATACGCCAGCGCCCCGGCCCACACCGACCCCTGGTCCGTCGCCCACGCCAACGCTTACGCCGGCACTGCAGCCCAGGCCCACGCCGCCGCGGACGCCTACACCAACGCCGACGGCTGTGCCGGCTCCCTCTTCCCGGCCCATGCCAACTGGGGCTTCTCAGTGCCCAGGAGGAGTGGCAGCTGGCATCATTTTGGGGATTACACTTGCTGGGTGGAATGTGGTTCTTGCTGTTGTCGCGGTAGAGATTGCAGCTGCTCCTCCCCCGGGTAATGTTGTGGGAGAATTGGTGCTGCTTCCAATAGAAGCAGCCACTTTTGTTCTGGATATGATGGTTGCTCAATTGTTGGCCCAAAGTTTGCAGAGGGAGTGTTCCGAAATAGAAATGCGCCTTTTGCCCCCTTATGAATTTGGTCCATCCCGTCCCTGAAGGCTAAATCCGCTGGAGGAGGCAACAAATGGGGTGGGGAGTTCTAATTGGATTAGTAATACTTTTCCAGGTATTGATATACTATTTTCATAAATTGCGAAAGCGAGGAACATTAACCCGGTGGCGAGTGACCATCGGAGTGACTGCATTTTTCAGTCTGGTATTTTTTGTTGGTTCCACTGGCTTGTCCAATTTTTCTTGGAAAGCTTTAACTGTCTGGTGTGGATTAACATTACTTCAGGTGGTAGCCACTTATTTATTAGCACCAATTCTCGGGATACGATAGGCCTCCCCATGGCCTGGGCCGCCAGCTGGTGAAGGAATACGACCCCAAAACTGGTGCGGGTGGGGTGAAGCGGACGGAGTATGCCTTTGACAACCTGGACCCGGTGGTGGAATACTTCATCTGGAACGGTCAGCGGGAGGAATTCTACCGGGGCGGGGTGGAGGCCTTCAGCCCCACGCCGATGCTGTTAGTGATGCGCCACTTCCCGGCGGGGGCGGAGGGCCAGGCTTACTGGTATCATCTGGACGGGCGGGGGAGCGTTGCGGGCATCACCCAGCACCAGGGCCAGAGCACCCACAACTACCGGTATGATGCTTACGGCCAGGTCTTGCCGGCTGAGGGCAACTGGACGGACCCGCACAACCATTACACCTTTGCGGGCAAAGAATGGGATGAGCACCTGGGGCTCTATGAATTCGGCGTTCGGCTGTACGACCCCTGGGCGGGGGTGTGGCTGACGCGGGAGCCGTTGCCGGCCCAGGCTCGGGAGCCCCGCACGTGGCATCGGTACCAGTATGCCTTTGCGAACCCCATCAGTTACTATGACCCGTATGGGATGCAAGTGCCAAATGGAAATGTTCTCATCACATTTCGGAACTTGCCTGTGGAGACCCTTTTGAGATACCAGCAAGATCAAGGCCCTACCAATTATTGCGCTTCTTACGCGATTTCTACAGCACTCAACTTACTCTTTGGTCTGAACACAACAGGTAGAGATGTTGTAGAAGCAATCCGGGCCCAGCAGTATTTCCTGTTTGGATTCCCGGCCTTTGATGATAGTCTGGCTTCCCTATTCCCACCCCAGCGATGGCCTTTTTATTCCTGGCTTCCCGATGGTGGTGCTGTTACCCCTGTCCAGCAGATGCGAGTCGTGAATGAAATTGGTCTGCGGATATTAGCAGAGCACGGAGTTCCTTATTGGGAGGAAATCGGAGGTTATCAAGTATTTCGTCCGCCCATCCAGGCAGAAGCCCAATTGCTTTCGGTTGATGAATTGATCCAAACTCTCCAGAACCCTAATCAAATAGTCCTCTTTACCTACAGCACCGATCCCCAAAATCCCTTTGGGGGTCATGCTGTAACGTTTGTGGCTTATCAGCGGATTGGAGAGAAAGAAGAGTTTGGATTCCTGAACTCAGGGTGGGAAAGGCGTGAGAATAGTTTAACGTGGAAATCCAGGACGGAGCTTGAGCGTTATATTAACGAGTATCCAACATTCTTCATCAGACCCCATTTTGTAGTAATTACAAGACTGGAGGGCCAAGCAGGACCTTGATACCAGAAATTTGTTGGGTGAATAAGGCGGTCTAAGGAGGTACTTGTGTTTTCAGCCCGGTTTCGTGTTATTTTTTGTGTAATAGGGATCATTTGCGTTGGTTGCCTTTTCTTATTTTGGAGATGGGGATTTTTCGGGGTCTGGGAAAATACACCCCCCCTCCCTGCGGGTCTCCCGTTGCGAGAGATCGTTTTTGCACCGGATCCCCCTTATCTTGCTTCTTCCCGGTTTCGAACCCTGGGATTTGTTCACCCTGATGGCACAGGGAGAGTGGAATACCGGTTCGCTCTGTATGATGGGTCTCGCTCTATGTGGGGGGCGCGTCTGGTGACTTCTCAAGGGTTATTCCCGCGCTGGTCACTCCAGGGAGAATTGCTATTTTCTATGCGTGGAATTCCGCCAGTGGTTCGACTAATTACCCAAGAAGGGAAGATGTTTGGATTCCAGTGTGATGCTCCATTGGGGGGCCGCCTCAATTTTGACCCTCAAGGGAATATAATTGCGTTCTTCAATGTGTATTCCTCCATTTACCAAAATTATCAAGGGTATCAGATGCCAGGCTCTGTGCTTGTTGGCCGACACGACTTAAAAAATTGCCGGATGAACGGGGTCATCCTCCTCCCGGCTCTGGAGTTTATGGATTCCATCGGCGAGAATTCATCTGGATGGCTGGTTACTGATTTTTATGATTCTGATACCAAAACCTGGCAAGTTCTGCTCTATCATCCTGAAAGAGGAACGCGAGAGGTTTTCCCAGGGCTTCATCCGTCTTTCTCCGACGATGGGGAGTGGCTGGCTTACTATCGTCCCGATGGCTATTTAGTAATCCGGCGTGTTGAAGGGGGCGAAGAACAGGTTTTGGTTGAAGTGGAGGGAGCGAAAGAGGAGTTTACGAATTGGCCGGAGAGGCTATCTATGCCGGGCTGGTCTGGAGATGGGAAGTGGTTAGTCGTCAATGACTCTTTTGGCAGAATGTACATCATTCATAGAGAGAACGGTCAGAAGAAGTATATAGGGCCTGGTTGGGCACCAGATTGGCGGTAACAAGGATTGGGATGAGCACCTGGGCCTGTATGAATTTGGCTTCCGCTGCCAGGCCGAATGGAGGGGTATTTATGATTCGGATAGTTGAACTTATACGAATCATAGCGGATTAGACCCTGATTTCCCCCACCCTTTCTGCACAGGTTGACAAATACTGGCCTTCGTCTTACAATACAGACAATGAAGTAAGAAACAGGAGGGCGCTATGATTCAG
>Ga0308310_1001026_pt1 | contig 12487 bp, 7 predicted proteins | sample HotsprSampleMS65_FD_203672 | JGI IMG/M metagenome (GOLD analysis project Ga0308310, IMG submission 203672) | Hot spring phototrophic mat microbial communities from Mushroom Spring, Yellowstone National Park, Wyoming, United States - 20090730_MS65 ...
GACTATGACTTTCAACATCTCTAAGTTCTTTTCAGTAGGATAGGAAGGGTATGGTGGATCCTTGAAGTCCCAAACATATTGCCTTTTTTACCTTTCTGGGATACCTCATCTGCATAGATTATTTTTCTAGGATTCCCACTGCTAGACCACTCAATTAGCCCTTCTTTATCCAGTCTTTCTAGTTCCTATGGTGGGTATCGCCAGACAGGTTTGAACAAACCCAATTCCCAATCTTAGTGTTAGAGATGTCTTTGATAAAGCCCATTGAATTTTTGAATTGATGATGTGATCTATTCAATTTTTCTTGTATGCTACTCGCTACACACCGATATGAGCATTGACCCAGAATTTTACGTCAAGACAAGATATTTTTTCTGGACCTTGGCAAATTTTTGTGTAGGGCAATTTAATAAACACGAACAAATTTACTAATGTTCAAACTTTGGCAGTGTTACAATTAAGTTTCATTATAGTAGAATGATAGATTATTAACAAGAATGGAAGTCGAGGTGTTGATTATGAACGGGCGTTATTTAAACACTGCTATCTTGTTGGTAGGATAAGATTCTTATTTTTCTTGATTATTTACTCGTATTAATTTTTTGAATTCATTCTCAATGGGCTCGGCTCCTGGCACATAGCAACTCCCATTGACTAGTAACCGATCGGGTTTTTGACTCTCGCCAAGCAGTTCTGGGAGGATTGTGTGTTCAATGAACTGTTGGTCTTGTCTTAAGGTTCTAGGTTCATTGTTTGTGTTATCTAAAGGCCGCCAGACGATGACGATATGCTTACCGTCTTTCTCGCCCAGCACCGCCCGATAGAGGCACCCACTGCCCTGAAATTGACGCATCTTCTTTACATGTATGCCCAGAAGGTAGTTGAAGGTCTCCACTAAGTCCACCACACACTCTCGGATTTCGTTGTCTTCACAAACTTTAATTTTGTAGTTGAAAGGGTCTTGTAACTGCTTGATGTTGAGCAGGGAAGGGTTGCTTTGCGTCTCAAATTCCAGTATGTAATGCAGGAGGTATTCGTCGCCAAACCGCTCCAACGCCAACTGCCCCTCCCGCTCCCTCGGCAACTCCAAGTTGTTCAGCGTGTCCTCGTACTGCTCAAGGTAGAGGTATTTGAAGAAGTGGCTGATGCCTTTACCTTTCTGAGGCTTGCCGTCTTTCCAGCTATCACTATACACGACTTTCTTGATGCGTTTCAGTAGCACTGTCTCAAAGTAGCCCCCCATCTCCACAAGGATGTACTTGCGCCGGCCGCCGTCCTCGCGGTTGAGGTTGATGACCGCGTGAGCGGTGGTGCCAGAGCCGGCGAAGAAGTCAACCACAAGCATATTTTTGGCTTTGAGGAAAGAAAGCAAATACATTATCAATTCATGCGGTTTTGAATAGCCATAGACGTTGCTTCCAAAAAGGTGTTTTATTTGTATTGATGCCGCATTTGTCGTCATGTCTTTGTCATCAATCAGCGAAGTTGGTCTTTCTCCTCCTGGTCTGATTTTTCTGAATGCACGCCACCTGCCTTTTTCATCTTGCTTTATCTCTAAGTTCCCAGCCTCATACTCCTCCAAAACCCTGTCTAAACTCCAAAGCCACTGACCTGTCTGACAGTATATCTCTTTATCGTCTAATATGAGTTTATATTGCAAGTTTTTTCTCTGATAAGCTCCTTGTGGAGAAGAGTGTTCTAGGGGGGCCAAGTAGTAAGGTCCCTCATCATCTTGCTGATTGAACCTAGATGGATCTGAATTTTCTATAGAAAATCCGGATAGCGAGCTACCATCTGCAAGTACGATCAGTATGTATTCTGTTTGGGGTATAACAAATGCGTCGCCTCTACCCCTAACCCTTTTTTTTCTCCACACTATATTAGAAATAAAGTTTTCTTTGCTGAATAACTCGCATAACAAGCCTTTTAGTCTGTGTTGTTCATGATCGTCTATAGAGATAAAAAAAACACCTTCACTGTTCAACAGTTGCTTTCCGTGTATCATCCTGTGTTGCATCATGCTAAGCCACGAAGAATGTTGGTAGCGGTCTTTGTAAATAAAGCTATCTTGACCCGTGTTGTATGGTGGATCTATATAAATACAATTGACTTTTCCGCGATACTTTCCATAAGCAGGTTAAGCGCTTGGAAGTTTTCGCTTTTGATGAGGAAGCCATCCAGAGCCTCGTCCAAGTCGTCAAAGTGCGATAGCAAGCGCCATTTGAAGTCCTCAGAGAAGTGGCGAGTATCCACTACTAGATAGGGTTGCTCACAGAGAAACTTTTTTGTTAGCTGCGGGTCTACCCCATACAGCTGCCGCCACTCAGCCAGTTGATTTTTGTTTTGGAGCACTTCGTCCCAAAGCACTTCGGGCACGCGGTCAATCGTGATGCAATAATCGGTGCGGACGACAAGCTTCTTCTTTTGAAATAGCCTTTTCTGAAAGTCTTCCCACCATGCTAAAAATTCAATGATCTTATATCCGATGCTGCGTATGACCTGCATTCGCAAAATCTGCCGAACCGTCTGATCCTCAGCCATGTTCCGACTCTTCAAATTTATTTATTTTTTCTAGACTTGACATCTGACCCATAGCAATTGCCATTGACGAGTAACAGGTTTGGGTTTTTCCCATTGCCAAGTAAAATAGGGAGGATCGTATGTTTGATGAACTCATAGTCACGTTGCAAAGCTGAAGGGTGGCTGTTTAGGTCATTCGATGGTCGCCAGACGATAACGATGGACTTGTCATTCTTTTCACCTAGCACCGCCCGATAGATGCGTCCATTGTCCTGAAATTGGCGCATTTTCTTTACATGGATGCCCAGAAGGTAGTTGAAGGTCTCCACTAAGTCCACTACACGCTCTTGAGTTTCGTTGCCTTCCCGTATCTTGATTTTGTAGTTGAAAGGGTCTTGGAATTGCTCCAGATTCAGAAAGGAAGGGCTGCCCTGCGTCTCAAATTTCAACATGTAGCGCAGAAGGTATTCATCGCCAAACTGCTCCAACGCCAACTGCCCCTCCTGCTCCCTCGGCAGCTCCAAGTTGTTCAGCGTGTCCTCGTACTGCTCAAGGTAGAGGTATTTGAAGAAGTGGCTGATGCCTTTACCTTTCTGAGGCTTGCCGTTTTTCCAGCTATCGCTATACACGACTTTCTTGATGCGTTTCAGTAATACTGTCTCAAAGTAGTCTCCCATCTCCACGAGGATGTACTTGCGCCGGCCGCCGTCCTCGCGGTTGAGGTTGATAACGGCGTGAGCCGTGGTGCCAGAGCCAGCGAAGAAGTCGAGGATATTACCTTGTGGGTTGAAGTATGTCATCGCATTGATGAAGAAACGAACTAAGCCGACGGGTTTTGGGTATGGATATTTTACCTCCCCAAAAAGGTTGCTCAATTCAGCAAATGCATCTTCGTAAGCAGCAATATCCTTCGTGATTAAGGAGGGAGGCCTCTTTGTTTTCTCTTCCTGATCAGCCCGAAGGACATTCGGACGCATGTTCTTTGATAACTTTACAATGCTCCCTATCTTGAGCTCCTCATCTAGGGTCTCTTGCTTCCACGTGAATCGACCACGCATTCGGAATTGATTTTGAATAACGCCGTCCTGCACACTTATATCATCCAGCAGTTGAACAGCCATTTCGCCATTTCCGTAGGTCCCTGCAGGATAGGTTCCGTCGTCTAATTCAGCATGAACCTTTCTTGCTGGAAAAAGTAGCTCACCTTCCGCGTTGGCACGATTGAGAAGATATTGCCACTTCCCTGAGTAAGCCTCTTCTCCGAAGAGTCTTCCAATTTTGCTAAGGTCAGTTGTGTAGGCGAGAATATACTCCGTTAGGTCACGAAAGGTGGGCGATAAGTGGCTTCCCTTCTTCTTCTTCTCCCAAACGAAAGTACCAATAGCCTGCCACAAACTGTCGCCAATTTTTCTGAGGTGGTGGACTTCGTGATCATCACAACTTACAAAAATCGCACCATCTTCCCGCAACCATTCCCTTACCAGTGTTAAGCGATCCGACATCATTGATAGCCAGCTAGAGTGTTGATAATTGTCCTTATATATGAACTGGTTGTTGCCGGTGTTGTAAGGCGGATCAATATAGATGCACTTCACCTGTCCCCTATACCGCTCCAGCAGCAGATTCAGCGCTTGGAAGTTTTCGCTTTTGATGAGGAGGCCGTCCAGAGCCTTGTCCAAGTCATCAAAGTGCGCCAGCAAGCGCCATTTGAAGTCCTCGGAGAAATGGCAGGTGTCCACCACCAGATAGGGGTGCTCACAGAGAAAGTCTCTTGTTGGCTGCGGGTCTACCCCATACAGCTGCCGCCACTCAACCAGTTGATCCTTGTTTTGGAGCACTTCGTCCCAAAGCTCTTCAGGCATGCGGTCCATCGTGATGCAATATTCGGTGCGGATGGCGAACTTCTTCTTCTCAAATAATCTTCTCTGTAATTCTTCTAATTTTGATAGAAAGTCAATGACTTTGTATCTGATATTTTGTATACTTATGCTATGTATGGCATTCTGAATCATTTGAGTTTTTTCTCTAAACCCTATCATCAGAGTATTTCCCAAGTTCTCCGCACTAGTTTTGTCTAGCTGGGTCTCTGTGTCTCGTGAGTCCTTTTCCAGGTCTTTTGAGATCTTCAGGCTACTATTCACAATACAAATATATCGAATAAATCATAAATGGCACTAATTTTTTAGATTTGATCTCAGTCAACTGCGCGACAAGATTTTCTACACAGAAAAGCATTCAGTAAATTTGTTACAACTTTATGAAGAACTTAGTAAACAAGATCATTTTGGGAGATGCATTTGATGTAATAAAACAAATAGAAGATAACACAATAGATTTAGTGCTCACAGATCCACCCTACTTTCTAGACAAGCTTGACCAAAAATGGTCGCATAAGGCTGTAGAAAAGGGTAAGTCGTCATCAGGCGTAGTAAAGAATCTACCAATAGGGATGAAGTTTAACCCTAAGCAGAGCTATAAAGCTTATGACTGGTTCTATGAAGTAAGTAAGGAATTGATAAGAGTGTTGAAACCAGGTGGGTGGTTACTTGCTTTTTCACATCCCCGTTTGTATCATAGATTTGCTTGCGCCGCTGAAGACGCTGGTTTCCATTTGCGCGATACTTTCATATGGCTGTATACGCAAAATCAACCTAAGGCATTGAGCCTACAACACTTCCTGAAAAATGAAGGAAAAGACAGAGAATTAATGGAACTACTCAAAGTTTACAAAGTTCCAAAAGTCAAGTCCTGTTTTGAACCGATAATAGTCGCTCAAAAACCACCAGAGGGCTCGTTACTAGAAAACTTCAAGAAGTACAAAGTTGGTCTTTTCAATACTTTTGTCAAGTTGGGTGACAACAAATTTATAGCAAATGTTATGAGTACCATAAGTATAGAACCGAATATAGACAAATACTTTTTAGTTGAAAAACCCAAAAAACAAGAAAAAGGCAGTTACAACGATCATCCGTCTGTGAAACCTGTAGAATTGTGTAAAATATTAATAGAACTTACTACGCTCCCCGATGCAATTGTTTTTGACCCATTCATGGGTAGTGGAACAACAATTCTGGCTAGCATTCTCACGAAGAGAAGATACATAGGTATAGAAATAGATAAACATTACTACAATATTGCCTTGAAACGAATTTCTCTTTTATTATAAAACAATAATATCTTGTTAAACTATTCTGCACAGAAGCAAGTTTTTCAAGATAAGTAGTATTTATAATAACTTGAAATAGTCATAGTCTACTAGGGTCAAATAAAAGCCACTATAAATTAATGTAAAATTTTCAATTTTTTCAAAGTTTAGCAGCTTGATAAAACCAATGTATATGACACACGAATAGCGGCGTATGAATGACAATTGTATAAAAAATGACAAAAATATTATTCGCTCAACTTATGTATCAGTAATTGCCAATCTGAAATAATATAATTTATAGCGATTAGTATATTTCATGTGTTTCTGGGGTCAAGACATTTTAATAGGGTAAATATTAAAATTGCATACTACTTCAAGTTTCCCTATGCTTTCAAAAATAGTAGTATCTTTAAAGATGTCACAGATATAGAAATCCCAGGAGATTCCATCGGTAGTTACACCACAATTTTGCCATTCAAAGAGATTGAAAGAGATAGAATAAAATACAGAATATACTTTTTAAACAAGAATAATGTAATATTGTATTACAATCATATTTTTTCTGATGAAATTATCAGTATGCATAACTCAAATGCGCATACCTTATTATGGTTTAAGGCAGACATTGCGAATAATATTTATCACGTTGCTGATTTTTCTAAGCTAAAATACGCTACTAATAGAAATAAAAGTTTGTTATTTAGGTTAAGAAATAAATTTTATATTTTTTCTAATGAACTGTACAAAAGGGAAGTAGTAAAATCAGGTTATTCTTTAGACCACAAACATACGTCCGATTATGTAGCTATAATTGATGTTAGTAAGAGAAAAGTTTTATATTTAGAAAAGAGAAAGAACAACTATTATTTAGATTTACTTTATCCAATTGCTAACCAAATTGTTCCTGTAATACAAATCAATAGTAGTGGTATTCATTTGAATTTGTTTGATCTATTAAGTCAAGAGATACATACTGTATCTTGGTCTATTGATAAAATTTGGAACGTAGTAGTAGACATAGTCAATAAGGACAAGAATCTAAAATACTACAGGGATAAATTGTCAAAAGATGTCGTTGGGCAAATTTATAATGTTACATTAGGTTCAGGATGGTATATTTGCACTTCGAGTGCAGAACGTGACAATTATGTAGAAGGTTTTATTAGACATTTTGACGTTCATATACAAGTACAGCGGCGTGAGTATAAATTCAACGGTCTAAGGCTGAAGGTAATGCTTACAAGAGATAATTTGAGATGCGAGTTAGAGCTAGATATTGCCTATCTTAAAGTAGGTAATAGTCCGATTGCGTTCTACAAAGACCACTATAAACAAACCAAAATTCTATTAGGAGAATTCCCTATTTCGTCCGAAATAACTGAGATTGATTTGTATAATGTTTTATATAGTGATAAATGTTATCATGTGCTTTATCAGCATGAAAAAGGCATTTCAATTACAAAAAAGGATTTATGCATAACGCCGTATAATGAAGAAGCATTTTCTAAATTTACAATGCTTAGCTTTAAAAAATATTTATTTATAATTAGAGTTCCGACTGATAAATATCCAGTTTGTTTTGCAGTTATTGATATAGAAAAAAATAGGATTTATCCTTTTACAAGCCGGTACGATTTTAAAAAAGCATTAGGAGCACCTTATTACTACGATTTGGGCTATGTTTTACACCACCTTAAAACAGGCAATAAACTCATTTTTTTCAAAAGTAGTTCAACATACTTACTTGCTATAGATTTAGTTAAATTGGCTAACAAGCTTCAATCAATAAGACACGATGAATGTAAAGAAAAGTACTTTGAATATGTAGAGGATTTCGTTGATATTTTTGATTTGAAACAATTGCTAAATGATGCTATTAGGCGGACGCACGTCGTTTCAATTTTTAACATTGCGATTGACACACTAAATTATCACGTAGATAGAAAATCAGAAAAGTTGTATGTCGTAGCTGAATATAATGTTGCTAATATAAAATATATAGGACTATTTGACTTTATAAGCACAGAAAATGGCATATTGTTAAAACCTATAAACTATTGTATGTACGATTTCATACTATTTTACAACAACAAGAATAAAGGATACTTTAGTTCATATAGTTGGCTAATCCAAAAAATCTGTCACAGAAAAGACGGAGAACTGTCAAATAATAGCCTAGAAATAGTATGTAACACTAAATCTATGTTCACTGACGTAACAAGTAATAGGATTAGTACTCGGTTTGTAAAAGAACATTATGTTACTGAAAGGTGTGTAAATCTTGGCAACTATATGATTATGAAATTACAAGATGGTTTCGCTAGAAAGAAAGAAGTTTTTATTCTATGCGAACTAAATTTGGTTAGCAGAATGCCAACTTTATCTTTGTAAGTAATATGCTAAACAAGAAGTAATTTTATCCAATCAACTCAAAAGCTTGACTGGTTCGCAAAATTAATTTTACAAAGCTCAAATGCGGAGACTTTCTGCATGGCCAGAAGGCGCTTTTGTATCGTTTCTATGGCTATTCCTGAGTTGTCTATGCCAACCCACCTTCTGCCCAACGACTCTGCTGCTACTAAAGTAGTACCCGAACCTCCAAAACAGTCTAAGACAATATCGTCAGGATTCGAAGAAGCCTGAATTATGACTTTCAGCATCTCTAAGTTTTTCTCAGTAGGATAAATAGGATAAGGTGGATCCTTAAATTCCCAAACATCTTGTCTTTTTTTGCCTTTCTGGATTACTTCATCGGCATAGATTATTTTTCTGGGATTCCCACTATGCGACCATTCAATCAGTCCCTCCTTATCCAGTCGTTCTAGTTCTTCGGGAGGATATCGCCAATGACGTCCTTTAGGAGGCTTGACGCCTCTCCACGGCAATCCAGTGGCACCGCTCTTTGTCTCACCAGGTGCATGAAGGGGAGTAGTCGTGTACCTCCGCCCCGATTTATCTACCTTAGGGAAAAGCCGTCTGATTTCTTCTTCAGAAAACGCTTCACGTGAATCGTTCCAAATATAGTTCTTGGTTTTAGAATAGAACAGAATCATATCGTGAATGTTACCATACCCAGGTCTGGAAAAATTTTTCGGATTACACTTTATTCTAACAATGTGATTAATAAAGTTTTCCTCACCAAAAATCTTATCCATCAGCATCTTGACATAATGCCCAATTTTTACATCTACATGAACGTATATTGATCCATTCTCAGCCAATATTTCTCTAAGCAGTACCAGCCTATTGTGTAAAAATTCTAGATAGTCTGCCCCTAAAAGTGTATCCCTATAAGCCACCCGATCCTCGCGACTACTACTTACCGTTGCGGTTCGCTCCGTTCCAATCCTAAACTCCTGATTTGTAGAGTACGGCGGGTCAATGTAGATAAGCCTAACCCGACCACTTATAGTGGGGTCTTGAAGGAGTAAATTAAGCGCAAGCAGGTTGTCACCCAGAATAAGTTTATTTGCCCATCCATCAAGTCGGCTTTCTCCAGAAATGCATATATGTTCACAACTTAAACTTTTCACATCTTGTGTTATATGCTTAATTTCATAAGTATGGCTATGGTTTTGAAAAAGATATTTAAGCTTATCCATTATTGTTTTACATGTAGTCGAAATTTGTGAGATACTACGAACTGAAATGATTTGTAGTTTTGTAAAACTTTGTATATTTGTAACACGACCTAAATGCAAAGTAAGGAACGGAGAAGAGCTTATAGAAATTTTATATGCTTGCTGATTTGAATACTATGGATATTACGCGGATCGGCACTTTTCAAGATTGCTTGCGAGCGCCTGTGCACCGCTGGTTCAGATATCCAGCGGGTTTCAGCTATCGGCTGGTAGAAATGCTTATCAACGAATTCCGTCTAAGGCAATCGCACTGGATTTTAGACCCTTTTGTGGGTAGTGGTACGGTAAGCGTTGTAGCCAAACAGAAGGATGTAAACTCCATAGGGATGGAAGCCCACCCTTTTGTCCATTGGGTTGCTCGTGTAAAGTGCTTTTGGGAATTTGACATAAAACGATTGCATTGTAAACTAGATGAATTGCTTACTTATGTAAGTTGTCCATCGTCTGCTGAGCTTCAACAACAAGACTTGACAGAATTCCCGGAATTATTGCACAAATGCTTTTCCGAGCAAAACCTACAAAAACTCAAATTCATTCGCGAGAGTATCAAAAGTTTTGACCTATTACCTGAAGAAAGAGACTTTTTCTTGCTAGCGCTTGTAGATACTCTTCGGACGGCAACAAAGGCTGGAGCAGGTTGGCCATATATCGCTCCATCCAAGTATCATGGGAAACAAGAGCGTGACTCTATTTTAGTATTCAGCAAAACTGCTAGTATATTCTATCAAGACCTGGTAGTAATTCACAATAAGTGGCGTCCTTTACAAGTTGCTTGCGATTTGCTTCTACACAATGCCCGTCAACCTTATCCCTTAAATGAAGCCAGTATCGATTTAGTCATCACATCACCGCCTTATCTCAATAACTACGACTATGCCGATCGTACTCGTCTGGAACTTTATTTCTTAGGTTGGGCAAAAACTTGGAAGGAAATTACAACACAAATACGCGAAAGGCTTATTACATCTTCTACAACACAAGTAAGAAGATCTGAATTTACTGAAGAGTCGCTAAGTCATGAATTAAGAGAACTCTCTCCTTTCGTTTATAAAGAACTAAAGACAAAAATAACACAACTATCCCACATTCGTCATAGCAAAAATGGAAAGAAAAGTTACGACCTGATGGTAGCAGGTTATTTCAATGATATGCTACAAGTGCTGAAACAAGTTTATCGTGTATTGAAACCTAAAGCACCGTTTGTTTTAGTTTTAGGAGATAGTGCCCCTTATGGGGTGCATATCCCAACGGATATCTATTTAGGCGAGATAGCCGTAAGTTTAGGCTTCCGAAGGTATACCATTCAAACGCTCCGAAAAAGGGGCGAAAAGTGGCGCAGCAATTCACAACGTCACCAAGTGACTTTGAGGGAAGTTTTACTAGTACTAAGTAAGTAAGTTATACGGAAACCACATTTTGCTCAACCTTTCACGGGCAGAGGAACAACAATTCTGACTAGTATTCTTACTAAGAGACGTTACATGGATATAGAAATACATGAATATTATTACAATATCGCAGTGAAAAGAATTTCTTATTTATTATAAAGTAATAACATTGCGTTAAAATGTTTTATATATAAAAATAATGAAATTTTTTGATAGTTTAGACAGTGTTTTATGTAGGCGAGAACCGAACCTCTAGGTTTAGGACGACCCGAAGTGAAACCTGTGGAGCAGGCTCTGGTGGATGACCGTAGACTCAATGGGCTACCTAAAAAGCCATCCTGCGACGAAACAGGAAGCTCAACTACTTACGGTTGAGCAGTCCGCCCCTCACTAAACATGGCTGCTCGTAAGTCAAAACGTAGTTGCAATTATTCAACTTGTAAATCTCACCAAGACTTAATGGGAAATACGAGGACTTACCCTCCTTAATAGCATTGATGTCTGTACCTACAGTAATATTTAATTGATTTTGCTCTTCTTTCTGAGTGCTATTCATAATATTTCCTAATAACTTGCTGCTAATCAAAAGTCGCAAAACAAATCTCTTGCCTTTCATTTCTTTTAAAGCTGCACATATTAATGAATACATTCCTCTTTTTGATGCACGTATGTAGTTGTACTTGATAATATTAGAAAAATATATCTCTTTTCGGGTAACATCGTACGATGCTACAATCATATCATGTTTTTGTGATGCTATAACTACCCCGATGCAGTCGCGTTTATCAGGTAGCAAAATGTATCCTATCAGTTCAAATTCATGTAAATTAAGACCAGAAAAAGTAGCATGTTTTACATAGCATTTGCTATTACTTTTGTTGTAGTAAATAGATATCAAATGCATCCCATCAAAAATATTAAAAAAGTTTTTGTATCTATGTAATTTCACTCTATCTATTTCTATATATGGTGTTGGATAGAAAAGAGTATCGTCCTTATAAGTTATTTGTCTTGACAGGTCAAAGTTGTATGAATAGATTTTATAATTACTTACAACTACTGCATTACTTTTAGAAAATAAAAGCAAAAATGGATACTCCTTAATACTAAAGGGAAGACTTATTTCAAGCGTTTTTTCATTTTTGTTATCTTCTGGAATTTCAACTTTTATTTTGGTATAGGGGCCAGCTTCATTACTGAAAATGATAGGCCTTACTGTGGTTCTACCCTCTATCACAAAAATGATGTTTTGTAATGTCTGAATTTTATCAAAAGGCTTATAAACAAAAGTTGTATAAGAATCAGGATATCTTATTGTACTCGTCTCTATAATACGTCTCTTATATAAATCATAAACATAAAACGTGTCATGCACCTCATAACCGTAGGCATCTGGTGTTATTTTGCTATCAACAACTATATAATATCTATCACCTATATATTTCCTATGTTTACCAATTATGTACTTTACTCCTTCTTCAGAGTGTTTGCGATTGATTTTCTTTGCACCTTCCCTTTTACTTAAGTCTATTTTGCCGTCTTGTTTCCATACTGCTTTTTCGCTGGATTTTACTAACCTATAATATTCAACCTCCGGATACTTCATTACATAAGCAACCGTATTAACACCCACTAATATCGTTGGCTTTTTGTTATCATCACTGTTAGATAGTTTGTATAGGTTATTACAAATTTCACACACTTTCTGAATTGTAGATTCGGATGTTATTATAGAGTAGTTTATATCTTTATTTTCGTTCCAATCGGGTTTTTGAGCCAAATTGAATAAT
>Ga0308310_1001033_pt1 | contig 12456 bp, 11 predicted proteins | sample HotsprSampleMS65_FD_203672 | JGI IMG/M metagenome (GOLD analysis project Ga0308310, IMG submission 203672) | Hot spring phototrophic mat microbial communities from Mushroom Spring, Yellowstone National Park, Wyoming, United States - 20090730_MS65 ...
AGGGCGCGGGCGATTACGCACCGACGACGCCGATGTGAATCTCGCTCGAATCGCAGCGGTGGCGGAGGTTGCCCAAAAGATTGGCGCAGCCGTGCGCGAGCGTCTTGTGCCGCCTGTCGAACAGCCGACCCAACCGCAGGAGCAGCGGCAACCCGACCGTCGCCGTGAACGCGCGGCGGTGACGCTGTTTGCGATTATCCTTGGCGCGATACTGGGCGGCTCCCAGTTTTAGGATGCGGCTGCGAACTCTGTCGAAGGCGCGTCTCAGTGGGGCAGGGGGGCTATGGCTCCTCTGCCTTTGTGCTTGCTGGGCAAACGGCGCGATTCGCGTAAGCGTCTACCCTGCGGCGGCGGTCGCCGACGGCGCGTCCCAAATTCTGGTGGTTGCGGAGGTGCGCACTGCGCAGGGCAAGCCCGCGCCCGACGGCACACAGGTCGCGTTCAACACCACCTTAGGCGCGTTCCGCGAACCAGTGGCTGCTACGGAAGGCGGCGTCGCGCGCGCCACGCTCATCGCCAGCCAGACGCCTGGCACAGCGACAATTACCGCTACTGCGGTCGGGCTGGGCGTCGTGGGCGAGACGCAGGCACTCTTTGTGGCGACGCAAGACGAGCTGCGCAGCGCGACCGACTATGTGCAGGTGTTAGGCGCGGAGTACCTCGCCTACGCCAACGAGCAGCGCATCATCGCCGCCTCAGGCAGGGAGCGCGGCGCAAGCGTCCGATTCGGCTTTACGCGCATCGAGGCGGACGACCTCCAGTTGGAAGTGGAAAGCCTGCGCGTCAAGGCGCGCAACGCCCGACTCCAGTTCGGCTCCGAAGCAACCGAGTTCGCTGAACTGAGCTATGAATTGCGTGCTTCACAAGGCTACGGTGTGGTGGAGCGCGAAGGACGCTGGGAAATTGTGCGCGTGCAATACAGCAGAGTAGAACCCTTTGACGCCCCTATCCCACCCGAACAGTTTCGGTTCGCCGACATCTCCGAATCGAGTCTGGTGATCAAGGCGGCGCAGATTTGGTTCTACCCGAATGAGCGCATCCAGTTCCATCGGGCGGAGTTTTATGTCGGCGAGGTGCGGACGCTCAGCTTGCCGCTTTACTCCCAGAGCCTCTGGAGCGGCGGCATCGGCAGCGATACGCTGATTGGCGTGCAAAGCGGGCAGGTCTATCTGGATGTGCCGTACTACTATACGCTTACCCCGACTCAGGTCGGCGCGTTGCGGCTGCGCACGGCGCAAGTAGGCGGACGCACGATGGGCGCGGCGCGTGGGATGTTCCTCGACCTCGAACATGAGTATCGGGTAGGGTTCGGAACGGGGATGGTAAGCCTGACCAGCCTCGCGCGCAACGACTGGGGGCTGAACTGGCGACACCAGCAGCCGCTCTCGTCGAACACGCGCCTTGCGCTCTGGCTCGACTCGCCCGCGCATCAGGGTCTCTATGGCTCTGTCCAGTTGTCGCATCAGGCGCGTGGCTACTCCACAGGCGTCACGCTTGCGGGCAGCACCTACTGGCAGGGGATCCGTGCGCGGAGCCTGCGCACCGATGCGTTTATCGAGACTGCCCCGCGCCGCGTGGCAGGACTACCCGTGCGCCAAAGCCTCTCGCTGAACTTCGCCGCCAATCGGCTCCAAAGCGGCACAGGAATCCAGGCTCGTGAAGGGGTCGGCGTGCGCGCCCGCTGGAACCTCATTCCCCAGTCGTTAGGCAAAGGAACCACCCTCACAGGCGGGCTGACAGTAGGGCGATTCGTGGGCAACCTCCCAAACGCAGGCTGGAGCCTCACAGGCGCCTTGGGCGTTACGCAGGCGTTGGGAATGGGCGGCGTGCTAAGCCTAAACTACGATTATGCACAAGATGCGCTCGGCGCGAACCTGCTGGGCAGGCATCGGCTTTCGGGCAGCCTAAGCTGGAGCGCAGGGGAGCGATACTACCTCACGGGCTACTTTAGCCGCGCCTTAGACGCTAATTCTGTCAGTTATGTTGGAGACTTGTCGTGGCGAGTCAGCCCCCTCTGGCGCGTCGGGGTAGGGTATACTTGGCAGCGCTATCAGCAGTACGACTTTCGCGACCAGACCTTCACGGTCGCCTATCGCATCGGCTTCCGTGAGGTTGCCCTCACCTGGTCGTCGTTTAGTAAGCGATGGAGCGTTGACTTGCTGACGGCATTTTACTGAAAAGGTGAGCGAAGTCGCCACCGAGTAGTATCTTGCTTTCAGGAGGCAGGCTATGTACGAGGTCAGGGATGTAGCCGCTGCGCCGTTGCCTCGTCTGGCGCGGTATTGCACGGCGGGGGCAGGCGTCGGCATATCGGCGTTCGAGCTGGTGTCGTTTGACCGCGCGCTGCGTCAGGCGGGCTTCGCAGACTACAACCTGTTGCGTGTGTCCAGCATCTTGCCTGCAGGGGTGGCGTTGCGACCGCGTGTAGAGGCGCCCAAGGGGAGCCTGTTGCCTATCGCCTACGGTGTGTTTAGCTCGGACGAGGCGGAGCGCACGATTGCGGCTGCCGTCTCGCTCGCGTTCCCCACAGACCCGCACGCGGTCGGCGTCATTATGGAGGCGGAGGGCTACATGACCGAGCGGGAGGCGCACGAGATGGTCGCCGCGATGGCGGAGGAGGCGATGGAAGACCGCAACCTCAAAATCGCGCGTCTGGAAGTCGTTGCGGTTGAGGCGCAGGTGGAACTCTACACGACGGTGTTCGCAGGCGTCGCGCTGTGGTGAGCCTATGGCAAGGGGCGTCGCGCCAACTGCTCGAACTCCAGCGCAACATCGGCGACCACCGAACGCAAATCCGAGAGTAGCGGCAACTGCGCACGCGCAATCGCTACATCATCCAGATCTAAAGGCACGATTAGCAGGGCTTCCTGGTTGACGGGACCCTGCGCCATCACCTTGCCGAAGGGGTTCACCACCCACGACGCGCCCACGAAGCCCTTGCCGCCCTCAAAGCCGACCAGACTGGACTGCACCACATAGAGCGTATGCTCGCCGCCAATCTGGGTGAGCATCCGCCGATACGCCTCCACATTCTCGATTTGTTCGGCGTGGAAGCCACGCGCAGGCGAGGCAGTGGGTACATAGATTATCTGCGCGCCTTTGAGCGCGACTATGGTGCTGGTAACCGAGTGCCAAACATCCTCGCAAATCAGCATCGCCGCGCGCCCGAAGCGCGTCTGAAACACCTCTAAGCGACGCCCTCGCGCTATGAACCGCTCCTCTTCAAACACGCCGTAGGTCGGCAGGAAGAACTTCTGATGCACATGGGCAATAAACGAGTGTGTTGGTTCTGGCTCTAAAGTGGCATACAGCGCGGAGTTGAAGTATTCACCGTCAAGGTACTCGTAGAAGCCGACGCACACATCGAGCGAGCGGTCAGGCTGCAGGTCGGCGTAGAGGCAGGCGAGGTCGTGCAACAGTTGCGAGGCAGGGATGGCTAACTCGCGCACGCCGCCCTCCACAAAGTAGCCCGTAGTCGCCGTTTCGGGCAACGCCAATACATCGACGCCCTCCTGCAACGACTGGCGCATCAGTGCGCCAATCCGCTCCAGATTGCGTCGGTACTGTCCCTTCGTGGGCTTGAACTGCCCAATCCCAACCGTGAATCGCCGTTGCACGCCTTCGAAAAGATTGCGCACCATCGTATCCTCCCTTAGTAGTCGACTGGACGCAGGTAATACTCGCCGATGGCGGTGGTGGAGAGCATCGCGACGGTTGGCAGATGGCGTTTCCAGTGCGTGCTGTCCACCTTGTTTTTGACCAGCCATACATCGTCGGCGGGGAAGCCCATCTCGATGAGCCGTTCAGGCGAGTAGCCCTGGGTGAGGTAATACAAGATTCGGTCGGCGCGCTGATAGGAGATGCCGAAATCGCCTTCGTCGGTCTGTCCGACGATGAGGTCGGCTGAGGCGGGCTTTTGCACAATCACTTCGGGCACGCCCAAGTAGCGCGCCAACTGCCAGACTTGGGTCTTGAACAGGTCGCCGATGGGGTTCACAGGGGGCGAGTCGTCGGCGTGCCAAGTGAAGTAGCCGAAGAGCCGCTCGCTCTTGTTGCCCGTGCCGATGGGGAGCGCGTTTAGCTTCGCCGACTGGTCGAACAGGATAATCATGCGCATGCGAGCGCAGATGTTGCCGATGCGCGTCGGGCTGGCGTCGGGTTCGAACCGCTCCAAATAGGCGTCTACCATCGGCGTAATCTCGATCACGCGGTGGTGAATACCCAACTCGCGCACGACCAGCATCCCGTGTTCCAGCGATTCGGGGCTGCTGACCTTGTAGGGCATCAGGAAGGCGTACACATTTTCGGGACCGAACGCCCGCGCGCACAGGTAGGCAACGACAGACGAATCGACTCCGCCCGACAATCCCAGCAACGCCTTTGAGAAGCCGCGCCGCCGTTGTACCTCGTCGCGTAGAAATTCCATCAGCCACTCGGCAACCAACGGCGCGTTGATGCGCAACGGCTCGTCCGAGTTCGGGTCGTATATCGTCGGCTTAATAACAGGAATCGTATGCATTGTTCACCTCATAAAGCGGTTCGGGTCAAAGGGTGCAATCGGCAGGTCGGTCGCGCCGTCCAGGATAAGGTCGGCAAGAGCGCACCCCGTTGCAGGGGCAAGCAGGATCCCGTGATAGGCGTGCCCTGCCGCGAGGTACAGCCCAGAGTAGCCTTTAACCGCGCCGATGTAGGGGTTGTGGTCGGGCGTATCGGGGCGCAGCCCTACGGTATGCGCCAACACGGTCGCGTGCATCAAGCTGGGCGCAAGACGGGAGAGGTTATGCGTCAGCAGGGCGTAGCTCTCGGCGGTAGCCCGCATGTCGTAGCCTGCCTGCTCCCGCGTTGCGCCGAGCAGGGCGGCGCCGTCCGCGCGGGGCACGAGGTATCCCACAGGCGACGAGAGGATGCACCGCACGGGCAGGGGCAAGTCGCCCAGAATCAAGATTACGCCGCGCACGGGCGTGGTGGGCGCGTGTATCCCCAGCGGTTGCAAAAGCGCGCCAGCCCATGCGCCCGTCGCAACCACCACGGCGTCGCCTTCCAGCATGCCGTGCGCTGTTTGCACGCCGCGCACCGCGCCGTTCTGCGCCACGAGCCGAAGCGCAGGCGACCCTGTGTATAAGTTTGCGCCGCTAAGTTGCACGGCACGGTGCAACGCGCGCATAAGCCGCTCGGTATGCACCCAGCCCTCACTGGGAATGTGAAGTGCCGCCTCGATTTCGGGGTTCAGGGCAGGCTCCATCTGGCGTGCGGCGCGACTGTCGATTCGCTCCGCGTGGGTATCGTAGCGACGAATCCATTCCAAACTCGCTTCCAGATGCTCGGCGTCCGTAGGGGTCAACGCGACGCGCAGGCAGCCTCCGCTGCGCCATTCGGGGTCGATACCCGTCTGTTCGTGAAGGGCGCGTGTCCACTCAGGGTACATCTGCAGGCTCTGCCAGTAGAGGGGCAGGGCAGGGGTGTCCTCGCGCGTCAGGCTGAACGGGTTCACCATCCCTGCGGAGGCGGTCGAAGTGTGCCCGCCCTCCGACGAACCTTCCAGCAACACGACCTCCGCGCCGCGTTGCAGTAGCTCCCACGCTACCGCTGTGCCAATCACACCCGCGCCGACCACCAACACGCGCATCATTAGCCTCCTGCGGTCATCTGCACGATTTCGAGGTTGTCGCCGTCGCGCAGGGTAATCTCACTGTATCGGTCGCGGGGAACGATTTCGTAGTTATACTCCACCACCACCGTTCGCGGGTCGACGCCGCGCTCCTGAAGCAGCTGGAGCAGGGTGGTCGATTCGGGTAGTTCGCGCTCTTTGCCGTTGATGCGCACCTGCACCATCGCTAAGAGTATACCTAAAACGCTGGGCGCGCGCGGAGCGCTCTCTCCTGAGCTACCCCCGCAGAGCGGGGGGCGGGGAGTTTCACCCCGCGACCTCTCCGTCGCGCGCCCAGCAATTGGGTTAACGATTTGTTAAGCGATTTGGTTCCCGCTTAGATGCCCCAAAACCGTGCGAGCCGAAGGCGACGCCTTCGGCTCGCGTGCCTCATAAGAGCGGTATTGTCGCAACCTCCTCATGAGGGCAGGCTTTGCTCTCCACCCACACATCGCACAGCAACTTTCGTGCCAAATGCCTGTGCAAGGCGGCGGGGTATCCTATTCGCATGCGCAAAACGGTGCTAATTACAGGCGGCGCGGGGTTCATCGGCAGCCACTTCACCGAGTACCTCTTGGCGCATTATCCCAACTATGAGGTGCGCGTGCTGGATGCGCTCACCTACGCGGGCAGACGGGAGAATCTTGCTGCGGTAGAGGGCGACCCACGCTTCACCTTCATTTACGGCGATGTACGCGACAAGCAAGCCGTGCGTGAGGCGATGCAGGGCGTTCACTTCGTCGTCCACTTCGCCGCCGAAACGCATGTAGACCGCTCCATCTTAGACCCCGACGCCTTCATCACGACCGATGTGTACGGCACTTTCGTCATGCTGGAGGCGGCGCGGCAAGTGGATGTGGAGCGATTTGTGCATGTCAGCACTGACGAGGTGTACGGCTCGGCGGAGCAGAGCGCGTTCACGGAAGAGTCGCCTCTCAGACCCAGCAGCCCTTACGCCGCAAGCAAGGCGGGTGCGGACTTGCTTGCGCAGGCATACGCGCGTACCTACGGGCTGCCTGTCCTAATCGTGCGCCCCAGCAACACCTTCGGACCGCGCCAGTACCCAGAGAAACTCATCCCGTTGTTTACCGTGCGTGCGCTGCACGACCAGCCGCTGCCGCTGTATGGCGACGGGCAGCAACGCCGCGACTGGCTTTATGTAGCTGACCATGTGCGTGCGATCGATACCGTGCTGCATCACGGGCAGGTCGGCGAGGCGTACAATATCGCAGGGGGCAACGAACGCGCCAATATAGAAGTTTCGCGCCTAATCTTGCACACGCTGGGCAAACCTGAGAGCCTGCTGCAGTTTGTTAAAGACCGCCCCGCACACGACCGTCGCTACGCGCTGGACGACTCCAAGATTCGAGCGTTGGGGTGGCAGCCCGAAGCGGATTTCGAAACTGCTCTTCGCGAGACGGTGCTATGGTATGCGAACCACCCCGAATGGTGGCAGCCCATCCTACAGGACAAGCAAGCGTATCAGGGATTCATTCAGCAGTGGTACGGGCGCTAAACCACTTGTAGCTATACCCCCAGTGCGAATCCTTTTCTTGGGGGACGGACTCTAATCCTCTCGGAGGTATCCACCGATGCGATGGGCAACACTCAGCGCACTGATTGCCAGCCTGCTGACCGTTTCAGGCTGTGATGAGAAGCAGGACACTGCGAAGAAGACCACTGTGTCACCGCGCGAGGTCTACGAGCGACGCGCCGATGAGAAGGTGCTGATTATCGATGTGCGCACACCTGCCGAGTTCAAGCAAGAGCGCATCGAGCAGGCGGTGAACAAGCCGCTCGATGATATGGACAAGTGGGTTAAGGAGCTGCCGAAGGACAAGACCATCTACTTTGTGTGTCGAAGCGGCAACCGAAGCGGCACGGCGCAGCGAATCGCCGCTCAGCGCGGTTATGAGAACACCTACAACATGGCGGGCGGGATGATTGCGTGGCGTCGCGAGGGGCTACCTGTTGTATCAGGCGACTAAGCGCGTCGTAGCACGCGCCACACATAGCTTACTTCCTGCACGCCTAACTTGGCGCAGGTGAGTAGGTAGACCCACATCGAGAGGAGCGCGACCATCAGCACGATTCCGAGCGCGCGCAGGTTCACCTGAAAGTCGGGCAGCAGGGCGTGTAGTCCTGCGTGCAGCGCGAACGCGGTGAGTCCCATCAGTGCGGCGGCGAGGCCCGTCGCCGTTAGGAACCGCAGGAGCGGCTCGCTGGGTGCAGGCGCGTTGCTGGGGATGCGCCGACTCAGCAGGCGCGCCATCCAGACCATCTGCAGCGTGGCGGCGATAGAAGTCGCCAGCGCCAGCCCCACATGCCCCTGCGCGCGCATCAGCAGCAGGCAGAGCGGCACGAACACAACCGTTACCGCCGTGCCGACCAGCACGGGGGTCAGCGAGTCGCGCAGCGCGAAAAAGCCCCGCGCAATCAGCGCCTGCCCCGACCACGCGAACAGCCCCAACGCGAACGCCCGCAGCGCACTCGCCACTAACTGCGTGTCGGCTGGGGTGAATTTACCATACTGCAGCAAGATCCGGCTGATGTCTTCTGCCAGCACGAGCAGCAATACCGTCGCGGGCGCGGTCAGGAACCACACGAGGCGCAGCCCGCGCCGTAGCGTCTCGCGCAATGCGCCCCAGTCCTCTCGCGCCGCCAGCGTTGTGAGCGCGGGGAAGATCGCCAGCGCGACCCCCTGACCGATAATCCCCAGCGGCGCCTGCATCTGGCGGTTCGCGTTGTCCAGCGCGGAAATCGCCCCCACAGGCAGCCACGAGGCGAACACGCGCAGAATCAGCATATAGATGCCTGGCAGCGACAGCCCGAACATCACTGGGAGCATCAGGCGGAACACCTCGCGCGCCCCCTCGTGGCGCAGGTTGAACTCCAACCGAAACGCGCTGCCCAGCCGCCGCATGACCAGCAATGGCAACAGCACACTGCCGACCAACGCCCCTGCCAGCGCGCCCCACGCCAAGCCCGACACGCCCAGCCACAGCGCCAGCACCAACCCACCGAAGATAATGCCGATGTTGTAGATGTTCGGACCCAGCGCAGGCGCAAGGAAATGCTTGCGGGCGTACAGCGTCGCCATCATCAGCCCGCCCAGCAGGAAGCAAATCTGCGCGGGCAGCACGATGCGCGTCATGTGCGTGGTGAGCGTAAGCCGTTCGGCGTCAAAGCCAGGAAACATTAGCGCGACCGCCAACGGCGCGGCGAGCTCCAACACCAACACCAGCGCAGTGGTGAGGCTGACCATCACGGTCGCGACGATGGAGAACACGCGCCACGCCTCCGCGCGCTGCCCCGTCTCCCAGTAGCGCGAGAAGATGGGCATCAGCGACGAGGAGAGCGCGCCGCCCGCCACCATAAAAAACAGCAAATCGGGCAACTGGAACGCCGCGCGGTAGGCGTCCGTCAGTTCGTTCTGCCCGAAGCGGAAGGCAATTACCGTGTCGCGCAGCATGCCCAGCAAGCGGCTGGCGAGGATAGCGGTCATCATCACCGCCGACGCCCGCGCCCAACTGTAGCCCGCCTGCTGCGACTCAGATTCCCTCATCACGCGAGACCATCTTCAAGCCCACCACGCCCGCCACAATCAGCCCGATGAAAAACAGTCGCCAGAAATCGCGCGACTCGCGGAACCATAGCATGCCCACAATCGCCACGCCTACCGCGCCGATACCGACCCACACCGCATATGCCGTGCCGATGGGAATCTTGCGAATCGCCAGCGACAGGAACCAGAAACTCGCCCACGCGGTTGTGAGGGCGACGACTGTCGGCAGGATGCGCGAGAAGCCGTCGGAGAACTTCAACGCGGTCGCCCACACAATCTCCAGCAAGCCCGCAATCAGCAGGTAGAGCCACGCCATGCGCGGGAGAGTATACCGCACAAGGTATACTTAGGCTATGTACGAGCAGCTCGCGCTGCCCCTTGCCGAGGAGCCTGCCGTGGAACCACCTGTTTTGGCGACGCCCGCGCTGGAGTACGACCCTGTGCTGTTCGGCAAAGACCCCACGCCTCACATCGTCGCCGTCGAACCTGTCAACAACCATATCCGCCTGTTCATCCGTGACGGGGGGCAACTGCGCACGGTCGAGGAGCTGTTCCGACCGTGGCTCTTGAGCGACAAGCCGATGCGCATAGAGGGCGTCCACTGGCAGGAACTCGAAGGCGAACTGCAGGGGCGGCGGATGCTGAAACACCTTGCCGTGTGCGACGACCGCGAGGCGTTTGAGAGCCTGCGCCGCGCTCTACGGGACGAACACCGCGAGATTATCGCCTACGGCTCCTTCGCCCGCCAGTATCTGATGTTATCAGGTAAGACGCTGTTCAAGGGGATGACCTTCTCCGACCTGCACCGCCTGCAACTGGACATCGAGACCAGCACGCTGACGCCTGACCAAGCGGGCGCGCAGATACTGATGATTGCCCTCAGCGACACGCGCGGCTATGAAGCCCTACTGGACGGCGACGAGAAGCATATCATCGAGCAGTTTGTAGAGCGCATTCAGGCGTTAGACCCCGATGTAATAGAGGGGCATAACCTGTTTGGGTTCGACCTGCCGTATCTGGCGGCGCGGGCGAAGGCGTTGGGCATCCCCCTCAGACTGGGGCGCGACGGGTCGGAGCTGCGCTTCGGGTCGGCGCGCCAGTGCATCATCGGCGCGAACAGCCGCACCTTCACGCCCGCTTTTGCGCACGGACGCCACCTCATCGACACCTACCTGAGCGTGCAACGCTTCGACATCGGGCGCGGCGACCTCGAAAGCTACGGTCTCAAGGAAGCCACGCAGCAGTTGGGCATCGCCGCGCCTGACCGCATCTATCTGGAGCGCGACCAGATTCCCGACCTGTGGCGCACGGATCCCGAAACGGTGCGTCGCTACTGCCTACAGGATGTGCATGAGACGCGCCGTCTGGCGGAGTTGACCCTGCCGACCGAGTTCTACCAGTGCCAGATGCTGCCCGATACCCTGCAGAATCTGGCGACCATCGGCACGGGCGAGAAAGCGAACCTGCTGTTTGTGCGGGCGTACTTGGCAGAAGGTTATGCCGTCCCAGCCCCCCAAGAGGCGCGCGAGTACCCAGGCGGCTACACGGAAGTGCGCCGCGTAGGGCTCATCCCGCGCATTGTCAAAGCAGATGTGGAGAGCCTGTACCCCAGCGTGATGCTGCGCTACGGCATCAAGCCCCGCGCAGACCACCTGAATGTGTTCCTGCCGACGCTGGAACGACTGCGCCGCCTGCGTTTGGAAGCCAAAGCGCGCGCGAAGCAGACCCACGGCGCAGAATCGGCGTACTGGGACGGGTTGCAAAACTCATTCAAAATACTTGTGAACTCGTATTATGGTTACTTAGGTAGTCCGTACCACTTCAACGACTACGACGCCGCCGAGCAGGTGACCCTGACGGGACAGGACTTGGTCAAGCAAATCGCCGCCGAGATTGAGAGGCAGGGCGGGACAGTAGTGGAGATTGACACTGACGGCGTCTACTTCCAGCCGCCGCCCGAAGTGCAGTCCGAAGCGGACGAAATCGCCTTCGTGGAGCGGGTGGGCGGGGTGCTTCCCGAAGGCATCCGCCTTGCCTACGATGGACGCTACAGGGCGATGCTGTCGCTCAAAACGAAAAACTATGTGCTGCAGGGCTACGATGGCAAGCTGACCTTCAAGGGCGCGTCGCTGCGTTCCCGCGCGGACGAAAAGTTCGGGCGTGAGTTCCTTAACAACGCGATTCAGTGGCTGCTGAACGGCGAGCCAGAGCGGGTCGCCGACGAGTACCGTCGGCTGGCGCGCGCCATCCTCAACGGCGAGGTGGACATCGAGCAGCTCTGTCGGCGCGAGCGCGTCACCGCCAAGAGCAAGCAGCATACCCACCCGCTCTACCCGCTGGCGCGACGCTTCCAGATTGGCGACTATATCATGGTCTACCGCAGGCGCGACGGCACTCTCGGCTTGCTGGAGGAGTACGCCGACGACGAAGACCGCGAGCATTATGTGGACAAGCTGTATAAGTTCGCCGCGCGCTTAGAACCCCTATTTCCCGACTTTGACAGGCTCTTCCCGAAGCCACAGGAGATCATCGAGTCGGAGCGGCAACCGGGGCTGTTTGACTGAAGGTGCGGCACGAGGGAGTTTGCCAATCCCTCCTTAGGTCTGATACCAACTGCACAGTCAAAGTTCGTACTTGCCCCCCCTCCTGCAGGTTCCCCCCGCTTCGCGAGGGGAACCAGGCAGGGCGCGTGTTTGGTTTCCCCTGCTTCGCGAGGGGAACTAGGCAGGGCGCGTGTTTGGTTCCCCCTGCACGCAGGGGGAACCTTATGGAGGGGGTCTTCACTCTCTCTCATTTTTGCGAACTATGGCGTGGTGATCGGTCTGATACCAATCGCGAGGGCAGAGTTTACAATTGCCCCCCTCCTTAAGGTTCCCCCCGCTTCGCGAGGGGAACCGTGCTGGGGCTTGGTTCCCCCGCTTCGCGAGGGGAAACGTGCTGGGGCTTGGTTCCCCCCGCTTCGCGAGGGGAACCGTGCTGGGGCTTGGTTCCCCCGCTTCGCGAAGGGAACCGCGCAAGGTGTTCGGTTCCCCTGCGGGCAGGGGGAACCTGAAGGAGGGGGTTCTCAATAGTTCTCACTCCCTGCAGCCCCAGCCGAAGTCCACCAGCATTGACCCAATTTGTGTGCCCCGAGAGCGTGCGCGCGAGCGTGCCGTCCGATACGCGCCAGAGACGAACGGTTCTGTCACTACTCCCCGACACGAGCAGGGTTCCGTCGGGCGAAAAGGCGATGCTATTAACCGAA
>Ga0308310_1001034_pt1 | contig 12452 bp, 10 predicted proteins | sample HotsprSampleMS65_FD_203672 | JGI IMG/M metagenome (GOLD analysis project Ga0308310, IMG submission 203672) | Hot spring phototrophic mat microbial communities from Mushroom Spring, Yellowstone National Park, Wyoming, United States - 20090730_MS65 ...
GGATTTCGGTCCGGATAGGTGGGAAAAAATTGCAGGAAATTAGGGAAGGCTAGGGGCGGCCCTAATTGTTGTGGCTCGCCGGGGCAAGATAGGGCTTGCCGAGCCGGCTTGGCAGATTCGGGAAAGGGCCCTCCTAGGAGCTGTGCCGATCAAGGCAGTACAAACTTCTCGGAACGCAATAGCCGGCGGTGGACGCCTGGTCTGGCAGGAGGCCTAGGTGAGCGGTAAACTGAAGTAGGTTATCGGGACCGGGCCTAACGGCGGGGAAGAGTGGGGCAGCTCTCCTGGCCATCGATTAAACTAGGGAAACGCCCAGGCACGCTTTATAGTTTATAAAGATCATCAACTTACTGTTAAACATATATTGGTGGGTTGCTCCCCCTCGCAGCTGACATTTCATGGAGCCGGGAAGCCAGAGGTGTTTTCTCGGCCTGGAGGGTAGGTGTGACTTCGCCAATTTGTGTTCGTCCTGGATTGTGGTGGGCCCGGGTGGCTCTGCGGAGGCACTCGTCGACTCGGTGCCCGAGGAATTTAAGAAAAGGCAGGTTTAAGGGTTGGGAATCGGACTGGAAAGATGGCTACCACACCCCGTCGTGGAAGTTCGAAGCATTCTGAAAGCCGTCCCAAGACCACCGGCCAGCCAACTGTTGCCTCTCTCTTGGAGCAAGTTGGGGAGCTCGACCGAAAACTTATGGAATTGATGGAAAAGCGGGCAGAGTTGGCGGTTCAGCTGTTTCAACTCGACCCCAAGCTTTTTGCTCCTCCGGATTGCTGGGCCAAAACCGACTTATGGGTGGAGGAGTTGGTGGCGGGTGCCCAAGGCCCGTTACCTCAAAGAACCATCCGGACAATTCTTCGGGAGTTGGGGGCCGGCTGCCGCCAGATTTGTAAGCCGATTCGGGTGGCCTATTTGGGACCGGCTTACAGTTACTCCCACTTGGCTGCGATGCATTATTTTGGTCAGACGTCCGAGCTGATCGGTGTCAGTACAATTCCGGCCGTCTTCGAAGAGGTGAATCGGGGGCAGGTCGATTTCGGGCTTGTGCCGTTGGAGAATTCGACCGACGGCCGGGTTGCGGACACTTTGGAGATGTTTGCCCGCCTTCCGGTGCGAATTTGCGGTCAAGTGGAGCTGGAAATTCACCACGCTCTTCTTGCTCGTTGCAAGCGGGAGGAAATCCGGGAGGTTTATAGCCGACCGCAGGCCCTTTCCCAATGCCGCAACTGGCTCGCTCGCCATTTGTCCGGGGCAAAGCTTATCGAGGTTACCAGTACCTCTACTGCCGCACAGCTGGCCTGCGAAAAACCCGGTTCGGCAGCTATTGCCAGTGTTCAAGCGGGAGTTCATTACCAACTAGATGTCTTGGCCGAAAGAATCGAGGATAACCCAAACAATACCACGCGGTTTGCGGTGATCGGGCTCCATTCCGCTGCCCGAACAGGCAATGATCGGACGGCGATGATGTTCCAAGTGGAACATCGGCCTGGGGCTTTGGCCGAGGCAATGATGGTCTTTAAGCGAAACAATCTGAATCTGACGTGGATCGAGTCTTTCCCGGTACCCGGCACTCGTGGGGCCTATTTGTTCTTCGTGGAAATGGAAGGGCACGAAACGGATCCTCCAGTCCAGCGGGCCTTTGAAGCCCTCAAAAAGAAAACCCTCCGCTTGGAACCTCTCGGATCTTACCCAGTGACCCAGCCAATCGGATAAATAGGAGGGGCAGCGGAGAACCTGGGGTACGAGGGGCTTGGATGGAAAGCAGCTGTGGAGAGAGCTCCGTCCGACTCCACCCCAACCGCCGCTAGAAAGCCGTGGGGCAGCCAGTACCAGTCACCAATTTTGGTAGTGCTCGAAGAGGTACGGTGCACAAAACCCTGATGCTGCCATCTATCGGCCTTTTTCCGGCGGGTTTGCCGGGGGAAAGGTTAGCGAGATGGCAATCAGGATCCCAAGTTTCAACAGGATCCTAAGTTTCAAGAAGTAGACAGAGGTTCTGATATCATCACGGGAGTAAAAATCGGATATCATCACGGGAGTAAAAAGGGTCATGTCGACGCCATTAACCAGTCCGACGGTTTCTCAAGGTGACGTCCGCCGAGTAGCGATCTTGTTTTCCGGGGGACCTGCCCCGGCTGCTAATGCAGTTATTGCCAGTGCAGGAATCTGTTTTTCTCGAGCGGGGATTGAAGTGTTGGGGCTATTGAATGGTTATGCGAATGTTGCCAAGTTCGATCCGGCCAAAGGTCTGAGGGAGGGGAGTGACTTTATTCGCCTTCATCATAAAGAGCTGGAGGGGATGCGGACCCAACCCGGAATCTTAATCGGCACATCGCGGGAGAATCCGGGCAAAAACGTGAAGTCGGAGGCCGACTTGGCTGACGGGAATGCCACCGCACCTTTGCGGCGAGTCTACGAGGCGTTGCGTTCCCAGGAGGTAGACGCGTTAATTTCCATAGGCGGGGATGATACCCTCACCACGGCGGCAAAGTTTAAGCTCTTTCAGGACCGAAATCCGCAAATCGGGCCACGGATTCGCATCGTGCATTTGCCGAAAACGATCGACAACGATTATGAGGGGATCGACTTTACCTTTGGCTATTTTACGGCTGTAGAGATGTTGGCCAGGGAGGTTCGAAACCTCTTGGCCGACGCCCAGGCGGCTCGGGCTTGGTATGTGGTGCAAGTAATGGGGCGAAAGGCGGCTTGGCTCACCTATGGGGCCGCCATCGCCGGCGAAGCCCAACTGGCCATCGGATTGGAGGACATCCCAAGGGATTGGTGGGGTGAAGAGGAGGCTGTCTCACCTCAGACTGGTGAACTCATGCGGGACTCCGCCGGCAAGCCCGTGCTGCGTAAGATCCTCCGGGTGGAGAAAGTAGTGGATCGAATTGTGCAGATGGTTCGCGTCCGCTTTGCCGAAGGAAAGCCCTACGGCGTTGTGGTGATTGCTGAGGGGCTTGCGGAATTCCTTCCCGCGGATGAGATCAAGAAATGTATCCCCGAGGATCAGTTCCGAGCTTTGAAACCCGATCCTTTTGGGCACTTTCCCGTCTCCCAGCTCAATTTCGCTCCTCGCTTGGGCCGATTGGTGGCCGAGCAGGTTAAACAAGAACTCGGCAAGGAACTTAAGATTACGGGCTTGCAGTTCGGGTATGAAATCCGTTGTCACCCCGCTACCGCGTTTGACGTTTGTTTGGGGAGTCAGCTCGGGGTAGGAGCCTATCGGGCCCTGGTCGAAAAACGCTTGGACGGAGTGATGGTATCGGTCACCGGGCAGTTCGATCTAGTATACAAGCCCTTTGAAACGCTTATGGATATGACCACCCTCCGAGCCAAGGCCCGGTTGCTCCAGCCGGGTTCGGACTTCCATCAGCTGGCACGATATTTGGAAACGCGGGTGTAAGAGGGAACGCGGAACATTTGCAAGGTTCCTTTTCAGCCGAACCAACCGTCGGGTTGCCCTGGCTTTAGCAGCACATTGCCTCAAAAGAAAAGCAGGAACGGGAAGTTGGGTCTGCCGTCGGGACACCGCTTCGGTGTCCCTTTTTTGTTCGGAAGTGGTTCCGGCTCCCAGAAGAGAGTTTGGGTTATCGTTGAGAAAACCCCCTTTCTCACGGTGCTCTTTGACTGGGAGAGAGGCCGTTGCAAAGCCCGCCCGAGGTGCCTCCGCGAAGCAAATCCCCTAGGGATCGGCCCAGATATTCCCTGGCACTACCCAAATGCAAGTTCGGGATCCTCTTGGGGACCTGAGCCTGGGGGGCTTGGGATTCCCGACAAGACATGGCTTCGGATACTCACCGATTTTCCGGTTAGGAGGTATGGAGGAAGAAAATTGCTCCTCGGCCAAGATCCCCTTTGAAAAACTGGACCTCCGAACGGAAAGTCTTTGCCTCGAAGATTATCTCCCTGGGCAACACCGGCAAACGCTGGATCGTAAGCGAGCACTGACTGAATAATCCAGCACCTGAAAATCTTGGCTCCAGTCTGTGGCAGACGCTGAAAAGTTCGAGACCGTAAAAGCGGTGGCCCACATCGGCATTATTTTGCTACTTGTGTGCCTAGATGTGGCACTCGGGGCGAGAGGATCAAAACGAATTGTTCGGTAGCTCCTATTAGTAAGTTTGCCCCTTTTTTGTGGGGAGAGGGTGGTCCTTTGACAGTGTGGGGGACCTTGTCGGAATTATTGAGCAGTTGCAGGAAGCTTAGGATCATTCAATGCCGACAAAGGCTGAGGGCAAGGCTCCACACAAGTCGACGGGTTACGTCGGTACTCACCTTAGTTGTGCAGCCTGTCCAGAAGTTGTACAGCCTGTCCAGATATTACGTTAAAGTAATTTGGGGAAGATTCCGAAAAGTAGAGTGCCGAAAAACGTGATTTGAAAAAGGGTATAAGTTTGGATTTATTCGGCAGGTTGCGGTGGGGTCTGTTCGGCCGCCGAGAAGTCTTTTCCCACTGGCAATGAGGCTCCTGTTAGCTCCCAAGGCTACCAGTTTGCTGGAAGCTCCGGTGTTCCCTCGTGTTGCTCCGTTGTGCTGTAAATTGTTTGCCGAGTCTGCCTCAAGGGTGTAAACCGTCGGTTCAGGAAAGGGCAAAGCCTCAGGGATGGATCTGGAAACCTTGGGGCGGCCATCAACGAGGTTATCTTTCCAGATTTGGGGAGCCTTCTCTTTCCGGCCCGACTCAAGCATGGGCGGACCAGGACCGATAATTCCGCGAAGAAAATCCGGTTCCAAGCAGATGCAAAATCGTTGAGATTGTCGGGAGGGGCATCGGGGAAGAAAAACTCGTTCCTTTTTTTGAGCTCCCCGAACCTTTTTTGAACTCGTCGAAGCAATTTTTTCTTGCCCCCGCAAATTGCCCAGTCCTTTCAAAAGGTTGGCACGTTCTTCGCAACGGATCCTTAGGCTATGCGTGACAAACTAATTCCCACGATCATTCTTACGGCAGCGAGTTTAGTCCTGGTGGGGGAAGGTGGCTGTAGGATGTGTGCTTCGCCCTACGATCACTGCAGCCCATTGCAATCTTGTCGCCAGGGAAGTTGTGATCCTTATGAGCGGGCGGGATCCGTTTGGTCAGGTTCTGTTTCGCAACTGACGCAAAGATCTGGGGTGCCGCCGGCTAGGGCTCCCGACGGTGGATTCGAGGACATCGTGGCCCAGCGGCCCCTTTCGCCTATCCGCATTCTGTCGATCACAGACAAAAAAGTGGGTGAATCTGAAGAATCCCCGGAAGTTGCCCAGCAACAAGGGTCGGTGCAGATCTCCAGGGCTCCGGTATCGGCTCCGCGAGTCGGTGAAGCTAGCAATACCGACGGCTGGACGGCTCTCCGCTAGGGGGAGTTCCCAGGGGCCACCCGAAAGCCAACGCTCTCCGGTCGGCCTCCGAGTTCCCTGGCGGAACTAGGCCTGTCTCTCCGGCGAATATCCCCCAGTTCCCCTCTTCTTTTCCCCACTCGTCCTCTCCAGAGGGTCCTGTTGTGGGCCACTTCAGGTTATAGTTCTCGCGGATAAAGTTACATTTCTGCGCGGATAAAAGGGGTTACCCGACGGCATTGCGATTTTTTTTCCTATTTCCCCCAATTCGCCCAGGGCAAGATTCGGAGACAAGCCCGGAAAGGGTTCGGAGAGCGGCCTTTTTCCTGTGCGGCTCGGGTTACCTTTGTGGGAAAAGTAGCGACCACAGGAATCTGTAAGGGGTAGAAGGATTAGGATCAACCGCGGAAGTATGCCGGAATTGCGAAGCTTTTGCCGAGCTGCGGTGTTAACCTTCACGAAGAGAGGGACATCGGCTCTCTCCGGTTTCCTCCGAACCTTGCGGACCGGTGGTACTCTTGCGAGAAACCGATCGGGGGAGACCTAGCGGAGGATTCGCACTCGGGATCCCACGGAGAGAATCGTGTGGAGATTTTCGATTTGATCTGGTTCCACGGCGATGAGGTTCGTGCTGGCGGGAGAGGAGCCAGCCGATACTTCGTGGGCCCCCCGAATTTCCGTTCCTCCGCTCAATCGAATCCACCATTGTCCCGGCACGGCCGACTTATCCTCCACAAAGTAAACACTTTGAAGTGTTGCCGGGTCGGGAGTGAGGGGCAAGGCAAATCTCCCCGCGTAAAGGCCGTGCAGTTTCAACGTCAGCTCGCGGCGTGGAAGGTCAATCTCGGCATCGAAAGGTCCCCGGAGCACTTTGATCTTTTGGCCGGGGGTGAGGGAATTCGGATCCGCTATGCCGTTGATGCGGGCAAGAAGCTGCCACGGCACTCCGTAACTTTGGGCGATCCGTTGGAGGGTGTCGCCAGGCTGAACCACATACGGCGGCTCCAGGAGACTTTCCGGGGAGTAGATCACCGCATAGGCAATCTGATCTAGCAGGTCCAGGATTTGCTCTCGCTCGTCCTCGGAGAGATTGAGATCGTCGTAGCGACTGCTCAACTTTTGGAGAGCGATGGCAAGTCGCCCCTGGGCGAGCTCCCGGTTAACCTCGGCCATAAACATGCCAAAGTTCGGAACCTTTTCGGATCTCCTGGTGGGAAACGGATGGGTTGATCCGCTCTCTAACGGATTATCGTCCGACCGATGGGAACCGGGATCAACAGCACTGGCTGGATTACCCGGCCAGGAGGCGTCCCATCGAGAGGCAGTTGCCGGCAGACTGGGCTTTGTCCCGCCGATCGCGTCCTGCTGGGGAGATCCCCCGGGAGAATGAGGAGCAGACCGTGCCTCCGGTCCTGTGGCGGAGTCACCGGGCACGGAGGTTGGTGGGTTTGCCGAGGTAATCTGCTCCGCGGAGAGACCGCTGCCCAAGCTGACGTTTACCCCAATTGGGGCGTGGCCTGGGGAAGAGCGTTGGTCGCCCAATGCTGACCACGGTGGTAAGGATTCTGCGGCCGAGCTTCCCGCTTGCTCTGAGGGATTCTCGCTGTGGTTGCCTAGCCCGCTGGGGTTGCTGGGGTTGACTCCAGGATTGCGATGCAGGCTAACATACACCCCTCCTGCCGCAGCCGCGAGCACGGCAATCATCCCCAACGTCTTTGCCGAGTTCATGATCTGTCCCCACAAATCGTGTGGATTCCTGCCACAGAGGAAAAGACCCGCTCTCCCTGAGACTTTTCAACTGGCGAAATCTTTTATCGGTTTAAATTACGAGGTGTTTTATCGCGCGAGTTCTCTATATATGCGGCCTTAAGACCGACATGGACGATAGGTTTCGGACTTCACCTCATAGCGATGTAAGCTTCTGCTATCGCGTGGGAGTACGGGAGTACCTACGCGTGTTTTAGTGTTTTAGGATGTCGCCAGCAAAGGGAACCGGTTGCGAAAGTACACTTCCTTAACCAAGCAAGGCCACTACGTGCCAGAGAGATTTTTGAAAACCGGGCTTTACGCCATAGTTCTTTTTAGTTCTTTGGAGGGAAGTTTCTAGAAATTGAGGGGGTAATTCTCCGAGCCCGCCACTCCTGCATTGGAGGTACTTCAAGGCTTGGCAAACAAATTCGGCGGGAAAATAGCTCGCGGGGGCAGTAAGGGAGCTTCCCCTACAACGATCGCTGTCGGACTTTAGGACGATGACGGCAGCGGCTGGAGGATGGGGATATCGAATTCGGGTCTCCAGAGGGATGCTAAAATCCTCCAAAGACCGGCCCAGCCAACCAAAACGGGAGTGGAACGTTGTCACTTTTAGCGGTTGTGAGGTATAAGCGGTTGTCAGATATATGAGCCATAACGGGTTGTTAGATATAGCCAAGCACCAGTGACTGAGAGATTGACATTGGGAGATTTCGCTTTGGCCAACAGGTTTAGCTCCTGGCATCAAAATGGAGGAGGATGGGACGAGCCCGAGGAGGAGCTCGAGACCGACGATGATGGCTCCGATGGAACTCCTACCATTACATGTTCTCGCTGTGGTCGGGAGATTTACGAGGACTCCTTCCAATGCTGTTATTGCGGCCAATATGTGGAAACCGACACCAATCCTTGGACAGGCAGGCCTACCTGGTGGCTGTTTCTGGCTTTTGCAGGGATAATCTCGCTAATATTAGCACTATTATTCGGATTATGATTTTTCTATTTTGGGGCCAGGCTCTCGCTAAGAAAAATATGTGTTCCAAAGGCCGGCAGTTTGGCGGATTTCCACAAGACCATTGGCCGAGTGAGATTTCCGGACCTGTCTTCCCTCGGTCTTTGGCACCGTTTCTTACCAATTTTAGGCCGATATCTGGGCCGATATCTCGACCGGAAGTCCGGGCCTGGTTTCTGAGTTGTCCCTGCCTCTCATCCTCGCTTTTCGAGCCTTGACGTTCGAATCATCCTCGCTTTTCGAACCGTCACATTCTAGAGAGTCTGATAAATCTGCCGAAGTTTGCGAATTTAATGCCCGTCATAGCTTGGGGGTGGTGAGGGCACCCTGCATTTTGCCGCAACCTGCTGGGTTCATTGAATGCTCAGTATGTATAGGAAAATGCCATTCAAAGCGGGATTGCCAAGCCGGCGGCAACGGAGGTGAGTCGGCAGCCATAAAGCGAGCGATCCTCGATCGGGCTCTCCCTCGGGAGGGTCTTTTGTTTCCCTTTTTTCGAAGTTTGTTAGCCCTAGTTGAGTTGCGGTCGCGTTTTCGAGGCCCGGTCTTGGACCGGAATGGGAGCTATAAAATGTAGGCTAGCAGTTGACAAAATTTAAGGTATGACTTGATTGGTGGCCTTTAAGTTATGACTTGATAACCGGACCAAGCTGGCTCGGACAGAGTATTGGGCCGGGTTTGCAAAGCCCCGCCACGGAAAGCTATCTTCCGCTTGGGCACGTCTATTTCCCTTGTGTGTTCTACGAATGACCCTATGCCATCGCTATTTCCGAAGTGTGCTTCTGTACACCAGCACAATTTATGAACATGGGACCAGACTTTGCGACAAAGGGGAAAGTACCAGGAAATTCCCAGGCGTTCGGTTCTGAGGATTCTGTTCACTGTGAGCTCGGAGCTTTGGCGGCGAAGCTCGACCGATTTGCCGAACTTGCAGGGGGGCCTACCCCTCCAACTATCCTCGTGCCTCTGGAAGGTTCGGAGTTGCTGGCTCAGGCGGTCCGGGCTTTGCAATGGAGGGAGGCTCGAGCCCCCTTCGGCGGGAGGGAGAAGCGAACTAGTGCCCGGGAGCGTTATGGAGGGAGCATCATCGTGGCTCTCGAGTTGCCCACGGCTTCTTCTGTTTTACGAGTTGCCTTTCCGGGCAAGTGCCGGAACATCAGCCGCGGAGGAGTCGGCATCGTTACTGCCCAGTTTTTGGTGCCGGCGGAGCACCAGGTTTTGCCCCGGCGGCAGACTACCACAAGTCTACTTTTTAACCTGGACCGTGTAATCGAGTTGGGGATGTCCTGCTATGTTTGCATTCCGGAAATGCAACCCCAGCCTCTTTGGCTAAAAGGGGAAATTAAACGGAAACGGGTAGTGGGCGGGTCTTTGCTGGAGCTTGGAATTCGGTTTACCGGGCGATTCTCTTAAAAAGGCATGTTCTTGTTAAAAAGTTGGCTTACAGGCGGTTTAAAAATTTGGTTTGCGGGCGGTTTAGAAACTTGCCTTGCAGGCGGTCCATCTTCCTGGTTCCCCACGTAACTCCTTAGGCTGGAGCGGGGATCTTTGGGAGGGGAGTTTCGGATGGGATCGAACTCCGCCATTGAGCCCAGCCTAGGGACTCTGCGAAAGGAAACCACCGGTCCCAAAAGCTGGCGACTGTGGCCGAGTATGGCTGGGATATTTGCCGAGTTTGGCTGGGATATTTCTTGGTGTTCCGATGAGCAGGAGGCTTATTTTTCCGCCTGTCCTGCATTTCCCCACCCAAGCCGGCGGAGGACACCGAGTGTTTCGGCCGGACGGTTGGCTTGCTTGGCTAGTTGCGGGTGGGATAAAGCCGGAGGAAGTTCTCGTGCTGGCTATCGAGGCCCCACCATTACTTCCCACCAGAGGGTACCGCCGGTAGTAGTTGGCAAGGGTAGTCGATAGGGTTGAGCGATAGCGAGGTTTAATCCGCACGTTGACTCTCTACCGTAAAAGACCTTGGGTTGAAGAAATGAGTGTTGAGACCAAACCTTGATCGGAGTCCACCGGACGCGGTAGGGATTGCGGAAGATAGGCTCCGGTTTTGCATCCCGATAGGCTCTGATTTTGCATCCCTAGATGAGCAAATCTGTGGGTACTCTAGGGGTTCCATGGGGTTGCAGGGGGTTGCAGGAGAAAGTTGGCCGGGGAGAACGAAAATTCCCAGCGGACTGAGGTGATCCCTGGATAAGTTTCATCCATGCACCGATACCATTTCCCCATCCACCGTGTTTAACGGACCTTTTGGGCTGGCCCTTGCCAATTCGATTGCTTGCGGATGCTTGGCCGGTTTGTGAGGCTTTAACCTTGCTTTCGGAATTCCTGCTCCCTGATTGGCCAGCTGCCTAGCTTTTGCCCCGAGGAGGTCACGTGCATAGAACCTCGTGGACCGACCTGCGTTCCGATAGAATATAGGAATTTTGCTGCGGCGTGGTGGTGGAAAAGGTCTTGTGAGGATGGTTTCTCCGCGTGCTTTGGGCATTCGGGTGAGGAGCCGGATAGCTAATTGAGTGGAAGTTCGGAATAAGACGATGGTATTTGAGGGGGAACTTGCCTTGGAATCTTGGGATAAAGTCTACATTATCGGGATTGGGGAGGATGGTTTTGAGGGCCTCACGGAGAGGGCCAAAACGCTTATCGAATGTGCCGAGATCCTCATCGGCGAGAATCATACGTTGGCCCTTGTGCCTGCCGGCAGTGCGGAGCGAGTTCTTTTGGGGACGGATCCTGAGGCCGCTGTTGCCAAAATCCGCGAAGCCGGCGGCAAACGGGTGGTCGTGCTTGCGGTGGGGGACCCGCTCTTCTATGGGATCGCTCGATTCCTTTTCGATCGGCTGGGTCAAGATCGCTTTGAGGTGATCCCCCATGTGAGCACCATGCAGCTTGCCTTTGCCCGGGTCAAAGAAAGTTGGGAGGATGCTTTCCTGACCAATTTGGCGGGCCGAGACATCACCACCGTGCTCGAACAAATTCGGGTGGCCGACAAGGTGGGATTATTCACCACGGAGGTGTGGACGCCGTCGGCTGTGGCCAAGGCCTTGCTAGAATCGGGGATCGATTATTTCACGGCGTACGTTTGCGAAAACCTTGGATCTCCTGACGAGCGGGTAACCCGTTGCGATTTGGCGGAATTGGTGGGGCAGGAATTTGCTCGGCTGAATGTGATGATTTTAGTTCGGAAACCGGCCGCCCCGGATCGGCCCCCGGCACTTTACGGGCGGCGATTGTTTGGGAACCCGGACGAGGTCTTCCTTCAGTCCAAGCCGAAGTGGGGGCTGCTAACGCCGGCGGAAATCCGGGCCATTGTTTTGGCGGAACTGGATCTCGGCCCTTCTAGCATTGTGTGGGACGTGGGAGCCGGAAGTGGTTCGGTGGCGGTGGAGGCAGCCCAACTGGCCCGCGAAGGTACCGTGTACGCCATCGAGATGGATCCGGAAGACCATTCGTTGATTCTCAAAAACGCGGAGCGATTCGGAATAAGTAATCTCGTGGCCGTCCTGGGCCGAGCCCCAGAGGCTTGGGAAAAGTTGCCAGATCCGGATGCCGTGTTCATCGGTGGTACAGGGAAAAATGTCGTCAATTTGGTCGAGGCCGCTTTTGTTCGACTTCGAAGCCGCGGTCGGATTGTTACTGTTGTCAGTAGTATCGACAATTTGGCAGATGTGTACCGATGGTTACATCCGCGGGTGGGAGAGGTCCGAGTGCGGCTGGTACAAATTGCCCGGGGTTACTATCAGCTCGAACGGATGAGGTTTCAGTCCTTAAATCCGGCTTTCATTATCAGTGCTGCAAAAAGGGGCTAGTTTTGCTCCGGGAAAACATGGGGCAGCTCGGAAAAATCTGCACAAAGCCGGGTGAGGGGCCACACATATTGCAAAATTGTCAGTAGGTGGGGTGCTTGTTTTTTTGGTAAGTTGAAACATGCAGGTCGTTGTTTTTCGGGAAGTTGCAACATTCACAGTTCCCAGTTGTCCATTCGGGGCAAAGAGTCATTGCAGGTTGCAATATAGGAATCGGCGGTAGCATCGGGGGAGTGATTGACGGGCTCCCTAATTTGTTTTGGCGGCGATTCATCTGTTTTGCCGGGGTATTTCTCCGGAAGCAGTCTTGCGTGGATAGCACCCCAGGATTTTTCCCCTGGGGGATAAACCAGAGATCGAATGTGAACGAGGGGCTAGGAGCTTAAGGATTGGCTCCCCCCTGAGTTTTTTGAAGATTGATCCGCTTTGGCTCCTATTAAAGGGTGCATGTTGAGGAGCCGTTATTTCCGAAGGACCCCTTGGGCGGGTTTATCCGGGGCAGTGGCTGTCCGAGGAGGACAAAGTCCGATTAGAAAGGGAATAGAGGGGGAATTGAGCAGGGAATTGGGGT
>Ga0308310_1001035_pt1 | contig 12451 bp, 10 predicted proteins | sample HotsprSampleMS65_FD_203672 | JGI IMG/M metagenome (GOLD analysis project Ga0308310, IMG submission 203672) | Hot spring phototrophic mat microbial communities from Mushroom Spring, Yellowstone National Park, Wyoming, United States - 20090730_MS65 ...
TTGTTGGCGCGGGCGTGATGGGAACGGCGCTGACTTTCCCCGCCGCAGATAACGGACACGCTGTGCGTTTAGTCGGCACGCACCTCGATGAGCAAATCATCAGCAGTTGCAAGGCTTCGGGCTTTCATTCCAAGCTAGAGCGTCCGATTCCGCAAGCTGTGCAGCCGTTTTTCCACACAGAGATCGCTGAGGTAATGCGCGGCGCTGAGGTCGTCGTCTTGGGCGTGAACTCGCGCGGCGTGCGCTGGGCAGCGGATGTGCTCGCGCCGCACTTACAGCCCGGACAGATCATCTTGATGGCGACCAAGGGCCTAGAAAGCACGCCTGATGGCAGGCTGATGGTGCTGCCCGATGCGCTGGCAGCGCGCCTGCCTAAACCAATCCGCGCACAAGTGCATTACGCCGCTATCGGCGGCCCGAGCATCGCAGGTGAACTGGCGGCGCGCCGTCACACCTCTGTCGTTTTCGTCTCGCGCAACGCCGAGATTCTGCCGCGCCTGCAGGCGATCTTCAGCACGCCATATTATCACATCTGGACTTCAACGGATATGATTGGCGTGGAAGTGTGCGTGGCGCTCAAGAATTCCTACGCGCTCGCCACAGGCTTGGCGCAAGGCATTTTAGAGACATTGCCTGAGGACGTAGCAGGCGCTCGAAATCACAATTACGCGGCGGCGATCTTCGCGCAAGGCCTAGCAGAGATGGCTTATCTCGTCCAATTGCTCGGCGGCAATCTGGAGACGGTCTACAGTCTGCCCGGCGCCGGCGATCTATACGTCACCACGCAAGGCGGACGCAACTCGCGCATGGGCCGCCTGCTCGGCATGGGCAGATCGTACAGCGACGCCGTCGAGGAGATGCCGGGCGAGACGATTGAAGGCGTGGAGTGCGTCTTGGCGATCATGCCTGCCATCGAGCATATGATCGCGCAAGGCATAATCGCGGCGGATGCGCTGCCGCTGCTACGCGAGCTGCATCGCATCCTGACGCGCAACGGGCAGGTCGCCTTCGATTTCAGCAGTTTTTTCAGCAAGCTTTCGTTTGCGCCGCCGTTACATCAAAATCAAAGCGCGCAAGGCAGTTGATCGCCCCATTCTGTGAGGATTTCAAGCCATGATGCAGCTCTCACAAGATCTGATCCAGCGCCACCAGGACCTGATCGAAGCGCTCGGAGCAGAGACGCTCAAAGCGATGCTCCAAGAGATGCATCTGATCCGCGCTTTCGAAGAGCGCGCTGAGCAGCTCTATATGCAAGGCAAGGTGCACGGCACAATGCATCTCTCCATCGGTCAAGAGGCGACGGCGGTCGGCGCGGCGAACGCCATGCAAGAAGGCGACTACCTGCTCAACCATCATCGCGGACACGGTCACTGCCTTGCTTGGGGCGGCGACCCAAACCGCATGATGGCGGAGTTCATGGGCAAAGAGACAGGCTACTGTCGCGGTCGCGGCGGCAGTATGCACATTGCAGATATCGAGTCGAACAATCTCGGCGCGAATGGCATTGTGGCAGGCGGACTCCCGATCGCAGTCGGCGTTGGCTTGAGCATCAAGATGCGGCGCACCAGTCAAGTTTGCCTCGTCATCTTCGGCGATGGCGCCGCCAACGAGGGCGCGTTTCACGAGGCGCTCAACATGGCCTCCATCTGGCGGCTGCCGATTGTCTTCCTTTGCGAGAACAATCAATACGCCATGTCCATGCCTGTTCAGCAGGCATTCAACATTGAGAACATCAGTCAGCGAGCAGCTGCCTACGGTCTGCCGGGCGTCACTGTGGACGGCAACGATGTATTGGCGGTCTACGCTGCGGTCAGCGAGGCGGCGGCGCGCGCGCGGCGCGGCGAGGGCGCTACATTGGTGGAAGCCAAGACGTATCGCTACAAGGGACACTCAAAGAGCGATAAGCAGGTGTATCGCAGCCGCGAAGAAGTGCGCTTCTGGCAGGAGAATCGCGATCCGATCATGCGCTTCTCACAACTGCTATTGACGGCAGGCTTGATCAGCGAGGCTGAGGCGGCGCAAATGCGCGAGCGCGCCGTTGCGATCATTGACGCGGCAGTCGCCTTCAGCGAGGCGAGTCCAGAGCCTGACGTGGCAGATATCATGAGCGGTGTGTATGCCTGAGCTGCGCGAGCTGACCTACGCTGAGGCGCTGCGCGAATGTTTGCGCCAGCTGATGGAAGAAGATGAGCGCGTCTTTCTAATCGGCGAGGATATCGGCGTCTATGGCGGCGCGTTCGGCGTGACGGCGGGCTTGATTGAACAATTCGGCCCTGAGCGCGTGATCGACACGCCGATCTCAGAGGCGGGCATCGCCGGCGCGTGCATCGGCGCTGCGCTGACAGGGATGCGCCCGATCGGCGAGATTCAGTTCATGGACTTCGTCACGCTCAGCATGGAACAGCTCGTTTTGCAAGCTGCCAAAGTGCGCTTCATGTTCGGCGGCAAGGCGAGCGTGCCGATGGTGCTGCGGATGCCGAGCGGCAGCGGCACGGGCGCGGCTGCGCAGCACAGCGAAAGCCTTGAGAACTGGTTTGTTCATGTGCCGGGTCTCAAGGTGGTGATGCCCAGCACGCCATACGATGCCAAGGGTCTATTGCGCGCCGCTGTGCTGGACGACAACCCTGTCATCTTTGTAGAGCACAAGCTGCTTTATAAGACCAAAGGGCACGTGCCTGAAGCGCCATACATCGTGCCACTTGGGCAGAGCAAGGTGGTGCGCGAAGGCTCGCACCTGACGGTAGTGGCGACCTCTGTGATGGTCGGGCGCGCGCTGCAGGCGGCTGAGCAGCTGGCAGAAGAAGGCATTGAGCTGGAAGTGATCGATCCGCGCACGCTCAAGCCGCTCGACGATGCGCCGATCATCGAGTCGGTCAAAAAGACAGGGCGCGCGCTCGTGGTGCATGAAGCGGTTGAGATGGGCGGCTTCGGCGGCGAGGTTGTGGCGCGCATCGCCGCCAGCGAAGCCTTCGACTATCTCGAAGCGCCAATTCGCCGCTTGGCAGGCTTGGATATTCCAATTCCTTATAACCGCAGGCTGGAATATCACGCAGTGCCGCAAGTTGAGAGCATTGTGCGCGAGGCGCGGAAATTGGTGAGAGGTGAGTACTGAGCCATGCCTGTGCCGATCATCATGCCGAAATTCGGCTTCACGTTAGAGAGCTGCCAGATCGTGCAGTGGCTGGTGCGCGAAGGCGACCGTGTGCGCAGCGGCGATCCGATCTGCGAAGTGACGACCGACAAGGTCAACATGGAAGTCGAAGCGCCTGAAGATGGCGTCATCCATCAGATTCTTTACAAAGCTGGCGACGTCGTGCCTGTCGCACAAGTCATCTGCTACCTGTTGCGTCCGAATGAGGTGGCAGAGGCAGCTGCAGCGCCTATCGCCGCAACGAAGAACGTGCCGAATGCGACGCCTTTGGCGCGGCGAATCGCTGAGAGCAACCAGCTTGATCTCGCTACAGTGCAAGGCAGCGGTCGCGATGGCAAGATCATGCGTCGGGACGTGGAACAGGCGCTCGGCAAAGTGCGCGCGACGCCCGCAGCGCGCCGTCTGGCAGCTGAACATGGCATCAACTTAGCGGAAATTCAAGGCACAGGTCGCGGCGGGCGGGTGCAAGGCACAGATGTGCAAGCGGCGCTCGCGCGGCGCGCCTCTGAGCTTGCAACGCCGCCAAAAGAGGGCGAGGCGCAGGTGGTGACGCCGCTCAGCGCTCCTGAGCAAGCCGATCGGCGCGTTGTGCGCCTTGAGGGGATGCGCCGCACCATTGCCCAGCGTCTGCAGAAGAGCTTCCAGAGCGCGCCGCACATCTTCCTCAACATGACCGTGGATATGAGCGCCGTTGAGGCGCTGCGCGAGACGCTCAAAGCGCGCGGCGAGAAGCTCTCAGTGACCGCTGTGCTGATCAAAGCCTGCGCTTGGGCGCTCGGCAGAAATCCTGCGCTGAACGCGACTTTGGAAGGCGATGAGATCTCCTACTGGCGGCATGCGAACATCGGCATGGCGGTCGCGTTGCAAGACGGCTTGATCGTGCCTGTCATCCATCGCGCTGAACAGCTCTCGCTCCACGCCATTCAGCAGGAAGTGGATCGTCTAGCGGCGCTGGCGCGCGAGGGCAAGCTGACGCTTGATCAAGTCAGCGGCGGCACGTTCACGGTCACCAACATGGGCATGTTCGGCGTGGATAGCTTCACTGCCATCATCAATCCGCCGCAAGTGGCCATTCTGGCGGTCGGGCGGATAGTGCGCAGCTTTGTGCCTGACCCCGAAGGCAAGCCGATCTTGAAGCCGACGCTCACCATGACGCTTAGCGCCGATCATCGCGTGGTAGATGGTGCGCACGCTGCGCATTTCCTGCGCGACCTGCGCGACGTGATCCAGACGCCTTCGCTGCTGGCTTGGTGAGTGCGTTGCGGCAGCGCGGCCTAGGTGCGCTCGCTCAGAAGGCTTTGCTCAAACGGCTGCCGCTGCGCTAAACTCCTCAGCATGACCACTGAACGTTTATACTACGATGACGCCTATACGCTGCACTTCGAGGCGAACGTCCTCGAGGTGACTGTGCATGCACAGCGCCCTGCGCTCGTCTTGGATCGCACGTATTTTTACCCTGAAGGCGGCGGGCAGCCGTCGGATCGCGGCACGCTGAACGGCGTGCGCGTGCTGGACGTGCAGGCGCGACCGTCGGATCGGGCAGTGTTGCACGTGCTTGAATCGCCACTGACGGCGCAGCGCGTGACAGGCGCAGTGGACGGCGAGCGCAGGCGCGATCTGCGCGCGCATCACAGCGGGCAGCACGTGCTGTCGCAAGCGCTTGAGCGCGTGGCGGGAGCGCGCACGCTCAGCGTCCACATGAGCGAGACGAGCATGACCATTGACGTGGATCGCGTCAACATCGCGCCTGAGACTTTGGAAGCGGTTGAGGCGCTCGCCAATCAGATCGTGCTTGAGAATCGCCCTGTGCGCGCTTGGTTTCCTACCCCTGAGGAATTGGCGGCGCTCAATCTGCGCAAGCTGCCCGAGATAGATGGCAAAGTGCGCGTTGTAGATATTGGCGGCTTCGATATCACAGCCTGTGGCGGCACGCACGTGGCCCACACGGGCGAGATCGGCATCATCAAGGTGATCAAGGCGGAGCGGCGCGGCGAGACAACGCGCCTTGAATTCAAGTGCGGCGAGCGCGCCTTGCGCGACTTTCAGGCGAAGAACGAGGTGATCAATCGCCTGACAGCCGCGCTGACGGTCGGCTACTGGGAGCTGCCTGAGGCGGTCGCGCGGCTGCAGGAGCAAAACCGTGCGTTACAAAGCGAACTGCGGGCAGCGCGCGAGCGATTGGCGGCCTACGAAGCGGCATCGCTCTTGGCGAGCGCTAGCTCATATGGCGCGTATCGGCTTGTGGCGCGCGCCTTTGCGCGCAGCGCTGATGAAGTGCGCTTGCTGGCACAAGCGCTGGTCGCCGAGTCGGGGGTGGTTGCGCTGCTGGGCGCCGCAGGCGAGAAGGCGCAGCTGATCTTTGCGCGCAGCGCAGATGTCCCTCTAGACGTCCTGCCGCTCTTGAAAAAAGCGCTTGAGCAGCTGGGCGGTCGCGGCGGCGGCAGACCGAACTTGGCGCAAGGCGGCGGCGCCAGCGCAGACTTAGATCAGGTGCAAGCGGCGATCAACGCGGCGCTGACGATGTTGGCTTAACAGTGTGGAGTTGCTGAAAGATGCGCATTGTCTCGCTTCTGCCTAGCGCTACTGAGATCGTATGTGCACTCGGTATGGCGGAGCAGTTAGTTGGTCGCTCGCACGAGTGCGACTATCCTGAGGTAGTCAAAACCTTGCCTGTTTGCACAGCGCCGAGGTTCGATCCGCACGGCAGCAGCGCAGAGATCAACGCGCGCGTGCGCGAGGTGCTGCGCGAAGCGCTCTCGGTCTACCGTGTGGATGAGGCGCTCTTGCAAGCATTACAGCCTGACGTGATCATCACGCAATCGCTATGCGAGGTGTGCGCGGTCAGTTTGGCGGATGTGCGACAAGCAGTCTGCGCTTGGTCAGCAGCGACGCAAATCGTCTCCCTTGAGCCGAACCGGCTGGGCGATGTGTTCATGGATATCCAGCGCGTGGCAGAGGCGCTCGGCGTCCCTGAGCGCGGCGCTGAGGTCGTAGCGGCGCTGCGAGCGCACATGGCGGCGATCGCTGAGCGCGCGCGCCCGCTGCCCGATAAGCCAACGGTCGCCTGCATAGAGTGGATCGACCCGCTGATGGCCGCTGGGAACTGGATACCTGAGCTGGTCGAGATGGCAGGCGGCATCAACCTATTCGGCGAGGCAGGCGCGCACTCGCCATGGCTGACGTGGGACGCATTGCGCGCCGCCGATCCGCAGGTTATCATCCTGATGCCGTGTGGCTTCGATATAGCGCGCACCGCTGAAGATTTGCCGATCTTGCAAGCGCTAGAGGGCTGGCAGAGCTTGCGAGCCGTGCAAACAGGGCGCGTCTACCTCACGGACGGCAATCAATATTTCAACCGTCCCGGCCCGCGCCTCGCCGAGTCACTAGAGATTCTGGCCGAGATTTTGCATCCAGAGATTTTCGCGTTCGGACACCAAGGCAGCGGCTGGCAGGCCGTTGCGCTCAAGAAAGCGGCGCTATGAGTCTCCCTGAGGAAGCTGAGGCTGTGATCGCGCGCGCTGAGCGCGATCAGATCGCCTACTTTGACCTACAATTCACCGATATCACAGGCATGGTCAAGATGGTGCAGATTCCGGCGCGCCAGCTTGCCACAGCCTTCAGTCACGGCATTTGGTTCGACGGCTCGGCGCTGGAAGGCTTCGCGCGCGTCGCCGAGTCCGATATGTTCTTGCGCCCCGATCCCGCCACGTACGCCGTGCAAGCGTGGGCGAGCCGAACAGAGCGCGTGGCGCGCCTGATCTGCGATGTGTACACGCCAACCGGCGAGCCATACAGCGGCGATCCGCGCGGCGTGCTGCGCCGCGCCGTTGCGCTTGCAGCCGCGCAAGGCTACCGCTACGTCCTCGCGCCTGAGCTGGAATTCTACCTGTTCCGCCCGCCGCAAAATGGCGTGAGCGTACCGCAGGCAGGCGATCACGCAGGCTACTTCGATGTGAGCGATAGTCACACGCAGCGCGTGCGGCGCGCCATCACGGATGCACTTGAAGCAATGGGCATCGCGATCGAATCAGCGCACTCTGAAGTCGGCGACGGGCAGCATGAGATCGACTTCGCGCCGCTTGAGGCACTGCCAATGGCGGATGCGATCATGACAGCGCGTTTGGTGGTGCGCTCCGTGGCGCGCGACCACGGCCTATTGGCGACTTTCATGCCGAAACCTTTGGCAGGCGTCGCCGGCAGCGGCATGCACACGCATCAGATGCTGACCGATCTGAACGGCGTCAATCTGTTCGCCGATCCTGAGGATGCCTATGGACTTTCTGCGCTAGGGCGCGCCTTCATGGCGGGGCAGTTGGCGCATGCGCGGGGGATATGCGCCGTGCTGGCGCCGCTGGTGAACAGCTACAAGCGTCTGGTGGCAGGCTTAGAAGCGCCTGTGTACGTGACATGGGCGCAACTGAATCGCGCTGCGCTCTTGCGAGTGCCGCGCAACCAGCCGAGCGAACGCGACCGCGCGCGCATCGAGCTGCGCTGCATTGACCCAAGCTGCAATCCATACCTCGCCTTCGCCGTGATGCTGCACAGCGGCCTGGACGGCATTCAGCGCAACATGGCGCTTCCGCCTGCGGCTGAAGAAGAGCTTTATGCCTTCAACGTCCGCCGCCGACAGATCGAGACCTTGCCCACGTCGCTGCACGAAGCGCTCGAGGCTTTCGAGCGCTCTGAGCTGGCAAGCGCTGCGCTCGGCTTGACAGTCTTCGAGCGCTTTTTAGAAGCGAAACGCTTGGAATGGAACGAGTATGTGCTGAGCGTCTCGCCTTGGGAACTAGAGCGCTACTTGCTGAACTACTAGGCAACCTGCCATGACCAACACACGCCCGATAGTCGCCGTGCGAGATTTGTTGCGCCACGCTTTGCCTGTTGGCACGCGGGTCGTGGCGGGGCGGGCAGGTTTGGCACGACCAGTGGCTTGGGTCGCTGTGCTGCACACGCGACCGCCTGCCTTCTCTTCGCTGGAAGGACGCGAGCTGGCGTTGCTCTCAATGGACGCGCTGCACCTGCTCAACGACAAGCTGACTTTGACGGCGATCATCCATGAGCTGGCGCAGATGGACGTGGCGGCGATCGGCGTGATCGGCGCGATCGATAGCGCGGCGCGCAACGCCGCCGAAGAACACGGCATTCCGCTCTTGAGCTTGCCGAGCGGCTCTGCGATGCGCCAGTTAGAGCGCGACTGTGTGCGCGTGCTGCTCGGCACGCCGCCCAGCCCTGAGGAGCGCGGCGCCGTCATCCACGAGCAGCTGCTCCAGCTCAGCACTGAAAATCGCGGCTTGCGCGCCGTGATCGCAGCGTTTGCCGACTTGACCGATAGGACTATAGTCGTGCAAGATAAGCGACTCGATATCTTGGCGGCAAGCGGCCGCCTTGTCGAGTCGCCGCGCTTCGCCGCGCTGGAGTCAGCCTTGCGCGCTGAGTCGGCCCTGCCTGCGCACTTTTTGGATCGGCAGGAGGCGACGCAACACGCCGCTGAGCCGATCTTGCTGACCATGCCTGAGTGCGGCGCCCAGCGCCTGACCGTGCCGATTGTGGCGAATCGACTGGGGCGCGGCTTCTTCTCGCTCTTGGCGGATGGCGATGAGCGCTTCGAAGCGCTCGATCAGCAGTTTGTGCGGCACGGCGCCGCCGTCTGCGCGCTTGAGATGGCGAAAGAGAAAGCGATCCGCGAGGCGCAGAAGCGCGTGCAAGGCAGCGTGCTAGAGCGCCTACTGACCGGCAGCGTGCCGCTCGACCAAGCGCTGCGCCAATTGACGCGACTCGGCTATCAGCTGAACGGCAAAGCTTACGCCGCGATCGCCGCGTGCTGGGCCAGTCCGAACGCGCCGAGCGACCGTCGCCTTGAGACGACCTTCAATGAGCAAGTCGCGCTGCTCGGCGTTCAAGCGCTCGTGCAGCTACTGGAAAGCGGCGTAGTCGTCTTCTGTCAGGTCGATCAACCGCCTCAGAGCCCTGCATCGCGCAAGGTGATGCCGCGCGCCGTGCGCCAATTGGCAGAGGCCGTCTTGGGGCGAATGCGCGCTCAGTTCCCGAATGCGCATCTCGCCGTTGGCGTCGGCAGGCCGGCTGAGAATTTGGCGCAGTGGCGCGTCAGCTATCAAGAGGCAGTTGCAGCGCAGCGCATCGCGCAACAATGGCGCGTTAATCAGCCGCTGTACTTCGCCGATCTCGGCGTCTATCGGCTGCTCTCGCTCTTGCTGGAGACGCCTGAGCTGCGCAGCTTCTATCGCGAGACGCTCGGCGAGCTGGCGGATGAATCGCAGAGCAATGAAGACTTCATCCTGACGCTCGAGACGTTCTTCGAAGAGCATGGCAACCTGAGCCAGACGGCGAATCGGCTGCACGTGCATCGCAACACGCTGTTGTATCGCATGGAGCGCATCGGACAGTTGGGCGGCTTCGATCTGGAGAATCCTGAGACGCGCCTCGCTGTGCATCTGGCGCTGAAGATACGCCGTCTGCTGCTGCGCTAAGGCGACCAGTCGGCGAGCGTCAGCGACTCGCCATCGGCGCGCCAAGCGGCGATGCGCAATACCTGCGGCCTGCCGTCGCGGCGCGCCATCAGCACGACCACAGGCAAGCGATCCAGCAAGCCGCTGTGAATGACCGCTTGATCAATGCTCGGCACGGCGCGCCGCACTGCCATGCTGAAGGCCGTCCGCAGGCGCGCTGGCTCAGTGGCAGCCCGAAATGCCCACAGCAAGCGCGGCGCGCGCGCATTCAGCTCGCTCGTCAGCGCAGCCCACATTGCCTCAGATTCGTCAAAGCGTATCTCATCGGCGATCAGCCAGCCGCCGCGCTCAGCGACCAGCTCATGAGCCGCGCTCAGGCGCGCTGCGAAAGTAGCGCCTTCAGCGTTGCTCACGTTCTCAGGCAAGATCAGCTCAGCGGCGCGTTGTGCAGCCGCGTGCTTACCGTCTTGTGCCGCGATCAGTGGCAAGAGCGCTTGTAAAAGCGTCGTCTTGCCGCTTCCCGCCTCGCCCGCTAGCATCAAGCCGCGCCGCTCGGCGATGGCGCGCTCCAGCTGCGCCGCTTGATCGGTGCTCAGCACTTGCAAGCCGACCAAATCGCGCAGCGTGCGCGGTTGCGCCGCGTGCAGGCGGATGCTCGCCTGCAGCGTCATGCTGATCGGCGGCATGGTGATGGTCAAGCGCGCGGGGCGCTCCAACAGACGCGCGCCGACCTCGATCAGCGGCTCGCCGCTGTGGAGCTGCTCGCCCGTGGCGATCAGGGCGCGACGCAGCACGCGCTCCAACTGCGATTCATCGCGGAAGCGCAAGTCGGTCAGTGTTCTTTGCGCGCCGCGCCGTGCGTAGATGCGATCGGCCGCCGCGATCTCGATCTCGTTCACCTCAGGATCGCGCAAGAGCGGATGCAGCGCGCCGAGCAGGAACAGGTCGTTATAGGCGGCTTCAATCACGCGCAGCCGATCCTCGCGCGAAAGGCGAATGCCTTCCACTGTCAGCACGTACTCCACGATCTCGACCAAAATGCGGCGGCGCTCAGCTGAATCGGCAATGGAAAGAATATCAGGGCGCGTTTCTGTCTCAGCCGCGAACTGATCGGTCACGCGCTCCAGCACGCCCGCTAACGAGACGCCGCGCGCGCTCAGCAGCTCAGGCGCCTGCCTAAGTTGCCCCGATTGATCGTCCTGACCATCCACAAGGTGGCGAGACATTCTCCCCTCACTCCGCTAACTTTGCGCCGTAGCGCGCTAGAAAATCCGCGATGACATAGCCATATGCCGATTCGAGCAGATTAGCGCCGAAGTTGACCAGCTTCTCGCGCAGCCACTTGCCGCCGATCGCCTCGTAAAAAGCGCGTCCGATGCGATTCTCGCTCAGCACCCAGATCAGCATGTGCGTGTGCCCTTCCGCCGCGAAGCGCTCTGCCAGCGCCGTCACCAGACGCACGCCGATGCCACGCCTCTGAAACGCCTCCAGCACATACAGCGCGTAGACCTCAGCCGTGTATGGCAGGTCATCTGTGCGCGAGCTGCCGCCGCTCGCAAAACCGACGATCTGTCCCGCTTGCTCTGCCACAAAGACGTGCTGCTGCGCCTGTGTGTTGCTCAGGCGCGCGCGCCAGACCTGCTCCCGCTCATCATAACTGAACTGATCCAGATAGCCTAGCGGCACAAGCGGCGTGTACGTGCTACGCCACGTATCCAAGTGAACGATGCCGATGCCGCGCGCATCGCTGAGCTGCGCAGGGCGAATGATGAAAGACATGGTTCAATCCGCCGCCAAAACTTGCTGGGGGTTCGCTTGCTCAGGGCGCATGGCGCGCACTTCAGCGCGGCTGGCTAGGAAGAGCGCCGCCAAAATCACGGCACTGCCGACCAACTGCAGAGGCTGCGGCAACTCGTTGAGCAAAAAGACGGCGAAGACCGTGCTGAGAATCGGCTCGCCTAGCACCACCAAGCTCACAAACGCCGCTGAGAGGTAGCCGAGCGCGTAGTTGAAGGACGAGTGTCCGATCAACTGCGGGAAGATCGCCACAAGCGTCATCCAAAGAAATGCTTCCGCCGAGAGGGTCAGCATGGCGTTGCCTTGCCCTGAGAGCAGCGCGACGGCGATCAAGGTCAGCGCGGCGCTGCCATAGACAAGCCAGATGTAGGGCAACGCCTTCAGCTCAGCGCGCAGTTTGCGTCCGATGATGTAATAGACTGCCACTGCTACTGCGCCAAGAAACGAGAGCGCTGCGCCGAGCAGCGGCGCCCCCTGACGCGGCGCGTTGCCAGCATCCCCGACGACGCTGATGATAACGCCGCCGATGATGGCGAGGAAGATCGCGCCGAGCGTCTGACGGCTTAGCTTCTCGCGCAGCAAGAGCGGCGTCAGGAAGGCCACGATCAGCGGATTCGTGGTGACGAGCGTGGCGCTGATCAGCACGGATGTGTATTCTAGCGACGTGATCCACGCGCCGAAGTGCGCGGCGAGAAAGGCGCCCGAGAGGATCGCCAAGCCAAGCTGTGGCGCCCTGAGCGCGCGCAGCTCAGCGCCGTGCCGCGACCAGACAAACGGCGTCAGGATCAGCGCGGCGACGGTCACACGCCATGCTGCAATCAGCAGCGAAGGTGCGTTCTCGCCTTGCGCGTAGCGGATCAGGATCGAGGAGGATGAAACCGCCAACAGACCGATGACAAGCGCCGCGAATGGCCGCCATGTCACGCTTTTCACGCTGAAATATGCCCCGTCAGCTCGATTGGCAAAATCGCCGCAATTCGATTAGAGTCTTGGTTTAGAGTCTTGTGCAGTGTGCAGGCGTGATCCTACCACTCTT
>Ga0308310_1001039_pt1 | contig 12440 bp, 9 predicted proteins | sample HotsprSampleMS65_FD_203672 | JGI IMG/M metagenome (GOLD analysis project Ga0308310, IMG submission 203672) | Hot spring phototrophic mat microbial communities from Mushroom Spring, Yellowstone National Park, Wyoming, United States - 20090730_MS65 ...
CAAGGTGGGATTGCCTTTGCGTTTCATTTCCCGCAGAGCAGCCAGAGTGTCTGCAGTCTCCCCACTTTGGGTGATGGCGAAAAGAAGGGTGTTCGGGCCGATTGGGGGGTTACGGTACCGAAGTTCACTGGCATATTCCACTTCGACGGCCAAGCGGGCCAAGGATTCGATCTGATACTCCGCGACCAATCCCGCATGCCAACTTGTGCCACAGCCGGTCATGATAATCCGGTCTACGCGGCGAAGTTGACGCGGCGAAAGGTTCAATCCTCCGAAGCGGGCGGTAGCAGCATCCTTATCTAGTCGGCCCCGCATCGTGTTCCGCAGGGCATCCGGTTGCTCGAAGATCTCCTTCAGCATGAAATGGGCGTAGCCCCCCAGCTCGATGTCGCGGAGATCCAGGTCCAGCTCCCGCCACCGAGGTTCGACTGCCCCAGACTCTCGGTGGAAAAGCTGAAAACTGTCCCGAGTGATAAGTGCTAGCTCGTGATCGGCCAAATACACAACCTTATGGGCAAGACCGAGCAGCGGGGCTGGGTCACTTGCAAGAAGAAATGCTCCCTCGGCAATTCCTAGGACAAGCGGGCTACCCAGTCGGGCGGCAATCAAAGTATTTGGCCAGCGGGGGAAGACCATCGCCAGACCATAAGTCCCGCGTACTTGGGAAAGAGCCCGCTGGACCGCCAGGACCAGCCGGACCTCATCTCGCGAGGTGAGCTCCTCCGGAAGATTTTCTTGGCGAATCTCCCAGGCTACCAGGTGGGCCACTGCCTCCGTGTCGGTCGCCGAACGAAAGGCAAATCCGTATCTTTCCAGCCGACTCCGCAAGGCAGAGTAATTCTCGATCACCCCGTTATGTACCAAAAGGACCTCTCCATCGCCGCCGATGTGAGGATGGGCATTTTCGTCGGTAGGAGCTCCATGGGTCGCCCAGCGGGTATGGGCGATTCCTAAAGATCCCGGGCAAGGAGATTGGCTCACCAGTGCCGCCAATTTGTCGATTCGCCCAGCCGTTTTTACCAAAAACCATCGGCAGTCCTCGGTCACTGTTGCTAGGCCGGCACTATCGTACCCGCGATATTCCAGCCGTCGAAGCCCCTGGAGAAGAAAAGGTGCTGCCTCACCTGCACCAAGGTAACCTACGATCCCGCACATCAGAGAAGCCCTCCTTCGAAAAAGGTTCTTCAAAAAGCCTAAGGCTCTTATTTCGCTCCGACGAGATTTACCACCCTCTTTGAGGTACAGCCGGTTCTTTTGCCTTAAGGAAGCAATTTGGGTCGGCTTTCAGGAACAGGCTCCCCTATCCGGCCATCTCTTGGTTTCCCCCGCCTAACAGTATTGCCTTTGCCGAGGGGAATCACGCCCCTGCTCAGAATTACTGGAAGCTCGATTTTTTGCAATCCTGAGGTACCGGCCCATGCCGGATTTTGGGGTACTGGCCCAACCCGGATTGTCAGTTCCCTTCGAGAGGAACCAATGGAGCAGGGAAATTCGACCCATGAAGGGTCCCAAACGATTTCCGGAGGACGGTTTCCTTGTGCAACTGCCGTACCAAGGGCGGAACCAAGGGGGAGGACCGTCGGGGCTGCCGTCTTAGTGGCCCTGGCTCGAGGATCCACAAAATTGGTATACCGAGAAAAACCGGCCCCTTGGGGGGAGAGAAACCGCCTCTTCCGCCGCTTAACCATTCAAATGATGCTGCACACTGAAACTTAAATCTTTGCAGGTTGGGCAAATCCACATCTTTGCAGAAAGACAAATTTCTTAAGGGGCAATTAATCTCCGTGGCAGTTTCCGAATTCCGAAACCGCTCCGAGAAGACCTGTCCTTTCTGGCCGGGGACTACTGTTGAACCCTTCAAATTTAATTGCACGCAAGATCAATAACATCTTTTCTGGTTAAAGCTCCACCCGGCTTATCGGGCAATACCCTTAAGGGTTGGTCACTACCCTCCTAAAGAGCTAAGGCTCAGACCTCCCCGGGGGTTCCCGGTCGAAACCTCCTGACCTGTCGGAACACCCAGGTTGGCAATGGAAGAATTCCTCGCCTGAGTGGAGCCCAAGCCTCAACCTGCCGAGCTATGCAGTCGAGGTAGGCCCCAAACATGAGAAAGTTTAGAATAATCGTTTCGCTCGCTAGCCTAGTTTGTTCCGAAATTGCCCGTTTTTTATCCCGAAATTTCATGAGGAGAGGCAACCATTGCTCGCAACAAATCTCCTGGCTGCTTGTTATTTGCGGACTCACCCTGAAGTTGGTTATTTAGGTTCGTAATACTGTTCGGGCAACGGTTTCGTTTGACCTCGGATTCCTCGAGTATTCCCCGGTGGCGGGTTCCATAATTCCCCTCGCTAGGCAGATATGGCTAGCAGCCTGCACGGTATAATCGTCAGCTTCCAAACCGTACTGCGAGTTTATGCCGGGATAAGTCCGCGGTGCCCCGCCATTTTTGCGGCAGGCACACCGGATCGGTTTAGAGATGGGGGGTTCCTGGGGATTTCTATCCCGAGGCCCAACCGGTTGAATAATTTTTAGTTTGTTTCCCCGAACGTGGTGGGTTGGCAAATCTTTTTTCCGGGGCCGAAGGAATCATTTGTGTGTTCCTGAGGTTTTCCCATTTTGACGTTTCACCCAGGGACTGGGGCTTCTTAGCTTGTTACCTGCAGATTGGGTTGTGTCCACATTTGGGGTTGGCCTTTGCTTCGGAGAGACGGGCCGCTTTTATGGTCGATTTGGTGCGACAAGAAGTTGCGGCAGGGGCATCGATAATTGTCGTTAAAGTGGGTACTCGGGTTGTCACCCGGGAAGGTGGTACTCTTGACGTCGATTGGATAGATTCCTTTTGTGAGCAGATTAGTGATGTCCTGCAGACGGGCCGCAAGGTGGTGGTGGTGAGCTCTGGAGCGGTGGGAGCGGGGATGGGTCGGCTGGGGCTTTGCCACCGGCCGACCGATCTGCCCATGCTTCAGGCAGTGGCGGCCATTGGGCAGAGTGCCCTCATCGAGGCTTACGAGCGGGCCCTGACTCGTTTCGGCCGACATGCAGCCCAGATTCTTTTGACCGCCGAGGATGTTGAATCGCGAGTCCGATATCTGAACGCCCGAAACACCATTCTCACCCTCCTAGAGTTGGGGGCGGTGCCGATCATCAACGAAAACGACACGATCAGTGTTGAAGAATTGCAATTGACCTTCGGAGATAACGATCGACTGGCTGCGATCGTCACTAATTTGATTCAGGCACCCCTGCTTGTGCTCCTGTCCGATGTAGCCGGGCTTTACGACGGGGACCCTGCGGATCCCAATTCCCGGGTGATTCCGTTGGTGGAGCGGTTGGATCGCTCGGTGTTCGACTTAGTTCGCGACCGGGTAACCGGCCTCACCCGGGGAGGAATGGCAAGCAAGTTAGAAGCTGCTCGCCAAGCGACCGCCACAGGGGGGAATGTGATTATTGCCCGGGGAAAAGAGCCGGGCATTCTTCGGAAGATCATCGCGGGCCTGCCGGTCGGCACTCTGTTCCTTGCCCAAGGAGAGATTTTGGCGGCCCGAAAACGTTGGATCGGCTATACAGTGAAACCCCGCGGCCGAGTGATCATCGATTCGGGGGCTTGTCAAGCGATCCTGCACGGAGGTCGCAGTCTTTTGCCGGCGGGAATTGTTGATGTCCAGGGGGAATTCGAAAAAGGGGACGTGGTTTCGCTACACGATGCCGAAGGTCGGGAAATTGCCCGTGGACTCACCAATTACTCCGCTGGTGAGATTCGCAGAATTCGCGGGTTGAAAACTTCGGAGATTTTGAAAGTGCTCGGGTACTGTCCTTATCAGGAAGTGATCCATCGCGACAATATGGTGATCACTAGTTAGTCGCCGGTGGACCCAGGGTATTCCGAGCGGTTGGCAACGGTAAGCAAGAGGAACACCCCCGGCCGGTTTTTGATCCTTATCTAAACAAAGCCTCCGGGCCGCTCCGGAGGACCTGAGAGTTGAGTGCCGTAGTGATTTGGATTGCCCATAGTTCCTTCGAGCGGGCTTGACTGATGTGCTGGCTGGCCGTTTCGGAAATTTGTGAGGGGAGGAGGTGGGCAATCTCCGTCCCAAATCTCGTGAGGGAGACCTACCGCTTTGTACCTCGCAACGCTGGTAGGTGTTTGGAGGGGGCAAGGTACAAGTCGATAAGCTGTTTTTGCTAAGGATGTTCGGGTGTTACTGGTTATTTGCAAGGGGAAGCCCAACGTCCCATCAAGGAGGCGGGATGTTCCCTCAGGTTTGGGCGGCAAGAGAGGCATAGATCCAAACGGAGGTGGGGTCGGCGGATTCACCGACCGAAGAAAAGGATCCGATCGGAAATTTTGAGTGTTTGGGTCAAAGGATTCGAGATCACCTTTTTCGAGAGCGGAAGATGGCGATTTCTGTTAGCGGGACTCGGGTTCCTTGTTATGTGTTCGAAGGGGAGACAGCCGCGGCCGAGTATGTGGCCCGGCTAATCCTCCATCTGATCCAAGAGCGAAATGCAGTGGGAAGACCTGCGGTTCTTGGGCTATCTGCCGGGTCGGCTGTGATCAGTGTTTATCGGGAGTTAGTCCGGCTCCATCAAGAGAATCAGGTCGATTTTTCGCGGGTGATTGTCTTTAACGTAGAAGAGTTTTACGGTTTAGGTGAAAATCGGCTGCAGCATCAAGGCCGGTGGCTTCGCGATGTCTTTCTAAGCCGTGTGAACATACCCCCGGAGAATGTTTACCTTTTGGATAGTACTGTTCCTCTCGAGCAGGTAGAGGAATTTTGCTACCGGTTTGAGGAAAGGATTCGCCGGGCCGGCGGGCTGGATTTTCTGCTGCTGGCGATCGGTCGCAATGGGCGAATTGCTGGTAACGAGCCTTTTGGTGTACGGAGCACTCGAACCCGGCTTGCGATGCTGGATCCGGTAACCCGCCGGGAGTGTGCGGCCGATTTTTTCCATGAGGATTTTGTTCCTCTTCAAACGTTGACCATCGGTATCGAGACCATCCTTTCCGCCCGGGAAGTGGCGGTCATGGTCTACGGAGAGGAATATGCCTCGGTGGTGCGGATGATTCTTGAGGAACCTGCCACAAATCGGTTGCCCGCCAGCTTCCTTCAGGAGCACGCTAATGCAGCTTTTTATGTAGACGAGGCTGCAGCGGCTCAGTTGACCGCGGTGGCCACTCCTTGGCTTGTCAAATCTGTAGATTGGACGGAGGACCTGATCAAAAGGGCAGTTTTATGGCTTTCGGAGCGGACGCAAAAGGCCTTGCTGAAGTTGGACGGTGAAGATTTCCGGAATCACAACCTTCACCAGCTTTTGCGGCACCATGGTCCGGCGGCAAGATTGGCTCATCGTGTCTTTCGGCAACTTTTGGAGACGATCGACTATCACCCGGCGGGGCGGGATCCGTGCAAGATTCTGATTTTCAGTCCTCACCCCGACGACGATGTGATTAGCATGGGGGGTACCATGATCCGCTTGGTCGAAGATGGCCACGAGGTTCATGTGGCCTATATGGTGAGCGGAAATATCGCTGTGTTCGATCATGACGCAGCCCAACTTGCCGACCTCGTCTGTGAAGTTAACCGGCGTTTCGGTATTGATGAACAAAAGTCCGCGGAACTGAAGACTCGGGTCCGAAGAAGTTTGCAATTCAAGCAACCGGGAGAACCGGACGATCCCATAGTCTTGGAATTGAAGGCCGTGATTCGATGGAGCGAGGCTAGGGGAGCAGCATCAGTTTGCGGGGTAAAAGAAGAGAATCTTCATTTTCTGGATCTGCCCTTTTACCGAACCGGCACCGTTGGCAAACGTCCCCCAGGGCCGGATGATGTCGCCCTAGTCCGTAAGTGCATTGAAGAAGTTAGCCCGAAGCAGGTCTATGTAGCCGGGGATTTGTCCGATCCTCACGGTACCCACCGTGTCTGTGCTCGGTTGATCTTCCAGGCCCTTCAAGAGATTGAGCGAGATACTGGCTCGCGGCCAGAGGTCCTCCTTTATCGCGGGGCTTGGCAGGAATGGGCACCCCATCAAATTGATGTGGCGGTGCCTTTAAGCCCACGCGATCTGCGGCTGAAAAAAGAAGCGATCTTCCGGCATGAATCGCAGAAAGATACCGCTCTTTTCCCCGGACCGGACGATCCGCGAGAATTTTGGCAGCGGGCCGAGGACCGGAACCGGCACACGGCCGAGCAATATAACCAATATGGCCTGCCGGAGTATTTTGCGATCGAGGCCTTTCGCCGCTGGGATGGCCGGGTTGTGTGAGCACGATTAGATCTGAGACCCGGCCGGGATATTGTTCAGGCTTGCAAAAGCCGGTGGATTCACCGCAGAGCAGATAGTCCCGAGCCCACGCGGCTGGCGTGCTGCCTCTGAAGAAGCGGCCGGCGTGTTGCCTCTCAAGAATGATTGCCGGACTCTAAGGTGAGGGAGATGGGTTTTTTGGGAGCTTTTCCGGTTTGCAGTAGGCAAGGGAAAGTAAGACATAGCCGGTCACAAGGGCCGGTTCTCCCTCCATCCAGCGGGTTTCATCGTTCACCCAGGACCCATCTGGCTGCTGCCGACGGGCCAATTCTCTCAACAGCTCTCGCCGCCAGTCGTGAGAGATTCCTTCTTCGTCCACGATGATGTCTTCTCCCAGGGCATCAAGAGCCTTGGCAAAGACGTGATAGTAGTAGTACAAGCCAGCTTTTCCCAAGCCCGGGTTGGATTGCAAGTCGTAATGTTTTCGGATCCATCGATATGCTGCTTGAACTCGCGGATCGTCCGGGCCCACTCCGGCGTAGATCATGCTCTTCAATCCTGCATAAGTCATCGATCCGTAACTACGAAGTCCGCCCGTCGGTGTTTCCCCGGCCATACTCACCCCACCAGCAGCAGGCGTGTAATAGAAGCCACCGTCCGGATTCTTGGCAGCGAATGGAGTGGTGTTGTGTTCACTTTCGAAGTTTTGACATCGCGAAACAAAGATGATGGCTTTGCGAATGGCCTCATCGTCTTGTCCTCGGCCGACGGCCCGAAGAGCATCGATCAAAAAATGTGTGTTGGATAAATCAGGTCGTGCGTGCCGACCATATCCGGCACCGCCATATCGAAAATCCGATGCATCAATCCCCTCCGTTTCGTCCCACTGTTCCTTTTTGACAAATCGTTCTGCATTCCGGAGAATTCGATCATAACGGCCATCGACATTGGCCGCAGCAAAACACATCATCGCGATGCAAGTTTCATAGTTTTGATAAAAGGTGCCAGGTCGGTAAATGCCACCATCCGGCTGCACATGAGCTTCCAGATACTTTAGAGCTTTGGCCACAATGAGGTCGTTCGGTGACCGCCCATTATTTATCAAGCCCGTTGCAACGATGGCGGTTACCGCAGGACTCGAATACCCTGCAAAAGAGCCATCTTCCGCTTGAATTCTTGCTAGAAATCTGACGGCCCTGTCAATCATTTGCTGATAAAGGGCAGCCCCGTTCTGATTTTCGGAAGAAACATTTTCCCCAAGGGCTTCTTTACCAAAAAGCCCCAGGACGAGAACAACTCCCGCGATCAAAAAGAGCTTCCGCCCCATGTATGAGAACCTCTTCAATAGCTTGCTGCCATCGGACACCGAGGTGCCAAAGTGTGAGTTCATAAGTGGAAGCTCCCTGCTCACGAAATCGGTCTTCACAAAATCCGGTACCAAAATGCCGTGCTAGTAATAGCCGATAGGCACCGAGCAGCAACAGACCACGATTTCCCCAGAAGGGCCGTATTGTTATGAAGTTTAGCCCACTGGTTACATCCAGCCAGTGGGAAACGTCAATCCTCCCATCGGAAGTCTAGGGCAAAACACCCATGTCGGCAAGTGCTGCTCCACAGCTCGAAGCTATCCGCGAGCACCGCGTTCCTGATCGGTGGATTCGACAAGCCCGGACCCCGTGCGGTTTGAGATCTTTTCCGAGGTAGTCTCCCACAGGGACTTAGAGCCAGTGTCCCACACGGACTTAGGAGTTTCAGTCCAAAAAGATTGGCCTTCCGAAATAGACTTTTTGGCGATTTTTAATGGCGGTTTGTTCCAGTTTTCCACCCTGAGCCCCTCAAGCAATGAGGGGGAACCGGGGTGGCAGCGAGCTGTCCCGTAAACCGTAGTTTCCCTTCCGGCTGTTCGGGATGCCTGCCCCTTTCGTGCCCGTGGCAGTCCTCGAAAATTTTTGATTACCCCACGATGGCCAAGATGTCATCTTCGTTCAAAAGCAGAAATTTTTCGCCGTTAATCTCCACAGAAATGCCCGCGTACTCTTCGAAAAGGACACGATCCCCTTCCGCAACCTGGGGGAGAGCTCGGGACCCATCAGGCAGCAATCTGCCGTCGCCCACGGAGAGCACGCGACCTTCGCACACCCGGGAATGGTAAACCTCCGGCAATACAAGTCCGGAGGCACTGTTTTCCCCGGACAACGGTTTGACTACCACGCTTCCACCCAGTGGGACGAGCTTCACCTCAAGAGTCTCCCAAATATAAGGTGAACGTTGCCTTGTAGCCTAACGATAAAACGGTTTCGTCTCACCGTCAAGCAGGTTCAGAAACCACCGGACAGATCCTTTTTGGGTTGCTCCGGCGGAAAACGGTCGCAGGCGGCCGAGTTGCCTCTCACCCCGCCTGGCTTTTTTAAGTCCCTTCTTTCAGAAAGAGCCCACTTGCGTGTGAGTGGTGATTCAATCCCCTCTGAAGGTGGAAAACGATTGGCACGGTTACTCTGGTGGTATCGGGAAAAACGCCAATTCCACTGCCGATGCAGCAGGCCCGTACCGATTATTTTCCCCAATTTATCAGGAGGTACATTACACTTTGCAGTCTGGCCTACACCCTGATGTAACACTCTAGGGTGGGGCTAAATAACACTCGCCTGGGAGGCCGATCCGGCCCCAGAGTGTGAAAAGACTCAGAGGGGGCTTAATGACTTGGGTGGGTAGTGCCGCTCCCGCCAACCAAGATCGACAGGGTTCGCTGGATTCCGAGGGGCCAGCCTGTGGGTGTTTCGGGCCAAGGGGAATAACCGGTTGCCGGACGTTACTTCCCGACTTACAACGAGGGAATCGTTACAAGATGTTTGGAATTTCGCTGCCTCCACATAGCGACGGTAAGATAGGGCCGAAGCGGCGAATTTCGAAGCAGAGGCAGGGATCCTCGCTGAGAAAATATGAACATACGGATTGTAGTGGAAATTTGATTACATTGGCGGGAGGTAATGCCGGAGATGTTAGCTCATCTACACTCAACAAGGCCCGGGGTTGTTGGAAAAGGGTGGTTAGGGAGGCTTTTGCGGGTATATAAGCTTCTGCCTCTATTTTTCTCTTTGGCACTAGGATTAGCCGAGGGAATACCGGCGGGGCATGTTGCAGGCACTGATGGAGGGTCCCCCAATGTGCTGGTGATCGTGGCGGACGACTTGGGGTGGGGGGACCTTGGCTGCTACGGATGTCCAGACATCCAGACACCCCACCTCGATCGCCTGGCTGCCGAAGGGGTCCGATTTACGCAGCTTTATGCCAATGGACCAGAGTGCACCCCTACGAGAGCGGCGTTTTTCACAGCTCGATACCAGCAACGTGTCGGCGGTTTGGAATGTGCTATCGGGGTAGGGAATGTAGGTCGGTATGACGAGGCGGAACGCCTTGCCAAGCAGCGCGCTCTCGGACTTCCGCCGGAGGAGTCCACCCTCACCCGAGTTTTGGCAACCGTTGGATATCGGCTAGTGGCAATTGGCAAATGGCACTTGGGGTACGAGGATCACTTTCTACCGCGACGGTTTGGTTTCGAATATTATTTTGGCCCACTTGGCGGTGCGGTGGATTATTTCTTCCACTCGGAACCGGACGGGACACCGATGCTTTACGAAAACGATAAGCCCGTGGTTCGAGAAGGTTACATTACCGATCTGATTACAGAAGCAGCTGTACACATTATAAAGGAACATCCGGGGACTCGACCTTTGTTCCTGTACGTCGCCTATACGGCACCTCATACTCCTTATCAGCCGCCCGGAGAGAAACCTCCCCGGCCGGTGCCCCCGGAGGAGCAAAGCAAAGGTACTCGGGAAATTTACAAGGCGATGGTGGAGCGGATGGATTGGGGGATTGGGCAGATCCTGGATAGTTTGAGGGAAAAGAATTTGGATCAACAGACATTGGTGGTTTTCTTTAGTGACAATGGTGGCACGGGGTTAGGACGGAACGGCCCTTTCCGAGGAGGAAAGGGTGGGCTTTTTGAAGGCGGAATTCGGGTCCCAGGGATCATCCGCTGGCCGGGAGTGTTTCCCCCGGGTCGGGTATATCCGTATCCGGTCATGACTTTCGATCTTTCTTGTTCTATCGTACAGGCAGCCCAAGGGCGGTTACCTGCAGGCCATTGGTGTGATGGGATTGATATTTTCCCGTGCATCGCCGAAGAAAAAGCACCGCCGGAACGGCCCCTTTTTTGGCGGGCAAGACGGGGGAACCGAACCTGGAAGGCCGTTCGACTCGGGGACTGGAAGTATGTGGTCCGCAGCGACGGGCAGCAGGAGGAAGAATTCTTGTTTAACCTGGCGAAGGATCCGGGGGAACAAGAGAACTTACTCAGACAGGAATCCGAACGTTTGAAGATGTTAAAGTCCCTACTGGAATCATGGGAGCGGGATGTCCGGTCCAAGCGGTAACATGCCGTCGGGAAGGAATCGGGGAGATATTGGGCGGAGACAAGCAAAAATTGATCCCGCGTCCGCTACTGAAGGCATGCCCTCAGCTTCGCAGTTTGAGCAAAGGGACTGCCCCGGAGCATGCGGCGACTAGGGAGGACCGAGCTCTTTCCCGGCTAGTGGACTTCTCCCCGGACAGAACCTTCTTGCGGACTTTCCCGTGCCCGGGGCAATAAGGTATCCCGGGAAGACGGCGGGGGAGATGTTCCGGCTTGGACTTTCATGTTTGGGGAAAAAGCGGTTTTGACTTCCTCTTTGGGCTCTGTGCCGGCTGGGTCGGGAAAATACTCTCGGTGCATTCAGAAAGGCAGGAGCTTGCGAAGTCCTTCGAACCACTGCCCAGAACCACTGGTGGGCATTGAGCGTTCGGAGGTAGGGGAAGGGGATTCGTCAGGTTCGCCGTCGGGGGGAATCGCCACCACGATTTCCGTAGGTAAATCGATTTTGGGCCAGTCGGCAAAATCTCTGGTCCGGGCTTGCCACGGAGTTCGGGCCCCCACCGGCTCCTCCAAGGGCAAGAACGTTGTTGCTTTCGAGGTGAGGGACCTTTGCCCCGGGGCTTCACTGTTCGAAGCGGGAGGTGTCCCGCCAACAGAAAAGCCGTTTTGTGGTTCAGATGCCGGTGGATTTTGTGGCAAAGCCTCGGGTAAAGAAACAACCGGCAAACTTTGCTCCGGTTGCCTTTCCGGTGGCCGGCAACCTCCGAGGGCGGTTATTAAACTGATGCCGATAAAAACGGCACCAAGATAATCTTGTAGAACGCGGGGAAAAATGGTAATGATCATAAGTTCACTGTAAATGCTGGGCTCAACGATTTCCCAGACCCACAAAACAACGGGACTTTTGGGCCCTCCTTGCTCTATGCGACGGCCCTCGGCTAAACCAGAGATTGCTTGTGCCCGGCCATTAGTTTGAAGCTTTGGAAGGGTCAAACATTTAGCTGAGGAATTATAGGTCGGCCTGTGGTAAAAAACCGTACTTCGGCCGGGAATGCCCTGACATCGGTTTTTCCTATTGGGTGGCGTCACCTTGATGAAATCTGCAGGGTTGAGTGCCTGCCAACCCCCCTTCATGATTTTGGGGCAAGGATACTTTTGAAGGAATAGGAGTCCAGGGGCAATTGCCAGCATGTGTACGGGATGTTTGCTTTTTTGGAAATTTTTAGTAGCCCGCTCCAGATGGGCATTCCTGGGAGAGTTTTTGGGAGGCAAGACGGTGAGCTTGGCAAATAGGAAGCGGTTTGTAGGTGAGCGGAATTGGTGTCGGCTTTATGTGCTAAAAGTTTCCGTTCTGGCACTAGGGGCTGGGCTTGTCGGTGCGATCGCGAATTTTTCGGGGCTGGGATCCCCAGTAGATTTTGGCTTGGGAGTGGTGTGTGCCGGGCAAGGGCCGTCACTATCTGCAGAGGAAGATTTGCCTTTCGGGCCGGCGGCGTTGGGGATCGAAATGGGAGGTATTGGCGGTGCCTATTTCGCGGCCGAGCCAGGAACCTTAACCATTGAGGTCACCAAGCGGGACCTTAATCGGACTGCACGCACGACCGAGCTCCGGGCGATCTTGGCCGGGCCAGATCGTCAGGTGCTTGCTGAGGCATTTATCCCGGATGATGGACTTGACCTGGGGAAATTAGGTCCACGCCAAAGTGTACGGCTTAGTGCGGAAGTACCTCGGCCAGGGATTTATGCTCTTAATATTACTGTTTCGCAGGATCGGTATGGGGCG
>Ga0308310_1001041_pt1 | contig 12413 bp, 11 predicted proteins | sample HotsprSampleMS65_FD_203672 | JGI IMG/M metagenome (GOLD analysis project Ga0308310, IMG submission 203672) | Hot spring phototrophic mat microbial communities from Mushroom Spring, Yellowstone National Park, Wyoming, United States - 20090730_MS65 ...
ATTTTCTTCCTTCCTCTCCTCAGGACGGTCGACTGGGTTTTTGGCTAAATCGCCATTCCCTAAGTTTGCGATGCCTGGCGAAAACGTGGCGGAGTTCGGAACTTGCCACACCGATTCTTCCGTCGGGTCTTCCCGCTGCCCCTTCCCCTGAAGCTCAATCTTTTCTTTTGCTTCGGTCTCGGAAACTTTTTAGCAACCGTTATGCTGGGTCAGCTTATCATGTCGCGGAATTGCCTGAAAAGATATTCAGAGTCATGAGGTCCTGCTCCTGCTTCCGGATGATACTGGACCGAAAAGGCTGGGAATTTCCGGTGTCGAACTCCTTCCACGGTATGATCGTTCAAATTTACATGCGTTATTTCCAGCTCGTCTGGTAGGCTGTTTGGATCCACCGCAAAACCGTGATTTTGGACGGTGATTTCAACTCTTTGAGTGTCCAAATTGAGTACCGGGTGATTCGCCCCGCGATGTCCGAACTTCAATTTATATGTGCTTGCCCCACATGCCAAAGCAAGGAGTTCGTGTCCCAGGCATATACCAAAAATAGGCTTTTTTCCCAGCAATTGACGGATGGTTTCCTGAGCAAAACCGATCGGCTCAGGATCACCCGGACCGTTGGATAGCACAATTCCGTCCGGTTTAAAATCCAGAATTTCCCTTGGGCTTGCAATCCCAGGGACGATGGTGACACGACAGCCCACCAAGCTCAGCATGGCGGCGATGTTCCACTTAAAGCCGAAATCGAGAAGCACTGCGTGGGGTGCCCCACTTTCTGAGGTAGTCGCGGGAGCCAACCGACTGATTGAACTTGGGACACGAAATTTGTGCTCGGAAAAACGCTCCGCAGGTCTGTCCCATGGGCGTGGGCCCGGGCACATCACCTCCCGAGCAATTTCCCGCCCAACTAACCCCGGCCATCTGCGGGCCTTTTCCACCAAAGATTCGTCGTTAAGATCCACAGTGGACAGCACGCCTCGCATGGCACCCACGGACCGAATCCGCCGGGTGATGGCCCGCGTATCCACACCCTCAATTGCCACCACTCCTTGTCGAACCAAGAATTCCTGGAACGAGTACTGGCTTCTGTAATTGCTGTAAATCCGGCTATATTCGCGAACCACCAACCCTGCCACGCGGGCTTTTTCGCTCTGCATATCTTCTTCGTTAACCCCATAGTTACCGATGTGGGGATAAGTCATGACCACAATTTGGTTATGGTAGCTGGGGTCCGTGACAATCTCCAAATATCCGACCATGGAAGTGTTGAAACACACTTCGCCGCATACTTCTCCGTCGACCCCGAAAGCGGTGCCCGCATAAACCTTCCCGTCTTCTAAAGCGAGCTTGGCTGGCCGATCCACCACGCGAACTTCTCCTAATCAATCGCAACCACTTCTCACCACAATTCGCTGGTCAATCGCGAGGAAGCATTTGCTGGGACTGGCTCTTTTCCACGAAAAGACCATGAACCGATCTGGAAGCTTCAAGCGATCTGGAAGCTTCTTTGCCCGGCTTGCCGCTTACAAAGTAATTCACAGTAATTCACGTTTTTGGCTGCAAACTTACCGGCGGCGTACCCTCTGCCGGCCCGGAAACTGTCTGGAAGTATCTAAAACCCTGGGATCACGGCCTTAGGAACAACCCAGGTCCTTAAGACCCCCGCTAAGCTCTTGCTGTTGCCCTCATGCCCAGGGCCCGGCCAATCTGTCGCACTGCCTGTCGGAGCCGATTTTCGTTCTCAACCAGGGCCATGCGGACGTACCCCTCCCCAGCCGGACCGAAACCGCCCCCCGGGCTAACGGCCACATTTGCCTCCTCCAGCAATTTCATTGCAAATTCGAACGAATTCATTTGGCTTGCCCACGGCTCGGGGATTTTGGCCCAGACGAACATCGTTGCTTTCGGTTTCTCAATTGGCCACCCGAGCCGAGCCAATCCATCACACAAAACATCGCGGCGTCTTTCGTATACCTTCGCCTGGGCCTCCACGGCGGCCTCGGTGTGACGGAGGGCAATAATGGTGGCTATCTGGATCGGTTGGAACATCCCGTAATCATAATAGGTTTTGATGGTAGCTAAGGCCTTTACCATCTCGGCATTGCCACAGCAGAAGCCCACACGCCACCCCGCCATGTTGTAACCTTTGGACATGGTGGTCAGTTCCACACCCACTTTAATGGCCCCAGGGACGGCCAAAAAACTGGGGGCCATATAGCCGTCAAAGCAAACATCCCCATAGGCAAGGTCGCTAACCACCATGAAGCCGTATTTTTTGGCCAATTTTACCACTTCCCGATAGAAGTCAAGTTCCACCACAGTGGTGGTCGGGTTGTGAGGAAAATTAAGAATCAAAACCTTAGGCCGCGGTTGCATACACTGGCATGTGTAAGCGATGTTGCTCAAAAATTTTGCGGGATCCATCACCTCAAGAAGAATCTGGTTTGCACCCGCCAAAGCCACACCGAAAGTATGAGGGGGATAAGAAGGTGTGGGCACGATGGCTGTATCGCCCGGTCCCAAGAGGGCCAAGCACATGTGGCTAAACCCCTCTTTCGACCCTAGACAAACGATCACTTCTCGCTCCGGGTCGAGCCGGACTCCATACCGTTTGAAATATCGCGAAGCCACTTCCCGCCGAAGATTCAGAAGTCCCCAAGCGTCACTGTAGCCGTGGTTGCGTGGATCCCGGGCTGCCTCGGCTAATTTCTCAACCACCACATCTTGAGGAGGGTCACTGGGATTGCCCATGCCGAGGTCAATTACGTCCTCCCCGAGGCGTCGTTTTTCCTTCCGAAGCTTGTTTATTTGGGCAAAAAGATATGGGGGAAGGCGTCGCAAACGTTCCGCAACCTGAATTGCAAACTTACCATTTTGATCGAGATTCTCTTCAAACTCTGACATAGTTGGTGTAACCCTCCCTTTTGGGTGCCTCCAGATGCAAGAGGTGACTGCATCTAGTGTTGTCCAACTTTGTTGGCAGTTTTGCAAGCAATCTTCGCCTTGTATCTTAGCAAGACAGTCAAAAGGGCCGGAAGAAGTACATTTCGTTGTGTGAGACTTTCCCTCTGCGGGGGGAGGAAAAGATATCCTGCGGTCTCAAGTTCTTTGATATAGGAAACTCTCCGCCTGCCCTGGCCAGGACTTTGTCCCTAGGGAAGCTAATGTAGAGGTTGCCGAAAACTTTCCGCCTGCCCACCGAGGGCGGTAAGGTTTGTGGGTTGAGGCCACCTCCCGAGCTCCAAGGCGGCGACAGGACAGAAGCACAATTCCCGCCGAGCAACCGCTCCGATGGTGGGGGGAGGAGGGATAAAAACGACAGAACCTTTGTCAGGTTGCCAGAGCGGGAAAATCCCCTCCAATGGAGGTATGAATAAGTCCAGCAAAAGTCTATATTGCCGCAGTGTGAAGCAGGGCCCCCACTGGTGGGGCGAAGTCGCTGTTTGGGAGTGCCAGCCCCAGGCCGCCACGGTTGCTAGATTTCAAATAACAGGGGAGGGGACAACTCCATTAAATTACCGAACCCGCGTTTGTAGACTTGATTCCCCATTACAGGAGGGTATATCCAATATCAAGAGGACGGAACCTTCACGAGTATCTCTTGTGATACCCGTTGTCTATTTACTACCCCTTGTAGATCCAGACAACCACGGATTTCCCTATCCTCCGCGGAAAAGTAGCTGATTTGCATAAGTTAACCGGGGACTCCCCGTGCCGATGACCTTATAATTCCGTCGGTCGGGTTCAGGTCGGTTCAGTGCCCACCTCATCTTCGCAAAGGGTTGCGAGGGCAGTTTGTCACGGCAAAAAACGGCTACGGCTTGAGGCAATAATTGTTCGTCGCGAAATTGTTTAGCGTTGCTAATGATTTCCGCAGTCATCCGGATATAGCGGTGGCTGGAATGTGCGATTCTCCAGAAAATGCAGGTCTGCCTCATGGAGCGGGCACTTTCACGTCTGCGTCTAAGGCTGAGCATTCTTACGTTTTCCGCTCTTTTTAGTAACTGATCCGTCCGGTTTAATAATCCGATGGGTACCGTACACCCCGGATAGGGGGACTAGGAAGTAACGTTTCCTGCTGCTCGGTTTTAAAGTTGTCCACTTCGCTCGTACTTTCGTTGGAGGGCTTGCCTGGAAGCCCTATCCCATGGGCTTAAGAGAGGGGCTCGGGGCTTGGCCCGACAACAGAAGCTGCAGTCTTGGGGCCGGCAATTTTACGGGATCCAACATGGGGAAGGACCTCGGACGAGCCCTCAGCAAACCGTAGCGAGTGGTTGATTCTAGGAGGCAGGAGGGTTAAAGTGAGTCTGGAATAAGCCTGGAAAATGTCTGGCAGAACCAGATCTTTTTGTCACGGACACGGCGGTATTCAAGATTTCTCCCGGGTTGGTCTCTGCTGGATTTCCGGGGGAAAGGTCGACAAAAAACCGGGCCTTTTTAGATCGGGAGGCATCTCGGAGAACCGGGAGGATTCTAAACCGCCTGGCACCCCGGGCGAGCTGGGTAAAGGCAAAGTTTGCTTTCCAGTGCGGCGTAGGTAGGCTGTCTCTTTCGGCCAAAACCACCGATTCCGTGGAGGTGGCAACTTATACCAGGAGGTATGGCTTAGAGAAACACATTCGGGCGGATGTGCCGGTAACGGTCCTCGGAAACAGACTTACGTAAAAACGGTTTCCAACGCTTAAAGAAGCAGGCTTTTTGTTCTTTATTTCCATCGCCTTTATGAAGATCGCTATAGGAAGTGACCATCGTGGGGTATCGCTGCGGCGGATTGTGGCGGAAATCGTCCGCCAAGCCGGGCATGAAATCATCGACCTCGGGACATTTTCCGACGGACCATGCGATTATCCCGACGTGGCTGGCGTCGTGGCTCGGATGGTGGCCCGGAAGGAGGTGGACCGGGGGATCCTCATTTGCGGCACCGGATTGGGAATGGCGATCGCAGCTAACAAATTCCCGGGGGTCCGTGCGGCTCCTTGTCACGATGATCTGACCGCCGAGTTAAGCCGGCTTCATAACGATGCTAATGTGCTCTGCCTTTCCGGGGATATGCTCGGTCCTCGGCTGGTGGAGCGGATTGTTCATACTTGGTTGCGGACGGAATTCGAAGGGGGGCGGCACTTACGACGCCTTAATAAAATTCGGGAGTTGGAATGCCGAAACGGGAAGCTGTCTGATTGTTTCCAACCCCGGGCTACTCAGTGAAGGTGCCGCAGAATTTCCCGGAGGCCGATGCAGGAATCTGGCTTTCCTCCCCTGGGAGCACCCTGTAACCAAGCCCCTGCCACGGTTTTGGTTTTGCGAACCTGTTCTTTGCAAAACCTTCGCGGACCCAAAAATGCCCCGGGCGATACCGACGCGACTAGACTTCCATCAATTCCCTCTCCGTCGTGAGTTTTGGGAGAACAGCGAGGCGAACTTGTCTCCTCCAGCCCTGGTTTTTCATTCCGGGCGAGTGGAGATACTCGGATCCAGCTCCGCAAGTCGATCCCAACACTGATTTCTCAATGCTTCGAGATCGTGAACAAGGAGCTGTTGCATAGCCTCCACTACGTCGGAGCATCGATCGGCAACGTTGTTATAGTCCCAGAAGTCATCCGGCTTAATGTAAAGTTCCGGTGGGTCCGCATCGCGGAAATACCAGTGGAGAGTCCGCATGCCCCGCGATCCGTCTTGATCGGTGACCAGAACACGGTTATGTACCGTTTCCTCTTCCTCTTCGAGTAAGGGTACTAGGCTCGCTGCAACCGGGCGATGCGGAATTTCCGACCCCAGGCCAAAAAGCTGCAAAATAGGGGGGAAAAGGTCGGCAGGCTCCACCAAACTCAATATTCGCTGGGCTGCAGGGGCTCGCTCGGGAAGATAAATCATCAGCGGGGTATGAAGAACCTCCGAATAAAGCGTGGGACCGTCCCTACCGATCCAAGCATGTTCTCCAAGCGGGAAACCACGCAACGAAAGAAACAGCACACCAGTGTCCCGAGCCCGACCAATCCCCGAAAGCCACTCCCAAAAGGCTTCGAAACAGCTGTCCAGTACCGTCACCTGAGCCGCATAGGCCTGCAGGATGGCAAGCAAAATGTCCGGATCGTCTTCCTTGCCGAATCGGATATTCGGAGGCTCCACTGCGGAATAAGGTGAGGGATCGCCTTCATCCGCATATTGTTCTCGCAGCTCCAGCGGGGCATCCCAGGGCCCACCTAATCCGCGAAGTACTATCCACGCACAAAAGGGCTGCGGTTGCTCTTCTAACACCGCTGTGCATTGGGCGAAAATATTCGCTAAGTAGGTCTGGGCAATCTCTTCAGCCGGTTGCTTAGGTTCTGGGTAAGTGAGGAGCAAATATCGTTCGAACTGCTCTGAAAATGCCCGGGGCAAAATACCCGGTTTATCGGTGATTAAAACAGGTTGGATTCCATTACCCCGCAAGATCTCTTGGAGACTCGTGTTCTCGGAGACCGATTCCAAGGGATGCCGTCCAGTCCAGATGCTTGCTAGTACTTTCTCTGGATGGGGAGATTCCAACACGTGCTGATCGAAAACCGTGGCATGGAAAGCAAGCCGATCTAACCCCGGCGTGCGAATCCAGGTATTCCCATACGCTCCGAGGAAATTTCGGTGCAGCCGGTCAAGGGCAAAACAAATCAAATTCTTCATTGGTAAAAGTAACCCAATATTGCTCGACTATTAACTCGTTGGTGGCCGGTAGGCCGGAGATCCTTTCAGGGGAACCTCGCTTGCCCAGGGGAATGGGTGTCCATAATCGAAACCCTCTACTGTGCAAGACCGCGTGTTATCAACGAGGCTCCCCCCATGCACCCCTGTCAGCAAAAGACGGACTTCCCTAGTGAGACATGCCACTCTCTCAGTGGCTTGCAAGAGGTCACCCCAATCTCTTTTTTGTCAGTTTTTCAAATCAGCTAGAGCTTATCGAAGAATCAGGGCGTGGGGATTTTTGTCCTGACTCAGTTCTGCGGGGCTTGGTTTCTAGGCATAATCCTGATAGAGGGGGGTGATCACGATTTCAGGCACACACACGCGATCTGGCAACTGGGCCACAGCCAGTACCATGTGCGCGATATCTTCCGGCTGGAGCATAGCGGCCAAGCGGTCGGGAGGTACAGGCTCTGGACGTTGGGAAAGAATCGGTGTATTCACTTCCCCAGGGTAGATGTTGGTGACGCGAATCCCGTTTTCTTTTTCTTCCAGACCAACGCCAAGACCAAGGGCTGCCATGGCAAATTTCGACGCACAATATCCTACCCCTGCCAGCCGGGAGACCCGCTTTCCCGAGATAGAAACGATATTCACGATCAACCCCTTTCTGCGAGTTCGCATTTTGGGGAGAACGGCATAAACACAGTGGAATGCTCCCGTAGCATTCACTAACATCATGGAGTCCCAATCTTCGGGCCGAAGAGATTTTGTGTCCCGGTTGGGAACGTTTACACCCGCGTTGTTTACAAGTATGTCCGGTATGCCGAAGTTCGCGAAAATTCGCTCAAAGACATCAAGCACAGCCGACCGGTCACCGACGTCGCAGACGAATGTTCTAATGGCCGATTCGGTGTCCGTTTCTTCTTCAAGCCGTTTAAGCTTGGCCGAATCGCGCCCAAGCACTACCACTCTGGACCCCGCTTTCCAAAAAGTAAGAGCAATAGCCCGCCCGATTCCGCTTCCTCCACCGGTGACGACTACCAGCGCGTCCTTCAGGTCCACGGTTAAACGTCCCCTACGCCCGTCGCAACTTCCTAACCGGACAATTCGTTCTGCCAACAAGTACCACCTCGCAGGGTGTACGATCGCACGGGGCTCCCCGTGGGATGATTACCTGCATCGGCCTCCTCTTGACGCGCATTTTCTCGGTCTCACGAGCCTGGTGGTTGCTGGCTCTAGGAACTTAGGACAGTGCTTGCTGGCTCTAGGAACTAGGACATTAGGACGAACTCGTTTTCTAGGCTAGCTTGCACTTTTTGGCCGGTTTTTTTGACGTGAAAGTGGTGATCACGCAAAATCGGCACACACCAGTTTCCAACAACGATGGGTCGCTTGGACGAATATCCCGCGGGGTCCGCTCGAGATCCATTCTGCCGGCATTTGAATATTAAGCGGGTTTTCGAACTTTTCAGTAGTCCAGCTTTTTGCTCTATGGCAAACTGGCTAGTCAAACTCGAAAGGAATGGCCCCGAGTCGAGCGGCTGTCTCTTCCATCAGCGCGTCCTCCTCGGCTTCGGTGGCTGCCTCGTAAGTGACAGAAAACCGCAGGTACGGTCCGGCGTCGTCCCAAGGAACCGTGCAAACCGAGTGCTGAGTAATCAGGTACTCGGCGACCTCCTCGGCCGAGTTAAACTGCGGACCTCCCCGAATTCCTTTGGGGGCAGGCACGTAAAGGAAGTAAGTACCTCCTGGCATGCGGCATCGGAAGCCAACCTTTGACAAGGTCCGCACAAGTTTCTCGAGTCGTCGCTGATATTTTGCTCGGGCCTGTTCTGGAATCTCGCGATGGGCGAGGGCAACAATTCCTGCCTTTTGAATAGCGATGAACTGTCCGGAATCACAGTTATCTTTCACGTCAGCAAAAGCGCGCACTATTCGTTCGTGGCCGCATACCCACCCCAACCTCCATCCGATCATGTGCCAGCCCTTGGAAAGGGAGTGGACCTCTACCCCTACCTCCTTTGCCCCGGGAATTTGCAGGAAGCTTAAGGGAGGACGGCCATAAGTGAACATGATGTGGGCTGCATCCTGAATCACCACAATACGATGCCGAAGGGCAAATTCGACAACCTCTTTATAGAACTCCTCTGTGGCAATTTGCCCCGTAGGACTGTTGGGGTAATTGAGGACCAATAGCTTTGCCCGCCTAAGGATATCCCGCGGAATGGAACTAAGGTCCGGGTAAAAGTCGTTCTCGGGTAAAAGAGGCAAGTTGTAAACTTGGCCTCCGTAATACCGGGTGTGGGTGCCTGCCACCGGATAACCGGGAACTGTCATGAGAGTGACATCCCCGGAGTTGATGAATAGGGCAGGGAGGATTGCCAGAGCACTTTTGGAGCCAATGCAGTGGTTAATTTCCCGGGCCGGATCGAGATGGATTCCAAACTGCTCCGCCATAAAACGAGCTACGGCCTCTTTGAACTCGAAAATGCCGTTGTCGGCGTAACCTCTGTTTTCAGGCCGATTGATTTGCCGGGCCATTTCCTCTCGCACTAACGCTGGGGCCATTTCATCATTTTCCCCGATCCCGAAATCCAAAAGCCTCCGCTCGGGGTGCTCGGCTAAAGCGCGCCTCTTGGCCCGCTTAATCCGCTCGAATTTGTAAATTTGCGTTCCTTTCCCGTAATTGATTCCCCCAATTCGATCCGCAAAAAGTGCTTGAAAATAGGGATCAGCTTCTTGTGCCTTTACCATCGTTTCGACCACCCCCCATCGAAGAATGGTTCACGCTTTTGAAATGCCCTGTGAGACTTCCAACCTTAAGTTTCCAGCAGACCTTGTTGCAGCCTCTTCGGTGTGGCAGAGTACCTGAATCACCCCAGCGACTCTTCAAATACGCGCAAAAAATACAATTGTCATCATCAAGAAGGAATTTTTTGTCCTCTTAAGGTTTACCCGCAGATAATCCCTCCAGCACCCAGGCTCAACCCAGGGGTGTCATTGTTTCATAATAGTGCAAATTCGATAATAATTCGCCTCTTTCGGTCTGCTCAGTTAAAGGTTGGGTTCCCAGCCCGATGGCTTCTCTCCGAGATTTTCTTTACTAAACAGGTTACCTTCGTGAAGAATCCACATTCCAAACTTGCCGCAAATTGAATCGCTACGATTCCTATTGTTGAGGTAACGGTTAGAATAAATCTTACTTCCGGTGATGTCCGATGCCCCACGGGGCAGTCTGCGGCCAAATGGGGATTTTGCAGGCCGGTTGAAAGGCCTACTCCTAGCCCCCAAGTCCAAATTTCACTCCCAGGATCGGGCCAATGATATCGAGCCAAGGTGCTGGGGCCTCTAACGGCAGGAAGTTGCCCGGCCAAGCTTGCCGAGGGACGTTGAAACATCGGGCTTGTTCGGCAAATGCCCGGTAACCGATTGGAACTCTCAGGGGTAAAACTTATTCTGGGTTTTCGGGAAAAGGGAAGATTATAAGCGAAAGAGCCATGCGAGTCGCGATGGCCCCACACTTTGGGCAGGGTGCTCGAGCCGCAAGGCCGGCAGAACTAATGCAGAAGTAATTTGGCCGTTTTGCGCGCCCTTAAAGGGTGACACAGGCGGGCTGGGCAATTGAGACTTGACGTGCCCAGAGCAGGATGGCGTGAACCTGGCTAGGAAAACCGGCGTTTTTTGGTGGTCCGGCATTTGGGATGCTTTCATTCTGCCGGAACGCTCGCTCCCCGGCGGATTTAGGTGGGAATGGCCAAGAGGAGCAGCGGCAGTTCGGCTAATAAACTGGGGGGAGTCTGTCCGGCAAAGAGCTCCAGGGAAATTCGTGACTGGCCCAGTGTTTGTCCGGCGAGGATGGGTATCCCCTAAAGGACGCAGGATCCCAGGAAGCGGTGTGAAAGAGTTGTCTCTTGAGCCAAGCATGCAATGTCAGGTGATGGCGAAGACCAATGGTTTAGATCGCAAGGCGGACATATTTGTGACAGAATTGATAAATTTATGATATAATTCGCCAGGTCGTGGGAGGGAATTCAACAAAATTGCATCAGGGGAAGTCCGGAAGGCTTTTGTAGCCCTGGTGGCCCATTGGCTCTCCCTCATTGGCGTTAGGCGACAGCGGAGACTTAGCATCCCGCCCAGGTCTCCCGGAAGAAAAATTTCTGTTTAGGGTTTGCGTCAGGTTGGACCATCCCCCACCGAAGAAGGTTTGGAGGGAAGAGTTCAACGGAGCCTCTTGCCGAAAAACGGAGAAGTCGCTAGTTTTGTTAATTGTCAGTGGATAATTAACGTGCCTTTATCATATTTACTTTTGCCCAATAGATTCGTGTGGATTTCTGGTTCGATTAGGTCGGGTCAAAAACGTTTTCGAGGGTTCCTTCAAATTTAGGAGACTCACCGGCAGGCAACAGACAAGAAATCAAAGGAGGTCTGAGTGGTAAAGCTTGTACTTCGGGAAGGGGAGTCTATCCAAGAAGCATTGCGGCGATTTCGTAAGCTCGTTGAGCGGAGCGGAATCAAGAAGGAAATGAGGAGGCGCGAGTATTACGAGAAGCCGAGCGAAATTAAGCGTCGTGCCCGCCTCCGGGCTGAGCGTCGCGCCCGCCGTCAAAGAATGTTAACCGGTTTGTAGAATCGTTCTGCCGTCACGCATTTTTCCAAAATTTGGAAGCTAGGCCTGAACGGGGCAGTCCCGCCGTTGTTGGCCTTCTTCTCCCGGCCAGTTTGCTTGACCGGATGCCTTGTCCCAAGTTCATACACATTGGGCTAGGATGACGTGTTAATCCACCCCCGGGGAGGGGACCGTCAGCTTTCCGCACAAGTAGCCTGATCTCTCTGCAATGATCTCTCTACGATCTGATTTCTGTATGCTCTATTTTCCCTATGCTCTGCAGGAATTGCCTAGATTGGAATTCGTGGGATTTCGCACTTCCGCAACCAGAGCTTGAAGGTGGGCGTACATCCGCAACCAGAGCTTAAAGGCGGATCCGGAGAGGGATTTTGGCCCAGAAACTGTGCTCCAGACGCCCGTTCTTCACTTTTAGGATCTTATAGGATCTTAAGCACTCCTTTTTAGGCCCCTTAACCGCTCTTTGGTGGATCGCTTCTTCAATTTGCTCCCGAAAAAAGGTCAGGAAAGGGCCAAAGAATTACCGCCGGGATTGTCAAAATTCTTCGCTGCCTTTTGACAAGACTGGCCAAGTCGCGAGACTTTTGACCAGAATCACCAAGTCGCGAGAGTTGCAGACTCGTCTCATTTAACCTATCCTGCCTGAGGTTTCTAGCTAAATTATGTTTCTGCATTAGGTCTGGTTTATCGCCGGCTTGGGGCAACCTGCCACCTTCGGGGAGAGCCCGAATGCCCAAAACCAGCTTTCGAGGTCGGAGACTGCAGGGCTCCCCTAAGTCGGGGCATTGAAGAGCTGCTTGAGGAAAGGCTGCTGGCGAGCGTTTTGCACCACGTGTTTACGGTTTGTTGTGACCGTCGGTCACTAATCTTTGTCGAGACCAGGGACCTTGTGAGACCTGGACCACTTTCGCAACACAGGGTGTCGCGGGACCAATGGGCCCGTCGATGGGAAGGTCACCCTCCTCCTTTAGGAAGCGGTATAGTTAAGGGAGAACTCTGCGACTGTCGAGAAACCGGACTCCACAAAATGGTGCCAGGGAAAAAACCACCGACTATGGCAAAGTATAGGGGTGCAGGAGGATCGTGGGGCCAGGCAGATCCATTAGAGAACAAACATCCGAAAACTTCGCGG
>Ga0308310_1001046_pt1 | contig 12378 bp, 5 predicted proteins | sample HotsprSampleMS65_FD_203672 | JGI IMG/M metagenome (GOLD analysis project Ga0308310, IMG submission 203672) | Hot spring phototrophic mat microbial communities from Mushroom Spring, Yellowstone National Park, Wyoming, United States - 20090730_MS65 ...
GGCTCAAAGAAGAAAACAACTACCTTCCTGTCGGGGTCATGAACGTATTTGTCAGACTTTACCAATTTCCTGAGAAGTAAGAGAATTTCGGCTGACTCCCTGGCTTTTCTCTTTCTCATAACAAAAGGAAACCTAGAGACACGGCAGGATCACCTGATGCGCACTATAGAAATCTGACCCAACTTGTCCTTCCTCGACAAGAGCTGTTCGTAAGCCCCTCCCTTAGCGTAAACACGGACAGTTGAACCACCGGAGGAGGAACCGGGAGTGAACGAGCCGGAAGAGGCCCCGACAAAAGAGGGGAAGTATATTAAGGCCCCGTAGGGAACCTTACTCATTATAGTCCGTGCGGTACCAAAAGCACCACCGGAGAAGGCCGTGTCTGCCTTATCCCCCAAACCTTTAGCCACATCCTCAGGGTCCCCTACCGTAGAGATAAGAAGGGCCGGCTTCTCCCTCAAAAATTGGGTAAGCTGGTTTCCGGGGCTTATAGACCAGTAGAAGTCGGTTATCCATATTAACGGGACCGGACCATTGATAAAATCGTTGATCCCCTGAATTGGAGAAACTGTTCTGAGTATATCAACAATCCTATGGGTAAGAGTGCTTTCAGAACCGTTGCCCATACCCACCAGGCCTCTGGAGGACTCGGCTACCCCAGCTATAGTCTGGGCGGCCGTGACCCACGGGGAAGTTATCCCAAACACACCCACGTTTGTCCCGTGGAGCACTACTACCACCTTGACAAGCTTTCCATGGTGCTTTTTAAGAGCGGTAAACACGGATTGGAAGTAGGAGTTTACAGCCCTGGACACCGTGACCATATCCATTGAACCAGAAACGTCTATGAAGACGATGAGCTTGGAAAAGTCTACCCGGTCTAGCGTTGATAGCGCTCCGTAGGAAATCTTTGGACGCTCGTAGGGCTGGTCAGAGCGAAGGCCCCTGGAGGAAATGGGAGAGGAAATGACGGGCACACCGGGGTCTAAGTCTATGTCTGGGGCCTTGAGGTAAGGTTCGTATAGATAGTAAACCAGGTTGGCCAACTTCTTTATGTAGGTCCTATCGCCAACGGAAAACTTACCCTTAGGGGTTATTTGGAAAACCTCAACGCTTTCATTTCCAGACCTAAAGACAAAGGACTTGTGTATTACCTTGTTCTCCTTTTCACTAACCTCCTTCTTATCTTTACCAAAGATAACGTCCAGGACCCTTGGATCCTCTTCCTCACTTGCCGGGGGGATATCGGTAATGTCGCTAGAAACTTCTACAGCCGTATCGTCATCTTCGGGATCAATAGGCTCACCAGGTTCCCCCGGCTTTCTGGTCTTACCCTTGCCCTTTTTACGAGGTCCGTGAGGGGGTCTTCTAGGTTCACCGTCCTCACCGTCATCGGGTTCCTCCCCACGATTCCTTCCACGGCCTAGGATGTCCTGACCTCTAATTTTATTGGGGTCTAGGTCTCCTCCTCCATCTCCCCCATCACCTTCGTCTTTATCTCCACCTTCTCCACCTTGTTCTTTACCATCCTGACCCTTTTCCTTTTCTCCATACTTTTCTTTCCCCTCTTTTTCACCCCCCTCCCCATCGCCCTCGGTTTCTTCTCCTTCTTCCTCTCCCTTATCTTTTCCTTTACCTCCTCCACCGCTCTGGTCTGATTGTTTATCTTTCTCCTTACCGCCCTCCTTGCTTTTCCCGGTTCCTCTAGTTCCCCCAGAGTCGGTACCCCCCTGTTCACCTTGATCCTGTTCGCCCCCGTCCTCGCCTGACTCTTCTCCCTTATCTCCTTTGTCCTTTTGCTGTTTATTCTTTTCAGGGGGGTTGCCTCCCCACTTCAGAACGATACCCGTACCACCCACTTCCGGGTCTTTTGGAGAGATGACGACATATCCATCCCCCCTCTCAATGGACTCAGAAAGGGGTTGAGTACCGGAGCCCTCATCTTTGACAAAGGGGGAGTTGCAATCTTCAATGTACGATTCGTTCACCAAGTTCCTCATACCTATAGGATAGAGAATCGGGGTTGACTTGTCAAGACCTAGACCCGCCCGTGGAACCGGAGGCTGGTTTAGACGGACCGGCTCAAGGACTGGCGGGCGAGGTTGATGGCCCTTCTGAGGAGGGTGATGTAGGTAAGGGTGTTCCTTCTAGAAACGCCAGATGCCTTACCAGAACCCCTAAGACCATCTCCCTCTGCCTCGGTACCCTCTACCCCGGGTTCCTCCTCTTCATAGGAGGGTTCCTCGGGAAGGTCCTCGTAGGGGGTGCTTCTACCCTTCACGCTCCCCGCTTTTTGGGGTGTTGTTGTCTTTTTCTTTTTTAGGTCCTTGGTATCTTCCACGTCTTGATCACCAAAATCTATCTTATCAAAATCTACCATCTTCCTTAAGTCGAAGTCCAAATCGTCAGAACCAAGTTCAGCTCCTTTATCCTCAATCTCTTCGCCTCTATCCGAATCACCAAACACCGTTTCAGAAACAGAGGCTAGGGGAAGTTTAGAGAGGTACCTGTCTATAAGCTTCTGGGAACGAACGAAGTTACTCAAAGCCTGAAGGGTTGCGTTTCTTATTTTCCTCTCAGAAGAAAGGAGGTAGTTATTGGCCTTTATCCAGTATTCTAAGGATTCTTCAGGAAGTTCTACGAGAACGCCTTCTTCAGAGGGGCGGTCAGCAGACTCTTCAGGGTTGCTGGATGAGAATACCCTCAAGCTCTCTACCTTTCCGGCAAGAACCAAGACCTCGTTTAGCAGAGATGCGGCGTAGGGGTCAGACTTAGCCTGCTCCATTAGCTCCTCAAACTCCTCAGACTGGACCGCCTCTTCCGCCGCCTTAACGGCAAAGGGCTCCACCGGGTCTTTGGAGACGGTGTTTATCTCAAGCTTTAGTCCGTTGGCGAAAACCACCCCCATCTTAGACTTATGCCTAAGGAACACCTCCTTACCCTCCACCGCACGCTCGGAGTCTTTAGTGAAGGACATGTCCTTGATGAGATAAGGAATGTTTATGCCCACAAGGTACAGAGTTTTTGTCTCCTTGTCGTAGTAGTAAACGTTGAGCAGAGAAGACCTCAGGAAGCTCGGTATAACTCCCAGACTCTCCTCGTATGGGTCATCCTGGTAGTCGAGAGATGGGACTAAGGGAACCCCGCCGTAAAGAGTGGGGTTACCGGGGGCAACGATGCCCATTTTAGGGATAAACGGGATATTGGGATCGAGCTTTTGAGAGTAGACCTGGTCGGAAGAAAGGGTAAACCCAAGAGACTTTCTAAGAGGATTCAATTTTTCCGCCACATACTTAGAAAGGGCAGACTCAACATGCGCTACTTTGCTCGGGTCTCCTAAATAGTCCTTTATCTTTTCCTCAAGCTCATCCCTAGATAGACTTACATAGTAAGTACCTTCCGAATCTGGGCCAAAGGACAGGGCAACGAAGTCCAGTATTCCCTTAACCACATCGCTGTCAGGGTTTCCACCCAGACCCTTAATAAGGTTGGCTAGACCTTCCGGGCCAGTTATCAATTTCACATACTCAATAGCCTCCTGTATCTGAGGGCTGAGGTCTGGCTCCTCGCCAGGACCAATGTTGTTGAGTACGATTCTTGCGTTTTCTATGGATATTCCGTACCTTTCAGCAAACAAACGATTAAGTTCAGAAAAGATTTCTGAAGCTATCTTGGAATATACCTCCAAATTTTTTATTTCGCCATAAGCCTCTGCATACTGAGAAGAAATCAACTCATACAAAGACTCAAGATCGTCTGTCTTGTAACCATCACGCAAGGTCTCCTTAACAACGGCCAAGTCTCTAAGGAGGGCATCATAAACCCGGTCTCCGGTAATCACCTTCTTAGCCTTAGTAGAAAGAGCCTCGCTAAGCTTTATATTGCAGTACCTTTGGTATATCTCGAGGGCTTCCCGGATGAATGTTTCCGCCTGACTTTCAGCATTTTGCTTTATGACCGCAAAAATCTGCTCTACATTATAATTTCCTTCGGTTTCATAAGCTTTCAAGGGGCCGGGGAAGAACATTACCTTTCCTTCTTTAACCGCACTAACCAGGTCAAGAATGGAGTTGTAAACATCTCCCGAGGCGAAGGCCGCCGCAAGGACCATAAGCTTAGAGTAGAGAACCACCTCTTTTTCAACTTCCCTTTCTTTAGTAAGTTCTTCCCAAGGGACGCTACCCAGAGTGCGTTCTATATCTATGTAGTTGTCGGCCAAGTAGAACGGGTGATCGTTGTAGTTTTTATCCCCAACCTTCAGGCCAGAGCTTCCCCCCAATCTTCCTCCAAAGTAAGAGTCGTAGGACTGGTAATCAAGGTTAAAGAGTTCCTTTGCCTCCTTGGTCTTACTAAGTACCTCGTAAAGCTTCGGGAAAACCCCCTTGGTAGGCTCGGGAATGAAGACCATTCCAGAGAATGGGTGGAAGAGGGACTTAGAAACCCCTGGAACTGGGTATCTAGGGATAACTCCCAGACTAGCCTGGAAAATGCGCTTGGCCAGACCGTATGGATTTCTAAGGGCTTTGTTATTTTCAATGTTTGTAGCTAGCTCAATAGACCGATCATCGTTAAAATCGCCAGAAGCTCTAATAATAACATCGTAAGTAACACCAGAATCTTGTTCACTAAGCTTCGCAGATTGGGGTAGCCAGAGGGGAAGGAGCCGGTTTAAGAAGAAGTGGCTCACCTCACGTGGAGAGGGGAATGGAGCATTGATCCTGAGATCGGCCTCTTCGGGTTCCATGCTACTGGCCCACTCTGACTTCAACCAATCCATAAACTCCCGGAGTTTGTTGGCACGGCCGGAGACAAAGAACATGGAGTAAAGGAGAGTCCTTAAATCGGTTTCTCCTTCCCTCCTTTCTCCCAAAACATAGGAGCGGAACTCCTCAATAGCCTTGGGGTCTGCCAGTTCCTGGTTGACGGTCTTCAAAATCGCATCCACAAGGTGCTGTAGGTAGGAGTCTACATCATCTATAGACGGCTCCTCCTGGAAAAAGTTTGCGAACCTGGCAACAAGAGCGCCGTCTATTTCGGAAACCGAAGTGCCAAAGAGGGAGGAGCTATAGTTACCGGTGGCAACTACCTGGACTCTCTCAAAGGCTTCTTCTGGGAAGACGTGGCCGCCAATGATTCGTTCAGAGAGGGCATCAAAGAACGAGCCCTGAGTGACGAAGTTGGCGCGGGTGAACTCGTCAAGTATCAGAACGGCCCTAGACTCCTTGAAGGTAGAAAGAAACTTCTCCGTAACAACTACCTTGGCCCTAGGAACACGGTGCTTCACTAAGGCCTCTTCGCCACCAGAGACTATGGAGGAGACAGACTCCTCTACGAGGGACCTTAGAGCGTCAAGCTCAACGCTATCTCCGTTTGCATCGGAAAGAAGATCCATTACCCCCTTGATAATAGGGTGCGTGGCCAAAGGCATGGGGGCGTTGGACCCGGAAATGACGTTGGGGTTGGACATAAGCTCAGACCCCACCCGCATCACCAGTACCTTGGTGGCGAGGATAGAAACCACCTCTTCAGGGTCTTCGGAAACTTGGTAGCCTTTGGCCCTTAGGAATTGAACTACTTCTTTCCTAAAGTCCTCGTTTCTACGAATCTTATCAAAAAGAGGCTCGTTTAGCTTCCAAACCAGGGCTTCGGCTTTAGAGGTCTTTGCCAATCCGGGAGGACCATAAAGGGCTACCGGAGTACCAGAGTAAACAGATTCCCTAAGGACCGCATCCGAGGACCTTTCGTAAAGGTAGCTCTTATACTCGTCCTTCAGTTCGTCCGGGTTGTAAGGGTCATATCCTAAGTTCTTCTTAACAAGTTCGGCGAAGGCCTTTCCAAAAGCTTTTATTTGTCTACCAAGACCAGGATAAGCCGGATTGTCCAGTTCGCTCCTGGTGGCGGGGAAAAGGTACCCCAAAAGGGTCTTAACGAAGGTCATGTTTATAATCCTGTCTTTCTCGTCCTTCTCAGCCTTCTTCTTAGACAGGTATTTAAGAAGCCTCTCATAGGAACGGAAGGTAGCGAAGCCACTAAGCAACTGTTTATTGTAACCGCTTTCATCAGACAGGGGATTATCGCCGCCGGCGTTGGAAATACCGGGAATGTAATAGAGGAGGTTGTACCTAGACCCAGAGGGATGAACTATCTCTGTGTTAGCCAGTTTCTCAAGAAACTCCTTAACGCCACAAAGTTTCTCTGTATCTTCACAAGGCCCCTCAAACCTGTTAACGAGGTATTCAATAACTGGACCATAAACCTCCTCTGAGGAGGGGTCTAAGTAAACTTCCTCAAAACGAGCCATGAAGGCCCTTTCTTCGAGATCGGCTGAAGCGCTGGAAACCGTCTTAGCGGTTATGTAGAAAGAGGATAGAGCGTTTCTCTCAGAAGGAGCTACCCGGTTCCAGGCGGCGATGATGTAAGTGGAGTAGAAAGTCAACTCGTCTTGGAAAGACCGGTTGAATATGAAGGAGGTGGTGAGGTTTCTTACCATTAGGGCGTGGTTCCGGTCAAGCTCGTCCAAGAAGAGGACGGCGGGTCTCGCCGAATCGTAGATGAGGCTCACTACCTTAAGGTCTTTATCCCCCTCCCTAATTAGCCTCTTAACCGAATCTTTGTCTTCTAGGGCAACTCCCGTTTTCTCGTGAATCGCCATCCCGTCTTCTTCTACAACCACCCTAAACTCAGGAGGAATATCCTTTCCGTTTTCCGTCTTGCCCTTAATTAGAGAGAGAAGGGCTTTTCTAGCAAAGAACCGGAACTGGTCAGAAGCCCTGAAGAACTTCTCAAAGAACGGGGTCTGATAAACCAGATACTCGGCTCCTCCTCCCCCAACTTTCGATATGGCAAAGACCGCCTCCTCAAGCTCCCTGTATGCGACAGACCCCGTCTTGAAGATGACGACTTCTGGACGCATCTGGAGGATGACCTTATCCCCAAAGTTAACGGAGACCAGGTTTTCGTTGGTGGTGTGATCCTCAAGCTTTTTTACAAAGGCAGACTTAGCTATACCTGTGTGGCCTGACAGGACGGGAACTCGGCCATACAAAGATTCGTCCCCCTTACGGAAGAACTTCCCGGCGGGGTACTTTTCAAAGTACGACTGGAAGAACTTCTTTGAGGGAGATAGAATCTGGGAAAAGTAGATAGACTTTACGTTCCTATCCTCAAAGAGCTTCATTATCTCTCTGTCGAACTCTTCCCTCACCTCTTCGTCCATCCACTCTCCCATTTGATAAAGCCCAAGTTCTAACTGTGATATTGGGCTTTCCTCAAGAGACTCATCCAAGTCTAGAGTTTCTAGAATCTCTTCAATATCGGAGAGGTCTATGGACTCCCCGAATACAGCCTTATATATATCACTAAGCTCTTGACTTGTCAAGGGGACGGCGTGGGCCCAGATCGACACTTGGGTAGAGGCGAGGTACCTCAAGTACTGGTAGTAGGGCTGGAGGAGGGAGGAGTTTACGGGGAAAGCTATTTTGTTGTCAACGTATATCACATTGGGGTAGACCCCACGGTAGAACTTGTGAAGACCAGTCTTCTCAAAATCCTTTATCTCCTTATCCGTCATCCGGGGAACAAAAAATTCCTTAGACGGTATTTCAACGAACACGCTTTCACGGTCTGAGACGTGTTCGTAAATGTCTTGTAACTTGAGAGAAGCCTCTAAAGCCTCAGTCAAAATCCTATTATTCTTATTATTCTTCCTTTTTTTCATTTGAAAGTTTAACAAACCTATTAGAAAGTTTTAAGTTAACCACCTTCAAAACTTCTGGCTCAACCCCCTGTTAAAGCTAGCTATGGCGATGTTTTCAATATCAGAAATATTTTGTTGGTCGAGAGCCTTCTCTCCATAATCAAGTATAGCCTTAACAACCTTGCTATCAAGAGAGGAAGAGTCGATGTTTATGGGAATAGTTTGGATAGTTACGGCCCCGCCACTCAGCCTTGGTCCAGAAAGGACAGAAATAACTCCCTTATCAAAGACAGAAGAAGATGGAATGCGAGAGGCGAACGGAATCTCTGCCTCCAAAGACAGGGTTAAATCCGATAAAGAACCAAGCTCTTTTGAAACTATCTTATAAACAACGTCTCTGACTAGAGTTTCAAGGTCCCTCTTAACCATCCGAGAAACCCCGGGCGAAGAAAGAAAGGGAACCGATGAACTTCCGGAAAGGGAACTCTTAATAGCAGTTATAGAAGAAAGCCCGCTGTAGAAGGGGTCAGCAGACATCACATAGTGTCTGAAGGCCAGTAAGGTGGCCACGGCCTTAGCACGATACTTATCTTTAGCCTCCGCCGGCTGTTTTTCAACAATAAATACGGGGACGATTGAAGGATTCATGATCGAAGAGTAGACAATGGACTCCATCAAAGAGTGAACAGCAAGAATAAACTTCCTAGGATCGTTCTTGTATCTTTCGGCAAGTAACTCAAACATCTGCTTTGAAAGAGAAGAAAGTCTTCTTACTGCGGCTAGAGCAAATCTCGTAGCGAACCTGTAGTTTAGTTGGAGGGTTCCCGTTATAAGCTTGTCCGAAGCCAGTTCCGAGGGCCAGCCCTCCGTTCCCTCCTCCCCCGTATCCCCAGAGTTGGCCTCAGAAAGCCTACCCTCTTTCTCCAGAACCCGGTCTATCTCTCTTTGAACAAAGGAAAGCTGATTGGGAAGAACTACCTGAACATTTCCAGAGGACAAGAAAGGAGAAATGGCGGTACGGAGTCTTCGGTAGTAAGACCCTCTAACTGCCGTAGGGAGGACTAGATCGTAAGTTTCCGGAAAAAATACAAGGGTGTGGCCCCTGTGGCGTTGACCGAGTCTAGCCCTCAGCTGGTTCAGGTACCTTCTCAGAACTAGTGGCCTGGAGTAGGAAAAGTGATCATACGCCGTCTCGTAGTCTTCCAAGAAGGGGTAGACGTTCCTATACTTACACCTATCCTCGGTCTCGATGAACTTCTTGAGGTGGGGGTCCTCGTCTTCTACCTCTTCGTAGTCGGTGGAGCCGTACTCTGTGCGGGACAAGAAGAGTTCGTACATAGAGACAAATGGGGACCTTTTGCCACCAAAGAGGTCCTGCACGGCGGCCTCCCACTCAGACCTGTCCTTGAAGTTCTTTATGGAAAGAACCTGGTCAACAGCCTCCCTAAAAGGGCTGTTTCCTGCCATTCCTAAAACTCCTAAGGTTGTTAGGGCTCCTTGGGAAAGTGGGGTTATCATCTACAATCACCTACCTATTCTCTAAATCGTAGAGCTCTCTTCCAATGTGATAGAGGCCGAGGCAGACTACCGAACTAGCCAGACATCGCCTCTCTGACTATTATAGCAACAATCTTCATAAGGGAACCTATACCAATCCGATCTCTCCTGGAAAAGATTTCTCCCAAATCTTCTAAGGAGTTGAGGTCTTCTCCCTTCCCCTTACCGGGGTTTTTGTACAGGTACCTATCTATAGCCTCATCGGCATCTTTTGCTAGGACTACCATGTCTGGAAGGGCTATCTTGTACCTATGCTTGTAAGAGAGGACTCTCCCGTATTCTTCCGGGTAAGAACCAGAAACTATTCCCCCTGATATCTCTGAATCGGTATTTGAAGAAACATAAGCTTGGGGAAGTTTATAGTCTTCAACGGAATCAGAGAAATAAAAGTTTCTTAGGAAGAAAGAACGAATCCTTCGCTCTTGATTTATGGCCAAAGAAACCCCGGACTTTGAGAAAAACTTGGACTTAGCAAAATATTTAGCCATATTGAAGGAGAGGTAGTTTATGTAAACGTCTTCGTGTATATTGTCAAGACCCTTAGGAACCAAGTCAGATAAGCCCTTAGGAACTTCTGTTATGAACCTTTCGTGGCCAGCTATAGAAATTTCTCTTTTCAGGTGCTTTAGCTTCACGTGAGTAAACTCGTGAAACAATATGCTGGAGAAGAAAACATCAAGATCAAGGGAATAAACTATTGCATTCCTAACGAAAAAGTAAGGGTTAAAGGATAACACATATATCTCTTCTCCTCTGGAGTTACGGCCCCTTGAAGCGTAGGCAGTCCCAGCCCCCTCAGTAAAGCGGAACGTCAGTTCCTTGGCTCCAGAAAGTCTTAGATAGTGAATGGTATCCATGGTGTAATACTTAAAAAATTTAGAAATACTCCTTGCCCTATCCGAAGACTCGCCCGCCATTTGAAGGTTTCTAGATAGGCTTTCCATCTGGTTTCTTATGTATAACAACGGCTTCTCAGCAAACTTGCGGTAGAAAGCTTTTTCAGCTATCCTTGAGAAGATATAGCCCAAGTCTCCAACCTTTATTCCAGAAAATGATTTCCCTGTAAGCTCTTGAAGAGCCTTTCCTTTTATAGTCTTGTCCTCAACCACAGAGAGAGCTAGGAGTAGAAGGAGGGAAGCTACGACTTCTTCTAAAACCTCTTGGTACCCAATCTGGGAAACCACCCTCTTTTTGTCCTTAGCGAGGGCGGCAAGATACTCAGCCCAAACCCTCTTTATGAAGTTAAGCAAAGACTTTATTCCAGGGAACTCTTCGGTAGTTAGAAGGTCATCAATGCCAATGTCTTTACCACTCTCCTCTGCCTCCCGCTCAGCCTCCCTCACCCTATCCATGAATTTTGACAGTTCCGACTCAACTTTATTGTCGTTTTCTAGCCTTCCGGTTGATCTGTATAGTTCGTAAAGGTAGTTCTTGTCTATGCCATAATAGACCGGAGAAAACTCTTTTGAGGAACTTTTGTATCCAAAGAAAAGGTCAAGCAAAGACACGTAAAAAGCCAGGTTAAAGAGGGCCTGGTTTATTGGAGAAAGGCGGTTGGCCGGGTAGTAGAAGTAAGAGGTTATCTCGTACTCATTAATCGGGGTTACCTTGATATTAAGATCGGCGCTAAGGCTAAACCCGGGAAGATGGGGGTCTGAAGTTTTAATCTCTACCCTATAGCCTTCATCAGCTTTAGAGTGTTTTATTTCAACACCGAGAAAGCTTTCCGCAAGGATACGGTGGTTCAAATCTTTTTCAAGCTTTAAGGCTAAAACGTATGCCGGAAATACCAAGTTTTTGATGCGCAATTCTTTAGCTTTCTTTACCGCTTCTTCGTAGCTATCCGATTCAAGAAACCTCACCTCAACTTCCGCATCTTCTGGGGCACCAAGAAGCCTCTTATTCTCCGATTTTTCAAAGAAATCCTTTATGTAGTTTACAATGTCGTTATAAATCTTTTCCTCGTCATTGTACTTAAAGCTAAATTTTACCTTCATCCTTTGAGAATGAGAAATAGAAAAGGGAATGGGGAGTCCAGAAGAGCGGGAGGAAAGAGAAGAGAGGTACTTAGCGAATATATAGTCTCCTGAAGAAATCTTAGAAGAAACATCCACGGCCCTCTTTGAGGCAATGGAAACCAGTTTTACAGCAAGGTCCTCGGGAACCTTGATATCGGAAACAATGACCTCTTCGTCATCCAGCTCTTCTTCGTTGTTCCGGTTTGACTCAAGGAGGGCTTCATTAAGGTCCTCCTCCTCGTCTCTCCACTCCTCTCCTATGGAAATGACGATCTTCCTAGAGTTGTCGTGTTTCTTAAGTCCCATAACTCACCGTCAAGGATAACCTAAGGTCCATGGACTTGTCAAGGGGCGGGCTACCTAGAAAGTAAGTGTGAAGTTGGCCTCCTCAGTCTTGACCTCCATCCAGTCGTAAGAGAAGGTGGCCACAGGACGAACTATCTCCCCGGGCTTGTCTCCAGAAAAGTCGGGTAGGGTGAACCCGGCGATGGCCACTCCGTAGAGGTGGTACTGGACTCTAGACTTGACCGGGGCCTTTTCGTCCTTGGGTAGTTGGTTCTCGGGTCCATGGTTGGCTATAGGGTCGTGTTGGAAGATAATCATGGTTCCCTTGTACTTCTTCTCCTTCTTTTTGTAAAGGGGGTCCTCTATGGCCTTCTGCCACCTCCACAGGGCATCTATGACCCTGGCCGAGGTGGTCTCGTGGAGGGTTATGGAAACCGTGTTTGAAAAATCTGTGTCTACCGGAACCCTTATCTTAAATCCGGAAATGGAAACCTCTTGAACGTTTGATTGAACGGCCGGAAAAGAAATGGAGTGAACCATCATTGAAAAAGAGTTCACCTCGCTATCACGGAAAAAGGGGAGGTCGGCTATGGGGTCGGGGAGAGGCTTGACCATCTTGGCCACCCAATCGGTGGTCTTAAAGGCGTTTGAAAGTATCTGGAGATGTTTTACCGATGGTCTTAAGTGGGCCATGAAAATATGATACTAAACCTAGAAGACTTTATCGAAGTAGAAGTAATCGTAGGAGAACGTTATGGTAGGCCGAACAATGTCGGCCCCTTTGTCCCCGGTGGCCTGGCCTAGATCAAGGGACATGACAAA
>Ga0308310_1001049_pt1 | contig 12356 bp, 12 predicted proteins | sample HotsprSampleMS65_FD_203672 | JGI IMG/M metagenome (GOLD analysis project Ga0308310, IMG submission 203672) | Hot spring phototrophic mat microbial communities from Mushroom Spring, Yellowstone National Park, Wyoming, United States - 20090730_MS65 ...
TGCCGTGACCGAGCAGCACGCGCGGGCGTGCCGCGTCGGCGATCAAGCAGGCGAGCCGCCGCGCATAATCGCGCATGGTTCGCAATGTGGGATCGCGCGGCAGGCCAGCGAAGCCGTCCAGCGTCGGCGCTATGAAGCGCACGTCAGGCGGCATGTGCGGCGCGCAACGCGCAAAACGAAATGCGCCGCCGCCATTGCCGTGCAGCGCGATCAAAGTCAGCGGCGCATCGTTCATCACAGGCGCGCAGGTTGCAAGCGGTGCTGCAATGCCACCTTCGGGATGATCCGCCAATCAGGATGATCGCCGGCGTGCTTGAAGTCGTGCTGCCACGTGATCGTCTCTTGCTCAACCAAGAACAAGCCCGGCATCATCCAAGGATCGCCAACAGGTCTGCCGATGAAATGCCCTTTGCTGGCTGCGCGCACGCCGCACGCCCAGACCCGCACGCCGAACATCTGTCTGATGCTGCCGCGCTCCAAGCCGAAAGCGTTGTAGAAGCGCTTGGGCAGATCGGCGATGGCGCGCGCTTCTGCCCACAGCCTGCGCATGAACGCCGCGCCTTCCTCAACCGTGCCTTGATAGAAGAACACGATCGGCGGATAGTCGGGCGTGAGGCGGCTGATCCGCCGCAAATCGCTCACCATCTCACGGCAGAAGATGCAGCCGAAGTGCCGCAAGAAGACGAGCAACGTCTGCCCTTCCGAGTTGAGCTGATCGCGCAGCGCGGGGCCTGCCAAATTCAGCCCTTCAACAGGCGCGTCGAGAAGTTCCGCCGGAAGTTTCCGCATAGCCATCCAGCGTTTGTCTAAACCGATGTCGCGGAAAATTTTAGCGACGGGCAGACGGAATCGCCCAATCGGCGGTAGCGCATGGCACGCGCTTCAATCGCCGCGACTAGACCTAGCGCTCAGCTCAACGCCTGATGGCATGCAGAGCGCCGCACCCCGCGCCGCGCTTTGAGCAGTCGAGGCGCCTCCCGCTGTATCGTGGTCAGTCAGCCCGGTCGCCCGCAGATACCGACATGCATCTACGAGCTTGTGGTGATCCGCGGCTCGACGATGAGCCGTAAGGCTGTGCGCTCTTGGTCTTCAATCGTCACTTCTGTGAAGTATGGAATGCAGACCACATCAATACCATCATCAGCGAGATAGCCACGCGCAATGGCAGCCGCCTTGATAGCCTGATTGACTGCCCCCGCGCCAATCGCCTGCACCTCGGCGCGCTTGTGTTCGCGCACGACGCCAGCGATCGCGCCTGCTACAGCGGTTGACCGTGAACGAGCCGAGACTTTGATTATATCCACCATGTTCCCGCAATTCCTCAGTGTGATGCGCTGCTTGGATACCCGCGAACCGCGCGGCGGCTATGAAAGCTCACGCTACGTTATACGCCATCGCAAGATGCGCCTTAACTCACATTGTAACGGCAAATCGGTTTGATTCCAAGCGCGAATTTTACTTTTTTCGCTGAACTTTTTACGATACCTCGCCGCGCAGCGCTCATGGCACGCAACGGACGCTCGCCACCTGCAAGTCGACAAGCGCAGCGGCGTTCACGTCCACGCTCAAGAACAAGCGCAGCTCGCCTTCAGGCGTGTCGGCAGGCAGCGGCATCGCGTGATACGTGCTGAAAGCGCCTACCTGCCATAGCTCAGGCGGCAGACGGTCAATCACGCCTGCCACAGGTAGGCCGCTTGCGTTCAGCAAGTTCAGGCGTATCTCAACTGTCTGGCGCGGCACGAATGCTAGCTGCCAATCAAGGCGCACGCGCACCCAGTCGCCGCGCCGCAGCTCGCGACCGATGCCCACGTTCACCAAGCGCATATCCTGGCGGTTGAAGCGCGCGCTCAGATTCACGTCCACGCCGTGATCGTCCAGCGCCGACCAGTTCACCATGCGCTGATAAGCGCGCAGCGCGCCGCTTTGATAGACCTGCGCGTAAGTCTTGGCGAAATCCTCCCAGCCGACCGACTCATCAGCGCGCAGCACCACGACGTCAGGCGCGTAGCGCAATATCAGGAAGCGGTCGCGCCGCACGGGCATCAACTGACCGTCAAGATCAAGAAGGGGGCGCGGCATCGCGTAATAGCCGATCAGCGGCGCGTCATTGGCGATGATGCGAGTGTCAGGCGCGGTGTTCTCAGCTAGCCACATGCCGACCTGCTGCGCATCAGGCGGCTCGTCAAGGTCGGCGTGGTAGGCGGGGCGCGTCCAATTGGGCAGCGGCAGCGCGATGTGCGACGGCGCGTAAGCGATCTGCATGATCAGCCCTGTGCCGAGCGGCAGGAGCGCAGCGGGCGCGACGAAACGCCGCCAAGCTGGCCAGCCTTGCGCCGCTGCGACAAAGGCGAGCGCGAGCGCGACGAGCGCGGCATACGGCGCGCTAAGCATCGCCAAGCCGATGCACGCGCCTGCAAAGCGCGCCTTGCCATCTCTGAGCAAGAGCAGGCCGAGCAGGCACAGCGCGAGCATCACGGTCAACATCGGCGAAGGCTGGACGAGCAGCAGCGCAGCGTAAAGCGCGCCGAGCAGCGGCTTGCTCAACCAGAGCGCGAGGCAGAGCGCGCCGCACGCCGCCACCAGCGTGTTCAGCAGGTAGCTGCCGAACGAAGGTGCTACGCCGAGCCGGTAGAGCGCCGCCAACAGCGTAGGCGCTAGCGGGAACGTGGTCACGTCGCCTGTCAGCGCGCCGTAGAGCAAGCCGCGCCCCTCGGCGAGATTGACGGCGAAACGATAGAGCGCGTAGTTCGCCTCAGGCTCGTATAGATTGCCGACCAGCGGCGCGCCGATCGCGCCGATCAGCAAATACACAAAGAAATTGCTCAGAATCCGCATTTTGATCGGCACAAGCAAAAAGGCGCCAATGACTGCGAGGCGCTAGGTCGTGCGCGCGTTCCCAGCGTGCAGCGCGCGCTGCGCCAAGAGATCGCATATGGCGCGCCGCAGCTTGTCAGGGCTGTGCCGCCATGGGCGTTGTGGATCGGTCAGGTCGGTCTCAACGAGGTCGTAACGGTCGCGCAGCGGATGATCGGGCGGCATAGGCGCTACATAGTGCGTGTTCTCGCCCGCATTCTGTCGCGGATAGGCGTTGTTCGCCAAGATCACGTCGAAGACATCGCGCCCGATGTGCCGCTCCAGCGCCAAGACGTGATCTGCCACGCTGAAGCCATCTGTCTCGCCCTTCTGCGTGGCGATGTTGCATACATAGACGACTAGCGCGTTGCTGGCGCGCACAGCTTCCACGATTCCATCCACCAAGAGCGCAGGCAGAATGCTGGTGAACAAGCTGCCCGGTCCGATCACGATCAGCTCAGCGCTCAAAATGGCGCGGATTGAGTCGGGATAAGCGCGCGCGTTCTCAGGCACTAGGAAAACGCGCTCGATGCTGCCGCCCGCTTTCGGAATTTGCGACTCGCCGATCACGCGCTGCAGCTTGCGCTCGGCCGTGCGTATCTCAGCGCCCAGCTGCACATCTTGCAACGTGGCAGGCAGCACGCGCCCGCGAATCGCCAGCACCTGACTGGCTTCGATCACAGCGCGATCCATGCTGCCTGTGATATCGGCAAGCGCGGTCAGGAACAAGTTGCCGAAGCTATGACCCCGTAGGCCGCCGTTGGTGAAGCGGTACTGAAAGAGTTGCGTGATGAGCGATTCATCGTCCGCTAACGCCGCGATGTTCTGCCGCAGGTCGCCGGGCGCCAACACGCCGAACTCTTCGCGCAGCAGACCTGTGCTGCCGCCGTTATCAGCGACAGTCACCACGGCCGTGATGTTGCTGGTCTGTGCTTTGAAGGCGCGCAGCACAGATGGCAGGCCTGAGCCGCCGCCTAGCGCCACCAGACGCAATCCGTTCGCTTGGCGCGCGCGCTCGGTCATCAGGTCAACCAAGCGCTCGCGACGGCCTTGCAGCAACGGCGTGAAAATCGAGCGACTCAGGCGCGTAATGCCGACGTAGAGCATCGCGCCGCCCAAGAGAGCGAGACTCAAGCTGAGCATGAGCGCCAGCGCAGCATCCGTGGCAAATACACGCGGCAGGAGCGGGCTCAGCAATAGCCCAAAAGCGAAGCTGAGCGCGAGAAAAGCGCCGATCAGCAGCAGCAGCCAGCGCTTGACGCCAATGCCAGGCGTCAGCCACTTACGCCATGCCGATGGAATGCTCATTTTGCGCGCTATTTGACGAGCCACGCGCGGTAGCTTAGCACGTGTGACAACACGCCGTCAAGGCGCACATGCAAAGCCCCGTGCGCGCTGTCACCAGTGCCGAAGGCGCGATGCGGCGAGCAATTCCGTCAGCATCGCCTCATCACGAACAGGTGCGTCGTGAGTGCCAAGGGCGCACTCATAACTCAAGGGCGCGCTCATAACTCAAGCAAATGTCGCTTGCCCGTGAGCAAACGCCAGCGGCCATGCGCGCTGCCGCGCCATCAGCGCGCCGGGCGAGATAATCCGCTTGACAGACGCCCCGCGCCGATATAAAGTCTTGCTCAATCGTAGCATTAATCCGAGCGGAAAAGGCGAGAGATAACGCATGATTGACGTGAACGATCTGCGCAAAGGTGTCACTTTCACCATAGACGGCGCGATTTATCGCGTCTTGGAGTACTCGCATCACAAGCCTGGCCGCGGCAACGCCACTATCCGCACCACGCTGCGCGACCTGCGCACAGGCGCCACCATTCAGCGCACCTTCATCTCTGGCGACCGCGTGCAGGAAATCCGCGTCGAGAGCTTCCCCGTCGAGTTTCTCTACCGCGACGGCGAGATGCTGTACTTCATGAATACCACGACCTTTGAGCAGTACGAGTTGCCCGCTAGGATATTCGGCAGCGATGTGCTGTATCTACACGAGAACATGCAGCTCTCGCTCAGCAGCTATGAAGGCGAGATCATTGACTATGAGCTGCCCACCACAGTTGAACACGAGGTGGTTGAAGCGGAAGTGGCAGTGGCAGGCAACACAGTGACCGGCGCCACCAAAAAGGTGACTACACAGACCGGCCTGCAGGTGGTCGTGCCGCTCTTCGTCAACGTTGGTGATCGAATTCGTATAGACACGCGAGATGGCAGCTACATCACGCGCGTCTGACTGAGGACGCCACAGTGAAAACTCCAGCTGGCAAGGAATGCCCTGAGTACTATGCCGATTTCCATCGCGGCAGGCGCGTGCAAGAATGCCGCCTGATCAAGCGCAATCCGCGCAGCGCGCCTTGGCGCCTCGGCGATTGCAGCCGCTGCCGCGTGCCTGACATCCTTCGGGCAAATGCCAGCCAATTTTTGCAGCTGACCTTGCAAGTGAAGCCCGGCTTCTTGGGCATCGGACGTAAATTGGTCGTGAGCGCCTTCTGCGAGAAGCACAAGGCTGCTATTGACGACCCTTACATCGGCTGCGAAGCGTGCAACGCCGAGCGTCCCGGCGTCTCGCTCTTCTTGGACGCGCTGCGCAGCTTGGACGGCGGATGATCAAAGTCGTCCTGCTCGATCTCGACGCCACGCTGATCCGTGTGCAAACTGAGGTCTTCGTGCGCGAATACGTCCGCGGGCTGAGCGAAAGGCTCGCGGAAGCGCTTCAGCTGCCCCCTGAGCGCTGCGCGCAAGCCCTGCGCAGCGCCGCCCAAGCTATAGTTGCCGATCTCGATCCGAGCTGCAGCAATCGCGCTGTATTTGAGCGCAGCCTTGCCGAGTCGCTCGCCATACCGCCTGCGCTGCTTCGCGATATCTTCGAACGCGCGCATGCGGTAGTCTATCCGTTGCTGGCGCCGCTCGTCGCCCCTGAGCCTGCCGCGCTGCCGCTCCTAGAGCGCCTCTTGGCGCGCGAGATCGCCTTCGCAGTGATCACCAACCCCTTCTTCTCGCTCGAGGCGATCTGTCAGCGCATGGTCTGGGGGAATCTGCCACTCGACCTGCCTTACGCGCTGATCACAAGTCTAGATGAAATGCACTTTGCCAAGCCGCGCCCGCACTTCTACGAAGAAGTCTTGGCGCGCATAGGGCTTGAGCCTGATCAGGCGATCATGGTCGGCGATGATCTTTACAACGACATCGCGCCTGCGCAGGCAGTCGGGATGCACGCTTACTGGATAAACGGCGAGCGGACGTTGCACAACTTCGCCGCTGAAGTTCAAGACGGCTTGCTGGAGCGTCTGGCGCGGCAGCTTGTGGTCTCGGATCGGCGCGCTCAGATCGTGCCGCGACTCTTGGGCAACACAGCGGCGCTCTTTGGCATAGTAGACGCCACGCCGCTGCATGCTTGGCAGATGCGCCCCGATCCGAACGAGTGGACGCCGCTCGAAGTGCTGCATCACTTGCGCGAGAGCGAGCGCGAAGTGCAGCGCCCGCGTCTGATGCGCATTGCGCGCGAGGATAATCCGTTCCTGCCGCCGCCGCCTGAGCCGTTCCCCCCCAACAGCTTGCAACTGACCGAGACAGCGGATGCAATCGCAGCGGATTTTTGGCGCGAGCGCGCTCAAACGTTGGCGTTTCTGGAACAGTTGCCGCCTGAGGCGTGGTCGCGCCCTGCGCGGCATGCCATCTTCGGCCCGACCACGCTGTTAGAAATGGCGCACTTCACAGCGCGCCACGATCGCTTGCATCTGAACCAGCTCTGCCAGACGGTTGGCAAGTGCCAAGCCGATTGAACCGCGCTATTTGCCTATGATGAACACTTCTTCGCGCACGGCTGAGGCAGGGCAATCGCGGATGATGGTCACATAAACCTTGTTTTCCTCGTCTGGTCCAGCGTTCACCTGCCACTCGCCCGAGGCAAGGCGATAGAGCGCGAAGCGCTTATCGCGTCCTGTAGCGACCAAGTAATTCTGCGCTTTGGCAGGGAAGCGCGCCAAGTCGCGCTCTGTGAAGCGCAACTGACGATGCCCTGTGCCGTTTGGCGCGATGGAATAGACCTCGAACAGGCAGCCCGTCGGCGTGCCTTTGGTGTAGACCGCGTAAAACTGACCGCCCATGCAGTTATGGCGGCGATCGTTCTCGCACTCGCACGGATTGCAAGCCTGCGCCGTGTCGGCTGAAGTGAGCGTCAGAGCAGCCAAGCCTGCTGCACATAACACGAACGCCAAAAATGCTTTGATCAGACGCGCAAAAAACGGACGGACGGACATCACAGCGATAGCTCCTTTATGCAGAGAGAATGCGCCGTATCATTTTACCGCGTCAGCTGCCGAAAAGCAACCGTCAAGCGCTATAGAGCGGCGTGCGTTGTAAGGCGGCCAGGTCGCGCGCGCCCACCACGAACATCGTGATGCGCAGTTGCGCGGTCAGCTCGCGCACAAGGTCGTGCGCTGCCTCAGCCGATTGCGCCGCCGCCTTCAAGAACGGGCTTGCCAGGCCGCACAGTTGCGCGCCGAGCGCAATGCACTTGGCGATATCAATGCCGTTGCGCAAGCCGCCGCTGGCGATGATCGGCATGTGTGGCACAGCTTCTCGCACAAGCGCGATGCTCTCCGCCGTTGGAATGCCCCAATCGGCAAAGGCACGCGCCACGCGCGCGTGGAAAGCCGTCGGCGCGCGATGATACTCAACCTCGCTCCAAGACGTGCCGCCAGCCCCTGCCACGTCAATGGCCGCCACGCCCGCCTCTGCTAAGCGACGCGCGTCATCCGCTGAGAAGCCCCAGCCGACCTCTTTCGCGATGACCGGCACGCCGATAGTGCGGCACAAATGCTCCACTTTTGGCAGCAAGTCCTTGAAGTTGCCGTCGCCTTCAGGCTGAACTGCCTCTTGCAGCGCGTTGAAGTGCAAGATCAGCGCGTCTGCCTCTGCCATATCCACTGCGCGACGGTAATGCTCAACCGTGAAGCCATAGTTCAGCTGCACCGCGCCCACATTTGCGAAGAGCAGGATATCCGGCGCCACATGGCGCACTTTGAACGAAGCGGCGAGGTCTTCGTGGACAATCGCGGCGCGCTGCGAGCCGAGTCCCATGGCGATGCCGTGCGCCTGCGCCACTTCCGCCAAGATCAGGTTGAGCGGGCTTGCCAAGCTGGTGCCGCCTGTCATCGAGCTGATGAGCAGCGGCGCGCTCAGGCGTTTGCCCATGAAGGTCAGCGTGGTATCTATCTCCGCCAAGTCCAGCTCGGGCAAGGCGCGATGCATGAAGCGATAGCGCTCCAAGCCTGTGGTCAGGCGCGGAAACTGCACGTCTTCTTCGAGATTGATGCGGATGTGATCGGCTTTGCGGCGCTCAATCAGCCGCGGTTCGTCAGATGAAACGGTCATAGATCAACGCTACGCGATCGACGCTATGCGCCCTGCCACAGGCGCGCTCATCTCCCTTAGCCTTTTGTCGGGCGATTTTAGCACAAAGGGCGGGTCCATGTGACCCGCCCTTGCTCCGAAACGCTGCAGCGCCTCACTTGACCGGCGGCGGTGGGCCGACGCGGAATTCGCTGCCGAGGATGTTCTCAAGCTGCAGCTCAAGGTCTTCAAGCGCAGTTGCGGCGTCCTTTTTCTTGGTCAGCACGTCATGCACAGCAGTGAAGAAAGCGACCGAGACATCGTTATAGCGTTCAGCGGTCACCGTCGAGGGGCGCGGCGTGGCGTTCTCGAAGACGGGGATCAGATCGGCCACCCAAGGCGTCGCCGCCAGCACTTCGGGGTCTTTGTAGATAGCGGGCATGGTCGGCAGGTTGTTCAGCTTCAGCCAGCGCTCCTTCTGCCGCTCGGGCGCGGTCAACCAGAGCGCCAGCTTCGTCGCCAGCTCAGGGTTAGTGCTGTAGGCGCTCACGCCGAGCTGCCAGCCGCCAAGCGCAGCCGCTGGCTTGCCAGAATCGCCTGCCGGCAGGCTGGTGACGGCGAATTTGCCCTTGATCGCTGTCTCCTGCGTGCCATCGGCGCCTCCCTGCCCCAGCACATAGGCGTAGGGCCAGTTGCGCATGAAAGCGGCATTGCCCGCTTGGAAGACGCGACGCGCATCCTCTTCTTGATAGGTCGTGACGCCTTCAGGCGAGATCGTGCCGACCCAACGCGCGGCCCGCTCAATCGCCTTGATCGCCGCCTCATTGTTGATGCTGATGGTCTTATCTGCCTCAACAATCGAGCCGCCGCCATTGCTGAAAACCCACTCCAGCGCATCGCAGGTCAAGCCTTCATAAGCGTTGCCCTGCCAGACGAAGCCCCAGAATTCAGCGTTGCCCGCAGCGCGCTCGCCGTCTTGAATGGTCTTCGCCATCTGCTCCAGCTCGTCCCACGTCTTGGGTGGCCCGCTGAAGCCATACTTTTCTAGCAAGTCAGTGCGATAGTAGAGTAGGCCGGCATCGGTGAACCATGGCAAACCGACCACTTTGCCGTCCACAGTGTTGTTGGCAAGGAGGCGCGGATAGAACATGTCCTTCATGCCGCTCGCCTCAAGCGCTGGACCGAGGTCGAGCATGTTCGGCGCGAGGATGCCGGGCCAAATCACGTCGAACTGGATCAAGTCGATGTCCGTTGAGCGCGCTGCCAGTAGCTGCTGCAGCTGAGCGAGATACTCAGTCGCGCTTTGCGAGGCATAGACGATCTCAACGTTCACGTTATTCTCATCTGCCCAGCGCTTCAGGATCGCCTCGTCCTGCGCGATATCGCCCACGCTGCCATAGAAGACGCGCAACGTCGGCTTGCCCTGCGCCAAAGCAGCGCCATTCAACGCGCCGCCCAGCACGAAAGCTGCGACCAGCAAAATGGTGAGAAGTCTAATCCTTTTCGACATTCGGTAACCTCCCTTAGCGCCATTATATTTGCGTGCAATGGTACGCAAGATACCTTGCGCCACCACTAAGGAGTCTAACCATTACACAGCGAATTTGCAACACATTCGCGTCGGTTCGTCAAGTCGCCCTAAGGCAGAGCGTCCGTCTCTGAGCGCACGCCGCGCGCCAGTTCGTCAGCCAACTCGCCCAGCAGATAGCGCTCAGCATCGCTCAACGGCGCGTTCAAAAGCAGCTCAGGGCGGCGCAGCCACGTGCGGCGGATCGCGCTCGCGCGCCGCCAGCGCGCCACAGCCCCGTGATCCCCTTGCAGCAGCACCTCCGGCACGCGCAAGCCGCGAAATTCAGGCGGACGCGTGTACTGCGCGCCTTCCAACAGACCGCTGCTGAACGAATCGTTCGGCGCCGACTCAGCGTTGCCCAAGACGTTCGGAATGTGCCGCGCGATGGCGTCCAACATCACCATTGCTGCTAATTCGCCGCCGCTCAGCACGTAATCCCCGATGCTCACTTCGTGCGTCACCAGAAGTTGGCGGACGCGCTCATCCACGCCTTCGTAGCGCCCGCAGATGATGGCAAGGCGCGGATATTGGGCGAAGTCGGCTGCCATGCGCTGTGTGAAGCGCTCGCCTTGCGGCGTGGTCAGCACGATAGGCACGCGCTCGCCTTGCAAAACGCTCTCGACGGCGCGCACAATCGGCTCGACCTTCAGCAACATGCCGCCGCCGCCGCCATAAGGCGGCTCGTCGGTCACGCGATGCTTATCGGTCGCGTAATCTCGGATGTTGTGCAAGTTCACCTGCAGCAGGCCGCGCTCGCGAGCGCGCTTGAGGATGCTCTCGCTCAGCACGCTCTCAAACATGGCAGGGAACAGCGTGAAAATTTCGAAGCGCATCGCTCAATTGCCGAGCGCCGCGTGACGTTCCCAGTTCACATGCGGCGAGCCTTTACGCAGTTTTAGGTCGGGCAGTGGCGTGTTCGCCCACTCGTTGAAGTCCACGCCATCCGTCGTCCAAACTTGAAAAGCATCTGCTTTGGGCAAGCTGTGCGCGTAATCCCACTTGTTGTGACCGGGGTAGAACTGCTCTGAGCGCGCCGCCAAGCGCGCGATGTACTTATCGTTCCTGCCCAAGATGTCAATCATGCAATGATCAGGCAGGAAGTACGAAGCGATGCCTGCCACCGTGAGCGCGATGCAAGCCTGTGGACGAGTCAGTTCGCTCACCCAGTAAGCCACTTCTAGCATGTAGCGATGCTGCCGCCAGAAAGAGCGCTCGCGCATGTTGAAAGTGAACGAGGCCGCTATCACTTCAAGCGGACTCTTATCTGTCATGTAGCGGCGATCATCTTCGCCTGCAGCGAACACACAAAGCGCTGCCCAGCTCAGCAAGAGCGCGATCAGCACGAAAGCATTCGCCAAGTGAGACACGCGCTGACGGCTGATCAAGTTGCTGAGCGCGATGCCGAGCGCCACAAAAGCCAGCGGCATAGCTGCCGTGATGTAGCGATTGGCAGCCATCAGCCAGACGTGCTCCCAAGCATCGCCGCCTACATAGATACTATAAGCGACTTGCGCGCTGAACAGCCAGACTAGCAGCCGAATCGCAGGCAAGCGCCATGCCGCTAGGATCAGCGCGATCAGCAACGGTAGATATCGCACGGCTTGCTCCAACCCGCGAGCCAAGGGCACTGTCAGCGCTGTGCCTGTCGCCTTCAAGTAATAAGTATTCGGCAGCCATTCGCCGTAGTAAGTGAGCCGAAATAGCGTCTGCGCACCTAGAAAAAGCGCCAAGAGCGTTGCGCTAGTGATGAACTCGCGCCGACGCTCAGCGCCCGTCTTCAGCTCGAAGAGAATGACGTAACTCACCAATGCTGCATACACCACAACCGCGTCAAGGCGCACTAACGTGGCGAAGGCGAGCGTGCCGTAAGCAGCGCAACGCCAAAGGATCGGCTTCTCCGCCCTTGTGCTGCGACAGACCAAGATGACCGACGCGCTGATCAGCAACGCCAACAAGCCAACCTCGGCGCCGAGCAGCGTCCAGAAATTGAGAGGAATGTAGAAAGTTGCGCACAGCGCCGTCACAATCCATACAAACGGACGTTTTGGCACAAGCGTGCGCGCCAAAAGCCACGTGCTGCTCAGTACGCTGAGCAGGATCAGCACGCCGCTCATCTGCATGAACAAGCTCGTAACGGGCAATGGTATCTTCAGCAGGTGCGGCACGCTCATGTACAGCGTCCATAACAGATTGGTCATGCCTTCCACGCGCTCGCCATCTCGATTCCACGTCAGGCCGAAACCTTGCGCGAAGTTGTTGGCATGCCGCATTGAGATCATCATGTCGTCGAACAGCACAAAATAACGTTGCCCGTTGAACGGAATGCTGGATTGCCAGATGAAGAGTGCCGCGAAGGCGAGATACGCCATGCTGATGGTCAAAAAGATCAATAGGCGGAGACGCGCAGTGTTATCCAAGTTCATCACCTCACGTTATGCTGCCCTTATGCTCGCAACTAACCGAGAGAGCGCGCTGAGGAAATTGCACCACCTCGCGCACGACTGCAACTTCACCTCACGAGCTGGCTCGCGCACGACAGTTTATATACTTATGCCTTACACCTGCTCAAGCTTAGCGCGGCGCTTTTAGTCAGTGATGA
>Ga0308310_1001055_pt1 | contig 12298 bp, 10 predicted proteins | sample HotsprSampleMS65_FD_203672 | JGI IMG/M metagenome (GOLD analysis project Ga0308310, IMG submission 203672) | Hot spring phototrophic mat microbial communities from Mushroom Spring, Yellowstone National Park, Wyoming, United States - 20090730_MS65 ...
TATCGGGAGGTACCTTGCGGGGGCTGCAAAAGCCTGGGGCCCCCTGGGCGAGAAAGCCTGGGAAATAGCGGAGTCAACTTTCCGGGGACAATTCGCTCAAAGTTTTGTCAGGGAGCTAAACGGGAGAAATGAGCTCGGGTTTTCCGCTGCCTTTCTGGGCGTAGATAACCTGCACAGAGGGGCAATCCCAAAGCACAGTTTCCGGCGGAACAGTGCAAAGAAGGGCGGCTCCAGACCCAGGGGAGCCGGTCCGTCTTAGCTGGTGGAAAAGCCCCATCGATGGGGTGGCCTCCTACGCAGCGGACCCGGTAAACATTTGCCCCGATTGGCGGTGGAAAGATTGGGTGGCCCCCTACGCAGGGGAGCCGGTGCACTTTGACAACTAGAGCTTTCGTAGGTCCACCGGAACCTCTGGATAAAGCCCGAGCAAATGCCACTTGAATCGTTACCGCGTAGATCCCTTCAGGAACGAGTTGTCTCAAAACAATTCGGAAAACATTGAGAAGTGGCCATGGAGATCAGGACGTACCGCGCAAGTAGCATGCAAGAAGCTATGGAAATTATCCGGCGGGAGCTGGGCCCCGATGCTGCCATCCTTCATGCTCGCGAAGTCCGCCGTAGCCGGTTTTTCGGGCTGCTGCCGGGGGCCCGTCAGATCGAGGTAACCGCTTCCTGCGGGGTCAATGTCCCAAGTAAGTTGAAACCCGCTAAGGCAACCACGTCCTTGGATTCTCCGGGTAGAGCCGTTAGTCACGGTATTCCCGCCGAGGCGGAGATCACCCCTCTTCGCACTACCGGTGGGGAAACCTTTCCACCCCGGTGGTCGCGAGAGATCGCCGGAAAACTAAACGACCTCCACGGAATGCTCCAAGAGCTTTGCCAACGCTCCCGGTTGGGCCAAATGGCAGAATTGCCGGAATCCCTCTTTAGGGTTTTCACCGATCTGATCGAGGCAGACGTTCCTGAAGAACTCGCCAGAGAACTTGTAGAAAGACTGCGAAGCCAGGCTACCGGCCCCGAACTCCAAGACCCCAAACTTCTTCGCACACAATTGTGCCGTCTCCTTGAGGAACGGATTAAAACCACAGGCCCCATTACCGTGGAACCCGGTCGGCGACGCCTTGTTGCCCTCATAGGGCCAACCGGCGTGGGCAAGACGACGACAATCGCGAAACTGGCCGCCCACTATCGACTCCGAGAACGCCGGAATGTCGGCCTTATTACCGCAGATACTTACCGCATCGCCGCCGTGGAACAGCTGCGAACTTACGCAGAAATTATCGATCTGCCCATGTATGTAGTTGCCACTCCGCGGGAAATGCGGGAAATTGTGCGGAAACTTGAACATTTGGACATTGTGTTCATGGATACAGCAGGCCGAAGCCCCCGAGATGAAATTAAACTGCAGGAGTTGAAAGCTTTAATCACAGAGGCCCGGGCAGATGAAGTCCATTTGGTGCTCAGTGCCCCTGCAGCCGCCAAAACCTTACAACTAACCGCAGAGCAATTCGCAGGTGTGGGGCCCACAGCATTAATCCTCACAAAGCTCGATGAGGCAAGCACCTTGGGTCATCTTTTGCCTCTGGTTCGAAACTCCCCCCTCCCCCTTAGCTATTTGACCACAGGCCAAAATGTACCGGACGATATCGAGGTGGCCGAACCTGCTCGCTTCACGCGACTCCTGTTAGGATGGGACCCCGTACGGCGGCGGTAACTGGGCACCCTAGAGTCCGCCTATACTTCACGTGAAAAAAGTGAAAGCAAATTACTTCGTTCCTCCTCGGAAAAGCAAGAAACGCAATTTGGCTGTAAACCGGGGATTCTAATATCTCCACAATTTGCGAAGATCAATAAGCTAGGTAGCTACAAATAGGAAAGACCACGTCGCTTTGAGCCCAAAATTATCATGGTCCCATTTTCGCTTCTGCCCCTAGCCCCGGGTGATCAGGCATCCAATCTACGCAAATGGGCCACTGCCACAGCTGGGGAAGTGCCCGACACCTCGCGTACATCACGAGTACTTGTTACAGGAGCACTTCCGCCACAAAGGATAACTTTTTGGACGCTCCTTTTGGGGAAAGTCGCCGCCGAGAACGGGCATTCGGTTCTAATTTGCCACCCTGCTCCGGCTCGCAAAGGAGAGTTTTCCCAATCTCTGCCCGTGCGAAAAGTATCTGGCAGTGCTGAATCACTCGCCTCCGGCCAGTGCAAACACAACTATTTGGAATTGCCTGGGCAGCTAGAGTTGCTGGCCTTAGTTCCCGGGCTCTCTCAGGATAGCGGAACGGAACCCCCTAACGCCGGCCCTGGAGAGCCTGCCAGAAATCACTCAATTTGTGAAAAACCGAAAATCCTTAAAGTGCTTCCCAATCTCAGCGAGGCGGTCGTCCCTTCCGAACAGCTGGGAAGATGGCTAAATTGCAGGGAATGTCACCAAGCACGGTTGACTCTCATTGACGGCGATCCAACGCAAGCACAGTGGCTCCGGTGGTGGAAACACGTCGATGCCGTGCTTTTGATCCTCGGTGACTCCCAAGAAACCTTGATACAAAACTATGCGTTTATGAAAGCGTTTCGTCACTACCCACCGACTATCTTGGTTGCAGTACAAGCCCCGCGAGCTAGTACGGGACGAAGAATATTCCAGCTTCTGGCGGGTGCTTCGCGACGGTTTTTGGGAACTGAAGTTCATTATTTAGGTCTGCTGCCTCAGCTTGGAGATGACACGGAACAAACACCCAGCGTTCGAAGTGCTGAGAGAAATGAAGCTGTTTCCGCACAGCTAGCCACACTCGTGTGCCGGATTTTATCTCGGCTCTCTACACATGCCAAAACGTGTTGGCGATCGTGACAGGAACTCTGCCTTTGCAGCTCGATCATAACAGCTGGATGGTACAATGAAATCCTTGGGGCGACACCAGACGAGTGTGAGGAACTTAGAAAGGCTTGTGTTTACATCCCTACCAATTAGCCAAAACGGTCTGTCCAGGTTCTCCCAATAGGCACAGCACGCATAAGGCCGTTAGAACTAGGGAGATGAGTTGCGGACCAATTTCGGATCTACTTACGGGCACGAACAAAAACGTGTAAACACGGCGGAAGAAACCCAAGGCCTCTTTTCCTACTGCCTATCTGTGTATTCGGCAGTTCGCGAACTCTTGCCGGCTCATTCGCTTCGAAGCCGAGCGTCCGACAAAAACTTGTCCAGGTCCATACTTGGGCCCAAAAAAATTATTTTCCGGGGTTATCGTCCCATGTTGCTGGTGGGCAAAGTCCCCAGCAACGCCTGGAGGAAGTCACCACCCAAGTTTTCACCCATGGGAAAGGCTTCTGTCCACCAGGAAAGGCTTCTGTCCAGGTGGGTCGCTTTTTCTAGGCTTGGAAAGCCAGTGCAAAAATTGATATTCTTTGGAGACCGTTCTGCGGTGGTCTGTCGGTAATTGGCCGCCATTTTGAAGTATGCACGGTTGCGGGACCGGCCGCGACGAAGCGGAACATTCCGGCAAGGGAAAAGCCGGAAAGCGGTGCCCAAGTAAAAGCTCATCCGGAAAATTCCAAACATTCCGCCGGAACCGCGTTATGCCAGGAAGGCCACGTTTTATGGATTTTCTTAAGGCATCAATGTTTTTCGCCGAAGATAGGATTAAGGGGAAGTACCACCCGTCGAGCTTGCCTTCCGGGAGGCTAATTTTCCCGGATCAAGGGTGTCCTGATAAAAACGATGTTCGCCCGGCAATTCGCCTTCCTGTTAGGCCTTATTGCGAGTTTGGCAGTCGGCCTGTCCGACCTGGCGGCTGGGCTGCACGAGGATCAAATACTCTTTGCGGTCTGGATTTTTCTTCTAATATTCGCCGGCATCGGTTTCGCACTGGGAATTGTAGCAGAGGAAATCTGTCGCTACGTGCTCATCACCACCGGAACCAGAAACGCGGTAGGTCCACGACCTAACCAAGCGACGCAGTGACATCCAAAACGTAAGTTTGGTAGCCCGTCACGGCACCGCTGGCTACTCGAAGCCAGCATTCTCATTGGGATAAAACACGCAACTTGGCCTCGGTGCATATCGTCCGAAAAAAATCCGCATCGCGCTGCCTAGGGATAGCTGGCGTAGGGGCACCGTAAGATGAATACTGCTGCACGGACGCAGGTCGAGCCGACACCAAACACATCAAGCTCTCATAAAGATTCTCGGACAGTAGAGGAGAAAAAATTCACGGAGGATTCGATGTCTGTCACTTTAGCACCGGAAGAGGTGGAACATCTGTGGCGCGAATATAAAAGGGATCCTTCCAACATCGAGCTTAGGAATAAACTCATCGAAATCTACATGCCGCTGGTTCGATACAACGGCGAGCGAATTTGGGCTCGACTGCCGGAGGGAGTGGACCTCGAAGATTTAATCTCGGCCGGCGTGTTCGGCTTAATCAACGCCATCGAAGCCTTCGACCTCGACCGGGGTGTGAAATTCGAGACTTATTGTGTTCCCCGAATTCGCGGAGCCATGCTCGATGAGCTTCGCACGATGGATTGGGTTCCGCGCTTGGTCCGCTCTAAGGCAAGCAAGCTCAATGAGGCCATTCAAACTTTGGAGGCTAAACTGGGACGCCCACCCACAGAACAAGAGCTGGCCGAGCACCTCGGCATAAGCCTCGAGGAACTCGAAAAGTTTGTGTCCGAGGCTAACACGGTGAATTTAATCAGCCTCAATAAAAAGTGGTATGAGACCGACAGCTACAAGGACGTTCGCGAGATCGATATCCTCGAAGACAAAAAAGGAGAAGACCCGACAAAACGCCTTGAACAAACCGACCTCATGAGATTGATCACCAAAGGGCTGAGCCGTAACGAGCGGTTGATCATCATCCTCTACTATTATGAAGAGCTCACCATGAAGGAAATCGGAGCCACCCTAGATCTGTCCGAAAGCCGCGTTAGTCAAATGCATAGTGCCATCGTCCAACGCCTGCAAGAACAATTGGCAAAGCGGAAAACGGAACTGGCCGATTAACACTGTCTTTAGTACTCCCCTGCTCAAATCAATCCGATAGAAAGGAAGTCTTCGGGCAACCGAGTTACTAAAATTCGCGAACTCTTTTCTTGGAATAGTGCGATGCCACTGAACCGAGGCTGCATCGCACATAGCTGGGCTTTGCCTGAGGATATTCCTTTCGCCAAATGCGAGGAAGAATTTAATTCTGTACCTTGCCCAAAAGGCCGTTTTCTTTCCGATGACCAAAAGCTACCCTCCAGTGACATCCTAATCCAACGAAAAACAACAAGGCATCATGTCGAGCTTTTCCTCCGCCGGACCGCTGGGGCGGCAGAGAATTCCTTCTCCGCGGGGAACTAAGGTTATGCTTGGCGGCTTTTAAGCCCGGCTATCAGAGAACGCCTTATCCGCGGGGGCCAAGGCACGCAAAGGTGGCGGAAAACCGGGCATCCATTGTGCCTGTAATTCTGAAGATTAGTAATGCGTCCGGAACCTGTGAAAATCAATAGACGGTAAAGAAGCTCAGGCACCAACCTTTTTCCGGCAGTTACCAAAGCTTAACGCAACCGCAGCTGTTACTCCGCGTTAAAGGGTGCTTACCTGTCGTCCGGGATGGAATCTCCTTTTCCGATTCGAATCGCCCGTCTCCGTTAAAGCCTCGAGTATGTAGCCAGCAAGCAACCGCCGTTGGCAGTTGATTCCCATCAGGGTTACTACTGGAAAAGTTTTCACCTTTAGGCCGGTAAGATTATCGTTAACCCGCAAAGTAGTTAACTTTACTTTGATTAATACCCAAAACCCGTGGTCGTGCAGTAGAACCTAGCACGAACCTTGTCGATTCCAGCCACTGGCCCTCTCGCAGCACCGACAGCAGATCAATTTACCAGCTGGGAGAAGCTTTCATTTCCCTCCACGGTAACTCGGAAACTTGTTTTCACCGCCCGTGGTCGCTCTCATGCCGTCCGGTGTTGTGGCCAATTTTTTCGGCTATCTTTTCTTTCAGAGGTGCTCGAGACCCTTTCGGAGCAATTCCCAGGCTTCGATCTCTTCTTTTGTACACCACCCCAGCTCAAAAACCCGGGAAAAGGCGGCACGCACAGCTTCAACAGGCCATGCCTTCACCCAGGAGACCAACCCGCCTGTTTCCGGCGGCAACAATAGACCGCCTACGCTAAGGGCATCGATTACGCCTAAGTCCGCTACCTTAGCCCGCGACCATAAGTGGTACACCTCCGCCACTACGGGAAGAAGGAGGGCCGCCACGACCCAAACCGGCTCAGCCCCTCGGGAAGCCCGGCGTGTGTGAAGGTAACGCTCGAGTTCTGGATGAAGTTGTGGGTTAGTTGGGCTCGGGAGGCAATCCGCAGGAATACCTTCTCGATCTCCTTCCGGATATTGATAAAATCCCTCTCCCGATTTCCGCCCTAGCCGGCCACACGACACCCAAGTAACCAGCAGGTCCCAATCGGAAGAAAAACTACCACCGTGGGACCACTTTGGCCCAACCAAGTACTTTCCCACGCGAAGTGCGGTATCTAATCCAATCTCGTCCAACCGCCGCAGCGGTTGCCACCAGGCCCCCAAGAAGCCTGTTGCCTCCTCCAGGTCCCTAGGAGGTACTCCCCAGCTCAACAACTGCATCGCTCGCTTCAAATAAGCAAACAGTAACCGGTTGGCCACAAACCCAGGCTGATCCGGTACGGGGACGGCTACCCGACCAAAACAAGCTGCATGGAGCACAGCCAACCTTCGAGCCTGGGGTTCGGAAGGATCATGCCAGATGACCTCCGAAAATCCACCCCGAGTAATCGGAAGAAGGGGGTGAAAAAATGTACCGCGACCAACCGGCTGGGCCGAGTCAAGCCTTCCGCCAGCTGACGGACCGGGATTGCGGAAGTTCCGGTGATGAACGTACAGCGGTGGGAAACGATCGCCTCCAAGGCTTTCAGAATGCTGCGTTTACGCGGCAGAGACTCCGTAATAGTTTCCACAACCAAGTCGAAATCCGCTAAACACTCCAAATCTGCCGTAACTTGCAAAGGGGGATCCTGTCCTGCGAGCAAAAAATTGCCCCTGGAGCACTCCCGTGCCAAATAGGGCAGGAGAACCGAAAGGCGATGCCCCACCGCAGGATGCTTGTCCCTGCAATTCTCCACGAGTGTTACGGGCACGCCGAGGAAAGCATATTGAGCAGCGATGACCGAGCCCATCCACCCCCCACCGATCACCCCCACCCGGCCTACCTCACGAATCAGCTCGTTTGCAAATACACTCAGCCACTTTGGCCAGGAGACAAACCGTGGGTAAAACCGTTCATGATTTCCCGCCTCAAAACCCCCACCACAATCACAATTTCCCCCCAGCGAATCGCCGGGATTCCGCTGTCGACTCCCTGGTACCGGAAAGACTTCCCACGGATCTAGTGTTGCCAACTTGCACATCCCGTAAAAAATCCCAACTTGTACATCCCGCAAAAAAGCTCTTCTACAGCACAAACCCGCTCAGATTTCTGTCATGCTCAAACTCCGGTTGAAGCTGAAGCCCTCACGAAGCATTAGGATTCGAGAAATGATTCCGTACGGCCGCTCCCCTCGACGTGAGGGGCCATGCCGTTACATCCGGCCCGAGAGGTCACCAACGCCACTGGCCCCACGGTGGGTGAATCGAACTCACAAGGCAACGTTGGACCTGACATCTAAAGCGACCCGGAATTAAACCGCCGGGTGAGCCCATTCTCCCGGCTCGGGCAATTCGATCAACCAGGTCTACCCACCCAAGCTCGAAAGGGCGAGCAAATACCCTTTCTGGGAAACACCTGATGGTCCTATCTTCGTTCCCAAATTTGGTAGTGCCGATCCCCTCAGAAGTGCCTCCGTTGCGGGGAATTCGTCCAGGTTATATCGGTTTTTCAAGCAGCTTTGCATCCGCAATAATTCAGGAAAGAGTGGCGAAAAATTCGAACGATATCCGTACAATCCCGCCGCCGGTGTGGGGCACCGTTGGGCGACCTTCCAGGCCAAAGGCGAGCTCGCCTCCCAAAACAGCCCCGCACCTCGGGAAAGTATCGATCCGGCGAGATTGAATGGGCTGTTTCAAGCTGGCGTGTTTTCGAGGCCTTTCGGAGTAAACGGACTGCGGGGATCCGCGGCCCGTAACACCAAGTTTCGAGGAGGCTACCGTCGGATCTCCCCCAAAGCATTGTAGCACGCCACCATTTTCGGGGGATGTATCATACCCCTTCGAAAATAAACATCCTTCACCACGAGCTCCGGAAATCTGCACCCTATAGCAGCACCAGCCGGGATGGATTGACCACTCGAGGTAGCGGCTACTCCCGGGGGGATTAAGACGGACTTGAGCCCGAACTTCGGGGGTTATTTTCCCTCGCAAGGTAAAGCACCACCGACCTCTCTTCGATCATTCCCTCCGCCCCCTCCGCGATGGGAACCGCGGAAAAATCCGGAACACCCAATCCAAACCGAAATCCATCCCGGTCTCTTTTCAGAATGCTCAACGAAGGGACCAGTCACAGGTTAAAGAAACTCTCCTGCCATCTTTCTCTTTCAATTCTGCCTAATAGAATAGCATAAATTTTTCGTGTAAATACGGACCCCACATTGAGCCGAGGTTCTGTCCCACGAGTTTCACTTTCTTTGACGAATCCTGATTGTAGGTTGCGAATCCATCCGGCGGGGACATTTGACGTGTTTCCCGGGTGTTTTGGGGAAATCCCCGGGCAAGCGGCAGATTCATTTCCTGAGCTTACCGGGAGAATGAAAGGTCGAGAGGCAGAGGTTGCCGCCGAATGAAGAAATGTCGCAGGGCCAGCGTGCTCAATCCGGTTCCACCTGGATCAGGCTGCGGCAGCCGCAGTTTCCGTCTTATACTTAAAGAGTCAAAAACGAGGGAGCCAACCACGGTTTGCCGAAATCGAATTGATCAGGTCCGGATGACGAATACCGGATGAGAAATAGCCGTTAATTTCAGAAATCGCATAGATAGGGGAGGCGTTGTTTCATGCACTTTCCTTGGTGGTATGTTCCTGGATTTACTGCCCCCATGCTGATTGCGATTATCGCCGTATTGCACGTGCTGGTTGCCCACTATGCAGTGGGAGGGGGATTCTTTTTAGCGCGCGAGATTACGTTTGCTCACCGGACCAAAGACCGTGAATACTTGCAGTATCTTCACCGGCATGCGGGATTTTTCATTCTGATTACCGTTGTTTTCGGAGCCATTACCGGAGTGGGAATCTGGTGGACGATCGGATTGGCGAGCCCGCTGGCTACCGCACTCCTCATTCAAGTATTTGTGTTCGGCTGGGCCACGGAGTGGGTCTTCTTTGTGATGGAACTTACCTCTGCTTTTCTGCTTTACTATACCTGGACACATGTACCTAGATGGCTGCGGGAATCTTTGGCATGGATTTATGCCGTTGCCGCATGGATTAGTTTGGTACTGATTACCGGAATAACCTCCTTCATGTTACATTCCGGCAGTTGGCCGGAGACCCGGAACTTTTGGCATGCATTTTTCAACCCCCAGTTCTGGCCCCAGGTGATCGCACGAACAGGAGCGGCGTTTCTGTTAACCGCCCTCTATGTATTTCTTCACGCATCACTGTTCTTGCCGGTTGGTCGGCTGCGAGAGTTGGTTCAAAAGCGCGCTAGCTTGCCCTCCCTTTTGGGAGTTTCGTTTATCGGTGTGGGAGGCTTGATGTGGTTCCTTTTGTTGCCGGAATCCTCGGCAGCCGTCATTCTGGCCGCTCCCGTAATCACGGCATTCGTGGCATCGGTGATAGGTCTTACCATACTTGTCTTCGGTATGGTCTTCATTGCATCGACACGGAGTCCGGGCTGGCTCAACCCAGGTTTTGCCGGGTTAATATTTATCTTGGGATTGGCGGCTTTCAGCCTTGCAGAATTCGTCCGGGAAGCAGTCCGAAAGCCCTTCATAGTCGACCGAGTGGTCTTGGGTAACCAAATATTCAAGGAGGAGATACCCAAGCTTCGGCAAGAGGGATATCTCCAGAAAGGGATTTGGACGCGGTATTATGTGGCGGAAAAATTTCCACAATTGGTGGAGGGAGGGAACATTAACTATCAACGTGTGAGAGACCTCTCTCCCTCTGAGCGTGTTGCTTTAGGGGAAGTGCTCTTTATGTATCATTGCAACGACTGCCACGCGAAATCTGTGGGCTATTCGGCGGTTGCTCCTTTACTCCATGGGATGTCCCCGGAAAAGCTCAAGGAGTTTCTCGTAAATCTCAATGAACCATACTTTTACATGCCTCCCTGGTGCGGACGCGAGGAGGAGGCTGAAGTTTTGGCGGAGTTTTTGGCCACGCTTGCCCCACCTTGGCCACAGAACCTTCCGCGAGCGGCCGGTTTTGAGACGGAATCCGTGCTTTCTGGGGAACCCACAGGATCCCCGCAATCTCTTGCGGCAAGTTCTCCTGAGCCAACAAGAAAGCGGTAGCTGCTTTCCCCCTGGTTTGTCCGGGTTATCCCCAAAAAGTCTAGCAGAAGGTTGTAGGAAGAAGATGCTTCAGCCTTTCCAATCGAACAAACGGGTTTGAACTCTCGGCAATATGTCGAAAGTATGCTCATGAGAGGATATGGAAATGGATCACTTGTTCGACCAACAGTTCCCAGAGCATTTTGCCCTCCCGCCGTGGCTTATTCTGTTATTCCGAATCGTCGGTTTCGCCCTCCATGCATCCTTCATGGGACTGTGGTATGCCGGGATCCCTCTCGCTCTTGTTTGGGGCCGTTCCCAAGACCTCCATGCGCGACAGCTTTCCAAGCGATTGATGACTCAGATGCCGATAATCGTGGCGTTCGGTATCAACCTGGGCATTGTACCGCTCCTATTCCTGCAGGTTGGATTCGGCCCAATCTTTTATACTGCGACTATCCTGATGGCTTGGCACTGGTTTGCAGTGGTCGTTCTTCTGATATTCGCCTATTACGCAGTCTATCTGTACAGCTGGACGAGAATACCAACGGACAAACCGATTTCCAACAAACGGTTAGCCCTGGGGCTTTTTGCAGCCGTTGCCTTTATTGCGATCGGGTTTATGTTTTCGAATGCTTTCAGCTTGATGAGTGATGCCAAACGTTGGCCAATCCTTTGGGAGCGAACAGTGGTAGCCGGCGCAGTTACAGGATTGACCTTGAACGTCGACGATCCAGGGTTTTGGCCTCGGTGGCTCTTTATCTTCAGTCTAGCTATTCAAACCACGGCGGCCTGGATGGTCCTGGAGGCCGGCATCTTTGGGCGAGGTTTGGGCGGGGATTACCCCCAGAAGGTCCTTCGGATGGCAGCTCCCACTTACACCGTGGGCACTGTGGCTTTGTTCGTCTTTTCCATTTGGCATTTGCGGACATTGGAAAAAAGCTGGGATAGCCTTATCGCCTGGCCATCCGTCGTGGGCACTGGGGCGGCATTCCTCTTGCCCGTTGTACTAACTTTCGTACTTTGGAGCTTGCGAACAGCTTCAGAACCTTTGAAAAAAGCTAATGCCGCTCTATTTGCCATCTCTCACCTGATCGTTTTGCTTTGCAATTCGTTTTTGCGGATTACGGCAGATCTTAACCACCTATCGGCACCCCGGTATGAATTTTGGAACCGGCCCGTGAGCATTCAGTGGAGCCCAATCGTGTTGTTTGCTGTTACCTTAATCGCAGGAATTGCGGTGGTAAGCTGGATGATCATTCAGGTGATTAAAAACTACCGGCCGTCGGCCGAAGATCCCCTTTTGTGACACACACCCTCAACTTTTGTAATAAGAATTCTCGGTGCAGTTTTTGCAGGGGGGGCAAGGTCGCTTCTGGGAGGCCGCTGAGACCAGTCTCGGCTTTAAATGCCTGGGATAAATCCTGAAAAGTCTGTCAGCCAATTTGTATCGCCAATTTACACTTACAACGATTGTTGCTTTGCTTATCCGGACGTAAAAATTTGTGAGGAGAAGTTGGGCCCGGGCTTTGGTGGGCTGGAATTACTAAGCGTTTCGGATGTCTAAGTTCGCGAAAAGGCTTGCAGTAATTTTCGGTTTCTTGATTTTTCGATTCTTTGGTCCGAGCCGATTGCGTCTTCTTATTCAGGGCAGGACAGGCACACCCTCAGGGAATGGGGAGTTCCCTTTAACGAGCGATGTGGTGCCTGTGAGGTGCCCGAGAGAGAAAGAAGATCTAGAGAGAAAGAAGATCTGAGGACTTTCGAAGAATGAACGAGCGAAAAATGCCGGACTTGGTGTTTGATCGTTTCAATGGTTTTGGTGGCAGCCGGAGGGGCGGTATCGGACGA
>Ga0308310_1001066_pt1 | contig 12266 bp, 14 predicted proteins | sample HotsprSampleMS65_FD_203672 | JGI IMG/M metagenome (GOLD analysis project Ga0308310, IMG submission 203672) | Hot spring phototrophic mat microbial communities from Mushroom Spring, Yellowstone National Park, Wyoming, United States - 20090730_MS65 ...
GTGATGGCAAAAATACATACGGTATCCGTGTTGGTAAGCCAAATAGGGACAAGTACTTCGACCCTGACTGGAAAGTCATCGAGGTTGACATCGACGGGCGTTTTTACCAGTTCAACTTAACGCCTGCTTTCTGGAGAAATTGTCCTGAGTTTCGTGATCGCGGCAGACCTGTCATCCGAGAGTGGCTTCAACGACATCGCTCATTGAGATGGCCGCGTGGGCAACCGCCACAAGTGGAGCTTTTGCCGCTAGGCAATGGCAAGTTTCGTCTCTTGCCATAATCAAGCTTTGGCTGGCACTGGTACAGGTTGCGCCTCTTGTTGTGTGGCGCCGTCCAACAAGCGGTTGCACCTGACGCCGCGCCGCTGCGCTCCGCGTGCGGCTGAACTCCATCCGTCAGGACGCTCGCCCGCAACATCAACGTAAGGACAATTTGAATAGAACACTGATGGACACGGATGCGACGGATCAGCACGGGTTTTTCTAACCACAGCCATGGCAACTCGTCACATCACATCTGGTGGAACACGCTGAGCGGTACACCGGTGTTCGTTGCCCATCTGCGCTGCTACGGAGCGAGAGCGTCCCGCTCTCGTGGGGCGGTCGAGGGCACGCTGCCTGCGCTCCCGTGATGGGTTGTATCGCTGCACGCGGGCGCGACGCCCGCGCACCCGGCACGTGGTTTGATACTTCTGCACGCTGTTGGAAATCAGGACTTTCGCCAGAGAGACGCCGCCCTTCCCCCTACACCCACCCATGCCGCAGGGCATAGATCGCCGCCTGTGTGCGGTGCGTCAGGCTGAGTTTGCGCAGGATGCTGGCGACATGCGTCTTGACCGTCTCTTCGCCGACCAACAGGCGTGCGGCGATTTCGGCGTTGGTCAATCCCTCCGCCAGCAGTTTCAGCACTTCTCCCTCGCGTTCGGTGAGCGCATCGCTGCTTCTCATCGTCTGCGCCTGGAGAATGCGCTGCATGAGCGCTGGTTCGAAGATCGCTTTGCCCTGCGCCGCGCCTCGTACCGCTTCGAGCAACTGTTCCAGTTGGCTGTCCTTCTCTACATAGGTGAGGGCGCCTGCGCGCAATGCGCCAATGACCCGCACGTCGTCGGCGTACCCGCTCAGGATGATGATCGGTGTCTGCGGCAGGAGACGCTTCAGGCGGCGGGTGATCTCGATGCCGTCGATCCCGCCCGGCATGAGGACGTCCATGACGATCACATTCGCCTGCCAGGTTGCTGCGTGGCGCAACGCCTCTTCGCCGCTGGCGGCCTCCCCGATGATGGTGATGTCGGGTTGAGCGGCAAAGTAGGCGCTCAACCCGCGCCGGACAATGCTGTGGTCGCCGACCAGTGCGACACGGATGGGGTTCATAAACTCCTCGTTTGCAGCGACCCATGGGACGTGGTTACCGCTACCGGCGCAGCACCGCTGCGCCCCTACGCTGCCGATGGACGACTCGCCGACAGCGACATTGTCTGACGTTTGCCATAGGTCAGGCTGCGCCACGCCCACTCTAGTGGACCGTACCGGAAGCGCTTCAGCCATACGACGCTGACGCCCAGTTGCACCAGCCAGATTGTAACGCTGATCACCAGTCCGACGAATGCGCCCACCTGTCCAAACAATCCCAGTCCGTAACTGTAGAAGATCAGGGTGCAGATGATCGATTGGGTGATGTAGTTGCTCAACGCCATCCGTCCCGCTGCTGCCAGCGGTTGCAGGCGATGGCGCCAGGCATCGGTGCGCGTCAGCGTCACGAACAGCGCCAGGTACCCGTAACTCAGCACCGGACCGGCGATCAGCGTCAGGATGGGCCACAATCCTGCGAGCGGCGATAAGAGATCCGTTCCCCGCATCTGCCACGCGAGCGCGAGATTGGCGATCAGCCCCACTGCCAGGCACACGCCCCCAGCAGGCAGCCGACGCTCAGTCGCCGACTTTTCGTTCAGGCGCTGGAAGATCTGGCGCTTGCCGAAATACATGCCGATCAGGAATAGCGCCAGGATCTGGATCACATTTCCTGACAGGAAGTAGATCACCATTACAACCAGCCACTCAACGGCGCGCCAGACGAAGATCTGCCCCCACGAGCCACGGGCGTAGGTCTCGATGGTGCGCTGCTCGAGGTCGCGCATCGCTGCCATTCCTTCCGCCATGCCGCTCGCGTCGCCCGACAGCAGTGCGCCCAGCGCCACAAAGCCAGCACCAATGATCACGGGGATCGCTATCAGGATACCTGCCCAGATCAGCAGCGTTCGTGGTTGCGCCTTGCGGAAGAGGAGCGCTGCCAGCCCGACCAGCGCATAGACGAACAGGATGTCGCCATTCCAGATCAGTAGCGCGTGCGCCAGACCAAATCCCATCAGCACCAGCAAGCGGCGCACCATAAAACGCCCCGGACTGCCGCCAGCCTCCTGAATGCGCTCCATTTGCATCCACATGCCCAGCCCGAAAAGGAATGCAAACAGCGGGTAGAACTTGCCGGTCGCCAGCGCCGCGATGAGCAATTCCGTCGCGTGGTCGAGCGCGCTGTCGCCGCGTGGCGTTCGGATGATCTGCGCGATGAGCGGGAAACTGAAGATTCCCATGTTGACGATCAGAATGCCCAGGAGCGCGAATCCGCGCAGGATGTCGAGCAGGTCGATCCGTTCACGCGCCGGGGTTGGTGCAATCGTGTGTGACATATAATCGCCTTCCTTTCTGTGCCAGACACTTATAAGACGTACATGCCCGCCCGTTTGTGACACGTCCAAATACCTGCAGCGAAGTTGCAAAACAGTTGACCGCCGGAATTGCGCGCCTCATACGGTCATGCGGGCGGGACGCCCGCGCACCCGGCGTGCACGTGGCTCAATCATGTTGCATTTCGCTCTAGAATCTGTCCGAGTCTTTTTTATGAGTTACTCGTCGCCGGTCGCTCCAGGGCGCGGATGCGCTGCCGGGTGAAAATCACCTGCATCGTCAGGTAGAGCCATGTGCCGAGCCACCACGTTCCGAAGCTGAAGATCGTCCACGGTGCAACAGTTGGCAGCGTGCCGGCGCCGATGTCAAACGCCACATCGGACGTGTCGGGTTCGCTCCATGCCATCGCCATACCTGCTACGCCTCCCAGGATGCCAGAGATATTGGTGAGCAGGAATGTGACGTAGAGCGCCATCACCGACTGTTGCGCCTGAAGGGACGACCATTCGCCAACACGCGTCGTGAGGGTGCGTTCGACCTGCCACTTGATCGCCGCAGGACGAGAGCAATCACACCTGCTGCTGCCGCGACCGGCGGTAGGCGCAGCCATATAAACAATCCGATCGCAACGCAGAGCACATAGTATGCCAGCGTCAGACCATGGGCGATCATGCGCAACCGGCGCACCCGTGCATCGCCGACCGGTTTGGCGACCGGTTGCGTCCTCTCCAGCGCCTCCAACCGCCGGATATGCCACCGGGTAAGCACGATGCCAGCGATGTTGAACAGCATAAAGAGCGGGTATCCAAGCGCCAGGAACGAGACAAACCAGCGCTGATCAATGGCGTCGTGGAAGAGTCGCACCGCCTGCATCGGACCAAACAACCCGCTGTAGACCAGGATTTGGAAACACCACCGCAAATGCAAGCAGGAACAGCTCTCGCGCAACTGGATCCGCAGCGCGGGCACGGTCGCCCATTCTGCCAGCCGGGCATCGAGCACGCGGTAGACGCGCACGAGATTGACGACGGCTGCGACCAGTGCAATGGCGACGATCAGCGCAATGGCGAAGCCGCGCAGCGAGAAGGCGACCCATCCCACGATGATCAGCAGAACGATCGCCGTCGTTATGTCATAGGATTGCAACACCATCCGCCAGATTGGATCGGCGTCCTGCTTTAGCGCACGACGGCGCCAGTTCCATGTTGCAAATGCCAGCGGCATACCGGCGATGGCGCCGACGATCCCAAAGCCCGCCAGATATGACATGCCGCTTCCGGTGATCGCAATCAGCAGCGGGAACAGTGCGAGAACGAACGCAGTTCCCGTCAGTGCCGTCAGACTGCTGGCAACATAGACATGCTGAAGGTGTTCTTCTTTCATACGTCGTTTCTTTTCCGCATGGTCTTCGAGTTCGAGGAGTGGGATGCGAAAGCGCACTGTCGTTCCGGCGTCCGGCGTCGAGCGCACCTCCAGCGCCCTGCCGAGCGCCTCGATGCGCGTGCGCATGTTGGTCAGCCCTATGCCGGAGGGGGTTGTCGCCGGATCAAACCCTTGTCCGTCGTCGGTGATACCGAACCTGCAGCCACTCCCTGCCGTTCGTCGTCTCGCTGGCAACGGTCACCTGCGCGTGGCGGGCGCGCGTGGCGCGCCACGTTCGACAACGCCTCCTGCACGACGCGAAAGATGGTTTCCTGCGCACCGGGCGGCAGGCGCCCCTCGTCGGGCAACGCATCGTGGTGCAGTTCGGTGGTCACCTCGGCGCGGAAGCGCAGCGCCTCGAGTTGATCGCGGATGGCTTCGATCAGCCCCACGGTTGCCAGCGGCTGCGGGCGCAGCTGGGTCAACAGCGCCTTCATCTCCGCCATCGCCGCCTGCGACAGGTCGCGCACACGCCGGATGTGCTGCGCTGCGGCTTCAGGGTCGTGGTGACGCAGACTCTGCGCCGTTGCAGCAGCGACATTGATGCTGAACAGTTGCTGCTTGATGGTGTCGTGCAGGTCGCGCGCCAGGCGGTTGCGCTCCTCCTGGACGGCGGCTTCGCGCAATTGGGCGATCAGCACGATTGTTGCTCACTGAGATCGCGCGTGCGCGTCTCGATTTCCTGCCGCAATTGCGGGATGATCACCCGTCGAAAGGTGATTGCCACTGCCAGCAGCGCCAGGCCCAGCACGACGGTGACTGCCAGTGCGACGAGGTTGGACACCTGACGCGCTGCCGGTTGATCGCCCAACCGGACGGCAATCCGGTCTGGAGCGGCAACGATCAGGAAGATGGACGCTACTGCGGCAACACTAAAACCAGCTTTCAGGATCAGAATGATTGGCATCTCGATCGAGGCGTAATCACGTTGTAAGGGACGAAAGCTCAACGAAAAGAGCACGCTGGTAAGCCCGATCGCCAGAAACGCTACACCTATTACCCAATCGCCGAGAACCCTGTTTCGTGCGGCAAACCCGCCGAAACATCCGCTGGTGACGACTACCAGCGTTGCTGCGATGATTTGGATTCGTCTGATCCTCTGATCCTGACTCGCCATGCCCTGCTCCACCTGTCTGATACACCGGAACGTCCAGTGATCAGGATACAGGCGCTGGTGGCAATGCGCTACCCCTGACCCAGTGAATTCAGGTCACTCGTTTGGGGGAAGGGCGGGAGAAAGAGGGCAGAGGGGTGACGGGCAGCAAGCGAAGAGCGGCTCTCATTCAGGCTGCATTTCTGGAGGCAACAACGAAACTACGAACTTGTACAACTCTTCTGCCACAGCCAGCGCTTGCTCAACCTGTTCGCGATTTGGTTCCGTTGCAAGTCCAGGGTAACGGTAGATGCTGGCATACGGCGTCAATTCTATTCCTACGTCAATCCAATCGACAAACTCTTGAGCATACAGTGCAGCAGTCCGTACCAATAACTCGATGTCATGGGTACGTTGAAACTCCTGGTCACAGAAAACCAAATAGCCCTTAACGGCTTTCTCTGCTGCTTGCTGGCAGTGATACATCGCTGTGTCGAACAAAGGCGGGTCATTTGCTGCCAGGACGCGCGCTGAAGCCAGGTCACGTTGCGCTTTGATGAGCCAACTCCGCACGAGCTGCACTTTGGCGTTGGTCATACAGTACCCTTCCTTGACGGGCGATTTTGTACTCCAAAGAGGCGCGCACGTCTCGTAAGAAATCGAACTCCGCTCGCGTTCTCACGATAACGTCTTTGGCAATATCCAGTCCACTCAAGCAGCGGTGCCCTAGCAGGGCGCGCTGGTAGTCTGACAAGTTGCTCTCTGTGACAATGACCATCACATCTACGTCACTACTGGCCGTTGGCGTTCCCCAGGCATATGACCCAAAAAGGATGACTTGCTCTGGGTGAAACAGTTCAACCAATCGTTGTGTTATCTCCTGGAGCAAATGTTCGTCTACTGTTCTCATATGGTTCCATAAGATGATACGGCCGGGCAGGTATTTGTAGCATAGCACAACGGAGCAACCATGTCGAGTTCGCCCAAACCGCCAAAACAACCGACTGGCCCTTTCTCCGCTCCGAAACTCCTGAACCGGGTACGTCAGGTGATGCGCCTCAAGCAGTATTCCTACCGCACCTGGCGGGTTGATGCGGATTGGATCCGCTGCTTTATCCTCTTCCACGGCAAACGCCACCCCCCAGAAATGGGCGCCCAGGCGATCGAGTCCTTCCTCTCCCACCCAGCTGTCCACGAACACGTCGCCGCCATCACCCCGCTGGTGATCGCCGCTGCGCCGCTGCCACGTCGCCGCGCCGCTGCCTTCCCTGCCCGGTTGCCCCACGATCATCGGCGGCGCATGTACTGCTGGCAGCAGCCGCCGTTTCGCCGCCGCCGTCGCTGCGAGTGATCAGCACCGCGCCCATCCCGCGGGATTACCGCGTTCGCCCGCGCGTCGCCTGATAGTCCTATCCTTGCCTGGGATGAACGTCCTATTGCTCCTATGGAGCCGGTTTCGCTACGATAGCGGCGGTGTTGCGCATCTTCCGCCGTGAAGCGCATCGTCGCTGCGACCGTGCGCTTCACGGCAACGCCTGCAGCGCGTCGTTTTCCAGCGCTGTCGCCGTAGCGCCGTCCTCGACAGCAAGCGTTCCCGGAGGAAATGCGGTCGCCGTGCATCCGTGTTTGAACTCTGGGAGAGTGACATCTATAATGCTTACCCGCGTGTTCCGCCTGCTCGCCGCGCTGCTGCTCGTTGTCGCCGCACCCCCCCAGTCCCCCCGCCAGCGGGGGCTCTCAAGGGTAGAGTTCTCAGGAGCAATGCGCGGTTTGCTGCATTCCCACGCCTTTTGCCCCTCATCCCCCTGCCCCCTTCTCCCACAAGGGGAGAAGGGGGAGTTTGGGCGTCAGGACAACCAAAACGAGAGAAGGAACGCAGGGTCTTCCTAAAAAACCTACCCCTGTAAGCGCCAGCGGGGGGTCGGGGGGTTGCCCCGCCCGCGCCGGTGGTCGCTGCGGCGCTGGCGGTTCCGCCCGATTCGTCAGACGTTGGTTCCGACATCGTTGCGACGACTGACGATGACGAAGATGACGCGCTGCAGACGATTCCGGCGGACGCACTGCTCGCCCCGGACGGCACGCTCCGTCTGGAAGGAACATTCAACGGCACAGTGGACCTCAGCGGCTGGCATGTGACCCTCAACCCGGAGCGCGGAATAAAAACAGCTACTTTGCAGCGCAGTTTCGCCAGCTGGCGGCCCGACGTGGCAAGAACAAGGCGGTTATCGCGGTCGCGCATTCGTTGTTGGTGGCTGCCTGCCATCTCTTAACCCGAAAAGAGCTGTGTCGCGAGCGCGGCGTGAACTCTTTTGACGAGCGAGAACAGACGGCGGTCGAGCGTCGAACCATCCGGCGATTAGAGCGCTTGGGCTACCGAGTAGAATTGGCGCCTGCCCAGGCTACCTGAGCTGGCATTTTCAGAGCAGTCTAATTCTGAGCACCAGAGCATAGCGTATGGCCTTGTGCCCTTCCGGTAGTTCCATACTGTCCTGCGACGCTACCTGTCCCAATAGCACGACCCTCCATTATGTGCTCGATAGTCCTGGTTCTCGATAGCGACCCGCCTGCATTTCAAAGAGCTCTGCATAGCGCCCCTGCCGTGCAATCAGATCATCATGGGTACCGGCTTCGGTAATCGCGCCGTCCTCCAGCACGACAATATGGTCAGCCATTCGCACACTAGAAAAGCGATGGCTGATGAGCAGTGCTGTCTTCCCGCGTACCAACTCACGGAAATGTCCAAATAATCGCTCTTCAGCCTCAGCATCAAGCGCCGCCGTGGGTTCATCGAGAATCACAAAAGCTGCATCACGCACAAAGGCGCGCGCGAGAGCAACCTTTTGCCACTCACCGCCAGACAGGTCTACGCCTCCCTCGAATTGGCGTGTGAGGTGTGTCTCATAGCCAGCGGGCAGTTTTGCTGCTATCGAGTCGGCGCCTGCCCAGCGAGCAGCACGCTCCACCTGCTCATCTTGTGGGTCAATACCAAGATCCCCAACGGCAATACTTTCACGAAGAGTGAGGGCAAAGCGCGCAAAATCCTGATACACCACCGCAATACGTCGGCGTAGCGATGATAGGTCATAGGCGTGCAACGGTAGATTGTCGAGTAGTATCTGCCCGCTCGTTGGGTCGTACATGCGCGTGAGCAACTTCACAAGCGTGCTTTTCCCAGCGCCATTTGCACCAACGAGCGCAGTGACTTTACCTGGTGGAAGGCGCATGGTAAGGTTACGCAAAACGTCCTTATTGCCATCAGGATAACGGAAGCTCACCTGCCGGAACTCAATGCCCTGTGATAGTTGTGCAGGTGCACGAAGGCCCGTACCATCGGGTAGTGCGATTGTTGGTTTGGCGCGATCAAGGAAGGCAAAAAGACCACGTAAGTGGAGCAAAGATTCGTATAGGAACCCGTACCACGAAGCAAGGATCGCCACGCGGCTTTGTGCTTGAATTACCACGTTGAGATATAGTGCGATATCACCAAGGGTAAGGCTACCAGTGCTAGCACGCATTGCGACGTAAGAGAAACCGCCTGCAAGTGCGATGGCGTGTAGTACACCAAACCAAGCCGACTTCTGTAGCGTCGCGTATCGAATATGGGTTACCTGCCGCAACGCAGCATCACGCCGGGTACGAAAACGCTCGAGAAAGAAACCTCCCAAATTGAAGACCCGCACTTCTTTGGCAGCGGTTGGATCTGTCGTGACAGTCGCACAGTATTCCATCTCCCGCGCTGCACGTGACTGTTCAGCAAGTGTTTTATACTTCCGCTGATTAAGACGACGTTCGGCTAGGAGGTGCGGGACAGTGACAGCTAGGAGTACAAGAGGTAAGAGCGGGTGCAGTTGAATAAGCGAGAAAAATAGACCGATGAGGGTCAACGCGGTGCCAACGCCTTGCTGGAGAAAGGCAAACAGGCGTGGCGGATGATAGGCAGCCTCTCGTATCAGCTGCAGCGTATCTTGAAACGATGCACTCTCAACCTTGACAAGGTCTGTCAGCCGAACTCCAGCCTCCATTAGTCGGAAATCCACTTCAGCGACAGCTCGATCTTCAAGCCACGCAGCCAGGCTCTGCTGGAATGGCTGCAGTCCAGCCATCACTAGCAGCGTCAATACGTACAGCCCAATCAGAACCGTAACCATCTCACCGTCAGGTGCTCTCAACGACAGGTGGTCGATAAGCAGTTTCATCAACCACACCTGGAGGACAGGCGCCAGACTCAGTACAACTACAATAACTACATAGAGGGCCGTTGTACGTGGTGTCGCCTTGCTAACTATGGTCAACCCGCGTTTCAAGACACGCAGATCCTGAAGTAAGCCACGCCAGCCAGGCTGTCGTTGATCCAATGCCATTGCCTCAGTTGGCATATTACTCATAGCAGCCACACAGTTCATTCGGCTTAATTGTGACCAAGATACTGCGCTGCTTGTATACGATACAATCGCGCATACTCACCGTTGCGCTTCATCAGTTGATCGTGGCTTCCTACTTCTTGCACAGAACCGCCGGCAAGATAAACAATGCGGTCAGCCATTCGCACAGTCGAAAGACGATGGCTGATAAGGAGTGTCATGCGGTTACGCGTCAAGGTGTGGAAGCGAGTGAACATCTCATACTCGGTTTGCACATCAACAGCCGATGTTGGTTCATCCAGGATCAGCAACTGACAATTGCGAACAAATGCGCGTGCAAGCGCAAGCTTTTGCCATTGGCCTCCGGAGAGTTCAGAGCCACCGAACAGGCGGCCTAGTCGTGTATCAGGGCCGTGTGGTAGTTGTTGAATCACCTCATCGCTACCAGAGAGTACAGCTGCAACTTGCAACTTTTCCTGGTCATAGAGCGCATCAATCTGTCCTATTGCAATGTTTTCTCGTGCTGAAAGCTCGTAGCGTACAAAATCCTGAAAGATTACGCCGATCTCCTTGCGAAGCTCTACTAAATCATATTCGCGCAGATCGACACCATCGAGAAGAATTCGACCCTGCGTTGGATCATAGAGCCGGAGTAGCAACTTAACGAGCGTCGTCTTGCCGGCGCCATTCAGACCAACAAGCGCAACACTCTCACGTGGGCGTATGTGTAAAGAGATATCTCGCAGAACGGGCGTCGTGCACCCTGGATAGGAGAATGTCACCTGCTCGAAGACAAATCCTTCATTAATTGGTCGGGGAACACGATGGGGCGTGCGTGAAAGAGGGAGATCCGTGGGCGCATCGAGAACGCGAAACAGGCTTGGCAGAAAGCTGAATACGCCTGGAAGGATGCCGATATCAGCACCAAGGTCAAATAATGCAAGCTGTAGTAGCGTTGCTGCTCCGCCATACAGTGAAACATCGCCTATTGTTCGTTGACCTTGAAGTACGAGTGAGACCAGGTAGAGATACACCAATGCAACTACGGACGCACTAAGGATATTTGCAAGTGCCATCCGTCTGCTAAGGTGACGCCGTAGGCGGTCGATTACACCTGTTGTCTGGCCAAAGATAGTCATATAGCGATCGGCAAAGAAGGAACCTATTTCATAAAGACGCACATCTTTCGCCGTCGCTGGCGTGAGGAGCACATCTCGACTATACTCAAGACGGCGTGCTTCAGGTGTCTGCCAATAGAGATGGCTTCCAGTTCGATGACCGTACTCCCACTGTTGTGCCATTGAGGGTAGTGTGGCGAGTATCAGGACAAGAGGAGCTAGCGGATGTAGGGAAAGTAGCAGGAAAGCCAAGCCACCAGCAGTAATCAGAGACACTATCGCACGTGATCCATAGATGACAAGATCCAGTCCACCACGGGAGGCACGACTTCTTGCGCGCTGCATGTCATCAACGAATGATGGGTCTTCAAACCGCATAAGTCCCGGCCAACGATTGGCTGCTTGAATCACTTGTTCTGTTACATGACCTGTCAGTCGGTCACCGATAAGACTTTGAAATGTGGCGATAAAAGGTTGAGCGAGTTGACTCGCTGCGAGCACTATTGCAGCGAGGATGATCCAGGTCAGGAGAGGAAATTGGGCAATCCAGGGATGAAGCGAGGGTGCCAGGCTAAGATTATATGCAGTATAGTCGAGTATGGCCTGTAAGAGGACTAATTGGAGTGGTGGAAGGAATGCTTGGAGTAGCACTAGTATCAGGAGTGCAATGAGGGACTTCGGGCTGGTACGCCAGACGAGTAGAACGGCCAACTTGCCGAGACGCCATGTCTCGCTTGCTTGATCTCGAAATGGGCGTGTATGTGAAGCCATATGAAAAACGACTGTACTTCATGGACTGCGAGTTGCACATTTCTGCATTGTGTTGGCAGTTTGTATGCCAAGAAAAAGATGTTTTTGGGGCAAAAAAATATCGATACACGTACTTTCTTTGCCATAAGCTCTCGAAGAGAGTCTTGGCTAGATAGCCTCTCAGAGGTAGAGGATTACCATGCCTGGCCAACGCTTCCGCACCGCCTCTCGCTCACCTGGACCAGAACATTCCGCGTTACCTCGGCAGCAGTATACCATAGACTTCATCAAGGTTTAATGGTATACTATTTTCATACGAACTGAAATGGAGGGAGACGCGATGTGCAAGTATCGATCCATCATCGAAAACCCGGAGAAATTACGTTCTATGACCGGACTGACCGCTGACGAGTTCCACGCGCTGGTTCCGATCTTCCACACTAGACATCATCAAGATTTAGTGATATACTATTTTTGTACAATCTGAAAATGGAGAAAAACGATGTGTAAGTATCGATCCATTATCGAAAATCCGGAGAAATTACGCTCCGTGACCGGACTGACCGTTGAAGAGTTCCACGCGCTGGTTCCGATCTTCCACGCCGCACTTGAAGCGTATATGAAACGTCGCACGATTGATGGCCATGTCCGATATTGTCGTCGCTACGTCTCTTATGCAAACTCGCCGCTTCCGACAATAGAAGATAAATTGCTCTTTATTTTGACCTACTTAAAACAAAACCCAACGCACGTGATGCACGGACACCTCTTTCAAATGAGTCAATCAAACGTAAGCAAATGGGTGCATCTTTTGCATGGAGCGCTGAACTATGCGCTTTC
>Ga0308310_1001075_pt1 | contig 12229 bp, 10 predicted proteins | sample HotsprSampleMS65_FD_203672 | JGI IMG/M metagenome (GOLD analysis project Ga0308310, IMG submission 203672) | Hot spring phototrophic mat microbial communities from Mushroom Spring, Yellowstone National Park, Wyoming, United States - 20090730_MS65 ...
TGGGCTTTGAGAACTTTGCCCAGGCTTTTTCCGATGAACGTTTCTGGACGGCGCTATGGAACACCCTCCTGATCGTGCTGGTGACGGTGCCAGGCGCGCTGGTGGTGGGGCTTTTGCTGGCCCTACTAGCCAACCTGCCCTTCCGGGTCAAGTGGCCGGTGCGGCTGGGCTTGCTGCTGCCCTGGGCCCTGCCGCTGGTGTTTGCAGGCCTGATTTTTAGGTGGTTCTTCGACAGCCAGTACGGCGTGGTCAACGATGTGATCGTGCGTTTGGGGGGCGAGCGTCTGTTCTGGGTGACCACCCCCGAACTGCTTTTTTGGGCCGTTTGCCTGAGCATCATCTGGAAGAGCAGTTCTTTTGTGGCGCTTATTTTGCTGGCGGGTTTGCAGGTCATTCCCAAAGAGCTTTACGAGGCAGCAGCAGTGGATGGGGCCAACCGCTGGCAGAGCTTCTGGCGCATTACCCTGCCGCTTCTGCTACCGGCCATCTTGGTGGCGGCAATTTTTCGTACCATTGCAGCTTTTCAAACCTTTGACATCCCCTTCGCTATGCAGAACGGGGGTAGCTCTTTTGAAACCCTGGCCATGTACGTGCGCACCACGAGCATCGAGAATCTGAACTTCGGCTACGGCTCGGCACTGGCGGTGCTTATGTTCCTGGTCAGCTTGGCAGTGACGTTGGTTTACCTGCGCTATGTGAGAGGGGCCGATGACTAGGGCAGGTTGCCTACACGGGTTTCTCGCCTTGCTGTGCGTATCATCGCGGTTTTTGTGGCCGGAGGCAGTGGCAAGCTGCGGCCTTCAAGAGGATAGCAGCCAGAGTGCTCCTGCTCGAACCCGGAGGGCTGTATGAGATGGGATAATCCGCGGATATGGCTCTGGATTGCAGCGGGCATCGTGATGGTAAACGGATTTTTCCCTACGGTCTGGATTTTGCTCACCTCATTCAAAACCGAGGGTGAGCTTACCCGTATACCCATCACCTGGCTGCCAGAAAACCCGACCCTGCAAAACTACGTGCAAATATTCACCAATACCCCCATTGCGCGCTACTTCCTCAACAGCCTGATCGTGGCCGCTGGGGCCACCCTTTTGTGCGTGTTTGTTTCAGCGCTGGCAGCTTATGCCCTGGCCCGTTTGCGCATTCCCAACAAAACCCTGATCTTTTCGCTGCTGGTAGGGGTCTCGATGTTTCCCACCGTGACCTTGCTGCTGCCCTTGTTCGAGATGGTGCTGGCGCTGGGGCTGCGCAACAACTACCTCGCCCTGATTCTGCCCCATGCGGCGCTTTCGATTCCGGTGGCTACACTGGTGCTGGTGAGCTTTTTTCAGGGTATCCCCCAGGATTTGGAGTCTGCCGCTATGGTGGACGGATGCTCCCGCGTGGGGGCGCTGTGGCGTATTGTGGTGCCGCTTTCGGCTCCGGGGATGTTTACCGCAGCTATTTTGGCTTTTGTGAACAGTTGGGATGAGTTTTTGCTGGCCCTGACCCTGATGCCCTCTCAGGCCATGCGAACCTTGCCGGTGGGCATTCAGTTTCTGCAGGGGGAGTATACCTTCCCCTGGCCGCTCATCTCGGCGGCGTTGGTAGTGGCCCTGGTGCCGTTGGCGCTGGTGATTGCGCTGTTCCAGGAGCGGGTGGTGAGTGGTTTGACCCAGGGTGGAGTGAAAGGATAGCCAGGTTGTTAGGTTACCGGGCTGAAAGAGCGCTGATTTGCAGCAATCATCGACAATATGCAAAATCTCAGAATTGGACTGGTCCCCATTGTGCGCTCCCTCTTTCGAGGCTCGAGGTTCGGCCTCGAGCACACCAGCCGCCAAGCCCTGGAAGCCCTAGGCCCCAAGCTGGGCTTCGAGCTGGCCTATGTAGCGGAGCCGGTGGCCGACGCCGCCCAGGCCGAGGCGGCTGCCCGCGCGGCCCAGGACGCAAAGCTAGACTTGCTGCTGGTCCAGCACGTTACCTTTGCTACCGGCGATGCCTTTTTGCCGCTCCTGGAGCTTCCCATCCCGGTAGGGCTGTGGGCCCTGCCCGAGGTGTGGGAGAGCGGGCCCCTGCCGCAGAATGCGCTCTGCGGCCTCAACCTGGGGGTTTCGCTGGCGCGAAAACCCACCAAGTGGTTCTACGGGGCGGTGGAGGATACCTGGTTCCAGGCCCGCCTGAAGCTCAGCCTGGATGCCCTGCGCGGCGCGCGGGTGCTGCGCACGGGACGGGTGCTCTGGCTGGGCGGCCATGCGCCCGGCTTTTTTGCCTTTGGGGCTCTGCCCGAGACCGGCCTGGTGGTGGAGAGGGCCGACCTGAACGAGCTGTGGGAGGCGCTGGCTGGGGTAAGCGAGGCCGAGGTGGCCGAACGGGCCGCGGCATTCCACGAGCTTTCGGAGTACCCGCTGGAGGCCTTGCGGGAGAGTTTTCGCCTCGAGCTGGCCCTGGAAAAACTGGCCCGGCCCTACGACGGGGTGGCCCTGCGCGAATGGCCGGAAATTCCCGACAAAACCGGGGTGATGGCCTATGCGGCCATGGCCCGCCTGGCCGATGCGGGCTACACCCTGGCCCCCGAGGGCGACGTGATGGGACTGGCCGGTATGCTGGCCCTGAAGGCCATCTCAGCTAAGCCAGCCATCTTGCTGGACATCGCCCACATCTCCTCCAAAGGACTGATGCTCTGGCACGGGGGCGAAGCCCCCCAGGCCTGGGCCGATGGCCCCACCCGGCTGGTGCCGCACTTCAACCGCAACCTGCCTGCCGTACGCGACATGGCCCTGCGCCAGGGGCCCATCAGCGGCCTGCGCCTGCTGCCGGGCCGCAAAGCCGTGGTACATGGGGGTATTCTGAGCAGCGAAAAAGGCTACGACGGGGACTCGGGGCACCTCACCCGCCCCACCTGGGCCGGCGAGCCCCTAACCCCCCGGCAGTTTCTGGCGAGCTGGCTCAACCACCGCATCCCGCACCACCTGGCGGTGGGGATGGGCACGCATGAGGAGGCCCTGCTGGAGATGTGCGTCTGGCTGGGGCTGGAGGTGCTGCCCCCACGACCGGAGGAGCGCAGGCTGGTATGAAGATACTGACCGTGGGTTGGGCCAACCTGGATCAGCGCTACTACGTCGAGGAGTTCCCACCCCGCGCCAGCCGCACCGGGGTGCGGGCCTACCGCGAGACCGTTGGCGGCCCGGCCGCAGTGGCCGCGCTGGCGGTGGCCCGGCTGGGGGGGGCGGCCCACCTGCTAAGCCGCCGGGGCGATGATGCGGCGGGCGAGCGCCTGCAGGAGCTGCTCGAGGCCGAAGGGGTCAAAACCCATTTCCAGTTGGGCGCGGCTACCCCGGTCTCGGCGGTGCTGGTGACGCCGGAGGGGGAGCGCTTTATCTTTCCCTACCGGCCTGCCCTACCCGAGGAACTGCTGCTGAGCCAGGAAGACCTGCTTGGAGGGGCGGGGGCGCTGCTTTTGGACGGGCGCTGGGCCACCGCCGGGTATGGGCTGGGCCAGGCTGCCCGGGCGCGGGGCCTTCCGGTGGTGCTCGACCTGGACCGCGACCGAGAGGAAGACTGGAGGCTTATTCAGGTGGCCACGCACGTGGTGGCCTCGGAGGAACTGGCGGAGCAGAAGGGTGGGGTGGAGGCCCTCCTGGCGCAGCTTCAGGCCCGGGATGTGTTTGCTGCGGTCACCCTGGGCGCAAAAGGGGTGGCCTACGGCGCCGGGCGGCTGGCTGCCCACCCGGTGCCTGTGCGCGATACCACCGGGGCGGGCGATGTGTTTCACGGTGCTTTTACCCTGGCTTTGGCTGAGGGGCAAAAAGAGCCCGAGGCGCTCGAGTTCGCCTCGGCGGTAGCGGCCCTGCACTGCGCCAACGCCACCCCCCCGCGCCGCGACGAGGTGCAGGCCTTCCTGGCTTCGCTGGGGTAGAGCCCGCCTGCTCCTGCAGCCGGCAGTGGATGCCCCGTGTCCCCACCTGGATTAGCTTTAGCACGGGCCCGGCTCCGGTCATCTCGAAGCAGGCCTCGGGCACCGCGGTCTGAAGTGCTCGGTCAGGCTCATCTGCCGGTCAAGCGGCCCGGGTATTTTTGCGGGTAAAACTGCTATGCGCCCACAAAGCCGCTGGCCTGCGCGTGGCTGGAGCCATGGATGGCGTCGCAGTTGAAGCTGAAGCTATGCGCGCTGCGTGCCACGTTCATGCGGGTATACGCCTTGCGCTGTCCTCGGCAGGGGCTGTTTTCGAGAACCTCGAGGGTCTGCCCAGCAGCGGGGGCTACCGGGCGGTTCTGGGTAGCAAACAGCCCCGTTGGGGCCTTGCGGCACTTCCGTAGCGAGCAGCACTGCCACCTCGCCTTTGGCCACCCGCACGAAGCCCCCCTCGGTGGTGGCGACCCGGCCGTTGTTGAAGCGGGTGGTGGGGGAGGAGATGGCGTAAGGGCGCAAAAGGGTGCGTCGAAGACCAGGGTACACCGCTCTCGAGGAGGTGGCGAAGGCTAGAGCCTGAGCGTGCGCTGTCCAGGTGGTCTATAGGTACCCTAACCCGTTCTCCTTGAGCAGCTCCTTCACCCACACCTTTTCCCCCCGCTTTACCGACTCCTCTGCTGCTACCCCCACCACCACGCTCCAGAAGCCCTCTTCGGCAGTGGCCGGCTGCACACTTGAGGCAGGGGTGTTGGGCTTAGCGTCCATAGCCTTGATCCAGTACAAGTGCTCGATGTAGGTGGAACCATTATGACCGCTTTCCTCGATGAGGGCGGGGTAGCTGGGGGTCATGGTGCGGGAAGTGCGGTCAGGCAGGCAGATGACCTCGAGGTAGTTCTCCCACTTGGAGTAGGCCTGGCCGTTGACGCCCTCGCTGGCCTTAAGGCGGCCCTCGTCACCGCAGATGACCATTTCCTCGTAGACCATGGGCGCGAACATGCACAGGTTGAAGTTGGCCCGGATGCCGTTTTCGTACTCCACGATCACGAAGGCGTTGTCCAAGATGTCTGAGCGTTCACCACCGTACTCGAAGTCCAGAAAGTTCACCGCCTGGCTGCCCGTAGCGTACACGCTTACTGGGCGCGACTCGGCGAAGAGGTTAAACAGGTCGAAGTAGTGGCAGCACTTCTCCACCAGGGTGCCGCCGGAGTACCGGGAAAACTTGTTCCACTGTTTCACCTTGTCCAGAAAGGGCTCGCGGTGCTCGAGGATGGTCAGGGTCTTGATCTCCCCCAGGCTCCGGCGCACCTTGGCCTCGTGAATGGCCTCCACGTAGATGGGCTTGAAGCGGTACTGGAGACCGATCTGCAGGACTTTTGGATAGTTTTGCGCGATCTGCCAGATTTGGTAGGCGTCTTTTATGTTGGTGGCCATGGGCTTCTCTAACAGGATGTGCTTGCCCGACTGCACTGCCACCTTGAGCACCTCGAGGTGGGTGTGGTTGGGGGTGCAGATGATCAGCCCGTCTACTGCAGGGTCGTTGCAGGCGGCCTCGAGGCTCTCGTAGACCACCAGGGGTTCTTGGCTGAACTGGGCCTTGATGCGCTGGGCGGCCTCCACGCTGCTTTTGTTGGGGTCGTAGACACCGTGGATGGTGCAGCTACCCTCGAGCAGCGTCACCCGGATGTGCTCCTGTCCGTTTACCCCTGCTCCAAGCACGTTGAAGCGGTACTTGAGGGGACCCGGATCCATCAGAAAGCGGTCTTCTTTGGGGAGGTAGGCAAATTTGGGGGAAAGCGCGTGGAGGCGGTTGGCGAACTCTTTATTGCGTTTCATGCTTTTTAGATTATAAATCTAAAATTTCGCTATCTGGCTAACCCGACCGCCCTTTCTAGGGGCAAACTTACCCGGCCCTATTTGAGGCCGGGGCCCAGGCCGCTGTTCCTGATATGCTGTTTCCATGCGACTGCCTCTTGGTTTTCGTGCGGGCGCAACTCAGGCCGGCCTCAAGCCCTCAGGCAAGCCGGATCTGGCCCTTATGGTCGCTGCAACGCCTTGCAACTGGGCTTTTGTGGGAACCCTCAACAAAGCTGCTGCGCCCTGTGTGGCTCGAGGCCGCAGGCTGCTGGCCTCTGGCCGAGCCTTGCAAGCTGTGGTGGTCAACGCGGGCAACGCGAACTGCGCTACCGGCGAACAGGGGGTTTGGGCCGACCAGCGGATGGCCGAGCTGGCGGCGGCGCAGCTGCAGCTTGTACCCGAGCTGGTTTTGACCGCCTCTACCGGGGTGATTGGGCAGCCATTGCCGGTGGAAAAAATAGCGGCTGCGCTCCCCAACATTCGGCTGGGCCCAGACATTGACCCCTTCATGGAAGCCATCATGACCACCGACCTGGTGCCTAAAATGGCCGAGGCCACCCTGCAGGGTGGGGCGCGGGTGGTGGGGGTTTGCAAGGGCAGCGGAATGATTGCCCCCAACATGGCGACCATGCTGGCCTACATTGTCTCGGATGCGGCGATCTCCCAAGAAGAGTTGCGCCGGGGCTGGCAGGAGGTGGTGGACCGAAGCTTCAACCAGGTTACAGTGGATGCCGACACCTCCACCAACGACATGGCTGTTTTGCTGACCAACGGCGCGGCGGGGCCGGTAGACCCAAAGGCTTTCTGGCAGGCAGTGGAGCAGGTTTGTGTGGAACTGGCCCGCAAGCTAGCCCGCGATGGTGAGGGGGCTACCAAGCTCCTGACCGTCAGGGTTACTGGGGCTAAAAGCGATGCGGAGGCGCGCAAAGCGGCTTTGGCGGTAGCGGCCAGCCCCTTGTGGAAAAGCGCCGTTTACGGCAACGACCCCAACTGGGGCCGCATTGTGATGGCACTGGGCAAGGCCGGGGTGGCGTTCGAGGTAGATAAGGTTCGCATTTCCCTGCAGGGCATCCCCCTCTACGCCGGAAGGGTACTCGAGTTCGACCGAACCCGGGCCAGCCAGGCCATGCAGGCTGAAGAAGTGCTGGTAGAGGCCGATCTGGGGCTGGGTGATGGTCAGGGAGTGGCTTGGGGATGTGATCTCACAGAGGGCTACGTGCGAATAAACGCCTTATACACCACCTAATACCACGCTGCGGGCGGGGATGAGCTGGTAGGATAGAAGGGTGCGCTACGCACCCTTCCTTCTCTTGGTGATTCTTTCAGCCTGTCAGCGGCCAGGAGACACCCAGCCGCCCCTGATCGGCATCACCCAGCCCAAAAGCGGAGTGCTCTCGCAGCGCTCGTTGCAGGTGCAGGGCTACGCCCTAGATGACGTAGGGGTGCAAAGTGTGAAAGCGGGCGGCAAGGAGCTGCTTTCCGAAACCGAGCGAGGCCAGAAGCTGGTGCGTTTTAGCTTCCGGGTGCAGGCCCCGCAGTCGGGCCAGGTAGAGATCAGGGTGGATGCCACCGATACCAGCGGTCAGACCCGCACCGTGCGCCTGCCGATGGTGCTGGATGCCCGTCCCCCGCAGATTGTTCTCGAGCGGGTCGAGCGGGTGGTGACCGTAGTGCAGCCCGCCCAAAGGCGTACCCTACCTGACGGCAGTGTAGAGGAAATTCCAGCCCGTACTGAGTCTGCCCTGCAGATTTCCGGGCGGGTGCTGGACGACACCGGAGTGGACCGGGTGACTTTGCAGTACAACCGTACCTTCATCCCACTGTCGCTGCCTAAGGGCAAAGAAGTGAGTTTTTATGTGGAGCTCCCGGTGCGCCGGGTGACCCTGATCGCAGTGGATGTGGCAGGCAACCGCACCAGCATGGAGGTGAGCCGCTAAGGCTTACCCTTGCCGGGCGGCGCGACCTGCGACCATAGCCAGGCCCGCAGGGCTTGGGCGCAGGTTCTGCTGAAACACCTCGAGCCAGCCAGCCTGCTGGGCTTTCTCCTTGGCCTGTTGTAAAAGGCGGGGGCTCCAGCCGAACTCCTGCAGCACCTCTTCTTCCGAGACGGCCCGGTCGTGGTGGGCCAGGTGGGTCACCAGCAGGCGGGCGGCCACCTCGAGGCGCTCAGCCTTCCGGCGCAGCTGGGTAGTGAGCAGGCCTTCCAGGGGTGAAAACAAGAAGGCCAGGGCAAAGCAGACGCCGGCTACAGTGGCCATCATGCCAGCTATGGAAGCATCGAACCAGATGGCCAGCCCATAGCCCACCAGGCTGGAAACCACCCCTACCCCCACCGCCAGGACCAGCATGACCGGCAGGCGCCGGGTGAGCAGATAGGCGGTGGCGGGGGGAATAATCAGGAAGGCCACAATCAGTATGGCCCCTACCGACTGGAAGGCGCCCACCGAGGTGAAGGAGACCAGGACCATCAGCCCGTAGTGCAGCGCTCCAGGGGCAAAGCCCAGTGCGGCGGCCAGGCCGGGGTCGAAGGTGGAAAGCTTGAGCTCCTTGTAAAACAGCAGCACAAAGAGCAGGTTAAGCAGGGTGAGCGACCCCATTATCAGCCAGGACTCGGGGATTTCCTGGCCCCACAGGGTCAGGGTGTTGAAGGGGGCGTAGGCAATTTCGCCGTAGAGCACCGCGTCGAGGTCGAGGTGCACCTGGCGGAAATAAAGCGAAACCGCCAGCACCCCCAGGCTAAACAGGGCAGGGAAGACAATTCCGATGGCGGCGTCGTTTTTGACCTTGCCGCTGCGGGCGAGCCACTCCACCAGGGTTACGGTTACCAGGCCCGCGGCAGCAGCCCCCAGCAAGGCCGTTGGGGTTGCCCGTCCGCCGCCAGAAAGCCAGTAAGCCAGCACGATGCCCGGCAGCACCGCATGGGAGATGGCATCGGCCAAAAGGGCCATGCGGCGCAACACCAGAAAAGTCCCCACCAGGGCCGAGGCCACAGAGACCAAAATGGCGGTTAGAATAATCACCAGATCGGCGTTCATATCACCTGTCCTCGGCGGACTTGGGTAAGACCCGCATGGCTTGCTCGAGCTCCTGGGCTTTTTGCTGGCCCGCCGGGGTCAAGCGGAAGCCTTGCTGGCCTGGCTCGAGCCAGCCGCGCGACCGTAGTTCCTCCAGGTGTTGCTGGGCCGCCGCTTGCGATTCATGCCGGTGTAGCGCCAGGGCCTGGGGGGTGAGGGGCTGGTGCTGGTGGAGCATCTGGGCTTCCAGCAGCAGGCGCTCGAGGCGAACCCGGCGGCGGTTTTTCAGGGTACGTACCCAGTCCCACATCAGTCCCCGTTGTGGGGCCAGCAGGAGTGAGATCAGCAGGATCGCGCTCATGGTAAGCACCACCAGCGGGCCGGTGGGCAGGTTTTCACGGCTGGCCGAGATCAGGGCTCCGCTAACCCCGGCCAGGGCCCCAAACAGCGCCGAGAGCCCAATCATGCTGCTGAGCCGGTCGGTCCACTGGCGGGCGGCTGCCGCCGGTGCGATCAGCATGGCGGCCATCAAGACCACCCCTACGGTCTGTAGCCCTACCATGACCGCCAGCACCGTTAGCGAGGTGAGCAGGGTGCTGAGGCCCTGCACCGGCAGCCCCAGGCTGTGGGCGTAGGCGGGGTCGAAGGAGAGCAGCTTGAACTCTTTGTAGAAAAGGCCCACAGTCAAAAGAGCAATCCCGCCCAGCACCACAAAGTTCAACACATCCGAGGCCACGATGGTAGCGGCCTGCCCGAAAATAAAGTGGTCCAGCCCGGCCTGGCTGGCGTTGTTGCCGTGCTGAATAAAGGTAAGCAGGGCCACGCCGAACCCGAAAAAGCCGCTGAGCATCACCCCTAAGGCCGAGTCTTCGGGCAGGCGGCTGTGCCGCAAAACGGCCTGCACCAGCAAGGCCGCCAGCCAGCCCGCCAGGCCTCCACCTAAAAGCAAAATTAGCGGGGTTTTGCTGCCGGTAAGGATGAAAGCCATGCAGATGCCCGGCAGCGCCGCATGGGCCAGCACATCGCCCAGCATGCTCTGGCGGCGTAACACGGCAAAAGCGCCCAGCACCCCGCCCACCACACCCAGTATGGCCGAGCCCAGCGCCACGTTGCGCAGGGTGTAGTCGGTGAAGATAAGCAGCAGTTCGGACATAACAGGGCAGGAAAGAAGGCTTCAGGTAAGGGGCTTTGGCTGGTCTTGGGGTGTTTCCTCAGCTTCTCCCCCTCCCCAGTGCATCCGCTCGCCATAGGTTCGTTTCAGGTTCTCAGGCGTGAAGGTCTCGTCTATAGCTCCGCTGGCGATCACCTGCACGTTGAGCAGGGTCAGGTGGTCGAAGTAGTCGCGCACCGTTTCCAGATCGTGGTGGACTATCACCACGGTTTTGCCGTGCCCCTTAAGCTCGTGCAGCACGCGCAGGATAGCCTCCTCGGTAACCGCGTCTACTCCTGCAAAGGGCTCGTCCATAAAGTAGAGGTCGGCGTCCTGGGCCAGAGCCCGGGCCAGAAATACCCGTTGCTGCTGGCCGCCGGATAGTTGCGAGATCTGCCGGTGGGCGTACTCGAGCAGCGAGACCTGCTCCAAACAGCGCAGGGCGGCCTCACGCTCGCGCGGGCCGGGCCGCCTGAACCACCCCAGCTTGCCATAAAGCCCCATCATCACCACGTCCAGCACGCTGGTGGGGAAGTCCCAGTCTACCGACCCCCGCTGGGGCACGTAGCCGATGCGTTTGCGGGCCTGCGCCAGGCTTTGGCCAAAGAAGCGAACCTGTCCTGAGGCTGTGGGTACCAGCCCCAGCACGGCCTTGATCAGGGTAGACTTGCCCGCACCGTTGGGGCCCACAATGGCGCACAGCTGCCCTGCTGGGATTTCCAGATCCACATCCCACAGGGCGGGCTTCTCGCGGTAGACCACGGTAAGGTCGCGCACGCTGAGGGGGCTAGGGGCTCCCAGACCCCGAGCGGCTTGATTGGGATAGGTGATCACAGCTGCTTCCCCAAAAGCCCGTTCACAATGGTGCGGATGTTGTGCTTCATCATGCCCACGTAGATTCCCTCAGGGGTACCAGGGTTTCCGGCGCTGTCGGAAAACAACTGGCCCCCAATAACCACGTTCCAGCCTCTGGCCCGCGCTGCCGCCACTACCGCCTGGATGGGCCGCTGAGGGACGCTAGACTCCACAAAGATTGCGCGAATCCTGCGCTGAACGATAAACTCGGCCAGCTCCTGTATGTCGCGGGTACCGGCTTCGGCGACGGTGGAGATCCCTTGCAGGCCGCGCACCTCGAGGCCATAGCGTCGCCCCAGGTAGGCAAAAGCATCGTGGGCAGTGATCAGTACCCTTTGTTGGGGCGGCACTAGGGCAACTTGTTGGCGTATAAAGGCCTCGAGTTGGGTGAGGCGCCGGTTGTAGGCGGTGGCCCTGGCCCGGTAGTAGGCACTGCCTGACGGGTCAACGCGGCTGAGGGCCTCGCGCACCCGATCTATCGTGAGCTGCCAGAGGCTCACATCGAACCAGACGTGGGGGTCGTATTCGTAGCTGTCAGAGCCTCCAGGCAGGCGGATCAGGCGCTCGTGGGGGATGGCATCGGTTACGGCGATAGCCCTGGGCAGGCGCTCCAGCAGCTCCACCATTTTGCCTTCTAGCCCCAAGCCTGCGTAGAAGACCAGGTGGGCCTGCTGCAACTGGCGCACATCTCCGGCTGAAGCTTTGTACAGGTGGGGATCTACCCCAGCCCCCATCAAGCCCGTTACCCGCACGCGCTCACCGCCGATCTGTTGCACCAAATCGGTGACGAAGTTGACTGTGGTTACCACCCGCACAGGGCTCTGCTGGATAGGTTTGAGCTGGGAAAGCTTGTCCTGTTGGGCATAAGCCGGTGCGGCGGCCAGCGTCAGCAGGGCCAGCAGTGTGTAGGTCTGACGGCGGTTAGGAATCCTCAGCATGAGATTCTCCTTCGAGTTGTATCCACAGCACCTGGGCCAGGCTGGTGGGCAGCAGGTAGCGCTGGCCTCCCACCTGGATGCGGCTGCCCTCGGTTGCTTGCTCGAGCAGCACAAGTGAGGTGCCGGGTTTGAGTCCCAGGTGGGCCAGGAGGTTGAGCGTGCCCTGGTCCTGGGTGGCGACCCGGGCCACCAGGCCGCGGGTACCCTGCTGCAAGCTCCTCAGGCAGCAGTTGGGACTGGCGGGGGGAAGCTCGAGGGTTGCGCTAGGGATTAGGTCGCCGTGGGGGTCGCGGGCGGGATGGCCCAACCACTCAGCGATGCGGGCCTCAAAGGCTTCGGAGATGTGGTGTTCGAGCTTCTCCGCCTCAGCATGCACCTCTTCCCAGCCATAACCCAGGGCCTGGTGCAAATAGGCCTCGAGCAACCGGTGGTGGCGCAGCACCTCGAGGGCCACCTTATAGCCAGCCCGGGTGAGCCGAACCCCTCGGTAGGCTTCGTACTCCACCAGCCCCAGCTCGGCCAGCTTTTT
>Ga0308310_1001078_pt1 | contig 12222 bp, 12 predicted proteins | sample HotsprSampleMS65_FD_203672 | JGI IMG/M metagenome (GOLD analysis project Ga0308310, IMG submission 203672) | Hot spring phototrophic mat microbial communities from Mushroom Spring, Yellowstone National Park, Wyoming, United States - 20090730_MS65 ...
GCGGGCATCTCGCGCAGCAGGTAGCGCCAAGTGTCCACCTGCTCGACGACCTCCTGCATGCTGGGGGTGGGCAGCCACGCGGTTTTGCTCAGCTGGCGCACGAACGGGCGCGAGACGGCGAACAGGTCGTAGTCGGGGTCTAACTGCCGCCCGATGCCCTCCAGCATCACCAGCGTCTTGCCCACCAGCCACAGGTTGCTCGGCAGGCGCAGGTGGTACTGACGGCACAGCTCAGTCAGGTCTGCCCAGAACTCGGTGAACTGGCTCTCTTTGAGGGTGCGCCCGCGATACTTGTTGAGGACGCGCTCCACCGCGCGTGCGAGTTTCTGGCGATCCGTGAAGCGCGTGAACGCGCCCATCCGCGCGAACACATTCAGGATGCCGTGCGTATCCAAGCGCACAATCGCCACATACAGGCGCGTGAGGTTGAGGCGGTCGTCCTCGTTCAGCACGCCGACCATCCCGAAGTCCAGCACGCCGATACGCCCGTCGCGCAGAATCAGGTAGTTGCCCGGGTGCGGATCGGCGTGAAAGAAGCCGTCCTCCAGCACCTCTTTGATGATGAGGCGCGAGGCGCGCAGGGCAATCTCGCGTGTGTCGTGTCCTGCGGCGTGCAGGGCGTCTACATCATCCACCTTGATACCCTCCAGCCGCTCCATCACCAGCAGACGCTCGGTGCAGTATTCGGGGTAGAACTGCGGGATATGCACTTCGGGCGTGTCGGCAAAGTTGCGTCGGAACTGCTCGGCGTTGCGCATCTCGCGTCGGTAGTCCAACTCGCTCAGCAGCGTGAAGGCGAAGTCTTCGGCGACGGTTTCGGGGTCGTACAGCTCGCCCAGCTGCGTGCGCTGCGCCAGATGCGCCAAGTCGTGCAGGATCTCCAAGTCCAGTTCTACTACCTCGCGCAGGTTCGGGCGCTGGATTTTGACAGCGACGGGCGTCCCATCGTGCAAAGTGGCAGCGTAGACCTGCGACAGAGACGCCGCGCCGATGGGTTCGGGGTCGATGTCGCGGAACACCTCGTCCAGCGGGCGTCCGAGTTCCGCCTCAATCAGCGGGCGCATGGTTTCCCAAGGTTCGGCGGGCGCGCTATCTTGCAGCTTGCGCAGTTCCTCGATGAACGGGTCGGGCAGCAGGTCGGAGCGGGTGCTGAGGATTTGTCCCAGCTTGATGAAGGTCGGTCCGAGTTCCTCCATCGCGGCGCGCAGGTGCTGCGCGGGCGATTCGAGCGGTTCGGCGGGGATGCGCAGCTCCTCTTTGCCGAGCGAGAGCCGTCGGTGGACGCTGAGGTACTCCAGCGCGCCGCCAAACCCGTGCCGCGCCAGCACGCTCACCACTTGGCGATAGCGTTGCAGGCTGCGCACGCGCCGCGTGAAGGGGCGCATCGCCTACTCCTGTGGGGTCGCCTCCAGCTTCTGCAGGATGGCGTCCAGTTTGCGCTCCACAGCCTTCATATCGGCGTGCGTGGGCAGTTGCAGTTCGCGCAGCACCTCGTGGACTTCCTCGCGGATGAGTTTGCGCAGGGCGTTGCGCTCTTTTTCGCCGCGCTTAATGAGCTGTTCCACCATCTCGCTGGCTTCCTCGCGCTGCGCTTGCCCGCGTTTGACCATCTCGTCCACGAGATTCTGCGCCGTCTCGCGCGTGAGCGATACCGCCCCCAGCCCCATCAACACGCTCTGCTCCAGCAATTCTCGAATCGATGCCATCGGTTGCCTCCTTCGGCACTATTATACCAAGTGGTCGAGCCGTCGGCTCGCAGGCGTACCCACCCCCGAAAAACTGCCGAATTCCTCTGTTTTGTCCGATAATTACGCTTGATTGGGTACATTTTAAGCCCGACCTGATTTCAGGCGACGATACGGAACAAGGGAGGAACGATTCGATGAGGAACACAGACGCAGGCGTGCGCGTCGGGTGGGCAGTCATACCCGCACGCGCGGCGAGCATCGCGCTATTATGGCTGCTGACGGGATTAGTCGCTTTCGCTGGAGAGGCAGTAGAGTTGCCCCCCTTCGGAACGCAGGAGTACCTGATTCTGGGCATCGTGCTGCTGCTGGCGTTTGCGGCGTTGGGGTTTGGGTTCTACCTGTTGCGCTGGACGCTGGCGCAGGATTCTGGCACGCCCAAGATGCAAGAGGTCGCTCGCGCCATTCAAGACGGCGCGAACGCTTACCTGAGACGCCAGATTAGCACGATGATTTGGTTCGTGCTGGCGATTACGACGATTCTCTTTCTGTTGTACCGCCCTGTGTACGAGCGCATCTATCCAGGCGAAGGGCTGCTGCTGGGCATTGGGATTGCGGTTGCCTTCTTTCTGGGCGTGTTTGCCTCGTATGGCGCAGGCTATGTCGGCATGTATATGGCGGTGCGGGGCAACCTACGCACGGCGGCAGCCGCGCTGACCAGCTTCAAACGCGCGTTGGAGATTGCCTTCCGCGCAGGCGCGGTGAGCGGGATGTTCACCGTCGGGCTTGGGCTACTGGGCGCGACGGTGATATTCCTGCTGTTCCGCGAGAAGGCGATGTTCGTGCTGGTGGGCTTCGGGTTCGGCGGCTCGCTGGCGGCGCTGTTTATGCGCGTCGGCGGCGGAATCTACACCAAAGGCGCGGATGTCGGCGCGGACTTGGTGGGTAAGGTGGAGGCGGGCATCCCCGAAGACGACCCGCGCAACCCTGCCACGATTGCCGATAATGTCGGCGACAATGTGGGCGACTGCGCCGGCATGGCGGCGGATGTGTTCGAATCCTACGAGGTCACGCTGGTCGCCGCGATTATTCTGGGCGTGGCGGCGAGCCTCGTGCTGACGCCCGAAAGCGCAATGAAACTCGTGATGTTCGCGCTGCTGGTGCGCGGCGTGGGCGTAATTGCCTCTATTATTGGCGTGCTGGCGGTCAAAGGCGAAGACCGCGCCACCCTGAACCCGATGAAACCCATTAATTTCGGCTTCTGGGTCTCGGCGATATTGGCGGCGTTGGGCAATCTGGGCGTCGCGTACTTTTTCATGCAGGACATCCAACTCAAGTCAGGCGCGATTGTGGACTGGTGGCGCTTCTGGCTGGCGACCGCGTTCGGCGTGGTGGTCGCCGTGATGATTGAACGCATCACCGAATATTTCACCTCCACCGAGAAGAAGCCTGTCAAAGAAATCTCGGCGGCGGCGTCCACGGGACCTGCGACGCTGATTATTCAGGGTTTCGCCTACGGGCTGGAATCGAGCGTGTGGGCGGTGTTCGCGATTGCCTCCGCGCTGCTTGCGCCGTTGTTTATCTTCCCGCCCGGGCTGTTCGACGGACCCATGCTCTCGTTCTACGGGATTGCGTTGACGGGGCTGGGGCTGCTGGCGACGACAGGCTACATCTTGGCGATGGACACCTTCGGTCCCATCTCGGACAACGCGAACGGCATTTTTGAGATGTCGGGCGCGCTGAAAGAGCGCGGGAACCAACCCGCCGCAGGCGGCTTGACAGGCGACAGGATTGTGCATCGCCTCGATTCGGTCGGCAACACCACCAAGGCGCTCACCAAAGGCTTCGCGATTGCGACAGCGGTCGTGGCGGCGGTCGCGCTGTTCCACTCGTTCGTGGAGGACTCGCGCCTCGTGGAGTTGATTAATATCGCCAGTCAAAACGGCGTCGCGCTGAAGGACGCTTTTGGTGGGCTGCCTGTGGATGTGCCTGTGGTGTTTATCGGGCTGCTGATTGGCGGCGCGGCGCCGTTCTTGTTCAGCGCATTCTCGATTATGGCGGTCGGGCGTTCCGCGTTCGAGATGATTCACGAGGTGCGCCGCCAGTTCCGCGAGAAGCCAGGCATTATGCAGGGCACGGAGACGCCCGACTACGGGCGCTGCGTGGAAATCGTCACGGCGGCGGCGCAGAAGGAGCTGCTGGGACCAGGCATCCTCGCGATTGCGCTGCCTGTGGGCGTCGGTTTCGGGCTGAGCATCGGCGCTGCGCCTGTGACGATTGGCGACAACCAATATGTGTTCACGGGCGCGCAGGCGCTGGGCGGCTACCTCGCGGGCGCGATTCTCTCGGGGCAGTTGCTGGCGGTGCTACTGGCGAACTCGGGCGGGGCGTGGGACAACGCCAAGAAGCGCATCGAGGACGGCTTCCTCGGCGGCAAGGGTACCGACGCGCATAAGGCGGGTGTGATCGGCGACACCGTCGGCGACCCGTTCAAGGACACCGCTGGACCCGCGCTGAACCCGCTGATTAAGGTGATGAACCTCGTCGCCATCCTGATTGCGCCGATTGTGATACAGCCGTTGCCCGACGCCGTGCGGATTGGCGTCACGGCGGTGGCAGTCGGCGCGTTGCTGTTCTCGGTCTACTGGAGCAAGCGCGGCTCAGTGGCGGAGACCATCGAACACGAGTTGGGCTACCACACGACCGAAGAGGTGGACGAATACGCGCCTGTCGGCGGCAAGGGCGGGCACTAAGCGCACAGCGCGGCGGCTCTAAAACCGCCGCGCGTGCAAGGTATAATTGTTTCGTGCCCATCACGATTAACGATGTGGACGATTTGGTGCGACTGCTAGAGCAGAACCCTGACTGGCAGGCACGGCTTGCACGCGCCCTGCTGAACAAGCAGACCCTCCAACGCCTGCTTCACGAGGAACCCGCGCTTGCCGAAACGCTACGCGAAGCACTCGTCAGTGATAAGCTGGATCGTCTCATCGCTGCCGTACAGGAACTTTCAGCAATCTCTCGCCAGTCGGTGGAGCGATTAGACCGCCACGAAGCTGAGTTGCAGGAGTTGCGACGCGCCGTCGCTGAGCTGGTGGAGATTTCGCGCCAGTCGGTAGCGCGAATCGACGCCTTAGAGCAAATAGTCGCCCAGTCTGTGGAGCGACTCGCTGCTTCCGAGACGCTGATTGCCCAGTCGATACGCCGACTGGAGGCTTTGGAAGAGCTTGTGCAGCAGGTCGTGCGCCAGTTGGGCGAGCTTCAATCGTGGCAGCGAGGCGAGGCGGGCAACCGCGATGGCGAACGCTACCAACGATCAATCCGCAAGCAAGCGTGGCAGTTGCTCAACGGCGGTGAGGGCGGCGAGACAGACGAACCTCTGGTGGAACAAAAGTTGCGCAGCTGGCTCATCCGCAACGGGCATGCGATACGCCCTGAACCCGAAGCCAACCCTGTCGATGCCGACCTCATCTGGTGGAAGGGCGATAAAGTGGCGGTCATCGAGGTCTCCATCACGGTCGACAGCAGAGATGTGCGCCGCGCCGCCAAACGCGCCCAAACGCTACGCGCCGTCGGCGTCGACGCTTTTCCCATCGTCATCGGACTAGAGTGGGCGACCCCCGAAACACAACTCGACGCACAGCGTGAGGGAGTCGAGTGGAAAGTCGGCGACGATATTTCTGACGGGGTTATTGAGTTCCGCCGACTGCCAAATGGCGAATGACAGCGTTCTTTTTCGCCCACTACTTGACAAGTGCGTATAAAAACGGGTATACTCCATAGCGCTATGGAGGTACGCACAATGGATCGACGCGGCATGTATATCGAGGGTATCCTTAAAGCGTTTAAGGCAGGTGAGATCGATATGGCAGAAGCTATCAAGGCAATTCGGAGACGCAAGCCGAACTCGGCTAAGATCGAAGGCGCTCAGGAGTTTGCGAAGCTGATTCAGGCAGGTAAGTATGAGGAGGCGTTTGCGAAGTATCGCTTCGGTCTCAAGAATGTACGCCGACCTCGCGGCTCTCGCAACGGCAAGTCCGACTGAGGCGCCGAAGTAGACCCCTCCCGCTGCGGAGGGGTCTTCCATTTTCGGGTATCCTACCTGTATGCATCGGTTCGCCTTTGTGATTCATCCAGTAGATGTTAAGCGCGACGCCGCGCGCAAGTACCCCATCGCGAAATATCTACCTGAACGCCTGGTGGAAAAGCTTCTGTTGCGCAAGGAGCCGATGATGGTCTCGCGCATCACAGGCGTGCGCTCACTCACGGGAGCGGAAACTGAGGGGTGGTTTATCGGCTGTCCGCTCTCGCCGCGCATGATGCTCTCGCTGCCGCTGGAGCTGGTCTACGACAAGATTGTGCGCTGCGGGCAAATCGCGCAGGAGCTGGGCGCGGAGATTATCGGGCTGGGCGCGTTCACCTCAGTGGTGGGCGACGGGGGGATTACAATTGCGAGCCGCCTGAACATCGCCGTCACGACGGGCAACAGCTACACGGTCGCCACAGCGATTGAGGCGGCGGCGCTGGGCGCACAGAAAATGGGGATTGCCCTCGAGGACGCGACGGTCGCGGTGGTCGGCGCGGCAGGCTCGATTGGGCGCACCTGCGCCGAGGCGCTCGCGCCACAGGCGAAAGTGATGCTGCTTCTGGGGCGCGACCTAACGCGCTTGGAGCCAGTCGCCGAGCAGCTCCGCCCCATCGCTCGCGGTACAGTGCGCGTCTCGGACGACCTCGCCCGCGATTTGCCCCGCGCGGATGTGATTATCACTGTCACCAGCGCGGTGGACGCCGTGATTTACCCCAAAGACCTCAAGTCGGGCGCAGTGGTGGTCGATGTGGCGCGCCCGCGCGATGTGTCAGTGCGCGTCGCGCGCGAACGCGACGATGTGCTGGTGATTGAAGGCGGACTGGTGGAAGTGCCTGGCGAGGTGAACTTCGGCTTCAACTTCGGCTTCCCGCCGCGCATGGCGTACGCCTGCATGTCGGAGACGATGATGCTCGCGCTGGAAGGGCGTATCGAGAGCTTCACGCTGGGCAAAGAGGTCAGCCTGCAGCAGGTGCAGACGACCCAGGAGCTGGCGCGCAAGCACGGGTTCCGACTGGCGGGCTTTCGCAGTTTCGAGCGCGCCCTGACCGACGACGAGATCGCCGCGATACGGGCGCGGGTGCGTCGCCCGTCGCCGTCGGACGCCGCGCCCGCTATCCCTGCAGGTTGACCGTCGGGTTCCACCAGCCCTGAATCTGCTGCAGGAATGCCTGCGCCTGCTCGTCGTTGAGGGTCGCAGGGTCGACCGCCGCCGCTTGAGGCGGCAACTCGGCTGAGAAGATGAGCGCGTCGCCGCCCGCAGGGCCCGGCGCAATTACCCCGACGCTAATCGAAGGGCTGTTCGGGTAGAGTTCGTAAAACGCGCGCGCCAGCGCAATCGCCTCTTGCAACACTCGCGCGCGGTTCAGCACGCCCGATTGGATACGCACGCGCGCCTGCCAGCGGTTGGCGGCAGGGTCAAACGCGCACCACACGGGCGCGCCGTTGAGCCGCTGGCTGAGCTTGGCTGCCAAGTCGGCTTCCGCGCTGCTCATGCCTGCAAAGCCCACAGGCGGCGCAGGGGCGGGTGGGACTGCGGGCGGCTCGGCAGCGGATGGCGGCGGGATGCGCGGCGCGTCGCTCACGGCTGGCGGCGCACTCGCGCCCTGCGCAGGCTTGATAGGCTCCGCCGCCGCTTGGCGCAGCGCGCTCATCCGCGCCCCCGCCACGAACGACGCGCCAATCAGAATCAGCGCCAGCACGCCAAACAGCGCATACGCCAGCGTCTTCGGCTTGGCAGGCTTCGCCTCCGAATCAGGCATAGGCGGCGGTGGGGCAACCTGCGCCGCGTGCATCGTCCGCAGATTGTGCAACTTCGCCGTGTAATGCACATTCGTGGGCGCTAACTCTACCAGCAACTCATACCACTGAATCGCGTCTTCCAGTTTGCCCTGATCGGCGTAGATGTCGCCCAAGAGCGCGTGGACGGTCTCGTTGCTGGGGAAGCGCCCCATAATGCGGCGGCAGACCTCTATCGCTTCCTCATACCTGCCCTGCATCCGCAGCAGGTTCGCACGCGCCAGTTCGGGATACACCTCGCGGTCGGAGCCTTCCGCGTACAGCGGGTCGGTGGTGTCTTCGCGGATGCGCGAGCCGCACTCCATACAAAACGCGCTGGTATCTGGGATCTCTGCAAAGCACTTCGGGCAAATCATCGTCCCCAACTTCGCCTCCCTAAGCATACTGCAATTGTCGGCACAGGCGCGAGAAATTGTTCCTCTCTGCAAAGGCATGATACCCGTTTCAGGTATAATGCAGGGTATGGCGCGACTTCTGTGGAGTGTTCTCTGGGGGCTTGTGTGCCTCGCGGCGTGGGCGCAGCAAACGGCGCGACCTGTGTACTATATTCAGTTCAAGGAAATCGTGCATCGCGCCTCGGCGGACTACCTGATGCGGGCGCACGCGGACGCGGTGAAAGCGAATGCAGGCGCGTTCATGGTATTGCTGGACACGCCGGGGGGCGAGTTGCAGGCGACGCGCGACATCACGACCACGCTGCTCAACAGCCCCATCCCCGTGATTGTGTATGTCTACCCGTCGGGCTCGCGGGCAGGTTCGGCAGGCGTGTTCATCACAGTGGCTGCCAATATCGCGGCGATGGCGCCAGGCACGAACATCGGCGCAGCGACCCCTGTCTTGAGCGACGGCGAGGACATCCCCAAAGACATGCGACGCAAGGTGATGAACGACACCATCGCCTACGCCAAGACCATCGCCGAGCAGCGCGGGCGCAACAAAGACTGGGTGGTGAAAGCCGTCACGGAAGCCGCCTCCATCACCGAGCAGGAAGCCCTGCGCAATAAGGTCATCGATATCGTCGCCAGCAGTCCCCAAGAGTTGTTAGTCGCCATCGAGGGGCGCAAGGTCAAGGTTGCGGGGGGCAAGACCCTCACGCTGCGCACGAAAGACGCGCCGTTTCAAGAGATTCCAAAAAACTGGCGTGAGTCGCTGCTGATGTTCCTCGCGCACCCGAATGTGTTCTACATCCTGATGCTGCTTGCCATTTACGGCATTCTGGGCGAGTTACAGAACCCAGGCGCGACCTATCCAGGGGTGATTGGCGCGATTGCGCTGTTGCTCGCGCTTTATGCGGCGTCGGTGCTGCCCGTAAACGCGCTGGGCGTCGCGCTGATTCTGCTGGCGTTCGCGCTGTTCGTGGCGGAGCTGTTCACCACCTCGCACGGGGTGCTAACGGCAGGCGCGCTGGTCTCGTTCACCATCGGCTCGATTATCCTGTTCCAGTCCGATTCGCCTGTGTTTCGGGTAAGCCTATGGCTGATTGGCACGATGACCGCGCTGACGGGCGGTTTGTTCTTGTTTGTAGCGTATTCGGGCATTCGGGCGCAGTTCCGTCGCAAGGTGAGCGGTCAGGAGCGACTGATTGGAATGATTGGGCGTGCGCGCACGAAGCTGGCGCCTGAAGGGATGGTGTTCGTGGACGGCACGCTGTGGCGGGCGATTGCGCTCGACCCGCCGATCGAAGCAGGCGAGTATGTGCAGGTCGACCGCGTGGACGGGCTAACGCTCTATGTGCGTTGGCAGCCCGCGCCCGCGCCGACCTCCGAAGAACGGGAGTCTGCCCGCGCCTGATGCTGCGCACGCGCGTCCTGACCGCCCTTGTTGGGATACCGCTTGCGCTGACGGTCGTGTTCGCGCCTGGTGGGGGGCTAACGGCGTTTGCGTTGAGCCTGCTCGCGCTGCTGGGCGCGTTGGAGTACCGCCGCGCCTACCTGCAAGTAGACTGGATTCCCCAGCCGCGTCCTAATCTTGTCCTGCTGCTGGCGGGGGCGAGCCTGCCGCTGCTCTTTTGGCGGTTCCCGCAGGCGTCGCTTGCGGGCGTGCTGCTGCCTGCGCTGGCGTTGGCGGCGCTCTATGAGCTGGCGCGTGTGTGGCGGGGTAGACGCTCAAGCCTCGCGGCGAACCTCGGCTACGGCGTTTTCGGAACGCTGTATATCGGCTGGCTGTTCAGCTTCGGCGTGCTGTTGCGCGCGGATTACACCCCTGCTCTGCTCTGGGGCTGGCAGGTGGAGCGGGGCGCGCTGTGGGTGTTGTGGCTGCTTGCGATGCTCTGGTTGGGCGATTCGGGCGCGTACTTTGTCGGGAGGGCAATCGGCAGGCGCAAGCTTGCGCCGACGCTTAGCCCCGCAAAGACCGTAGAAGGCTCCGTTGCCAACCTTGCGCTGTGTGTGCTGGTGGGCTGGCAGGGCGGCGCAGCGTTGGGGCTGCCGCTCGGCTGGGCAATCGCAGGCGGGCTGGGCGTCGGCGTCTTGGGACAGTTGGGCGACCTGTTCGAATCCGCGCTCAAACGCGCCGTCGGCGTCAAAGACTTCGGGGGCGTGCTGCCTGGGCACGGCGGCGTACTGGACAGGTTCGATAGCTTTCTCTTTAGTGCGCCGTGGGTGTGGTGGGTGACGCAACACGCCTCTTGAACGCCCAGACGCACCCTCTTGCCGAGATTTCAACGGCGAAAATGGCAAGAATCAGCTGGAGGCGTCGGGCGCGAGCAACAGCGCATGCCTCATTTCACACTCTCTGCCACCTCGTCGCGCACGGGCAGCGGCTCCAGCAGCATCTCTTTCGTGGCAATGAACGCCTCGCGCGTGTAGTCCGCCAGTTCGTAATCCTCGCGTAGCACAATCGCGCCCGTGGGGCAGGCGTCTTGGCAGTAGCCGCAGTAGATACAACGCAGCAGGTTAATCTCGTACCGCTTGGCGTACCGCTCGCCAGGCGAGTAGCGTTCGGCGTCGGTGTTCTCGGCAGCCTCCACATAGATACAGCGCACGGGGCACGCTCCCGCGCACAGCGAGCAGCCAATGCACCGCTCTAACCCGTTCTCATAGCGCAGCAGCACATGGCGCCAGCGCGTGCGGGCGAACTGCTCCTTGCGCTGCTCAGGGTAGGAGACCGTGTCTTTCGGCTCCAAAAAGTGGCGCATCGTGATTTTCAGACCCTTGCCGATAGGCTTCAGCACATCACGCACGATGTTCATAGGGACACCTCTTTGCGTATATCGGTTCCTGCCATTAGCATGGCATATTGCAGGGCGTGCCGCGCAACCGCCTTGCGCGGCAACTCCTCCAGCGTGTAGCAGAACAGCTCCGTGGGCATCTCCACCGAGTCGAAGTAAGGGAAGTAGTCGCGGGCGCGTTTGAACCAGACGGGGTTGTCGCTCTCGCGAAGAACGATGAGGATGTCGGCGTCGCTGCGCGGGGTCGCTTTGTTGGTTGCAAGCGAGCCGAACAGGTAGACGGCGACCACTTCGGGGCGCGCCGCTGCCAACTGCTGCGCGGCAGCCAGCACCTGCTGGCGCGCCGCCTCACGATCGAGCCAGTAAATCGTCACAGAGCCGTAGGACTCTTTGCGCACAAGTGAGGGCATGATGCGCGTCGGTTGAGTGATAGGTCTCATATGGAACGCCTCCGTTTTGGGTATCGGGATAGCGCGTCGGGATATAGTAGGTGTCCAAGTCACGGGCGCACGCCTCAAGGCTTGGATAGTCCGCAGGGTCAATCTCCGACTGGAGCCCTCGAAGCATGTGTCGTATCGAGTGCCCCCACACCTCTGCGCCACGAGCCACATAGACCGCCTTGAGCGCTTTCTCAGCGGCTTGTTGGCACATAAAGCACGCCCACTCATAGTAGCCGCCTTGAATCGCCCATTCCGCGCCTTCGAGGTCGCGTTTGGCTTGCGCCATCCAATCATCGCTATCGGCTCGCATCGCTTGCCTCAAGAGCGCGGCTTCCATCGCCCTCCAGCGCGGGCGTCTCCGTGCGCGACTTGAGTTCCAAAAGCATCCCTAATCGCTGGGTGCGAATCTTCTGTTGCAGTTTGATAAGCGCGTAGATGAGCGCATCGGGCGACGGCGGGCAGCCCGGCACATACACATCGACGGGCACAATCTGGTCTACGCCCTGCACGATCGCGTAGTTGTTGAAGATCCCGCCGCAGGACGCGCACGCGCCCATCGACACCACCCACTTGGGCGCAGGCATCTGGTCGTAAATCTGGCGCAGCACGGGTGCCATCTTCTTGCTGACGCGCCCTGCTACAATCATCAAGTCCGCTTGACGCGGCGAGGCGCGGAACACCTCCATCCCGAATCGCGCTAAGTCGAACCGCGCCGCCGCAGCCGACATCATCTCAATCGCGCAGCACGCCAGCCCGAAAGTCAGCGGGAAGATACTGTTGCGCCGTGCCCAGTTCACAATCTCGTCCAAGCGGGTCAGCAGCACATTCCCGCCCATCTCCAGATTCGGAATCGCGGGCGTGGAGGAGTCGCGTAATACAATCTCTTGAACGCGCCGTTCCATAGGTTTCACCGTACCGATTGTACCCGATTTCACAAAGCAGGTACACTGTGTGCATGCTTCAGGCGTGGTTGGATGCGCCGCGTGCGTTGCGCCTGCGAGATGTGCCGATACCCGTGCCCGAAAGCGGCGAGGTGGTTGTGCG
>Ga0308310_1001080_pt1 | contig 12201 bp, 10 predicted proteins | sample HotsprSampleMS65_FD_203672 | JGI IMG/M metagenome (GOLD analysis project Ga0308310, IMG submission 203672) | Hot spring phototrophic mat microbial communities from Mushroom Spring, Yellowstone National Park, Wyoming, United States - 20090730_MS65 ...
AACCTGGGTGCGCGGGCCGCTGGCCCGCATTGCACGGCGAGCAGGTGAAACCTGGCAACGTCCATCAGCGTCGCGCCCAGGCGGATGGGGGCCGCTGGCCCGCATTGCACGGTGAGCAGGTGAAACCCAGCGGTTGGTGCATTACACACCATTGCCCACTAGTTCCCCCGTTTGCGGGGATTGGAGCTAAACTTGGTTCCTACCGCTCACTCCTTTTCTCCCTCCTCTCACCTCACTTTTAGCGGGTAGAGTGAACCGTTGCAAAGCCCTACACGCACATTCCACAATCGCCTCATAAAGGATGCACGTTACCTGTCTTCTGACGATTACTGGTATAATGTTCGCCGTGATTCGTTCACTGTATCGCTCAGTGGGAGCAATGCGATCTTCATTCTGGTTGCCCGTTGTCCTAGTCTTGATCGCCGCCAGCATCTTGCTGTTCGGCGCGGATCGGCCTCCACAGTATTGGGCAGTAGGTGAAGAAAACGAGCCTATCTTGACCAGATTTCATAGCAACGAGCGGAATGAAACCGATCTCTTCCGCTGGTCATATCCGCAGGCCACGCTCTTCATCTACGGATACCGCGGCGCTCCAGCACTAATCGAATTACGATTGGCAGCTCCACGCCGGGAAGGCATAGCACCAGCACAGGTGATTTTTACGCATCAAGACGGTCAATTGGTAACAACAACGGTAGCCGGTTATTGGCGTTACTATCGATTTCTGCTTCCAACCAGTACAACCGGCGAGTCATTTTTACGTTGGTCAACCGAACCCTACGTTGCACCACCTGATATTCGCGAATTGGGATTGGCGCTCAGCAGGGTGAATTTTCTGACAACGGTTGAACGACCCCCGCTAAGTGGTCAGATGATTGGTTGGGCAATACTGCCACTACTAGTCTGGTGGGCGGGCACGCTCTGGCGTTGGGATGAACGTCTACGCAATATTTTAACAGGGCTAGCGCTCCTTCCGGCAATTGGTTTAGCTTCCTTTCCGGTAGGGGCCGAATACTGGTTACCCTCACTTCCATGGCCGTGGTGGCCGTTGGCGCCGGTACTCATCCTTGCGCTTTGGCCGTCACTGGCTAACTATCTTCAACGTCTTTCCAAGCGGATCACCCCACAACCACGGTGGAGCTGGTTTGGGATCATTCTGGCATTTGCCGGTCTGATAGCCATACGGTTCGGTGTGCCGGCCTGGATTGCCTTGCTACCAGTTATAAGTGGTGTTTGGATGGTCTGGCCATTGATCACCGATGACGAAGAGGGGTCGGTATGGCCGGTTGGCCGGTCATTACTGCTCATAACCGGTATCGCGTTGGCGACGCGGCTGATCGCGCTTGATCAGATGCCGTTGGCATTGTGGCGTGATGAGTCGCGCCACGGCTTGCTGGCCTTACGAGTCTGGACAGAACCAACGTTTCGCCCGATTTATGTCGTCAAAGGCGCCGATTTACCGGCGCTGTTCTTTTATCTGGTGGCGCCAATTGTCGGTAACTGGGGTGCTCATGCCTGGAGCGTGCGCCTGGTGAGTGCCCTGGCCGGTGCTTTAACGCCGCTGGCACTTTACTGGTTTGTCTCACCGCTCATTGGACGGCGGGCAGCGGTATTGGCTGCTGCCCTGTTGGCCTGGGCTTCGTGGTCGCTCAGCATGAGTCGTTGGGCATTCCCGGCGACACTCGACCATCTGCTGGTGCTCACTGCGGGGGGGCTGCTATGGCGAGGGCTTGATCCAGGACAGCAATACTGGCGCTCGTGGAGTTATGTTGTCGGGGCCGCGCTGCTAGGTGGGTTGGCTGTCTACACGTATCACACCGGCCGCCTGGCGCCACTGGCTTTGCTAATGGTAGCAGTTTTCCGACTCGGTCACGATCTCTCGCGCTGGCGACGGTTTTGGCCACATCTGCTTAGCGCTGCTCTGGTAGGGGCAATCGTAATCGCACCGCTGGCGCTCTATATTTTGAACGATAGTGCCGGTTTTAACCGTCGGGTAGGTTTGGTCTCAATTTTTCAGGCCAATGATCTCACCCGTCACCGACCACTCGATTTTCTCGGTGAGCACATCGTGCGCTACGGGCTGATGTGGCATGTGCAAGGTGATGCGAATGGACGTCACCATCTTCCCCTGGCGCCGATGGTTGATCCGGTGGTTGGGTTATTTCTGCTCATTGGGTTGGGTCTTGTTTGGCAAGCCCGTCGGCAATCGGTGGTAGTGTTGTTTGTGCTCTGGCTCCTCTACCATGTACCGGGTCTGTTGAGCTTCAATGCACCGCACGCGATGCGTACATTGGGTACGCTGGCCCCGGCCTGCGCACTGGCCGGTTGGGGGCTGAGCCGGTTTGGCAGTGGTCGTGAATGGCAGCGCTGGTTGATCCCTAGTATGCTAGTGCTCAGTCTATGCTTCAATCTTTGGGTCTATTTTGGACAGATGCGGACCAATCCGCGGGTGTACGGCGAATTTGATCGGGTTGAAACAGTCATGGCACATATTGTCCGTCGCGCTGCGACACCTGCCGACTCGATACAACGGGTATCGGTATACTTACCACGTGAGTGGGCGCTGAGTGATACAGTGCGTTTTCTGACCATCGATCTACCACCAGCGCAACAGCCAAAGATCTGGCGTGGTGCGAGCGATGATGAGAATACATTGGTCGTGTTGCCAGCATTCGCTGATGCTACCGAAGTGGCAACCGTGCTTCAGGCTCTTGGTCCGAGCGCAATTGAGGTATTCCCTACTCCTACGCTTCCATCCGGCAGTGAGCCATTAGTGCGAGTTTTCGCCCGTGGTTCGGCTGCGATAGAACTGATGAGAGCGCCATGAGTTCCGAGTATGCCCTCACCTTAGCACAGGTTATCAGCGCACGATATGTCAACAACGGTCTTTACACGCCGTTCGCCGATCCATTTACCGCCGCTCAGAGTCTGGCCGGCATACAGGCGCAGATTCTGCCCGCTGCCAGTCTGGCACTCTGGAATCGTGTACCGGCCTTTAGCGCCAATCACTTCGATGACCTGCTCTACCAGAAACGGTCACTGGTGCGTATCTGGGGGCAACGGAGCACGTTACACCTTTACCCTACCACTGACTGGCCATTGATCTACGCAATGCAGGCTGATCGTGCTACCTACTGGGAGCGGGAAGCGGTGCATAATGGTTGGAATATGACCGAATATGAGGCATTTATCACGCAGGTCGCTCATCTGCTGTACGAACACGAAACGTTAGGCCGCAGTGATCTGCGGCGGTTTTTCCCGATGATTGATCAACACCATCTTTCGGGGTGGGGTGGTGTCTTTGCCATTTTGAACCGTCGTGGTCTGGCGTGTCATGCTGCACCCTGCAATGGTGAAGCCCGGATGGCCCATCGGCTGCGCTGGGTACCCGAATTGGAATGGGCGCCACCTGATACCGAGACCGCTAATGCCGAATTGCTACGTCGGTACCTTGCTGCCTTTGGGCCGGCAACGCTCACCGATATGACCTGGTGGCGTGGCCGAACGCAGGCCGAGATCAAACGTTGGCTCAAGCTCCTCGGCGACCAGGTGGTGAGAGTACAGATTAATGGTCAACCGGCATGGTGGCTCCAAGAACAACTTGATCGGTTATCCGATCTACCATCACCTGCTGAACTGCCACCCCATTTACTGGGACGTTTTGATCCCCTGTTGCTTGCCACTCGCGACAAACACTGGCTGATCGATGATGCCTTCTACAAGCGCGTCTGGCGTCCAGCCGGTCACATCGAGGCAACAATTGTGCTTGGTGGTCGCATTGTGGGTACGTGGCGGTACGATTGGCAAGGAACGAAACTGATCGTCACCCTGCGACCGTTTGAACCACTGCCAGCATCTCTCCGATCTCGACTCGCAACATTAGCCGCCAGTGTGGCCGAACACTTTGCGGCACCTTTGGGAGATTGCCGATGGGAAACAACAGTGTAACGTGGCGGTTATTGCCACCAGCTCACGGTGATCCGGCAACCGAACTGGCTGCCGGTACAGCGATGCTGGCGGGATTGGTCATAACCCATCAACCGGCTCTGCGCTGGTACGCTGCCGGCCCCCAACCAGCCCTGGTTATTGGCTCCGGGCAAAAACTGAGTGAGGTTGATCAGTTAGCGCTACGGCAACAGGGTGTCACGCTTCATCGGCGAGCGAGCGGTGGCACCGCAGTGTTGTTCGTGCCAGGTTTTCTCATGCAAGATATTGCCTTGCCACTCGACCATCCCCTGGCGCACCCCGATGTTAGCGAGTCGTACCGTTGGTTAGGAGAAGTGTGGCAGGCAACCTTGATGCAGTTTGGTATTCAGACCCGGCTTATCGACATCGCAACTGCCCGTACCGACCGACAGATGCTCGATACCTTAACTGCACGGGCTTGTTTTGGTGGTCGGTCTCCTTACGAATTGCTGGTCGCGGATCGAAAGCTGGTTGGCTTTGCCCAAATTCGACGTCGGGAAGGGCTGCTCTTTCAAGTGGGAATCTACACCTGCTGGCCAGGCCAGCAACTGGCGACCTTGTTAGCAATTCCATCTGCTGAACGCCATCTCTTCAGTGAGCGCCTGAGTCGTCGTGTCACGGATCTGACGACGGTGTGCTCAAGTCCGCCTGACTTGCACCGTCTGGCGACCGCATTTGCTACCGTCTTGCAACAGCGGTACGATGTTCACATAGCAGCCTCGGATTGGACGACAGAAGAATTGAAGGTAATGGCTGCTGTCCAGTCGCGTTTTTTACCGTTACCTTTGGAAGGTTAGTTTATTCATAACTATGCGCTGGTCAATGTTGCTCCTGAGTTTATGCATGGTCAGTATGTTGAGTGCCTGCGGCCAACGTGAGACCGTTGTATCTGCATGGGCGCCAATTGGCCCACAGCCCACGATCTTACCTAGCGTTACCCCTGAAACACCGACTATGGTCAGTACGCCGCTGATTGCAGTGATGGAACCGGTACGGCCAACTCCTACACCGAGCCTGGTCGATCTTGCCGAGCGAATCGATACATATCTGCGCGATCTAACGGTACAAGGACGGTTTCGTGGTGCTGTACTGGTGGCAACAGGGGGACGCATTTTGGTGGCTCGTGGTTACGGTCTGGCTAATGTCGAGCGTGATCTTCCTAATACTGCCCAAACTCGCTTCCGCGTTGCCTCGATCTCGAAACCAATTACGGCGCTGGCGATTATGCAGTTACAGGTCGCCGGAAAGTTAACTGTCGGCGAGTCGGTTTGTCGGTATCTACCTGACTGCCCGCCGGGATGGCAATCGATTACACTTGCTCATCTGCTCTCGCATACCGCCGGCATACCGAATTATACCGACTTTACAGATTTTGAGCAGGTCGAACGCTTACCGGTGACACCAACACAGTTAGTTGCTCGTTTCCGCAATCTGCCACTCGACTTTGTACCAGGTAGTGCGTATCGATACAGCAACTCTAACTACGTGGTCCTTGGATTAGTGATTGAAGCGGTCAGCGGTCAATCGTATGCCGATTACGTCCGTGACAACATCTTCATCCCTGCTGGTATGATCAATAGCGGCTATGACAGTGGTGATGCGTCGGCGCTCAATGGTACGGTTGGTTACCTTGGGCCAGACAACAAACGGGCAATTCCAATCGATACCAGTAACCTTTACAGCGCCGGTGGTCTTTACTCTACCGTTGAAGACCTTTACCGATTCGTACAGGCCCTAAACAGCGGGCAATTACTCCCCGCTGCTGAGCTGAGCCAAATGTATACACCCAATCGCAATAATTACGGTTACGGCTGGAAAATCGAAGAGCGCAACGGACGACGGGTGATCTACCATCCTGGCTTTATCTCAGGGGCTGTCACCCATCTGGCGTACTATCCCGATAGTCAAAGTGTCATAGTCGTTCTTAGCAACATGGAACGTACCAACGCCGATGCCATTGCAGCTGAGATCGGTTCCTGGTTGCCATAAGGTTAGCGCTCGTTTCACAACTGGCCACTATCACTCCAGTGAGCCAACTGCAACAGATAATTTGGATCGTGGTAGCGATTAGGATGAAACGCAGCCGCGTAGGCGGGGAGTGACCCACCGATCATATGTCTGACCAGAAGTTCAGCGGCTGCTAGTGCGGCCATGATACCGTATCCGGCCAGCGCACCAATCACAAATGTTCCCTCTACCGGAAGCGGGCCGATCAGTGGCCGATTCTCTGGCGTACACGTATAGTATCCGCCATCGAGATAGGCACGGGGGAGCCGTTCGAGGTAATTGACAAGCCCTGGCAGCATGACCGACATCCCGCGTAGCGCAACCTCGAAGAAACTATCATCGAGTGGCACCGGAAATTGGGCGTTCCGGTTCTGCTGGTTATGAGGATGGTAATCCCACAGCAGCAGTACCTGTCTACTGCTTCCCTCGCCTTCAGGCCGACAATGTACCCCTGGTGGTAGCGGTTTGGTTAACCACGCAGTGGCTGGATCGGCATTCAGATCATCCCGTTCTCTATCGTTCCAGTTTAGTTCAATCGGATCACCCCAAATCAACAATGGCGCATCACGAGGCACAACGCCGAGCGGATCGGCGAAGGCAGCCTTAAGGTGTACCTGGTGATGCACCGGTAAGTCAATCCCGATCAGATCGCCAATCTCTGCCAGATACGGCCCAGCAGCATTCACAAAGTATGGGGTCTGGATCGACATGGTCCCGCTTGTCGTGGCTACCATCACAGCATTCACCCGCCCACCAGTTTGGTTTACTGCCGTTACCTTCCCCCGTAGCAAGGTGACACCAGCAGCCCGCGCCTCTTCGAGCAACAGTGCCCCCAATTGCTGGGCGCTCAACCAACCGGCACGACGAACATGCAAGACAGCCACCGTTCTTGGCGACAAGGCTGGAAAGTGACGCCTGATCAGATTCTGGTCGAGTAATAAATCAACGCCAATAGGAGCCGTTTGCCAGTCGTGTCCGGTAGTTGACCGGTAATCAGCATCGGTCCGGTCGTGAATGCGAAGCGGACCGACACCGTGTGTAACAGCCTCAAATGCCTGTGAGCGCCACTGTTCGGCCCGCTGCGGATCGGCCGTTGCATAGAGATAACCACGTCGGTTGAGCCGGATTCGATTGGCACTCCGCACGGCTAGCGTTTCCAGCCGATCAATACTGCGATTCATGAGCGCCACCATTGCCCGGTCGGGCCACCAGTTACGATAACACTCGGTCGATTTATCGCTGGTCAATGCCAACGGATCACCCGCTTCGACTAGCAAAACATCGCGCCAACCGTGAACGACGGCTAACTCATGGGCGACAGCAACACCGGCGATTCCCGCTCCACAGACAACAATTGACGCAGAAGATGCCATAAAGAACCTCACAGCGGCGCAGGTACTCACTGTTTATATTGTGCAACAGCATCATAGCATACCTGGCTGAGTGCATAGCTGAAGATTCCTTTCTCGATGCTTAGCTCGTGCAATGCTCTTACCGTTTCCCTAGTGGGAAAGGAGGGAAAAAGGATGAGTTCCTTACCCGCCTCATCCGTCATCCATGCAGGGACGAATGCTCAATCCGCCCTAGCCCTACCTGCCAGCATCAACACGCGAAGCAACCTGTCGCTGCCGCTCCACTAGGAACGGTGCCATTAACACCACTATTGGTACGATGATCAAGACGATCAGCCAGACAAAGTTAGCCGTGGCTCCCAGAAAATATGTCAGTACATCACCCAGGGTAAATAGCAGATTGTGAAGCAAATGGCCCATTACTCCATACCAGAATCCCAACCAAATGCGTAAATACCCGAAGGTCAGACCACCAAAAAGCTGGGGCAAAACTGGCAGAATGACCAACCACCACGGGAGTCGATACGTGAAGTTGCCAAGATGGGGAAGTGCAAAGAGCAACGCACCCAGGTAGTAGTACGCACCTACATAACGGTTAAAAAAGTCAACGTAGCGGTGACCACGCCGTTCGCGAAACCAGAAAAAGAGACAGATCCCTGCTGAAAGAACCAGATAAAAGAGGACGTTGAAACCAACGAACATTCCGTAATCACTGAAAAAATCCCCTAACAGCTTAGGAGCATACTGTACCGAAGCGAGAAACAATGAGATGAAGAGGAACCAGAGATTAGGCGCCAGCCCAAGCCGAAAGACGATTTCTTCAGTGAGCGGTGCGATGAGAACGGCTCCTACGGACAATAGGAGCGGGTTCACATCTATTTCAACTATTTCAACCGGTTCAACCGCACCACCACCGACTTCAATCACGATGTCGAGGAGAGATAATATCATCGAGATGAGAATGTTTAGCGAAATAACCACAATAAGGATAAAAACTTTCTTCGCCATCCCTTCGCTGAGTCGTTCGGCAACCGGACGACGTAGAAAACACCAAAAGTCCAAAATGGGGTGCGTATGGAAAGCATTCATTGGTGTGCCTCCGCAGTTTAGACTTGCGCCGAAACAGGTTGTCTTTCAGAACCAGCCTCGATACGGTTGGTGATCCAGTAAAACGCTATGCATGAAACAATGTGCAACATCACGCCGGAAACCGTGAGAGCATCTGAAGTGACGAATAGTCCCACGGCAGGTAACGCACCACCTTCGTAGCTAAAGAGTAATGAAAAGAGCAAATTGTTAATGAGGTGTGCACCAAGAGCGTAATCGAGGGAACCGCTACGCAATGTCACTAATGTCCAGATTATTCCAACACTGAACCAGGAAAGGCTGGCAAGTATCAGTTGTTCCGCTTCAGGATTTCCCAGATGCGGTAAAGTGAAGAGCACGCCATTAAGAACACTTAAGGCCGGCCAGTTGTTTGTTAGTCGACCAGTAGCTTGCAATACGTACCCGCGAAACAGGAATTCCTCAGCGCTTGTCTGGAGTGGGAGCAACATCAAGCTAATAAGCAGAAACGGCCAATGCTGTAAAAAATTCGGATTAATGGTATAACGGTCACCGAAAAAAAGTATGCCAAATACCGTTGCGATGACAAGCAACCCACCCCAGATACCTGCACCGAGCCATATCCGTCTGCCATTTAATCGTCCACTAGGACCGATTAGCGAACCAAACGGACGTCGGTGTATCCAGGTAGTTGCCAGCCATACTCCCAGAAGCATAAAGCCAAAACTTAGAAGAGCTAGCGCAAATCCGGCAGCCGAGTCAGGGGGAATGATAGGAGCGCCTTCTGGTACAGCCAAAGGAAGAGTAATTAGGGCAGAACCGACTATCCACACTGCCACAGCAATGAGCATTCCTACCAGATAACGCCACCAGGCGTTTTTACCTTGATCGGCCAGAGCCAGATAGATGTTTTTCGACATTGCAACCTCCTACGAGAAGCATTATGCAGTCCTTTTCTCCTTATTCTCCGCCATCGCGAAAGCCAGTAATGGATGTCCCATCAAAAACGTCCGCCGCTTAATTCGTCCTTCGGTACGTGGCAAGGCTTCCATCGACCGGAGTAGCTCGTAAATGGTCTCGCGCACGTGCTTGAATTCTTCATCGGTTGCAAAGAAGACCCAGTCGCGGACTGCAATGTTGTTTAGGCCCGAGTGGCCATGTCTCAGCACGTAACCAGCTAGTTCCTGAGCAACAGACATACCGTACAGGCGCACATGGTCGGCAAACTGATCGAGACCGTCGGGTTGGAACACGTCCGCCGGATCGATCAACCCCTCATACGCAGTGTAAAATCGCTCCTCAATCCCATTGACGAGCTGCGTCCGGGTAACGCGGATAACGCTGGCATCGAGCATTGTGTGAATGTGTCGATAGAGGGAAGGTTTGGGAACATCAGGTAAGCCTTTCGCCAATTGATTAATCGACAGTTCAACACCGTTAAGGGCATGAAAAATGCGCATACGCACCGTATGGTTGATCACCGCGAAGTTTTTGAGCGGCATCGTTGCAACCCTTTCCTAAAACGGTACAATTTATAAAATCGTTATTATTTATGATAACACAGGAAGCTCAAACCTGCAAGCCTCGACAGTCAAGCACTGCATCTACGTTATGCCGAACGATTCTCGCCTGCGCCCATAGTCTATATATCGAAATTGTTTCAGTATTGACTCCACTGCAAAAAGGTGATCTTTCCACCACAGAGACCACGGAGATCACGGAGACTAAAGATAATTTTATCCTTCATTGAAAATGGGTTGTGCACATTTTTCTTCCATGCGCCCAATGGTCAAAAACTTATTCATAACCCTTACACGCTCTGTGTACTCTGTGTGCTCCGTGGTGAGTTTTTGCAGTGCACTCAGTAGTAGTAAGGTGATCTTTCCACCACAGAGACCACGGAGATCACAGAGACTAAAGATAATTTTATCTTTCATTGAACATAGGGTTGTGCACATTTTTCTTCCATGCGTCCAATGGCCAAAACTTATTCATAACCCTTACACGCTCTGTGTACTCTGTGTGCTCCGTGGTGAGTTTTTGCAGTGCACTCAGTATTGGTTTGGTTGTATGTCTGAGGTAGTAGTAAAAGCCTATCCGATATGAAGGAAAACGTAGGGGTGCAGCGGTGCTGCGCCCATCCTGGCGAGGGGAGAGGCCGAGATGCAACGATGCCCACATCCTTCTTTCCTCAACTCACCGTCCAACCAGCGGCACGAATGCCTTGATCGGAGGCTGTGTGATTTCCACCGTCAACGAATTACTAAAGCTGCTACACACAACCTCATTGCAGGCACGCAGACGCAATACGTAACGGCCCTGGTCGAGCAGCACGCTATCGTTGAGGAGCGGGAACAGCCACGTCAAGCCATCGATACGCCGCGCTTCAACCTCATAGCGAACAGCACCACTCACCGCCGTGAACGAGAGCTGAACAAGCGGCCCACCGGTACTGCTTAGCGCAAGGAGCGTTGGCGGTTCCAGATTCGCCGATGGCGCAGCAGAACCAAACTCAAACGCGCCAAGATCACACGCACCAACTCGTGCTGCCCCACGCTGATCGGTCGGCGGACAATCGGCCCCGGCGTTGATCGCCGGACTATCGGCCAGCAATGCCAGGGTCGGCAACGGCCCGCCATGCATCGCAACGGTTGCATCGAGCCGCGGATCAGCCTGCTGAATACCATCGACACACGCCCGTCCGACAGGGGTTTGCAAATTTCGACTGCCGCGCAATGTTCCGAAACATTGTACCGAGTCGTGTGAACTGCCAAGCTGGTTGCCAGCAATAATGACATTACGCAACTCGACATCGGCGCTGTTGCTCGAGGTGTTGTATACACCACCCCCTAAACGGTCGGCGTAGTTGTATGCAACGGTCACATTGACGACCGTAACTTGTCCTCCATTGAAATAAAGGCCACCACCGTTACCCTTGTCAGTATTTAGAGCGTCCGCTCGATTCCCAACAACGGTCAGATTGCTCAACGTGGCGCGATTCCAGCCAGGTTGCAACGTTGTCTGTGCAATCAGGATAGCGCCACCGGCATCTTCGGAACGATTGTTCACAAAGGTCGAGTCGCGCAGCATCAGTGGCCCGTTATGGTGCATTAAGGCACCACCACTGGCCCGGTTGTTTCTGTTAAGATAGACCGTGTTATCGGCGAAAAAGCTACGCTCAATTTCGGAGCTATCAGGATAGTAGAGATACGAATAGACCGCACCACCGAAATTGCGAGCTTTATTGCCAATGAAAATGGTATCACGAATGATGATTTGCCCGCCAACACCTTGTGGACCAGCGCCATCGTTGTAAATAGCGCCACCGAAACCAAAGTTTGCGACGTTGCCACCGTGCGAACTATCATTATCGCGAAAAGTCGAACGCAAAACGGTGATCGGGCAACGGAGATTGTAAATGGCCCCACCGTTGATACCGCGATTATTCTCGAACAAGCTATCTTCAATATGCAACCGACCAAAGTGCATCGAGATCGCCCCACCGCCCTCCTCATCGGTACCGGCAGTGCTATCGTTGTTGCGAAAGATGCTGTTGTACACAAAGACTTGGGCATTGAGACCGGCGGAACGGATTGCACCCCCTTCGACACTCCACCCATCGCTGAGGGTGAGATTGCGGATAGTAAGCTTCGCATCGTAGAGCCAGATAATTCGGGTTTGTCTACCACCGCTGAGTGTCACTCGCCCACCCTGCTGCGGGCCACCGCCGTCAATTTCAGTATCCCGACGCACTTCCAGTTGATCGGAGAGCGTGATAGTCACCGGTTGAGAGCCACAGTTAAAGGTGACA
>Ga0308310_1001081_pt1 | contig 12194 bp, 9 predicted proteins | sample HotsprSampleMS65_FD_203672 | JGI IMG/M metagenome (GOLD analysis project Ga0308310, IMG submission 203672) | Hot spring phototrophic mat microbial communities from Mushroom Spring, Yellowstone National Park, Wyoming, United States - 20090730_MS65 ...
TGCTTCCCTACACGAGATGCCATTTCCAAATAAATGAATATTCGATCATATATACGGATGTACCGAATTGTCCTACCGGCAAAAGATGCCTCCCCACGAAAGCCGGTGGTCGGTAGGAAAAACATTGCCCCCAAGGGGCCCCCTCTTAGGTGCCTCAAAAAAACCCGTTTCCCAGCAAGAGAGCAAGGGCAAAGCGGCCCGAGGAACCACTCGATCCGCAAACCGGTTCCAGCTTAAGCTAAGCAAAAGAGTGATCTGCATTATTGATGCCCAGCCCCCTACCGGCGGGATCCGCAAGGTGGGCTATTTCGCCGCAAATCGTTCTATTCACCAGAGATCGTGTTACTCACCATAGACAGTCACCACCACGGTACGTTGTCGGGGACGAATATCGCACTCCAAATGAAAGATCTGCTGCCAAGTGCCCAACAAGAGTTTTCCTCCGCCTATAGGTACGGTCAAAGAAGCCCCCAACCAAGTCGACTGGAGATGGGAATGACCGTTGCCGTCATGCCAAGTTTGCTCATGGGCATAATCCCGACTCGGGGGAATTACCCGGTCCAGGAGTTCCGGTAAATCGTGTTGCAAGCCCGGCTCGAACTCGATGAGTCCTACTGCCGCCGTGCTTCCTACCGCAAAGATGTTAACTATTCCAGTACGAATCCCCGAGCGACGAACCACTTCGGCAACCCTGCCGGTGAGGTCCTGCATATATCCATGTCCCCGAGTGGCCAGGTCCAGCTGCTCTTGGTACACCATAGCTTCGGCCCTAACTCCTGTTTTTCAAGGCACCTTACCCGTGTGGACTTACTTGCCCAACTTTAGTTAATCCGCCGTCCATTTCCTTGCATACGGTGGCTCTATCAAGCAAGTCAACATTGGAAAACAATAAAGAAGAAAGCACCTCGAGGAACTCAAGTAACGGTAAAGCCAGCCGACCCGAAGCAAGAAAGGCCGGGAAAAATCCCCCGGACAACCGCCTTCCGAAGGTCTCCCGGGCAGGGGTATTAACCCCGCTCAATACCCTCCAACACCCGAGCGAAGGATCAACGAAGCCACTTCTGGCTTCGAATTCCACCGGAGAGGCAGCCGGGCAGACAATCCCCGATTTACATAAAGCAGAGTGGGAGGCAGGAAAAATAGGCCCGCGTTGTAGCGAACCCCAAACTTACTGGGAGAGACAATCGGACCGATTCCCGGCAAGCGGATTTGCCCGCCGTGGAGATGACCGGCCAAAAGCAGGTCGATGCCCACAGCCCGAGCCCACACGATTTGGTCCGGGGTATGAGAAAGAGCGATTCGGAAACTTCCTGGTGAGTCCCAACCGTTTACCTCCTCAACCCTGGGCAACTCCGGAAACCACGGCCGCTCGTTCCCAACCAAAATTACCCGAGGGACATTATTCTTCGAGGCTGGAGGAATGTATGCATTCTGATTATCTGTCCAGATCGTGGCATGCTGCCAGCCGCCATGACGATGTCCGAAACCCACAAGCGGTGACTCTCGGGAAATGGGCTCCGAGCACCACCCCGAATTCCTGCCCGCCTCTCCGCTTTCCCCCGACCGCGAAGTTTTTTCCTTGCCTTCCCGAGTTTGCTTTTCGCTCCCCCCTAACCCTCGACCAAATCCTCCTGGGGCAGTAACTCCGGCCAGGAAGAGCTGATCCCGAAATACACTAGAAGCCTCTTTTGGTGGAAATTCGGCTTGAGGAGGACCAAGCATTGGTACCTCCACTATCCGCCCACCAAGGTCCACCAATCCTGCCTGCTCCAATACTTTGCGGCTTTTGCCCACGTCAAGCCGCAATTCGTGATTTCCGAAGACAAAGTAGCAACCATAACGAGCCCGGAATTCCGAGAAAACCTCCTTGGCCCAGGGAAGGCACCGTTCTTTCTCGACAATATCGCCAGTCAAAAAGACAAAATCTGGTTCCTGACCATTGACGACACTCACCACATACTCGAAGTATCGTCGCGGTACTCGCCCGGAAAGGTGGAGATCACTCAAATGCACCACCCGGACCCCGTCCAATGCCCTTGGGAGTCGAGGAATCTCGAGCTCCACCTGGGTAAGTTCCAGGTGGAGGGATTCGTTTCCTGCCAGCCGGAGGAGCCACCGATTTAATGGGGTCGAATCCCCGTCGATGATCGCCGCTCTGGGCGGATCGCATGACTGCCGCACAACCCGCCGCACCCCAGGGACCGAGCGGGGAATCCGCAACCAAATCCACCGGACCAACACCCACAAGGCTTGCACCCCACAAAGCCCCAGATAAGCCACTGCGGCCCAATGTCCCCAACTCAGGGCTTTTCCTTCTAGGGGGAACAACCCCCACCTATTGCCAGACCCAGCGAGAAGGGAGGGGAAAGGAAGATCGAGAAGACGTTCCCTCAACCCTCCTTGCACCAGAAGCCATCCCCCCATCAGAGGCATCCCCAACAGGAATGCAACTGCTATCCCGCTTCCGATAACCACAAGCCTTCGAGGAATTCCCATGCTATGGAGTCGGTTATACAAAGTCACCCAAATGGCGACATGACCCACAAGGAGCCAAAAAATAATGGGTATTTTTCCCACTCGAGAGTCTCCTGAAGCTCCTCAAAAACGCCCCGCGATGGCTCCGTGCGATCAAACCTACCTGAAGGGGCAGGGCCCCTCTTGCCATCTCTCACGAGCCACCTCATCAGGAGGCCATTCACACCGCGAATGACAACCAACGGCTGCTCCAGGGGCCCGCTGGAGATGGACGTTCCCGGAAACCGCCTCCCAGGAGACGATAACCCCTCCCGAGTTTTCTCCGGAAATTGGCGACAAAATGAATCGCAATTATATCCCTTCATTCCCCGCCGAAAACCACATCCGTCTAAACTGCCTCCGGGATCCCCTTCAAAAGGGGGACTTTGTTTTTCCAGATGTAGGGTTACAAAATGGAGATCGCGGGTCGGGGTCTGCAATAGACCTCGGACTCCTTTAATCACCGCGGTCTGCGGACCTACCCTGTGGAGGACCCTTTGAGTGGCGGAGTATGCGTTAAACGGGAATCTTACGGAGCTGACGTAGCCGTGAAACTGAGGTAACCAGGCTTGCGACTCACCAACAAAGCCCTAGCCCTAGCTGGAAGCTCACCGTGGGCCCGTTCACGTTTTATGAGAAGGTCGAGCCTTATAAGGCACGACCCAACTCAGTGCCAACTCGGGACCGACGGTAATACTCTCGGGAATCCGCTTGTATTGCTTTGAATGCCGAGTCCCAAAGGTTCCCAAAACTCCCGAGCCAGCGGGTCGGGATAACCGTTACATCAACCGAGAAAGTAAAAAGTTCACTTCCAGCCCCCGGAGCAACCTGCTCGATTTTCGGCTTCATTGCCACAATGGATTCTTTTCCTCGGGTTAGGCAGTCGCTCAATAAAGAAAAATTCCAAGAGCTGCAAAAGAAAAGCAAGGAAACTTAGGAGGAGGAACCGACAGGAGGTTTAATAACCGCTATACACGTGGGGACAAGCTGGTCAAAGATCTTCTCTTTTAGGAAAACGGCATTGATCCCGAATTGTCTTGCAGCCACCAAGTTGTGTTCGGGATCGTAACCGTACTCACTCATGAGGATAAGCCGATGGGGCGAAAAGTCACGCTCGTAAATAGCCTTCTGGAAGAACTCCTTGGATTCCATGTCTTCAAGATGCAGCTCGACGATAACGAAGTCGTAAGTGTCGTGCTCGAGCATGACCAAACCGGCTCGTCCGGTCCGGACCACACTGACACTGACGCCGTGAGACCGCAAAATCTGGCGGATATTGGCCCGGGCCTCCATATCTTCAGCCACCACTAACCCATGACAACCTCGGAGGCAGCAGACTGCCGACTCCGCAGTTTGATCCATGACCGCCAAGATCGGCGGCAGTTCCTGGCCGATTTCTTGGACCACCTTTCTAAGCTCCTCGGCATGTCGGAATGCCTCTCCGATGCCTTTGATCACATCCTCGGATCCGGCCGGACGTAACTTCTCGAAGAGTTTCTGCAATCTCAAAAGCTCGGAGTAAATTTCGTCAACAGGATCGGCAATGCGACTGTGGATTTCCTCTACCTTGGTGGCCCCGGCACGACATTTTTCCGCTTCCAAGAGTTCAAGCATTACCAAAGCCCGAGCCAATTCGCGACAATACCGCTCTAGGATCCGGCAATCCTCTGGGGAGAATGCAGCCCGTCGAGGGCTCTCAACGTTGAAAGTGCCCACCACTTGGTTTTCAAAAAGCAACGGCAGTGTCAACGAACTCCTCGCCCCATCTGCCCCTGGCAGATAACGGGAATCTAGCATAGTATCCTCACAGAGGTAAGCCTGGCCGGTGGCTGCTACATACCCTGTAATTCCGGATCCCTCGAGCTCGGCCCGGAGGCATCGGTCCTCGGCTTCCTTATACATTCCGATGGCCAAAAGCTTCACTAGTTCTCCCGTCTTGCGATTCAACCGGCGGATTTCCACGGCATCGAACCCGAAGAGCCCCTGAAGGTGATTCTTGATGCAATTTTCCACCCAGCACAAACGTTCCTCATAGGACATACCCACAAACACATCCGGATTTAGGCTCGTAAGCTCGGCCCCGGCGATGTAAATGCGTTCCAACCGGTCTTGGTTCCTTCGTTCCTCCGAAATGTCCCGCAAAGTCACCAGATAGCCCCCACCTCCCCCTTTCTCGTCAGGGAGAACAGTTACATCCATTTCAAAGCACCGGTCGTCCCGGAACGAAACGAGCGTAGTTCGGACATGACCCCCGGTAGTTGCCGCCTGCTGAAGGGGAGCAAACACCGGGCCCTCGATCCAACAATCTCCAACTACCGCATAAAAATCTGAGTTACCGTTTCCGGTGCCTCCAGGGGGACCGAACCACTTTTGAAATTGAGCATTGCACCACACGATTTCCCTATTCGAGTTCAAAAGCACCACAGCCGTGTCGAGCTCATCCAGAATTTGCTGGAAATTTATGCTTGCCGGCATAGGTTCACATCCGAGCATTCGGATCATGACTGTAACCCCCATAGCACAACTACTGCGAGGGCAAATTTCTCGAAGCCAACTTTTGCGTCGACCGTGGAGAAGTGCCGAGCGATTTCAAATGGGGAAAAGCGGCCGGAAAGGACTCTTACGTCCTCATGCATCCACCCGCAAGATCGAGTTGCCCTGGAACGTTTCATGGCAGGTTTTGAAAGGGAGGGAAAAACTCTTCTCTGTACGAATTATACCTCTCGGCAAAGATCGCCACAAAGCCGAAACTGTTCTGTCGACATTTCGCCACGCGATGGAGCCCCCACCGCGATCTGTGGGGAATTCTTGGCTCACGAAACAGCAAAACGGATCGAAATCTCCAAGGTTCGACACACATTGAGCTGCCCCCTGCAAGGTGTGGGCAACTAAACTTGCAGTAATTTTGGAAGTTCGGTAACACTGGACTTGATCCTTGCAGAATTAGGCGGGCTATCTCCTGGGCAGCTCATTCCCTTTCGAGTTCCGCTTTCATTACTAAACGTTTCTCCAGGGTCAATAAGTCGCAAGGCCTCCGCCTGTTATACTGGGGGCATCTGGGGTAAACCTGGTTGGGGCGAGCTCTGTCGCAAACTGCGGGCAAAGCCAGTTCCTCCCGAGTCCCTTCTCTGCAACTTGCCTGCAACCTGCTTTTTTGTCCTGGGAAAACAACTTTCTCTGACCGGTCCCCAAATTCCGACCCTGAAGCCGAGCCGGGGTTTCGAACAGGTACAAAACATGAAGCCGGCTGCAAAACACGATCTTAGGGCTGGAAATTCGAGTCCATGGAAACCCGAGGCCCTGCCACCCGCAAACAGTCCCATCGGGCCACCACCCCCAAAACCGCCGGGAATGGTTCCGCGAATGAAGCCGGCACCCATGCCTCCCCGCGGAACGACGCTCCCCGGCCTGCCTTGAAAAGTACCGTGATTCCCCCCATAGCACCCCCGTGGCCGGAATTCCAAGTTGTTTTTCCCTACTTCTACCCTCGTCACTCTCTGGAAGAAAAGTCCAACTTGATCTATCTCCACAAGCTAGGCGAATTCCTCCTAACGATCGCACCAGACGGAAAATTGCGAAATTTCACACAAAAGTTCCCACTCCCACCCCATTTGCCGATCCAAATCCCATGGAGGAGCCTTCGCAAAAACCGGGAGGTTCACGAGCCACAGCACACCTTTATGGTGTTCCTCCCTCTAAGGCATCACCGAAAATTGCGGCACCAACCGGGATGACTTACGCCAATACTCCCAGACCACCGCTGTCGGGGATATGTACCGTTAAGAGCCGGCTCCCCGACGGTCGGTAAAACATTTTGTGCAGCCCGACCCCTACGAGGCTTCCTAGCTGGTTCATATTACCCCAGCTGGCCCACATCACCTTGCCCCGGCCATGGGGCATCCATGGACAAACCGGCGATAAAAATGCCGGCTCGTGATTCCGGCGAGATTAGCCCTTCCCGGGAGCAGAAGCCCGAACAATTGGTCTCCCCGGGGAAGCTACCAACCCGGCACCCCGGGGAAAGGGAGCCGTGTCATTTAGGAGCCAATCACGAAAAGCTCGGTATGGGTAAAGGACCCAGTGACGAAAACTTGGCTGGGGAAAGCAGCCCTGAAGGCGGCCGCCACGGTCGGGTGACTTTCGAAAGCCTTTTGCCAGCTCCAAGAAATCGAAGAAAGCTAAATTTAATCCCACAAATAAAGTTAATCCCTAAAGCCGGCCCGAGCGAGTTTTTGAGGTTGAGGGAGAAGCACACCGATGTCGCGAGCCTTCTTTTTTGCCGTTGGGCTTTACGTACTTTTTCTGGGTGTGGAGTGCCTGTGTGTCCAGCAATTTGTCCTGCGCGCTCGGCAACCGGCTACCAATCCCCCAGCGGTTAAGGCCGCCGCTCCCACCCGGGTGACCATGACCCCGGCTCCATGGACCCCCTGGAGCCTGATGTCTACCGGGGCGGTAGTGTGTCTCTACTCTTTCACTATCCCGGAGAAAAGCGGCGGCAAGTAATTTTCGGAATCGTACCTGGAGCCCACAGGCCGAAGAAATCCTGGGGCCCTTCGTTCAAGAACAAATGTTTCTGCGTTCTTCCCGGGTGGCATGGCCGAAGTCTCACTTTTGCACCGGCCCGCTCAGCCGCCCAAGAGGAGAGATTGAGAACGCCCAGCAACTTTTTCTCAACCGAAACTGCCCGGTATGTCAAGCGAAACTTCCTTTTTTCCCGCTTGTTTTTCATCTTTGCTCGAAGCTCACTGATCCCGAGAAATTTCCCAAATCATGCAAGTACCCTGCTTTTTTATGTTTGAGAAGGGTTGAGGGAAGACATCGCTTATAGTCGGCTCAACCCTCTTTGTTCCCGTTATGTTCCGGTAATTTTCGGAAAACCACCACCTGCCCCGTGACCTACAGAGAGCGGGACAGGAAAGAAGCTAGTGTAAGGGGAAAGGCTAAAGTAGGTTCCGAATATTAAATTCGCGGAAACCGAAAGCCCTGTATGTCGACTTTTTTGGCCCGTGTCTGCATTCTGTGCACGGGCCACAAACTCTAGAGTCCTTCAGCCGTTGACGAGAAGTTCCTAGGCAAGGCCTTGCCACCGCTGAGAACGTTGTATCCTGTAACCGTCTCGGGGTAGGTAATTCCCCCTAGGTATCGTCGACCCTGTCGGAGCACAAAGTCCGGCCGGTTTCAAAACGTCAAGCTTTGTTCGGTGTTAAAACGTGGGAATAATCCGGATGACAGCTAGCCGCTTCCCGTGTGTAATGCCCGCCATAGAAGACACCCGCTAATTTTCGGACTCCCTCGGACGCAGGCGCGCAGGCACCTCTCAAACGAAGTTTCCTGAGAAAAGGTTCTGGGATTTTGCCCAATTTACTAGAGACAAGTTTGCCCAACTTACTAGAGAAAAGGTTTGGGATTTTGCCTAGATCCACCGCCGGTCTGAGCAGGAGCATTCAGCGGCTGCCCGATTTTCTGCCCGACTTTTGAACTACTTTCCACCCGCTAACCACATCTGTCACAAAGCTTGCTACCCTTTCCAAGGCTGATTCCCTCCGATCGATGATTCGGAGCACTACCTCTTGGGATCCATCGGGCAAAGATCTTTGCCGAACCACCCGAAGGGCAGTTACAGAATCGCTCTGCCCGCCTTCGGACTGAATGGCTGAGGTTATCCGAGCTTCAGGCGGCAGATAGGCCCGAAGCTCTAGATATTCCAGGTGTTTGGTCCTCAATTGGAAAACCAATTTCCGGCCGTCCTGCCAATGGAAGTTGATAGCCTGAGGATGGGCCCAATCCGCACGGAGGGGAAACTGGCGGAGAATCCTAAGCACCCCTTTTAGCAATCCCTTCGGCCAAATAGGCCGTTTCCCCCTGGGAAATCCTTTCAGAGAGAGATGCCACTGCCGGGATAGGTAGGCTAAAGAATCTCTGCCTTGGGGCGAAGGAGACTCCGCCCTGCTCCGCGATCCCCGTAGAACCTTCCGTGGCTGTTCGCTTGCGGAAGCTTTCCCCAGCCCCTCCTCGCACAGACGGAGATAACCTTCCAGAGCAGCCGAGACAAATTCCCAAAATTCAGGCAGATCTAACTCTGCCAATTTCGAGGCACTTACCTCGACACACTGCCATCCCTCTCGCGGAGCATGGAGAAGGACCCGTGGCAAAGTACTCTCAAAAGAGCGAGCCTTGCTGGCGACTTCGGCAGGGGCAAATTGGGCAATGAAGGAGCTGCGTTCTAAAACCTCCGGAGTGGTGTAAAACAACATGCGAAGGACATATCGCTCGCAGGTGACAGCTTGGAAAAAGAACCGCGGCGGCCCCCCCGGACCATAAATTTCCACCACATGCGGTTTATTCCAGACAGTTTCGCCCAGTTTGCCGGTGGATTCCAGGTAGTCGACCACCTCCTCCAAAAGTTTTCCTTCCCACAAACAAGGTTGACCACTTCGATCCACGCGAGCCACTGTATGCCAGTGCCGGCCATCGATTTCCCAAGGAGGTTTTTCCTCTTGAGCCAGCCCGGAAAGCATGGCCGGTGCTTCCCCTTCTTCGGGTGGGCGATAGGGTTCTCGCCACTTGTAAACCCCAGAAGCCAGGACGGGTTCTAAGTATTCGCCTGTATAGCAGCGAAAGCTCGGCACTGCCGGAGCCAAAACCTCAGCCGCCCGCCGAATTTGGGTGCCCTCCGCCTTTTCCCGATAGATTCGAGCAATCTGTACCACATCCTCCGGGGTACCCTCCGCCACCAAGTGCCCCCCACGTTCTCCTCCTTCTGGCCCTAGGTCAATCACCCAGTCCGCTACCTTGACGAGATCGAGATTGTGCTCGATTACCAGGACGGTATTTCCCAGATCTACAAAGCGTTGTAACACCTCAATGAGCTTGGCCAGATCTTCGAAATGCAGGCCTGTAGTAGGTTCGTCGAGAATGTAGAGGGTTTTCCCGGTCTGGGGCCGGGCCAACTCGGCAGCAAGTTTTACTCGTTGAGCCTCGCCCCCGGAAAGGCTGGGAGCGGGCTGTCCAAGCGGCAAATAATCCAGACCTACATCGCACAAGGTTTGAAGGATCCGGCGGATAGGAGCTACATCGGCAAAAACCCGGAGAGCCTCTTCCGCCGAAAGTTCTAAAATATCAGCGATCGAATACCCGCGATATCGCACCTGAAGAACTTGCTCGTTGTAACGCTTGCCGCCACAAACGTCGCAAGTGATCTCTAAATCCGGCAGGAAATGCATTTGAATGAATTTTCGACCGTAACCTTGACAACTCCGGCATGCTCCCTCGGGATTGGCGAAGCTAAAAGTACCGGCCGTAAAGTGACGAACCTTCGCTTCCGGTAGTTCCGCGTAAAGTTGCCGGATCAAGTCGAATACACCTGTATAGGTAGCAGGAACCGAGAGAGAAGATTGACCGATCGGCCGCTGATCTACCCGGATAACCTTGTCGATTAGCTCCAGACCTTCAATCCCATCACAAGCTGTCCAATCCACCGGTTGAGCCCGGTGCAATAGGTGAGCCAAAGCCGGGTAGAGGATTTCTTCCACCAAGGTTGTTTTTCCACTGCCGCTTACCCCGGTGACAACGGTTAATGTGCCCAGGGGAATGCGGACATCGATCTGTTTAAGATTATGCTTCCGGGCCCGACGGATCAGCAACCATCCCCCACCAGGCGGCCGGGGAAGCTTCCCTTCCGGGAAAGGAACCCGGATTTCTTCCGGGCCCAGCCGGTCGGGAGAACGTCGCCGAGTCCCCTTTGCAGCTTTCCGCAGCTGCGGACTTGTTTGCTCAGGGCTGTCCCCCGCTGGAGGAACCAACAGCGGAGGCATACGGCGGTTCTGAGGAATCGGGATCGCCTTGGCCCCTGAAAGGTAGGGCCCAGTTATAGAGGTGGAAGAACGGAGGATATCCGCCGGCGAACCCTGAGCCACAATCTGCCCCCCTTGTCGACCCGCTCCCGGACCAAAATCTAAGATGTAATCGGCATTTTCCATAACCTGGCGATCGTGCTCCACCAGAACCACTGTGTTGCCGAGGTCGCGAAGCTTCCGGATTGCCCGGACCAACCGGGCCCCATCGCGAGGATGCAAACCAATCGTCGGTTCATCAAGCACATACAACACCCCACACAAACCACTGCCCAACTGGGCCGCAAGCCGAATTCTTTGCATCTCGCCACCCGAGAGCGTGGGCACCGGCCGGGAAAGTGTCAGGTAGTCCAACCCCACCTCCACAAGGAAACGAACGCGATTCCGGAGCTCTCGAAGCAGCTCCCCAACAATGACTTTTTCCGAATCGCCAGGCTCGTAGTCCTCCAACCACACATGAAGTTCGTCCAACGGAAGTTCACATACTTCCTGAATGGTCCGGTCTCGCCACCGAACGGCACTTGGTACCTCGCCGATACGACTGCCGTAACACTGCGGGCAGCGGATTTTCTCAAGCTGTCCTCCACCCTCCTCGCCCGAAGTAATGTCCTCCCAACGGTCCGCCGGACCGGTGTTAACCGGAGCCAGGATCCCGTGGAACTGAAACTCGATCGGCTTTGCTTTCGGATCGGCCAGGAGATCCCCCTCAGAAGGAGCCAAAAAATACTTGGTCCGCGGGCCGGAGCCATAAAGGAGCAGTCGCTTTTTCTCCCGGCTTAGTCGGCCCCAAGGCATCTCCCAGGGAATCCCATGCCGGCGGCAGATGGTGGCCACCATCGCTTCCACTCGCGGATTACCCTTCAGATGAAATGCCTGTTCCAAAATTTCGCGAACAGTCATTTGAGGATCGAAAACGACGTGCTCCGCCCCTTTGGCTGCGTCAATGACCCCATGCCCCTGACAAACCGGACACCAGCCGAGCGGGGTGTTAAACGAGAAATGCTGAGGTGTGAGGGGCTCAAATCCCCGCCCACACTGAGGACAACTGAGGAATTGACTAAAGGTCTGAACCCGCCAACGGGATTCCGGCTGGTTTTCGTCCACCCAGGCCACCCGCATAATCCCCCGTCCCAGCCGCAGGGCAGCTTCCACTCCTTCCCCCAGCCGGCCACGAGGTACCGAAGCCGGCTGCACCCGGTCCACTACTACCTCCACCGTATGCTCCCGCCCGAAACCCAGCCGCGGCAAAGCATCGATGGTGTACGTCCGACCATCAATTCGGATCCGCTGGTAGCCCATTTCCGCAATCTGCTGGGACAAGTGCCAACTGTTTTGGCCCCCCTGAAGAGAGAGCGGTGCCAGAAGATAAGCCCAGGCCCCTTCGGGAGCTTGAGCCAACCGGGCCACAAGCTCGTCCTGAGTCATCTTACTGGTTGGTACCCGGCACCGAGGGCAGTACACCACCCCTTGCCTGGCATAAAGCACCCGAAGAAAGTCATAAATCTCCGTAATGGTTCCCACGGTGCTGCGAGGGTTGCTCCCCCAACCTTTTTGTTCGATGGCCACCGCCGGCATCAGCCCCTCAATCCGCTCCACTTCCGGCGGTTTAACTTGGCCCAAGAACTGGCGGGCATAAGTGTTCAAGCTTTCCAGGTAACGCCGCCGGCCCTCGGCATAAAGGGTATCGATCGCCAACGAACTCTTCCCCGAGCCACTAGGTCCACACAAGACGACTAGTTTCTCCCGGGGGATATCCACGGAAATATCCTTGAGGTTATGTTCCCGGGCCCCACGAACGGCGATCACCTCCGGCTCGCTCGCCCCGCA